>Ga0116184_10004216_pt1 | contig 11415 bp, 13 predicted proteins | sample AD_JPNNA5_MetaG_FD_89886 | JGI IMG/M metagenome (GOLD analysis project Ga0116184, IMG submission 89886) | Active sludge microbial communities of municipal wastewater-treating anaerobic digesters from Japan - AD_JPNNA5_MetaG | ecosystem: Engineered > Bioreactor > Anaerobic > Digestate | place...
ATAAGAGCTTTTTTTGTTTATGTAGTGAGTTAGAGAGCATCCCGCTAAAGCGGGAGGTATGATGGTAAGAGCCAATGTATTCTCACGAAAGGAGCTCAGATATAAGAGCTTTTTTTGTTTAAGTAGAGAGTTGGAGAGCATCCCGCTAAAGCGGGAGGTATGATGGTAAGAGCCAATGTATTCTCACGAAAGGAGCTCTGGTATAAGAGCTTTTTTCGTTTATGTAGAGAGTTGGAGAGCATCCCGCTAGAGCGGGAGGTATGATGGTATGAGCCAATGTATTCTCACGAAAGGAGCTCAGATATAAGAGCTTTTTTTGTTTATGTAGTGAGTTAGAGAGCATCCCGCTAAAGCGGGAGGGTCGATGGTTCGAGCCCATCCATCCTCACCAAAAGAGCTCTGATATAAGAGCTTTTTTTGTTTAAATTATTGTAATATTTAAGATAATAATCAGTAAGGGTTTATAGTAGATAGAATATTTTAAGAAATATTTTTAAATTTTGTGTTAAATTTTTTCCAGTTTTTTATTAATAGAATAATTGAAAATATCCATCCAATAGGATAGGGTAAAATTAATAAAGCCCACCACCATGATAATTTTGAATTACCACCAAAGCCACCGAGTGAAGAAAAGTAAAACATAAAAAATACACCAAATAAAATTAATATTGTAGAAAGATAAAACTTTTTTCTTTCAGAATCTTTGATGATAAATAATGATGTACTAATTAATATTGTACCTATAGTTATAATGATCGATCCCTCAAGGGGATCTAACACTCCAGCTATTAGAAGAATAATACCTGAATAATGGATAAGAGTAATCCAAATATTTTTCTTTTTCATTTTTAAAACACTAAATTAGTTATAATATAATATAATAAAAAAATGTTTACTGAGAAATGAAAATTGTTTAAGTCAAAGTAAAAATATATTGAATTCCAACTTGAAAGAAAATATTCACTTTTTTATATTTAGTAGTTAGAAATTAGAGTCTTAGATGAAAAGATATTTTTTTATTTTTGTTATAGTAGTATTAGCAATAGGTGATATATTATCTCAAGAAACTCCTAATTTAATACCTTACAGAAAAGGCAAAAAGTGGGGTTTTTGTGATAGGAACAAAAATATTATTATTCCAATAGTTTATGATGATGCAAGTCCTTTTAGTGAAGGTTTAGCTTCAGTTCGAAAAAATAATAAATATGGTTTTATCAATTCAAAAGGTGATACAATAATACCTTTTAAATATGATTATGCATATAGTTTTCAGGATGGATTAGCCAAAGTGTTGATCAATTCAAAGTTTGGTTTCATTAATAAGATTGGTGAAGAAGTAGTGCCAGCAATTTATAGTAAAGCACTAAACTTTAGTGAGGGATTAGCTCTTGTTGAGTATGATAGCAGTTTGGGGTATGTATCTAGTAAAGGATATTCAGATAAATTAGAAATTGCAAAAGAAGGTAAATTTAATTATAAAGAAGAATTAAATCCTCAGCTTAATAAACTAGTAAAAAATTATGATAAAATTGGTAATTTTTTTGAAAATTATGCATGGGTAATCAAGAAAAACAAATATGGTTTTATTGATAAGAATGGAAATGAAACTATTCCACCCACTTATGATAAGGCATATTTTTTTTCAGATGGTTTAGCAAGTGTTAAAAAAGGGAAAAAATGGGGTTATATAGATAAAAGTAACAATATAAAAATTGATTTTAATTATGATTTTGCCTTACCTTTTAGTGAAGGTTTAGCGAGTGTGAAAAAGAAAAAGTATTGGGGTTATATAGATGAAACTGGTAAATTGGTAATTCCTTATCGATATGAAATGGCTTGGAGGTTTAGTGAAGGTTTAGCTGCAGTTCAAATTAGTGGAAGATGGGGGTTTATAAATAAAAATGGAGATATTGTTATCGAACCAAAATATCAGAAGGTAATGCCATTTAATAATGGATTAGCTGCAGTAACAATTGAAAATGAAGGCAAGGTAATGAGAAAGTGGTTTTATATTGATAAGAAAGGAAATGAGTATTTTGAAGAATAAAATTGGGCATTGTTAATTATAACAATGCCCAAAAAATTATTTATTATGATTTTTTTGTTATCGTTTTTAGAATAGTTTCTTTGTCGATTTTTTTAGTGCAGAAGAACCAATCGTAGCATTTCATATCTTCTTTACCTTCCATTCTTTCTTTTGCAACACCACAAGAACCGGCTGGTGGAACAATTACTTCATCACCAGGTCGCCAATCAGCAGGGGTTGCAACGGAGAAGGCATCCGCAGTTTGTAGAGCTTCCAGTACTCTGAGTAACTCATCAAAATTTCTTCCAAGGCTTAGAGGATAGTAAATTATAGCTCTTATTATTCCTTTTGGATCGATAAAGAATACTGCGCGAACAGCTTTTGTATTGCTTTCACCAGGTTGTATCATTCCATATTTTTTGGCAACCTCCATAGTAATATCTTCAATCAAAGGAAATTTGACTTCTACATTTTTCATTCCTTTGTATTCAATTTTTTCTTTTATTGTTCTTAGCCATGCAATATGACTATAAAGGCCATCTACAGATAGACCAACTAATTTGCAATTCAATTTTTCAAATTTATCTTCGAGGGTAGCAAAGGTCATAAATTCGGATGTACAAACAGGTGTAAAATCAGCTGGATGACTAAACAGAATTACCCAACTACCTGCAAATTGTTCAGGAAAGTTAATTTCTCCCTGAGTAGTAACTGCTTTAAAAGATGGAGCTTTATCTCCAATTCTAGGCATAGGTGTAATATTAGTGGTCAAATTTGTTGTTTCCATTTTAATTCTCCTATTATATTATTTTAAATGTTTAACAAGAATCTCAAATATTTTTATTTTCTTTTATAATTTGATGTTTGAGAATAAAAAAGGATACAATTATTTCTTTGTTAGTTATTAATAAAAATATTTAAGATTGAATTAGTATTTACGAAATAATCTAGCTTACAATAATAGAGATCAAGATAAGTATTATTTTATTGATAATTTATAATTTTTAGTAATTATTGTCAATAGTTAATCTACTCGATTGATAGGCTACATTCCTTCAATACCGTAAATGATATTTGTTAAAATTTTCCATGAATTGATTTGATCTGTAGTAAGCGAAATGTTTTTTTTATTATCATCAAAATTACAACTATCGAGGTATGAATTAACATTATTTAAAATTATGGTGTACTTATTTCGTATTGTATCAAATAGCCAATCCGGTATATTTTTGAATTTACTCTTTAGCATATTTAAATGGGGTATACATAAAAAAGAATTTGAAATAAAGTTATTTTTTAAAGCTTCATCATTCCAGAATTCCGAAAAAATTGAGAGGTAGTGATTTTCATATTCTTTTTTTAATTCACAGATTTGGCAATTTGTTTTCTTTTTTTGTTTTTTAAATAAATAAGATTTATTATTAATGGAATTTATATTATTAATTAATAAATCTTTATTTAAAAGAGATATTGCAATACCATCGTTATATTTTAAAAATTGGTGTGCATGGTAATTACAGAAGCCTGAATATTCTTCAAATTTTTTTCTTATGTCAATATCGTTTACCTTTTCGTATAACAAATCTTCAAAAAATTTATTTATATTTTTATTTACCAGAATACAAATTGGACAGGTATCTTTTTTAATGGATTCAATAAATGAAAAATATGGTAAATGCTTTTCCATCTAATCATTAAATATTTTTAGTTAATATAAATATTACAATTGTAAAGATTATTGTAAGAAATAAAAATACAACAAAACTTGCTTTTAATGATTCAATTATAGCTTTCTTTTTTATTACAAAATGTTTCTGATATTCATTAAAGAAAATTAAATAAGCCATTAAAAAAGCTATAACTTCAAATATAATTCCAATTTCAAATAATACTAAGGTCATTTCAATCGAATTCAATTTTGTTAAGTTCAGAGATATAACTCTGGATATCCTGTCCCATCTTCAAATAGAAGTCTTTTAGGGACTGAATATTTGTCTCACTGCTTTTTTTCTCATTAATAGTATCTTCAATAATTTTTTGTAATCTTTCTATGGTGTTTTTCATATTCTCTTTTAAGTCATACTTAAATTTTCTGTAGGATTCTTGAATTTTATAATTAATGTCATATAAAAGATTTCCGGAATTAGCATCGATTTTTATTTCAAAATTTTCTATTAATTTTGATAGAACGATTTTCTTTATCAAAAATTCTGGCATAAATCTGATAAAAGAACTTTGTTTTACTATGATTGGTACAAAATCAAAATCAAATTTATAATAAAAATCAGAATATACGTTTAAATCAAATTTACTTAATAGAGATTCAAAAGTAAAGTTATTTTGCAACTGTAAATTATTAAAGAGTTCATTTAATAATGAGTTAGATTGGTCTTTATATTTTATTAAAATTGATTTGAATTTATTTTTAACTTCATCTTCAATTTTTTTTCTAATGTGATCTAATTCATCAATTGTTTCATACGTTAATTCTTTTTCTAAATTGACCACTCCTATTTTTTTTAATTTTTGAATTATATTAGAATAGTTGGAAAGTGTTTTATCTTTGAATAAGTTGATCATTTTTTCTTTATATTCTAAAATTTCATCTTCTACATATTTTTGCAATCTTACTATATAACCATCTAACAGTATTTCAAAATCTAATGGATTATTTAGAACTTCTAAAGATTTTGATAAGAATTTTACTTTATTTTCAAGTGAATCGATTGGTTCTAGAAGTGAGTTGATATGTAGATTTATTATTGATTGTAATTCTTTTAGTATAGAAGAAAGTCTAACTTTATTTGATACTTTTAAGATTTTATTTTTTTCATTATACTGAATTTCATTTATTGTGGATAGTAATACTTGAAAATTACTTTTATTATATAATGTGTCATCATTATTTAATTTTCCTTCAAGAGCTAGCTTACTTGAAACAGGTATAATAATGGTTTCTTCAGTTTTAAAATGTTTATTAATAGTTTCTTTGTTGTATTTTAAAATATTTTCAAGTTGGGAATTGTTTAATAAATCAATTTTGTTAAAAAGAAAAATAATTTTTGGCACTCTTTCTTTCAATTTTAAAAGAAATTCAATTTCTGTTTTGGTTATAGGAATATCTGCTGATAAGAGGAAAATTGCTGCATCAATTTTTTCTATAAAGTTAATTGTTCTATTGGTATTTTCTTCTAGAGTAGAACCTATTCCAGGTGTATCAATAAATGTTGTGTTTTGAAGTAATTCTGAGTTTATTTTCACTTTTACATAATTTACATTTTTTTCATTGTTTTTATTTTCATTCTCACCAATATATTCAATTAATTCGTTTGGAGTAATATCTTTACTTGTTTTATCATTAAAAAAAACAGTGATTGATAAAGAGTTGCCATATTCTATGAAGGTGATAATAGATGTAAGCGGTGTAATAGCTGAAGGCAAAATTTCCTTTTCTAATAATGCATTAATTAATGATGATTTACCTCTTTTAAAAAGACCGAGTACAACAATGTATAAAACATTTGATTTAATTTTTTTATCAAGTTCATCTAATTCATCAAATAAAAAATTATCTTTTATGTTTAAAGCAATACCTTTTGATTTTTCAATAATATTTTCAAAAATATTGTTAATCATTTTTTTCCTTTTTTATGTTTAAAAATAATTATTCAAATCTTTTTTTAAATTTTTCAAAGTTAATTAAAGTAGCTTCGCGAGTATCCTGATAATAATATAAATTTACTTCGATTTTTTCATTAAACTTTGGGAAATTTAGTTTATTTATTGGTAAATTTTTTTTCTCCATTTTTAAATGTTTCTCTAACTCATTTCTGTGATAAAATACTTTACCACAAACGCCACAACGGAACTGTGTGCCAGTAGGTTTTTCTATTGCAAATGGAATTCCATCTCTTTCTCGAAATTTGGCTGAAAGTTTCATTTATACCTCCATAAATTATTATTTCTTCTCTCAAAAGAGAAATTTAAAATAATATTAGAAATAATATGAAAATTTGATAAAATATTTTTTTGTGCGGATTTAGGATATACTATACTCATAAAAAAACGTTTCCATAAAGCTGAATAATAATTTAAATTATTAGTAGGAGTCATCAGCTTACGAAAGCGTTTTTGGTGAACTCCATCACCCAATTATATTATAGTTAAAAAATAAAATATAATCAATACATTTTAAGAAATCTAATCTTTAAAGCTCTTGTATTGTTGTTTTTAAATCTTTAATTTTAATAAAAATTGGAAGCGATATCATTTGAATAACAACAGAAAATATTACAACCAAAATAATTTCTTTATCATATAAAAATCCCATAATGAAACTACCTATAAACCATGAGATACCAAAAACAGTATTAAAGATTCCAAATCCTTTGCCTCTTTTGTTTTTGGGTAATATTTTTGCCAACTGAGCTCTAATGATAGATTCCTGTGAACCCATACCAATACCCCAGCAAATCATTCCAATAATAGCTGTAATAAAATTACCATAAAACACAAATGGAGCAAATAATAAGCTAATAATTGTACTAAATATCAATATTTTTATTCCATATTTATCAAATAATGGACCTAAAATTAAAGCTGCTATGGCATCTACAGCCATTGCTAATACGTACATCAAAGGAATATATTGAGTAAGAACCTGACCTGTTTTATTAAAATGAAAAGCAATCAATGGGAAGTCTGCAAATCCAGCAGCTACTAAAGAAATAGCAAGAAGATATAACCAATAAAATTTCTTTGAAGGTATAACGTTATCGTTGTTAGTTGTTTCCATCTTTTCTGGTTCAGGGAAGTAGAATCTTGCAATAGTTAAACTTGTTAAAGCTAATAGTGCAGGTATTAGAAGTAAGGTATAAGATTGATGATAATCTCTTGAAAAGATAAAAACTAAACTTACAAATAATGGTCCTGTTATTGCTCCAATTTGATCAAGTGCTTCGTGAACGCCAAAACCTTTACCTTGTCCAATACTGGAAGAAGCTTGTGAAATCATTACATCTCTTGCTGGAACTCTTATAGCTTTACCTACTCTTTCTAAAACAATCAATATAGCTGCTATAACCCAATTACCTGCAAGGGCAAGAGCAGGAACAGCTAAAAGATTTATTGAATAACCGATAAAAGTTAAAAACCAATATTTTTTTGATTTATCTGCTAAGATACCAGAAACCAGTCTTAAAGAATAACCTACTAATTCACCTAAGCCAGCAACCAATCCAACAATAGTTGCACTGGCTCCAAGTAAAGATAAGAATTGGCCATTAATACTTCTTGCACCTTCGTATGTGATATCTGAGAAAAGACTAACTATACCAATTAGTATAATAAAACCCCATGGGGATTTTTTTAAAAATTTCATAACTTTTTAATATAATTTTTAATGATAAAAAAAGAGCTGATTATATTATAAATAATCAGCTCCAATATAAAAAATTAAATATTTTTAAATGCTTTTTTACCAGCAAAGAGGGAAGCTTTTCCAAGTTCGTGTTCAATTCTAATAAGTTGATTAAACTTTTCGATACGTTCACCTCTGCATCCACTACCAGTTTTTAAATGACCTGCATTAACAGCAACAGTCAAATCAGAAATAAAGGTGTCTGGTGTTTCACCGCTACGATGGGAAACAAAACAATTGTAAGAGTTCTTATAAGCAAGTTCAATAGTTTCTAAAGTTTCAGTTACAGTTCCTATTTGATTTAATTTGATAAGTATTGAATTAGCAATGCCTTTCTCAATTCCTTCTGATAATATTTTCTTATTTGTGCAGAAAATATCATCACCAACTAATTCAATTTTTTTGCCTAATACATCTGTTAAGTTTTTCCAACCTTCCCAGTCATTTTCAGCAAGGCCATCTTCAATAAGGACTATAGGATATTTATCAACCCAACTTTCCCAGAGTTTAATTAGTTCATCGCTACTAATCAATTTTCCAGTACTTTTGAAAAGTTTATATTTCCCATCTTCCCAGAGTTCACTTGCTGCAGGATCTAGACAAATGCTTACTTCTTCGCCTGGCTTATAACCTGCTTTATTTATTGCTTCAAGAATTACTTCAACAGCTTCATCATTTGATTTTAAGTCTGGAGCAAAGCCTCCTTCATCTCCAACACCAGTACTATAACCTTTAGTTTTAAGGACTGATTTAAGAGTATGGAAAACTTCTATACCAATTCGTATTGATTCTTTAAAAGAATCAGCACCGTGTGGAGCAATCATAAATTCCTGAAAGTCTACATTATTATCTGCATGCTTACCACCATTAATGATATTCATACAAGGAACTGGAAGAAGGTGAGCATTGCTTCCACCAAGATATTGATAGAGAGGTATGCCAGCACTGGTAGCTTCTGCTCTTGCGTAAGCCATTGATACAGCTAGAATAGCATTTGCTCCCAATTTAGATTTATTAGGAGTACCATCAAGTTCAATTAGAAAGTAATCTAGTTCTCTTTGAGTGATAAAAGATTTACCAATAATTTCACTTGCAATTATTTTGTTAACATTTTCTACGGCTTTAAGAACACCTTTGCCGCCATATCTTTTTTTATCGCCATCTCTAAGCTCACAGGCTTCACGTTCACCAGTGGAAGCACCGCTAGGGACCATTGCTCGAGCAAATGATCCATCTTCGAGCATTAGCTCTACTTCTACAGTAGGGTTACCTCTTGAATCGAGGATTTCAATTGCTTCAACATTTTCAATAATCATAAGAATATATTCCTTATAAGATTAATAATTTAAATTAGAGATAATAATGATAAATTTATTTTTTATTTTTACCTCTTCCCAGTTTATGAAAAACCACATTAACTTTTTCTATTGTGACTAATGAACCGGTCGGTATCTTTGATAAATATTTTTGAATGAGCTCAAAGAATGAATCAATTTTATCCTCATCATCTATCAATTCAATAATTAATGGTAATTTTTGAGTTATTTCCCAAAATTTAGCGGAATTTATTTTACTACTTGAACCATATCCCATAATACCTCGTAAAACAGTGGCTCCGGCAAGTTTATTTCTTCTTGCAAGAAAAACAATAACTTCGTATAGAGGTTTGTGTTTGAACTTATCTGTTGAACTTATATAAATTCTTAATAATTTTTTTTCTTTGTTTTCCATAATTTTAATTTATTTTTGTTATTGTTATTCCAAGATAAGTAGAAAGCAAACAAATAAAAAGAGAGATAGAAATGTAAGTAATTGCATAAAAAAAATCTCCATCTCTCAAAAGAGCAATTGTTTCATTTGAAAAAGTTGAAAAAGTAGTGAATCCACCACAAAAACCTATAGATAGAAAAATTCTCATTTCATAAGTAAATAAATTTCTGCTATCTGATAAACCAAAAATAACGCCTATAAGAAAGCAACCAATTATATTAACAGTTAATGTTCCTAAAGGAAAAGAAGTGAGAAATTTTTCTTGTAAGTAATACGATATAAGGTATCTCAAAATACCTCCAAAGAAGCTACCGCTACCTATTATTAATAAAATTTTAAACATTTAAAATAACTCCTGAAAAATTATTTAAAAAATTTCTCAGGAGTTATTAGCTTTTTCAAGCGGTTCAAGGCTAACTCCATAGCCTAAGTAAAATTTAATATACTAAAACAATTTACCTTTGTCAATGTAAAACAATTTACTTTAGTGTAAAGTAATTGATATAGATTGTTGTTATTTAATTTTTATATTAATGGAAAAATAGGAGAAACTATAAATGAACATATTAGAGAGTAAAACTATTGAAATATTAATTGATTCATTAAATAAATTAGATTCTGGTTTTGAAAACTTACCTGAAATTAAAAATAATTATGATTATGATAGAATAAAAGATATACTTAATAATATAGCAGAAAGGATGCAAAACAACTATCCTTACTTTCATCCTCTTTATGCGGGGCAAATGTTAAAACCACCTCATCCAATTGCCCGTGTTGCATATATGTTAGCTTTGTGGATTAATCCTAATAATCATGCATTAGATGGAGGAAGAGAAAGCTCAAGGATGGAGAAGGAAGCAGTGTCTGAAATCGCTAAAATGTTTGGTTGGAATATACATTTAGGCCATCTTACATCTGCTGGCACAACTGCGAATCTTGAAGCTCTCTGGATTTCAGGACAGGTTAAACAAGGGAAAAGAATATTGGCTTCTTCTCAGTCACATTATACTCACGAAAGGATGTGCAAAGTTTTAGGGTTGCCTTTTAGTCAGGTAAAATCTGATAGATTTGGTAAAATGGATGTTGATGAATTAGAAAAAGAATTGCGAAAAGGAGATATAGGTACTGTTGTAGCTACTATTGGAACAACTGCTACCGGAAGTGTAGATCCTCTCCCTGAAATTTTAGAGCTAAAGAAACAATATGATTTTAGAATTCACGCTGATGCTGCTTATGGTGGATACTTTTTTCTATCTGATAATCTTGATGAAAAAACCAGAGGTATTTATGATAAAATTGGTGAAGTAGATTCAATAGTTATTGATCCTCACAAACATGGTTTGCAACCATACGGTTGTGGATGTGTTTTATTTAAAGATCCAACAGTTGGTAAATTTTATAAACATAACTCTCCATATACATACTTTACTTCTAATGAATTACATCTGGGTGAAATAAGTTTAGAGTGTTCACGTGCTGGAGCTGCTGCTGTAGCTCTTTGGGGAACTCAGAAGATGTTTCCATTAATAAAAGGTGGTGAATTTTCTCGTTCAATTAGCTTATGCAGAGAAGCTGCACTGAATTTTTATTCAAGGTTAAAGCACAGTGAACGTTTTATACCCGCCTTTCATCCAGAACTTGATATAGTTGTATGGGTGCCTAAGGCTGAAAGTGTTACAGAAATTTCTGAATTAAGTAAAAAAGTTTTTGATGAATCTGCAAAATTAAATTTACATCTTGCTTTAGCTGAACTTCCTGTCGATTTTTTTGATTTGGAAAAACATAATATAGTTATCGATAAAAATACTTGTGTGGCTTTAAGATCAGTTTTGATGAAACCTGAGCATAATGAATGGATTGAGAGAATTTGGAATATTTTGAATAAAGCTTATGATAATATAAAATAATCTGATAAATAAATTGTTTCTATTTTTCTTATTAGAAATAAGGTATTATTTCCTCAACAATAATTTTCATTGTTCTAACCCATTGATCTTGAGTTAGGGAATACTTTACTCCATACCAGTGGTTTGTTGCTGTTATTATGAGATTATTATCTGGAACTATAACAATATACTGTCCTCCATAACCATTGGCAAAAATGTATTTTTTATTATTTTTATACCCAATCCACCAACCCAATCCATACTCATTTGCATAAGGATGTGAGGTTCCTGTTTGAATATTACCAGAAGTA
>Ga0116184_10004218_pt1 | contig 11413 bp, 7 predicted proteins | sample AD_JPNNA5_MetaG_FD_89886 | JGI IMG/M metagenome (GOLD analysis project Ga0116184, IMG submission 89886) | Active sludge microbial communities of municipal wastewater-treating anaerobic digesters from Japan - AD_JPNNA5_MetaG | ecosystem: Engineered > Bioreactor > Anaerobic > Digestate | place...
ACAACGCCCGCTTGAACTCGGGGGAGGCGCGCAAGAGAGCCGAGGAGCTGCAAGGCCGGCTGGAGAAACGACTGGCCGAGCTCAAGCTGGAGCGACAGATCTCCGCCCTCCCGCCGGTGGTGATGGGAGGTGGGCTGGTCGTGCCAGCAGGACTCTGGGCCAAAATGGATGGAGCGATAGCGCCGCCCGACTCGGCAGAGACCCAGGCCGCGGCAGCGGCGGCGAGAGCGCGGGTGATGGAGGTAGAACGAGCGCTGGGCTATGAGCCCATCGACCGGGAGAACGAAAAGCTCGGCTATGACATCGAGAGCCGCGTGCCCGGGACGGGCGAGCTGCGCTTTATCGAAGTCAAGGGGCGAGTGGCTGGCGCGGCCACGGTCACCGTGACCAGGAACGAGATCCTGTACTCGCTCAACAAGCCGGAGGCGTACATCCTGGCGCTGGTCGAGCTGCAGGGAGAGGGCGAGGCCACGGTACGGTACCTCAGGCGGCCGTTCCAGCGCGAACCGGATTTCGGCGTCACGAGCGTGAACTATGACTATGCACAATTGTGGAGCCGGGCGGAGGAGCCGAGATGAATGACCATCTGCGCATCTTTGTCAGCTCGGTCCAGAAGGAACTGGAAGACGAGCGGGCCATGGTCCAGAACCTGATCACGACCGACCCGTTTCTCTCAGCGCACTGCACTCCAGTACTGTACGAGTGCGAACCAGCCTCGCAGCACCGGCCAGCAGAAGAGTGCCTCGTCAAGCTGGAGGGATGCCAGGTGTATCTGCTGATGGTATACCAGCAGTACGGCTCTCGGGTGGGCGGCTTGTCCATGACGCACGCCGAGTACCGTCGTGCCAGAGAAATGGACATCCCAACACTGGTATTCGTTCGCGGCGACCGCAACCATCCGCGAGAGGATGACACACGCCGATTTCTGCAAGAAGTGGAGGCAGACGGGCGCAAGTACAAGCGATGGACAAACGTCGTCGACCTGCAGGAGGAGGTGCGACTGGCGCTGGTGAACCTGGTAGCGGAGCTTCGCGGGGCTACGCCGACAGCCGAGCAAGACGTTGTGGCCGCACAGACCATCCGCGCGACCTCGCCCTTTGAGTCCCAACGTCCGGAACTGGTTGACTGGGACCAGCTAGACCACGCTGTACTCAGGGCCCTGCTGGCCGCGGGCGATGAGGAATCACCGGGCAAACTAACCGGGACTCGTTTGTTGGAGGGCGCTATTCGACGCGGGCTCGTATGGCGAAGCAGGTTGGCCGGCCGGCGTTATGCGACTGCGGCCGGGATCATCCTGCTGGCCAGGGACCCATCGGCGCCCTATCCGCAGTGCCGAATCCTGGCCGACGCCTACCTCAGCACGCAGCGGGACCGTGACCCGAGCGATCAGGAGGATATCCGCGCGCCGGCGCCCCTGGCCATCAATCGCGCTCTGGCCTTTGTAGCCCGCAACACACGCCATCCGATGCGAGTCGTTGGACTCAACCGGGTGCGGCTGGACGAGTACCCCGAAGCGGCTTTGCGGGAGGCGCTGGTCAACGCCGTCTCGCACCGCGACTATGAAGACGCCGGGCGCAAAATCATCCTCGAGGTTTTCGCCGATCACGTGTCCGTTCTCAGTCCGGGTCTGCCACCGCCTCCGCTGACCATTGCCAGGCTGCGGTCGGGGAGATATCGCGCCTGCTCGCGCAACCCGGTGGTGGCCCATTGCCTCTCCTACTTCCATCGCATCGAGGAACGAGGGAGCGGGCTGCGCCGGATGAAAGATGCCACGCTCGATCACGGACTCGATCCGCCCACCCTCGGCGAGGATACAGGGTACTTTGAAGTAAGGTTCAGCGGGCCGGGTGACAACGTAGACCGACTTAGGGTGCCAGATTCGAGTCTGCGGGTAACGCCGGCAGTCGAGGCGATGCTCAACGAGCGCCAGCGTCGGATCCTTGCGTATGCTCTCGAAGCCGGGAGGGTCAATACCGGTTGGTGCATGAATGCCCTGGGAGTGGCTCGCGACACGGCGCACCGAGACCTCACCGCTCTGGTCAATCTGGGCCTGCTGGAGCGGACAGGCAAAGGCAGAACAGTCGCCTACATACCGCCGGACTAGAGTCTCGACTGGCGAATCATCCGATAATCATCCGACTTGTGCCCATAATCATCCGATGCATGGGCATGCCCGTGGCCGTGGTAATCGCGCACCTGGGTCAGCGTGAGCGCAATACCAGGGCAGTAGCGGCGCCACAAGTAGTGCTTGTGGTTGTGGTTGTGGTCGTGGTTGTGGTCGTGGCTGCAGCCGTGGCGGCAGCTGTCGCCGCCATGGCGGCTGTGGTCGCAGTTGGTGTTGTGGGCTGCGCCTGGAACAAGAGGAACCTTGAGCAAGCTGGGGGAGCAACAAATGACCATCACACGCAAAAAGCTGATCGAGGTAGCACTGCCGCTCGAGGCTATTAACGCGGCGTTGGTGCGGGAAAAGAGCATCCGCCATGGCCATCCTTCCACTCTGCACCTGTGGTGGGCCAGGCGGCCGCTGGCAGCCGCCCGCGCGGTCATCTTTGCCCAGATGGTCGACGACCCCTCCTCCTGCCCCGAGCTCTTCCCTACCGAGAAAGCGCAGGAAAAGGAACGCCAGCGCCTCTTCAAGATCATCGAGGAGCTGGTCAAGTGGGAGAACACCACCAACGAAACGGTGCTGCAACAGGCCCGCGATGAAATCTGGCAGTCCTGGCGACGCGCCTGCGCCGACAACGCCGACCACCCGCGGGCCAAAGAGCTCTTTGACCGCCACAAGCTGCCCGCCTTTCACGATCCCTTCGCCGGCGGAGGATCGCTGCCGCTGGAGGCGCAGCGGCTCGGCCTGGAGGCCTATGCCAGCGACCTCAACCCCGTGGCCGTGCTGATCAACAAGGCCATGATCGAGATCCCGCCCAGGTTCGCCGGCCAGCCGCCGGTCAACCCCGCTTCGCGCCAGCGGTACTTGTTTCGACAGGATTTACAGGATGGACAGGATCAGGCCAGGAATCCTAGCAATCCTGTCAATCCTGTCCAATTCCCTGGCGCTACCGGTCTGGCCGAGGACGTGCGCTACTATGGCCAGTGGATGAGGGATGAAGCGGAAAAGCGCATCGGGCACCTGTACCCGAAGGTAGAGATCACCGCCGAGATGGCGCGGGACAGGCCGGACCTCAAGCCGCTGGTCGGCCAGAAGCTGACCGTCATCGCCTGGCTGTGGGCCCGAACGGTCAAAAGTCCCAACCCGGCCTTCCGCGACGTGGATGTGCCGCTCGTCACCACGTTTATGCTTTCGACCAAGCCAGGCAAAGAGGCCTACGTCGAGCCGGTGATCGAGGGGCATGGCTATCGATTCACGGTCAAGGTCGGCAAGCCCAAGGATCCAAAGGCGGCTGCGGCGGGCACTAAGCCGGCTGGGCGGGGCTCGAATTTCCAGTGTATCATGTCGGGCTCCCCAATGGAGGGCGCGCACATCAAAGCCGAAGGCCAGGCAGGACGCATGGGGGCGCGCCTGATGGCCATCGTCGCGGAGGGGACGCAGGGCCGAGTCTATCTTTCGCCTACACCAGAGACCGAGCGGGCCGCCGCCAAAGCATGGCCCGAGTGGAAGCCAGAGCAGGACCTGGTCGGCAAGAGCGCCGACCAGTTACCTCTGTACGGCATGAGGCAGTATTGGCAGCTGTTCACTCCGCGCCAACTGGTGGCGCTGACGACCTTCTCGGACCTCGTGGGCGAAGCGCGCCAGCGGGTCCAGCACGACGCAGTGGCTGCCGGCCTGCCCGATGATGGCCGCGGCCTCGAGGCCGGCGGCTCCGGCGCCGCTGCGTACGCGGATGCGGTGGCAGTGTACTTGGGACTGGCCCTCGACAAGCTGGCGGATCGAGGGTCAACCATCTGCAGTTGGGACGCCACCCGTGATAGCTTGCGCAATACCTTCGGACGACAAGCCATCCCAATGGTCTGGGACTTTGCCGAAGGCAACTTCCTATCAGACGCGTCGGGCAGCTTCGCCAACGCCGTTGACCAGGGCGGCAGGGTGCTCTCGGAATTGCCAGCAACATCCGGTCGTGGCCTGTCGGCGCAGGTCGATGCGGCCACTCAGAGGCTCTCTGCGGATAAGTTGGTCTCGACGGACCCGCCCTACTATGACAACATCGGTTACGCTGACCTCTCGGATTTCTTCTACGTCTGGATGCGCCGTTCGCTGCGTGGCCTCTTTTCGGACCTGTTCGAGACACTTGCAGTCCCGAAGGCAGACGAATTGGTGGCCACACCGTACCGCCACGGCAGCAAGCGTGAGGCAGAGTCGTTTTTCCTCAACGGGATGACACAAGCCATGCGACAGTTAGCGGTTTGTGCGCACCCAGAGTTCCCGGTCACAATCTACTACGCATTCAAGCAGTCTGAAAGCGACTGCGAGGCCGGCACGGCGAGTACAGGATGGGAGACCTTTCTCGAGGCAGTGATTCGGTCCGGTTTCGGGCTGACTGGCACATGGCCCATGCGCACAGAGCTCGGCAACCGGATGATCGGCATGGAGACGAACGCACTCGCGTCTAGCGTAGTCATGGTGTGCCGCCCCATGCCGCCCAGCGCCCCGAGTGCCACTCGCCGGGAGTTCATAAACTCCTTGCAGGCTGACCTGCCGCCCGCCCTTGCCCACCTCCAGCGCGCCAACATCGCTCCGGTGGACCTGGCCCAGGCGGCCATCGGACCCGGCATGGCCGTGTACACCCGCTACTCCAAGGTGCTCGACGCCTCGGGACAGCCCGTATCAGTGCGCGAAGCCCTGGCCCTGATCAACCAGGTGCTCGACGAAACCCTGGCCGCTCAGGAGGGCGAACTCGACGCCGACAGCCGCTGGGCCGTCGCCTGGTGCGAACAGTGGGGTTTCCGCGAGGGCGAATACGGCGTGGCCGAGACCCTGTCCAAGGCCAAGAACACCAGCGTCGAAGGTCTGGTCCAGGCCGGCATCGTCGAGGCCGGACGGGGCAAGGTGCGTTTGCTCAGGCCCGACGAGCTCGACCCGGACTGGGACCCGGTCACGGACAAGAGGCTCACCGTGTGGCAGATGGTGCACCACCTGATCCGGGGCCTGGAATCAGGCGGAGAAAGCGGCGCGGCGGCGCTGGCCGTCCGGCTGGGCAGCAAGGCCGAGGACGCCCGGGCACTGGCCTATCGCCTCTACACCATCTCCGAACGCAAGAAGCGGCCGTCGGACGCGCTGCGCTACAACGCGCTGGTGCAGTCCTGGCCGGAGATACAGAGGCTGGCCGCAGGCAGCGAGAAGCAGGAAACGCAGGGAAGACTACTCTGAAGAAGCTGGAAGCAAGAAGCGGGAAGAGCGGTTGGTGCCAGATTGGGGCTTTCTGCTTCGCGCTTCATGCTCCTTCCCCGAACGGAGGCGCGTCGTGAGACAACCGGCCAAGTCGTTCACGGACCTGGACATGTGGAAGGCGGCTCACGCCTTCGTCCTCGATGTGTACCGTCTGTCGGCCTCCTTCCCTGCCAGCGAGCGTTTTGGACTCGCCAGCCAGTTTCGGCGCGCAGCAGTCTCGATCCCGGCGAACATCGCCGAGGGTTTTCGCAAGCTCACCGCAGCCGACAAGGCGCGATTCTACAATATCGCCGAAGGATCGCTTGAAGAGTGCCGCTACTACTGCCTGCTGGCCAGCGACCTAGGCTACGCCGACACAACACGCGAGCAGCAAGCACTCGACGAAATCGCCGCCCAAATCGCAGCCTACGTCAAACGGCTTAGAGGGGGATGATTCGTGCTTCGCGCTTCCTGCTCCCGCCTTCCGCCTACTTGCTCCCTGCTTCCCGCTTCAACCAAGGAGGTTACATGGCACAAACCAACTATGATCGGGTAGGTACGGCACTGGACCTGCTGAAGGAAGGGCTGGCTCCGTTCGTCGAACGGGAGCTGCAGCGGGTGCACGGCAAATACTGGATCACCAAGTGCACCGAGGGCTGGCCCAGGGAGCTGGCCTGGCCCGAGGGAGAGGAGCTGCCCCACCTCGATGTGGCGGTGATGCTGCGCCTGATGTGGGAGCAGTGGAACACCGCCTTTGGACAGACGCTGGGACACACCGAACGCAGCCTGGTGAGCGAACTGCGCGAGACGCGCAACAAGTGGGCCCATCAGGAGGCCTTTTCCAGCGACGATGCCTACCGCGCCCTGGACTCCACAGAGCGTCTGCTCACGGCTGTCTCAGCGCCTCAGGCGGACGAGGTGCAGCGGATGAAAATGGACCTGCTGCGCCTGAGGGTCGACGAGCAGGCGCGCTCGGAAAGGCGCAGGGCGGCGACGCTGCCCATCGAAGCGCTGGCCACGGCCGAGCTCAGGCCGTGGCGCGAGGTGGTCAGCCCGCACAAGGACGTGGCCAGCGGCAGGTATCAGCAGGCCGAGTTCGCCGCGGACCTGTGGCAGGTGCACCTGGGGCAGGGAACGGACGAGTACCGCCATCCCGGCGAGTTCTTCCGCCGCACCTTTCTGACCGAAAGCCTGAAGGGCCTGCTGACCAGCGCGGCCCGGCGGCTAACAGGGCAGGGCGGCGACCCGGTAGTCCAGCTCCAGACCAACTTTGGCGGCGGCAAGACCCACTCCATGCTGGCGCTGTACCACCTCTTTTCTGGCACGCCCCTGGCCGAGCTGGGCGATGTGGGGGCGGTGCTGGCGGCGGCAGGGATCAAGGAGGTGCCCAAGGTCAGGCGCGTAGTGCTGGTGGGCAACAAGATCTCGCCCGGCAACCCGGTGACCAAGGCGGACGGCACGGTGGTGCGCACGCTGTGGGGCGAGCTGGCCTGGCAATTGGGCGGAAAAGGGGCCTACAACCGGGTCAAGGCGGACGACGAGCGGGCCACCTCGCCGGGCGATGTGCTGCGCGAGCTGATGAACGAGCACGGGCCCTGCCTGATCCTGATCGACGAATGGGTGGCCTATGCCAGGCAGCTCCACGACCAGGCCGACCTCCCCGGCGGCAGCTTTGAAACGCACTTTACCTTTGCCCAGGCCCTGACCGAGGCAGCCAAAGCGGCGAACAAGTGCCTGGTGGTGATCAGCCTGCCGGCGTCGGATATGGGCGGGTCGCCCCACGTCGTGGCCGACGATTCGGAAGTCGGCGGCGAAAGGGGGCGGCAGGCGCTGACCAGCCTGCGCAATGCCGTGGGCCGGGTGGAAGCGTCGTGGCGGCCAGCCTCGGCCGAGGAAGGTTTTGAGATTGTCCGCCGCCGTCTGTTCGAGCCGCTCACCGAGCAGGCGCAGTTCAAAGCCAGGGATGCGACAGCGGCCAAGTTTTATGATCTGTACCATACCCAGGCGCAAGAGTTCCCCAACGAGTGCCACGAACCAGAGTACAAGCAACGGCTCAGAGCGGCCTATCCGATCCACCCTGAGATCTTTGACCGGTTGTACAGCGACTGGTCGACGCTGATCAAGTTCCAGCGCACCAGAGGCGTGCTGCGGTTGATGGCGGCGGTGATCCACTGCCTGTGGGAAAAGGGCGACGCCAGCCCGCTGATCCTGCCGGCACACATCGCTATCGACGACCAGCGGGTGCAATTCGAGCTCACGCGGTACCTGCCGGATAACTGGGCACCGGTGATCGAAAAAGACGTAGACGGGCCGAACTCGCTGCCGCTGAGGCTCGACGGTGAAGTGCCGAACCTGGGCAAGTATTCGGCCTGCCGGCGCGTGGCCAGGACGGTGTACCTGGGCTCGGCGCCGACGACCACCGCGGCGAACCGGGGCCTGGAGGACCGCAGAATCAGGCTGGGCTGCGTGCTGCCTGGCGAACCTCCAGCCGTATTCGGCGACGCCCTGCGCCGGTTGGCCACAGGAGCGACGTATCTGTACCAGGACGGCTCGCGCTACTGGTACGCCACGCAGCCGACCGTGACCAAGCTGGCGGAAGATCGGGCCGAGGAGTTGGCCCGCCAGCCAGAAGCCGTGGCGATGGAGCTGGAGAAGAGACTGAGAGTCAACCTCAGGCAGCGGGGCGATTTCGCGCGCGCCCATGTTCTGCCCAAATCGGGGCAGGATGTGCCGGACGACCTCGACGCGCGGCTGGTGGTGCTCGGGCCGGAGTACCCGTACGCCAAGACGGCGGGCAACGCGGCAGAAACGGCCGCCAGGGCCATCCTCGAATCGCGGGGCAGCACGCCGCGCTTTTACCGCAATACGCTGGTGTTCCTGGTGGTGGATCAAGCCCGGCTCCAGGATGTGGACGCAGCGCTGAGACGATACCTGGCCTGGGACAGCATCCTCAGGGACAGGGACTCGCTGGACCTCTCGCCGCACCAGGTCAGGCAGGCCGAGGCCCAGCGCGACAGCGCTGATGCGGCGGTGAGCGCGCGGCTGCCAGAGGCCTACCAATGGCTGCTGGTACCGGTGCAGAGCAAACCCGAGCTGCCGGTGGAGTGGCAGGCGATCAAGCTCACCGGCAGCGAGGCGTTGGCGGTGAGAGCCTCGAAAAAGCTGCGCAGCGACGAGCTGCTCATCACGAACCTGGCCGGGTCACGCCTCAGGATGGAGCTGGACCGCATTCCCCTGTGGCGGGACAACCGCGTGTCGGTGCGCCAATTGGCCGAGGATTTTGCGCGCTATGTCTACCTGCCGCGGCTGCAGGGCACTGACGTACTCGTCGGAGCGGTGCGCGATGGTGCGGCGCTGCTGACCTGGGAGCAGGACTCGTTTGCCTACGCGGACAGCTATGACGAGGCAAAGGGCAGGTACGTCGGGCTAAAGTCCGGCCAGCAGGTGCACGTGACCGAGGATAGCAGCGGGCTGCTGGTGAGACCGGAGGCCGCGAGGGCCCAAATCGATGCCGAAGCAAAGAAGGCCGGTGACGCAGACGCGAAAGAGCCGGACAGCACAAAGGGAGGGCCCGGAGGTGGTTCGATCACCCCACCGGAGGTGCCACAGCCGCCCAGGGACAAGGTGTATACCCGATTTCACGGGTCGGTCACGCTCAAGCCCGAGCGAGTGGGACTTCAGGCCTCGCAGGTAGCCGAGGAGGTCATTTCGCACTTTGCGGGAGTACCGGGTGCGGTGGTGATGGTAACCCTGGAGATCCACGCCGACCTCCCGAACGGCATAGAGGAGCGTGTAGTGCGCATTGTGACCGAGAATGCAAGGACATTGGGGTTCTCGGATTTGGGGTTTGAGGAGGAGTAGCCGAAGGAAGGCAGCAATGGACATTGGAACCGCAGTTGACCGCAATCGAGAGCAGGTGCTACACGTCCTTGATCGTGCGATTGTGCACGCTATGTTGGAGGCTTGGCGTAGATGCGCCCAGAGGGGAAGGCACCCTGAGGAGCCTGACTTTCTGGCCGAATTAGTAATGACTGGCGCTCCACTGATGCAGTGCGGCCTATCCGCCGTGCTCCTCCCGCAAGGCATACGTCCCTCGGTCTATGCCGTGTACTGCCACCAGCAGCCCCTTGTCAGGTATGGTACCAATTGGAGCGTTGGATGCGAGCTCGGCGACCTGCTGTTTGCCCACATACACACCGACGCCGATAAGCGCACGCACCGAGCCGCGATGTTGTACCAAGCAAAGGCCTCCCCTTATGATTGGCATCACCTGCCCCGCAACGACAGCCAGCTGGAATTGCTGCGGAACTGGCCAGAGTTTGAGTACTCGCGCCCAAGCTCACTGTCCCGTGAACGTCGCCGCATCAATCTGCGGCGAGGACGTCGAGGAACGCGGTACCTACTTGTTGACAACACGCACCCATTGCATTCGGGCAAAGGGCTCTGGAGTCTGCCGGGAATGTCCCCGGTAGGGTCGTGCTATCCGCGCCAGACGATCACGGTGCATAGAGACTGGACTGTTGAGCTGCTCGAGATTCTTGCACTGCGAGCCGGAGGCCCATTTGCTGGCCACCAGCGCGCCCAACAAGGGGTCGGCTGGTCCCGAGTGATATGGGACTTGCTGCAAGTAGGAAGGGACAAGGTCTTCAATCGAAAGTCCCTTGCGCGCGTCTCTGCGCAAAGGGTTGCCGGCGACTCTGCCGCTCTCGACGGAATGTTTTACCTCAGCAGCCAGGGCTCGCCCTGGCTGCTGCACGCCGACATCCATGATTGGCAACCTCGGGAGAAGCTCGCCCTCAAGGCAGGAGAGGTATGGGTTCCTCCGGAGTCATTAGAATACACGTACGACCAACCTCAGGGAACCTCCATCATAGTGATAGAAACGGTGGCCGAGAGCGGGTAGAGTCGCTTGAGTGGAGGGAGCCGACGCAGGAGACAACTTGCGGCCGATCGCTGGAAGCCAGAGTCGCGGAAATGGAGCGGCTTCGGGCGATGCCTCGCTGGGAGAAGGTGCGGATAGCCGACGAGATGTACGATGCCGAGAAGCGACAAATGTTGGCCGGGCTGCGCGCACAGTACCCACAGACGAGCGAGGCGGAACTCGAGCGGCGATTGGCCGGCCTGCTTCGCGGACCGGAGCTGGCGGAGCGAGTGTATGGACTCCTGGAGAAAGCAGACGAAGGGCCGCCTTGAGCCAGCCAGTCTACACCGAGCCAGAGCTCACTGCCCTCCTCCAGCGCTACGAAGCGACCTGCGGGGCGCTCGCGGCGGCGTTGTGCCGCGCCGCCGGCGGCGCGGTCATCACCACGCCCGACGCTACCCTCACCTGGATGCCGGTCAGCTACTGGGCCAACGGCGTGGTCTCGCCGCACCTGGCAACAGACACGGCTGACCGGCGCCTCGAAGAGCTCCTGGCCTTTTACCGCGCACGCCGCACCGAGATGCGCCTGCGCCTCGGCCCATCCACTTCCCCGGCCAACCTGGCCGAATACCTGAACCGGCGCGGATTTCGCCACCCCACCTCGTGGCCGATCATGGGCGCGGACCTCACCCGCCTGCGCACCGACGTTCCCGGTCCCAGCGGCCTCCAGGTTCGAGTGGTGGATGACTATCACCGTCTGGCTGCTGACCGCGACTCCAAGCTCGGCGCCATCAGCACGGTGCGCCAGCGCCGGTTGACCAGGGCCTTCCAGAATCTGGCCGAGCAGAGACCGAGGAGACTGTGGACGCTGATCGGCCAGATGGACGGCGCGCCCGTCGCCGGGGCAATCCTCTTTGTCCACCAGGACACGGCCACCGGATACCACTTGGCGGTGCTGCCCGGCTATCAGCGGCGCGGCATCGGTGCGGTGATGATGGCCGAGATGACGCGCCTGGCGCGCGATGAGGGTGCGCGCTATGCCGTGCTGAGCGCCAGCGGCCAGGGGTTCCGCTACTATCCGCGCTTTGGGCTGGCCTTCCTCGCCCGGGTGCCCGTGTACCGTTACGACCGGGCCCTCCAGCGCCGGGACGAGGAGCGCCTCGGCGCCACGGCGGGCTAGCCGGCCTTCTTCCTCGCCAGCACGAGCACGCCCGCGTCGTAATCACCAC
>Ga0116184_10004220_pt1 | contig 11412 bp, 4 predicted proteins | sample AD_JPNNA5_MetaG_FD_89886 | JGI IMG/M metagenome (GOLD analysis project Ga0116184, IMG submission 89886) | Active sludge microbial communities of municipal wastewater-treating anaerobic digesters from Japan - AD_JPNNA5_MetaG | ecosystem: Engineered > Bioreactor > Anaerobic > Digestate | place...
AAGACATAGTCTTCTTTCCTTGGAATCCCCACTTCTCACCCCTGCGTTTAAAGGTTAGCATATATGCTAACCTTTAAACGCAGGGGTGAGAAGTGGGGATTCCAAGGAAAGAAGACTATGTCTTCTGTCAGGGGGAGCAGTTTCAAGGGGAGTTTTATTTTACAGAATCAGGGGATATGCCGGCAAAGGAGAGTCTGGCAGAAGCAGCTTTGGATGTGAGAGTAAAGATGGCTGTTTTGGTTAAATATATGTCAGAACAGGGAAAAATTTACGATGAAAACAAGTATAGAATTATTGATGCCAGGGATAAAATTTACGAATTTAAACCTCTGCAGTTCCGGTTTTTCAACTTTTTCTACGAGGGGAAGAAGATCATCATTACGAACGGTTATGTTAAGAAAACGCAGAAGGTGAGCAGGAAAGATTTAGAAAGGGCCAGGAATTATAGAAACGATTATATTTCCCGCGTTAAAGGAGGAATTTACTATGGAAAAGAATAGGACATATCTGGACACATTAATGACTGATCATGAATTCCGGCAGAAGTTTGATCAGGAGTATCAGAATTTCTCTATCGCAGAACAGATCGCCCGGGCGCGCCATCATGCGCGTTTGACACAGGCTGATCTGGCGAAGCGGATCCATACAACGAAATCGGCAATTTCCCGGTATGAGAATGCCGGTTATAAGAAATACGGGTTAGCGCTTTTGACAAGGATCGCCAGGGCCTGCGGGACGGAATTAAAGATCATGTTTGTCGCGTCAGGTGACAATACCGGGCGCTCTTTTTAGGACATACTCTAAATCCCGAAGATATATTCGAGGTCTTGAGGGGACAGGAAACTCGCTGGACAAATAGAGTTGTATATAGTCCGGGTCTTGTTTTGAGCGAAATTTGAGGTTTCATTTTGCAACCTCACAGCCAGGAATGTTGATATTAACCACATCTGCAATATCTTTTAGCACAATGGGTTACAGGATATATCGCTGACGTTTGTCAGGGCGTTTATATATATACACATAAGTAAGTCCACTGCGGTCAACTGCAAGACATCCTGCCAAAGCCTTCAAAAATAATATTGCAAATTATTGTGCTGCAAAATATTAGAATATTATAGTTTATGATTGATCTGCCTTATGTGGCACGAAATATGCTTAATTATGACTGATGGATTCTTATTATCTTATTAAAAAGGAGTTTAGTATGCGGTTTACGACTGTGGCCTTGGCAGTGGTTGTTGGTATTATTATGGCATCGAGCGCATATGCGCAGACGACATATTTCTGGGACGGCGGGGATGGATCGGATAATTATTGGGAAAATACCGATAATTGGGACCCTGACGACATGCCCGGGGTTAGCGATGACGCGATTATAGCGGGTTCGTCAATGGGTTATTATTCCGTTGAAATTAATTCTGCGCAGGAAATCAATTCGCTCACACTCGATCAGGGAATGGCGCTCAATATTTATTCCGAAGGCGCTGACCTGATGGTGCGCGATAACGCGTATTTCGGGTATGATACCTTTGGCTATGGATATCAGGAGGATGGAAAGCTCGAGGTTCAGAATCAACTTCGTTTTGCTGACATGCCGGATTCGTACGGCGAATATGATCTTATGGCAGGGACCCTGGTGAGCAAGGAAATGGTTCTTGGCAGTGAGGGATACGGTTATATGGCGCATTGGGGCGGGACGAATACAGTTAAAACGGGTTTGGGACTGGGCATGTCCGGCGCAAGCACCGCGATGTATGAGCTGAATGGTTTTAATTATCCTGAATTAACTGCAGGCCATGAAGTGATCGCCAGTCGATCTGCCGGTTATGACGATCCTCTTTGGGGCCCCCAGCCCGGGGCATATTTTATTCAATCAGGCGGAGTGAACGAGATCATCGGCGATAATGCGGTGTATAACGAGGAAGAGGGACGGCTGGAAGTGCGCGAGGGTAGTTTTTCCGACCTGGTGATCGGCGATGTGGCAGGTAGTTTCGGCGAATACAGTCTTTATTCAGGCACGCTGCACAGCAGGACGGCGATCGTCCTTGATGAATCGGGTTCGCCCATTCCTGACTGGGACGGCTACGATACGTATATCGGCGGCAATGAGTACATCGGGTTTGACGGAAGGGGCCGGTTTGTTCATGAGTCAGGGTCAAATTTGCTCGATCAGGACCTTGTGCTGGGCGCGGGTGCCGGATCGCTGGGGGAGTATTATTTTTCGAACGGGTATCTGGCGGTTAACCTTGATGATCACCGGCCTGAGGTTTTTATCGGATTGGAAGGGAGCGGGTATTTTCAGCAGGACGGCGGCACGTTCGATGCGCAGAACAGCGGTGTGTATCTGGGCGTTTATGAGAGCGGTCATGGCGTGTATAATATGACAGGCGGATGGTTTGGCGCTGCCGGCATGGCTTTAGGGGAATGGGGCGGTACGGGCGAGTTCAACCACAGCGGCGGAACGGTCGCGATGACAACGCATCCTCTGGATCTTGCGCGGCAGGATAACAGCATTGGAATATACCGGCTTTCAGGAACGGGATTGCTGAATGTCAGCAATAACGACCTGGTTGTGGGCACGCGCGGCCATGGCGAGTTCTGGCAGTCCGGCGGCACGGCGAATGTCAACGGCAATGTGTGGATATCTGCGACGCCGGTTGAGAATGGCAGTACGGGCGAGTATCATTTAAGCGGCGGCACTGTGAATGCAGGGACGGTCAATAACTTTGACCGGCTGTATTATTCAGGCGGGACGCTGAATGCGTCGATAGCCAATTCGCAGGGCGCGGTGGTTGAATTGAGCGGGGAAGGGACGCGCATTGTGTCAGGGACGCTGCATAACTACGGCACAGTCAGGGCAACGGACACGACGGTTCAGATCAATGGGGAGATGTATAATTTTAATGAAATGAGCAGCGAAGGTTCTGCGTGGTATTTGCAGGATTTTAAAGTGGATGTGGCCGGATATATCGCAGCGGGGGATAAGGACCAGTTCCATGTCGCCGGCGTATTTCAGAATCGCAGCGCCATGGCCGGGGAATGGATGACGGATAATGCCCTGCTTATATTCAACGGTACAAGCCACGATGTGGTATTTAACGCGGTTGACATGGGCGGGGTGAATGCGGGGTATGTGCAGAATTTTGCCTGGGGCACGGTGGATTTCGGAGGAGACACGTTTTATTTGAAGTCGCTGGATGAGGCAGGCACGCAGTTCGGGGCATTATATGTGGAGACGATCGCGGGGATCGATTATATCAACGATGACCTGAATAAGATATACATGGTCGATAATTTCAACGGCGGCGGCAATATTTATTACATGGCGCAGGCGAATCCGTGGCTTGAGGGAAAGACGTATGCGTTTGCGTCCGGAACCGGGCAATTGAGGCCGGTGGGCGTGGTGCCGGAGCCGGTGAGTGTGGTGCTGTTTGTTGTGGGAAGCGGGGTGCTGGGCGCTGCGGCTGCGAAGCGAAGGAAGGTGTAGGGCTGCGTAGGCGGTGGCGTAGGCAGGGGGCGTGTCGGTTTTATAGGCCCGGATTATTCACGGCTGTTTGGCTGTGAATGGTCCGGGTTTTTGTGTTTATTGGCAGCGTTGAAGCGAAATTTGTGTGAGATTGGGCGCTGCGGGGCGTCTATTTGGGGGAAAGGAGGCGCACTATGAGCGCGCGGGAGATCTCGGTGGAGGTGGTGGCTGCGAAGATCTTGTTCATACGGGGCAAGAAGGTCATGCTTGACCGGGACCTGGCGGAGTTGTATGGGGTAAAGACCAAAGAGTTGAATAAAGCAGTCAGTAGAAATTGCGAAAGGTTCCCCGAAGATTTTATGTATCAACTTACAAGAGAGGAGGTTGCAAACTTGAGGTTCCAAATTGGAACCTCAAGTTATGGAGGCTTAAGATACTTACCATATGTATTTACCCAAGAAGGCGTGGCAATGTTGTCGAGTGTTTTAAGAAGTAAGCGGGCTGTGCAGGTGAACATTGCAATAATGCGGGCGTTTGTGAAGTTGAGGGAACTGCTGTTGACTCACAAGGAGCTGGCAGAAAAGATCGATGAACTGGAGCGGAAGTACCAAATGCATGAGACGGATATTCAGGTGATCTTTCAGGCAATCAAGAAGCTTTTGGAACCGCCAGATGAGCCTCCAAAGCCACGTTTTGGGATGAATTAAATAGTTCTGACCCCTATTATTTTAGCCTTAAAAAACTTGAAATTTGGCGTTTTATTGGCTATACTTATCTATATTATAGGTAAGTGTATGGTACGTTAGGAATTGGCCACGGTTCTTAATAACTTTGCCACAAAGGCAAGGGTATTAAAATCGTGGTTTTTTTTATGGAGGTTGTTTAATGTTAAAGATGATCAATCGTATTGTTGCGTTTTCAGTAATGTTCTGCCTTGTGTTCGAGCAGTCGGGCTTTGCGCAGGTTGCGCCGGATATGAATATACCGGCATACCTGAACGGACTGGTCAGGGCTGATAAATTCAGGCCTATGCATATGCGCTGGCTGTCGTATGATCCAATCAATAATTCATTCGACCTGGCTGTAGAACGAGGAGATGATGCGAGGGTCAAAGAGGCGGATATCAAAAGATCAACTGCGAAGATCATGGAATATTTCCAGATCGGCCTGCGGCTTCCGGACAGCATGTTCTGGGTAAACCTGCGGCCTGATGCCGCTGATCAGATCATTGATCCGTATCTGGCGCGCACTGACCTTGGCAAAATAATGCTTGAGGCTGACCTCCAGCTTAAAAAGGACCTTGCCCGGTTTACTTCGCCTGACACAAAGGATGGAAGGGAATATTGGAACAAATTATATGCCCGCGCAGAGCAGCTTTTCGGCGCAGAAGGATTGACTATACCTGCCGTAACCCGCCCCTGGATCGTCCCCAATGAGATCATTATCAAAGAATATAAAGACGGCGCCTATGTGTATAAGGCGACCATGAAGGTTATGCTGGAGCAGGATTATCTGAAAGACGCGCCGGGGTATACCTTTGACGACCCGCGCATGAAAGAGTTGAACGAGTATTCTTCGGAACTTGTGCGTCAACTAATCATCCCGCAATTGACCAGAGAAGTCAATTCATCAAAACGGTATTCAGGATTGCGCCAGGTATTTTATTCATTGGTGTTATCGCAGTGGTTCAAACAGAGGTATGCGAAGCGCCAGGGGCAGCAGGGTTCGGCAGTGACTGATATGATTGATAGCCGTGATCTGAGCGGACTGACGTCTGCGGCCGCATGGTCGAAAGACATATATTTCAACCAGTATGTCCAGTCGTTCAAGAAAGGCGAATACAACAAGCAAGAGACAGTTAACGGCCTTAATGGCATAACGATCAGGCAGTATTTCTCGGGCGGTATCCTTTTCAGGCTTCAGCAGGGTGTTGAGGCCATGGGCCGGAATGCGCCGCTTATGACGATTTTGCCTGCTGCGGCAGAGGCAAGCCCTGAGCGGAGCCTGCCGGTCAGGGTGCTGGGCAATTCCTCGGAGTATAACCTCGGATTCAACGGCGCTCGGTTAAAGATCCACGTGCTTGAACATGCGGATCTGCGGGCAGATACCGTTGAGCAACCGCAGAAGAATGACGGCGGCGACGCTCAGGAAGAGACGATTGATTGGAAAAAACGCATGCAGCGTTTGCTGATGTTAGAAATCGCCTCAATCGTATTGACTACGGGATCTATGTTGGGGTTCTTTTTTTCGGTTTTCTATTTCCCGCATGCTGCGGCGCTCGTTTCTACATATTTTGGGACTATTACAGGGGGTATTGCATGGCAAGAACTTGATAAGAAGCGGGAAGACGCCGAGCGCAAGCGTCAGATAGCTGAACAACCGTATTCTCCGGCTATCAAGGCGTTTCTGAGCGTGCCGCCGCAATATCGCAGTGCCATTCTCAGGTCTCAGGATCATGTCTATGGGTATTGGCGAGTTCTTGAAATCCTGCGAGACATGCGGTATGCGGATCCGGATCCCGAGATTGCCAGTGCGCTTGAGGCCATATTGCACAAGCCGTATTCGCTGGCGCAGAAACTGCGGAACGTGTATCTGGTGTTCGCAAACCTTGTTTGGTTTGAGTTGACAGTCAAGCTTCAGGTGGCGAATATACTTAAGAAATATTACAGCCAGAACGATCCTGGCCGGGTTTCCGCGTTTCTGGAAGAGAACTTCGAGCTGTTATCCGAGCTGATGAACCAGGCGTCTGTCCGCGCGTGGTGGGATAAAATTTTTGATGAGCGCTTTTTCCAAAGGGAAATGATAGCCAGCGCAAGGCTTATGGCTGAGTTATACGGCAGGGACTATTTGCTCTTGCATACCGGCGATTTTAACGACGAGGCTGTATATTTCATACAGACAGCGCTTTGGGAGATGAATGCTTATGACAGGACCCTGGCAGGTGCCGACAGCCGCAAAGACGGCGGCTACGGCTTGAGCGCGCCGAAACTGGCGGCGTGGAGCGTCGGCAGCGCGATCGCAACATTCGGATTCATATATTGGCAGTTGAACTCAATGCTTTTAGCGCTTGGGTATGCTGCGTTCGCCGGAATCATGCAGGCGGCGCTTTACAGCGATCCGGTGATGAACAAGATAATGGCCACGCAGGACCCGTCTTTCGAGTTTGGCGGAATGCGGCGCAGGGACGGCGGCGCGCTTCAAGACATCGACAGCCTGCTGGCTGATTTGAAGAGCGATAATAAAGTGCTTCGCGACAACGCGATCGACGGATTATCCGGATCGCGCGATCCGCGAGCTGTAACGGCTTTGGGCGATCTGCTGCTGGAAACTGCAGAGCTATCGCAGAAGTTAGGCAAAAGTACTGTGGGGGCGACTGATCCTAGCGCACTTGACCAAAAGATCAGAGAGAGTGTGAGTCTTGTCGAGAAGCTTATTAAGGCTCTGGCAAAGACCCGCAACGAACGCGCGTCGGATTATCTTCTTAAAGCGTACAATTTTGAGTATCCCGGGTTCGCGTTCTTTCCCAATGGCACTGGCGTAATGGGTGGACCAGGATGGGCATCGTCGTACTGGGATGTTTTAATTCCTGCGCAGATCATCAAGGCGCTCGGCAGGACCGGCGGTGCGCAGGCGCTTTATTTTTTAATGGAACGCGCTCAAGATGGCTATCCTGTCGGCATGGGGGGAGGCCATTTCGCGTGGATACCGATGGCGGCCATCGAGGGGCTGGCAATGATCGGGGACAAAAAAGCATTGCCGTTCGTGCGGTCGCGCGCACGCGCGCCGTTCATGGGCAATATTGTCGCTGATGCCGAAGCGGTGATCGTGGAATCCGTGCGCCAGCGCGCGGTTATTGCCGTTGCAGAGGTTTTTCCGACAGCAATATCCATTTTCGGCACGCAGGTGTCGTTATCGAAGGATGAGATCGATTACAGCGTATATGACGTAACAAAGCTGGTTTATGAAGCGTTTGTAAAAAATACCTATAAGACGCGCGAGGAGCGCATGAGGGGTGTTGCAGAACGGGATCGCTGGTCCCATCGAGTGCCGTCAGGCCAGGACGTGATCTATCATTTTCAGGAGGATTCCATATTTGAAGGCCTGATGATGGGCGATAAAGAGATCAGCGTTATCAGGAAATATATTGACGTCCGGAAGAAGAACGCCGGCATTCTCGAGCGGTTGGGCCTGCGCAGCTCCCGCATTGAAGCGATTGAAAAGGACGTCATGGTGCGGCTCGGGCAGCAAGGTCAGCAGCGCGACGGCGGTGAGGATGAAATACGCCCATGGTCGAAGGAATATTTCAGCGCGCCTGAGTTCTTGAACAGGCAGATAAACTTGGCTCAGAAGAAGCAGTCGCTGGGCAGATTGCTCAAGGTCTTCATGGGCTTGACCGTGGCTGCTGTAGGCGCAGTCATTGTCCATGCTCTAATTATACCGGGGACCAAGCTGTCGAATATCGTTTTTGTGGGCTTATGCGCATACGTGGCTATTGTTGCCGCAGTGATGATATATGAGTCAAGGATAGCCTTGAGCGAGCCGGATATTTTGCCGTCAGAGCTTGTCAGATGGATCCAGGAGCAGGTGCAAGACCCGTTCGTCCCGAGGTATATATCAGCCGCGACTCTTTCGATGTATGTCACACATCAGCCCAAATTAATATTGCATAAGGAAGATAGGGGATTTGGCAATTATGACCGGGTTTTGTATGCGTATCCCGGGCAGGGGGCTGAGCGGCAGATTAGTTCTGCCAAATACAATGCGATCATTCAAAGCATCGAGAATTATTTCGCCGCTATGCAAGACGTCGTAAAGAACCACTGGTTCAGTCGGTATGGACCGAAGAAAGGCGAGATGATGGAAAAATATCTCGAAAAGCAGCAAGACTTTTATTTCTACCGAAAAGCGTATGCCCGCAGGCCTTATATCCGGGAGATAAACAGGTATCATGTCCACACGTTAAACTATGATGAGAAACGGGAGTTCGAGTCTTTGCGGTATCAAGGCCGGGATACCGGGCCTTTCTTGGAGAAGATATTTGACCGGAATGTCAGGGATATCTTTTCCCGGTATGATCAAGCTCGGCAGGATGCAGGCGCAGGCATACAAAAAGACGGCGGGTTAGCGGTTCAGGCCGAAAATGCCATGGCAGACTCGCAGTATGTCCTGCTGGTATTAAACGGAATAAGCGAAATTCAGAACAGGAGAGGGACAAAGTACGCTCTGACCGGAGAGGAATGGAAAAAAGCGATTGCGGCCGTGCTGCACAGCCTTTCTGTTATCGGGTTGGATCGCCTCCTTGAGGTGCGTAATAATATCGAGCCCTCAGGCTTAAGCGATGCGCAGAAATTCATCCTTGACCGCGCCATCAATGATTTAACAACTGCGCAGGTTTTGAGCAAGGTCGATGCCGGAGAGGCTGTTGTATCAGGCAAGGACGGCGGTATCGTTGAGCTGTCGCAGATGATAAGGGATAATTTTACCGCGATGACCATTAATGAATACAATGCCGCATACGCCCAGCTTGAGTCATATTTGAGAAACCTGAATGCGCAATTGAAGGAACGTGGCATAGCTATGCAGGATTATGTTACGATAGGTGACGCTATGAAGGCTTTGAAGGATGACCGTGTCCTCAAGCTGCTCAATAAGAAGAACTTCGCGTTTATAACCAGATTAACAGGCCCGCTCGTGGATATTGTTGATGCAAGCGGCCAGACCGTTACACAGACTCAGGAATGGGTGGCTCACATGTTCGGCCTGCCGCACCGGGTAGCGTATGCGCTCGTCATAGGCCCGAATGACGAAGTGGTTTTCCAAAGGCTGGCCCATGGCCGGGTTGAAGCAGGCTCTCTTGCCGCTTTCGGAAGCCATGTTGAGCCGGGCGCTGATGAGAAAGAAACGGTCCGCAGAGAGCTTATGAAGGATTTGCGCCTGCAGGCCCTGAAAGGCAGGCTGTTGCCGTTAGGCAAAGCGGGCCAGTTCACCTATGATGTTAAAATGACGAACGTTGAGGATAAATGGCTCAATAATAACGAATACCGCGCCTTGTTTGCGTATTTTCTCACGCAGGAAGAGTTCGAATGGATCCGCCGGGACCGCAATGAGATGGTCAGGGACCGGAGTTTGATGGCGTTTGAGGAGTTCGTTCAGTCGGGGCTCTGGCCGGTGCGTAATTACGCGATAGTTTCGTTCGATGCTCTGAAAAAGGCAGCCGCGGAGGGCAAGCACGCATTCTATATGGAGGAAGATTATGTGGACAGGGCCGAGTCAGGCCGGGTTGCGTTCAATTCGATCCTTGAGGGTATCGTGATTTCTCAGGCGCGGAATGACACGGCAAGCCTCACGGTTCTGGACGAACTGCAGGAGCTGTTGGATAAGGAGAAAGCTGCAGGGCTGAGCATAACTGAACGGTTGAAAGGGAAGTTGAGCTCAAAGTTGAGTTCTGTCAAAGACCGCATCAGGCCGCAATCCGATACGTCTCAGCTCCAGCGCGACGGCGGTGCTACGGAGAAAAGGATACGGGAGATCGTCGAGCTTCTGAACATTCTGCGCAAGGAAAATATTATTCTTGAGAATGAATTAGCAAGCGCCGGTCCTGCAGAGGCAAACGGTATACGCGAAAGGATAGCGACAAACCGGCATTTAATCGAGCAGTTGACTGAAGAGCTTGAGGCAAAGCAGGAATATCTCAGGAATCTTCCGCCTGCGCAGATCTGGGCACAGGGAAGGATCGTCCAGGGCAGGAAATACTACATAAAAGGCGCTCCCGAGGAGTTGCGGGAGCTTTACGGCAGCGAACGGCCTGTGTTCGAGGTTGAGGGGCTATATGAAGGGCCCCTTATGGAAGGCCAGAAGGGATATTTCTTTACCGGACATGTCTATCAAGGGAATTTGAGGATATCTGCTGTCGTGAGCATCGATGACCTCGAGGAGATACCGGATGAAGACGCTGACGCGTTAGACGGGGGCATGCCTGTGGCAGACAGATACAGGGCTGTGGATCACGCGGGCCAGGTGAAGAGCGAGGCAGGCGCGAGATCGAGCTCATCAACGGCGTCGGGCGACAGTACTGCGGATAACACCTCAAATGATCTCTTTGACAGCGGAAAAAATCTTCCTGAAGACAAAGATTGGGAGAACCGACTTGTGGAGGTGCAGGATCATAACCAGGCAGTGCGTGTTGCATATGCGTTGCGTGCATTAGCCCACCTTGCAAAGAACGAAATCGATACGGAGGTTGACAACAACATAGTATCGCTTTATCAGAAAGTAGTCCAGGATCTGCGCGCTGCTGCGCTGGGGCATGAAAGGACCGTTGTGTCATATGCCGATGGGAGGAATCGAAAGCTGTTGATCTCGACCTATACGCAAAGGAATGGAGACGGGCCTGCTGATTTTAAGGTTAACAACACAGGCAATTGGCAAGTTTATCTGCTCACTGACAGCGAAGATATCGTACTTAAATCGCCGGTTGGCATATACCGTATCCGCACAACGCAGGCTAATAAATACAAGGTAAAGATTAAGTTCCTGAAGACGATAGAGGAGAAATTTGACGATCAGGATGCTGATGGTCGGGAAACAGAAGCAGTGCAGGCTGGTGAGGCTCATCAGGACGCTGACAGGCGCGCGATTTTGCTTCAGCAGATCAAAAAACTGGATGCTGCGGTAAGTGACGGCGGTAAGGATCAGCCCGCAACAGTCGGCGGTGTGGATTTCAGGGCTATTCCTGCTGTAGTAGTGCCTGCGGTCGGGGGGGTAGCGGGCGCTGTTGTCGTGAATATACAGGATTTTGACAGGCAATGGAATGCTTTGCAGAAGAAAGTCGCAGACGGCCAGATGCCCTATGATGATATTCGGGCCTATATAGCTGCATGCTGCGCGAATAAAGAGGCGTGTGCTAATCTAAAAAAGGCATCACTCTGGATTTCCGAAGTTTTAAA
>Ga0116184_10004227_pt1 | contig 11408 bp, 10 predicted proteins | sample AD_JPNNA5_MetaG_FD_89886 | JGI IMG/M metagenome (GOLD analysis project Ga0116184, IMG submission 89886) | Active sludge microbial communities of municipal wastewater-treating anaerobic digesters from Japan - AD_JPNNA5_MetaG | ecosystem: Engineered > Bioreactor > Anaerobic > Digestate | place...
TAAATTTGGTATAATAATTATATCCCAGATAGCCAATAACGCCAAAGCCTACATAAATCACAGGTACTTTCCAGTATTTCTTGTTGTATATCTGGCCCAGCCCGGGCAGTGCTGCCGACATCCATGCAGCTTTTTTGGGTGAATGCAGTTTTATTTTGGCGGTATCCCCACCGGATGATTTTTGGGGAGCCAGCTTTTTCTCAGCAGTTACCTTCACAGGATTGGTTGTGTCGCCGATAATACTATCTGCCGGTTCAGTTTGTCCCCAAACCAGGCCTGCGTTAACAATAAAAAGTAATAAAAAAATAACGAAATATTTGTTATTAGGAAAAGACATGGGCTTTTATTGTTTCATCCTGGCGATGATCTTGTTAAGTTCATCATCAGACTTAAAAGAAATAACGATGCTCCCTTTGCCTTTATTGCGGTATTTAATGTCAACGGATGTTTGAAAGCGGTCGGTCAAAATCTTTTTTATTTCAACAATCTTATAAGGCACTTCGTTTTTGGGTTGTGGCTTTTTGGTTTTTTCTACGGCTGTTTCTTTGGTAAGTTTTTCTGTTTCTCGTACCGAAAGTCCCTGCCCAATTATCATATTGAAAATGCGCAACTGTCTTTCAGACTCTTCAATACCGGCAATGGCGCGGGCATGGCCCATGCTGAGCTGTTCGTCCTTCAGTGCTTTCTGAATAAGTTCGGGCAGCTTAAGCAAACGAAGATAATTAGTGACAGTAGAACGTTTGGAGTTGACTTTTTCGCTTAATTCGGCCTGAGTCAGTTTGCATTCATCCACCAGGCGCTGGTATGAAAGGGCGATTTCAATAGGGTTGAGGTCTTCACGGTGAATGTTTTCAATAAGAGCCCATTCCAGCATCTGTTCATCGTCGGCAACGCGGATGTATGCAGGAATTTCTTTCAACCCGGCAAGTTGTGCTGCTCTGAACCGCCTTTCGCCGGTAATCAACTGATATTTGTCAAAACCTAATTTGCGAACAGTTACCGGTTGAATAAGCCCATGTGTCTTAATCGATTCGGTTAATTCGTCCAAAGCGATCTCATCAAACCGGTCGCGTGGCTGAAAAGGATTGGCTTCTATTTGGGATACGCTGATTTCGGCTACGGAACCAACAACATATTTGCCCATCACATCGCCTTTGCTGGTAATATCAGTATCCGGGTTTTCAAGCAACGAACTCAGGCCACGGCCAATCACTGTGCTTCTTTTCTTATTTGTCATCTTCGGTATTGATTATTTTATCGCTTTGTTTTATTCTGGTTAATTCGTTTTTTTGTAAAATTTCCCTGGCCAGGTTCAGGTAGTTGACGGCACCTTTGCTGTCGGCATCATACATTATAATAGTTTCTCCGAAACTGGGCGCTTCACCTAGTTTTGTGTTGCGCTGGATAATAGTGTTGAACACCATCTGTTGAAAATGTGTCTTTACCTCTTCAACCACCTGATTGGACAGTCGCAGGCGCTGGTCGTACATGGTGAGCAAAATGCCTTCTATATCAAGGTCTGGGTTCATGTGTTGCTGTACAATTTTTATGGTGTTCAGCAGTTTTCCGAGGCCTTCAAGGGCAAAATATTCGCATTGTACAGGGATGATAACAGAATCAGCCGCCGCTAGCGAGTTAACCACAATCAGTCCGAGAGAAGGTGAGCAATCAATAATGATAAAATCATAATTGTCTTTAATCTTGCTGATTACCTTACGCATCATTTTTTCACGGTGCGGCTGGTTGATCAGCTCTATCTCAGCGCCCACCAGGTCGATGTGAGCTGGCAGCAGGTCGAGGTTGGGTGTCTTGGTGTTCAGGATGATATTCTTGGGCTCAACATCTTCGATGATACACTCATAAATACTGGTTTTGATGTTCTTGGGGTCAAACCCGACTCCGGAAGTAGCATTTGCCTGCGGATCAGCATCAATCAACAATGTCTTGAACTCAAGTACAGCAAGGCTGGCACTGAGATTGATGGCCGTAGTGGTTTTTCCTACTCCTCCTTTTTGGTTGGCAATAGCAATGACTTTTCCCATAGAAAACTATTCGTTTTTTTCAGATTACAAAAATACCACCTTTTATCCGAATATATAAATAAAGTTTTTCACTAAAAGCGAAAGCATAATGTATTATAAACCATAAAGTTATGGTTTATTTTAACAAATAATATGAAATGAAGAAAAGGATTATTTGTAACTGTCCGAATCTTCTTCAGTTTTATTTTCCTGAAATTCATCGGCACTCATATGCTCTTCGTCGGGATCAGGAGCAGGTATTTCGCCGGTTTCAATAAATTTCATAACCACATCCAAGCCTTTGAGGAATTTCTCAAAGTCTTCACGATATAAGAAAAGCTTATGCTTTTCGTAGAAGAACTTTCCTGACTCATTGCTGAAACGTCTTTTGCTTTCGGTGATGGTAAGGTAATAATCTTCGCTCCGCGTTGATTTGACATCAAAAAAATAGGTTCTTTTCCCTGCCCTTACTGCTTTAGAGAAAATCTCTTCACGGTCGTTTCTTTCATTAAAATCTTTCTCTTCCATATGGTCCTTGTTTTATGGTTACAAAAATAAAAACTTTCTGTAATATTTCAATTAGTATTGATGACAAAATTTTTAATGTAATGGTTGTTCTCCTGAAAAAAAATCTGACCAAACCATAATTTTATGTACTTTCGTGCAAAATTTGAGTCATACTATAAATGCTTAACCGACGAGTTTTAAGAATAAAGGTGATGCAAGCCCTTTATGCGTTCTTTCAGTCTGATAACGACCGTGTAGACGTGGCGGTAAAAAATCTGCAGAAAAATATTTTCGGGATTTACAACCTCTACATTTACCAAATGTCCTTTTTGATTGAAATTGTAGATTTTGCCAGGGAAACCATCGAAATCAAAAAAAACAAGTATTTTCCTACTAAGGAAGAAGCCAACCCAAATACCCGGTTTGTCAATAACAGTATCATTTTAAAAATCGAAAACAGCCCGGATTATAAAAGAAAATACGAAGAACTCAATATCAACTGGGCAGACCAGGAAGTGCTGATTCGCAAGGCCTACCAACAGATTACCGAAGCAGACTTTTTCCAGGCTTATATGAATCACCCCAAGGATACTGCCGACAATGATTTCCGGGTTCTTGAACAGATAGTGGATAATTTTATTGCCGAAAACGAAGCACTGCAACAGTATTTTGAAGACATGAATGTTTTTTGGGCCGATGATTTTGATGTGGCCTGTTTTATGCTGATAAAAACTTTGAAATACCTCAAAAATTCCAACGAAAAAAATCCTTTCCTGCCCACACTCTTTGGTAATCAGCAAGGCGACGACGAGAAAGAAGAGGTAAAATTCTTTACTGACCTTTTTTCGAAAACTGTAATCCACCGCGATAAGTTTGATGATTTAATCGAAGCCCGCGTGGATAACTGGGAAATTGATCGTATTGCCCTTATGGACTCACTGCTGATAAAAATGGCACTGGCCGAATTTACCGAATTTCCTACCATCCCCACCAAAGTAACTATCAACGAATATATTGAAATTTCAAAAATGTACAGCACCCCCAAAAGCAAGGTTTTTATTAACGGCTTGCTTGATAAACTGTTATTTGAGCTTACAGAGAAGAAGAAGATCAAAAAAACTGGCAGGGGATTGATAGGATAAATTTTTCATTCATAATTTTTGTATTTTTGTAAAAAAATTAGTTTTATGTTCCGCCCGGTTTATATTATTTTTGTTGTTTCCCTGCTATTTTTTTCATGTGGCAACAACTCCGAAACTATCAATACCGATCTTGTCAATAACCCAAACACCGCTGGTGGCAAATCGGACCTGAGCAGCCTGCCGGCTTTTGAGTTTATTACCGAAGAACATGATTTTGGAAGGATCACCGATGGAGAAAAGGTGAGTTTTACTTTTAAATTTAAAAATTCAGGGAAGTCGGATCTTATCATCTCCGAGGCCAAAGCTACCTGCGGATGCACAGTGGCCGATTATCCTCGAACCCCTATAAAACCTGGTGCCGAAAGCGGTATTTCGGTCAGTTTTAACAGTGAAGGCCGAAAAGGCATCCAGAATAAAACAGTTACCCTGGTGGCCAACACCCAGCCAAGCACCAAAGTTTTAACCATAAAAGCAGAAGTAGTAAATTTAGGTATAAATTAAACGAAAACAAAATGAAATTAATCAGTGTTTTTTTAATGATGGGCCAGCAAGGCCAGCAGGGGAGTGGCAGCATGGTAAGTACCATCGTCATGATGGTTTTAATAGTAGTGGTTTTCTGGCTGTTTTTTATCCGCCCGCAATCAAAAAAGAATAAGGAACTGCAAAAGTTCAGAGAAGGCCTGAAGAGAGGCGATAAAGTAGTTACTGCCGGCGGTATCCACGGAAAAATTCTGGAAGTTCAGGACACCACGGTTATCATTGAAACAGAAGGATTGGGAAAACTTAAAGTTGAAAAAAGTTCAATAGCCTCTTCCGTTGCCGGAAACGGTGAATAAACATGCTGAAAGTTTAACTAAATAAATTTCTTGCCTTGACATCAGGAAATTATGATATATCTCTTGATGAACAAAAAGATAATCAGAAGCGCTCAAAAAGAAAACTGAATATTTTTTTAATATGCTTTATTATTGCCACTGTTAGCTGGCTGATGATTAAGCTTTCGGGAACATATTCCCACAATGTTGTAGTATCTGTAAATTATAAAGGCATCAAGAATAACAGGATAATGTTGCCTTCTTCTGATACTATACTTATTGCTAATATTCAATCGTCGGGATACAATATTATTTATAACCGGCTGCTTGATGAAGACTACAGGTTTCAACTCGATTTGAGTCAATATCCTTCACGGAAAAACGGTAATGTATTTGAAATTAACATCGAAACAGCCACTCTTACTTATCGACTGGGAAATTATTTTAAAACGGGCGAAAAGGTTGTTTCCATTTATCCGGCCAACCTGCGGGTAAAACTCGAAAGAGCATATACCAAAAAAGTCCCGGTTAAACCGAATGTGGATATCACCTACAAAAAACAATATGCCGTGTACAAGCATATTTACCTGGAACCCGACTCGGTGTATGTTACCGGCAGCAAGGATGTGATTGATAATATTTCCTTTGTGGAAACTGAAAAAAGCGAACAAAAGAATTTGTCGAAGAATACCCTGCTGGAGTTATCGCTCAAAAACTCCCTTAATAAATTTGTATTGAGGTATTCGGCTGAGAAGGTAAAAATGTATATTCCGGTAGCTGAATATACTGAAGAATATGTGGATATTCCTCTTACTTTCGAAACGGTTCCTGCCGGCTATCAGCTCATTGCCTATCCCGATAAAATACGTTGTTTTTTCAATGTTAGCATCCCTGATTACGACAAAATTTCTCCGGATGCCTTCAAAGCAGGTATTAACGAAAAAAACCTGTTCAACTCCAAGCATAATAACGCAAAGGTCGTTCTGAAAAAAGTCCCCCGCTATGCCAGGGTGCAGCGTATCGAACCCGAAAATATAGAATTTTTAATACGAAAAAAATGATCAGGCTGGGACTGACAGGAGGTATAGGTACCGGGAAATCAGTGGTGGCGCGGATTTTTTCAGAATTTGATATTCCCGTTTTTTATGGCGATCATGAAGCAAAAAATGCCTATGCCGACCCTGAAGTTCTGACAAAAGTAAAACAGGTCTTCGGATACAGGGTATTTGACAACGATTGCGTTAACTTCAAAAAACTTGCCGACCAGGTTTTTGCCGACCAGGAGAAACTCGGAAAATTAAATTCAATAATACATCCTTTTCTTATCAGCCAGTTTGAAAAATGGGCGGACAAACAATATCGTGCCTCATACATTATTATGGAGGCAGCAATATTGTATGAGGCTTCGCTGCAACATTTTTTTGATACTATTGTTGCTGTCAGTGCTCCCAGAGAACTCTGCATTGACAGAGTGATGAAGCGCGACGGGTTTAGCAAAGAAGCCGTAATACAACGAATGAATAATCAATGGTCTGATGCCGAAAAGGTCGCGTTATCCGATTATGTCATTTACAACGATGGCAAACAGTTGCTTATTCCCCAGGTGCTTGCCATACACCACGAAATACTTAACTCTTTAAAATGAAGCGTATTATGAAAAAAATGTTATTAATTTTAGTCGTCCTGACAACCGCTTTATTTTGTCAGGCACAGGAAAAAAAGCAAATAATGTTGCCTTCTCCCAATACCGAAGGTGGCAAACCTTTTATGGAAACATTAAAGGATCGGCATACCACCCGCGCTTTTACCAAGGAAAAACTTTCGGACCAGCAACTTTCTAATCTTTTATGGGCTGCCTTTGGCATCAACCGCCAGGAATCGGGCAAGCGCACTGCACCTTCGGCAATGAATAATCAGGAAACCGACATCTATGTATGCCTGAGTAATGGAGTTTTTCTCTATGATGCCAAAAAAAACTGCCTGAATCTGGTGACAGAAGAAGACTATCGTAAATATATGGGCAGACAGGATTTTGTGGCCGATGCTCCGGTAATTTTGTTATATGTGTCAGATTATTCAAAAATGGGGGATAAGATTCCTTCAGAAAAAAAGGATTTCTATTCGGCTGTTGATGTAGGCTATATCAGCCAGAATGTATACTTATATTGCGCTTCAGAAAATTTAGGTACCGTCGTTCTGGGTTCTGTTGACGGACAAAAAGTAAAAGAAATACTCAAGTTGAAAGATGATCAAAAAGTACTGCTATCGCAGTGTGTAGGCATCCCTAAATAATCACGGTAGAAAAGAATTATTTTTTTTCAGGATTTTTTTTGGCTTCCTGAATTTTGATTTCTATTTCATCCTTTTTGGCATCATAATCAACAACAACAACATCTCCTTCGTTGAGTTTGGATTTTATTATTTCTTCAGCCAGCACATCTTCAATATATTTCTGGATGGCTCGTTTCAAGGGACGGGCACCAAAATTAGGATCCCATCCTTTGTCGATGATAAAATCTTTAGCCTTTACCAATACTTTTAATTTGTATCCCAGCGCCTTAATTCGTTTTTCGACAAACGACAGTTCAATGTCAATGATTTTGTGAATATCTTCACGTTTGATATCTTCAAAAATCACAACATCGTCAATTCGGTTAAGAAATTCAGGGGCAAAGGCTTTTTTTAAAGCATTTTCCACTATGCTTTTGGCATATCCTGTCTTGTTACTTTCCTTGGCAGTAGTCTGAAACCCAACACCCTGCCCAAAATCTTTCAACTGCCGTGAACCTATATTGGAAGTCATGATAATGATGGTGTTTTTAAAGTCTACTTTACGGCCAAAACTGTCGGTCAGTTGACCGTCGTCAAGAACCTGCAGTAAAAGATGGAACACATCGGGATGTGCTTTTTCTATTTCGTCGAGCAGTATCACTGCGTATGGTTTGCGGCGTATTTTTTCGGTGAGCTGTCCGCCTTCTTCGTATCCTACATATCCCGGAGGCGCTCCAATAAGGCGCGAAACTGCAAATTTTTCCATATATTCGCTCATGTCGATACGTACCAGGGCATCATCCGAATCAAAGAGATATTTTGACAGCACTTTGGCTAAATAGGTTTTACCGACACCGGTAGGGCCCAGAAATATGAAAGAACCTATGGGCTTGTTTGGGTCTTTCAAACCGGCGCGGTTTCTGCGGATGGCTTTCACCACTTTTTTAATGGCATCATCCTGCCCGATAACCATCTTGCGTAACTCTTCTTCCATGGTGATAAGGCGGTTGCTTTCATTTTGGGCGATTCGTTGCACGGGAACCCCAGTCATCATGGCCACCACTTCGGCAACATTATCTTCGGTTACTGTTTCGAGATTTTCCTGAGTTTCGGTTAGCCATTGATTCTTGGCTTTTTCCAGCTCGCTCATCAGTTGTCTTTCATTATCGCGGAGCAAGGCTGCTACTTCGTACTGCTGGCTTTCTATGGCTTTGCGTTTCTGCTGCTTTACGTCTTCAATATTGGTTTCAATTTTAATGATGTTGTCGGGCACATGAATATTGGTGATATGCACGCGGGCACCGGCTTCGTCCAGAGCGTCAATAGCTTTATCCGGAAGGCAGCGGTCGCTGATATAACGGTTGGTAAGGGCTACGCAGGCTTTTATGGCGTCGTCGGAATACCTAACCAGGTGATGTTTTTCATACCTGTCTTTGATATTGTTCAAAATCAAAATGGTTTCATCGGGGGTGGTAGGTTCCACCATCACTTTCTGAAACCGTCTTTCCAGTGCTCCGTCTTTTTCAATATATTGTCTGTATTCATCCAGGGTGGTAGCTCCGATACATTGAATGTCGCCGCGCGAGAGTGCCGGTTTGAACATATTGGAAGCGTCGAGGGAACCGGAAGCACCACCGGCACCAACTATTGTGTGTATCTCGTCGATAAAAATGATGATATCGTCATTTTTTTCCAGTTCGTTGATAACGGCTTTCATACGTTCTTCAAACTGTCCCCGGTATTTCGTACCTGCCACAAGTGAGGCAAGATCGAGAGTTACAATACGTTTGTCAAATAACGCACGGGAAACCTTCCGCTGGACAATACGCAGGGCAAGGCCTTCGGCAATGGCCGTTTTACCAACACCGGCTTCGCCAATCAACACGGGATTGTTCTTTTTGCGGCGGCTTAAAATCTGTGCGATACGTTCCAGTTCTTTTTCTCGTCCCACTACCGGATCCAGGCGGTCTTCTTCGGCCAGACGGGTAAGGTCCCTGCCAAAATTGTCCAGCACAGGTGTCTTTGATTTCGGGTCGATACTTTTTTTCGACTCCCCGCCAAAAGCGCCTTCGTCAGTGTCTTCGTTGCCCGAGCTCCCCGGCAGCTCATCCTTCGGGTCCTGCCGGTCTTCATTACTGTTGATAATAATATTTCGAACCTGCCGGGCCACCGAATCATAATCAATACCGCAGCCATTAAGGTTCTTGGTGGCCACGTTGCTGTCGTCTTTGAGTATGGCCAGCAACAGGTGTTCAGTTCTGATGAGTTCGGCCTGATAGGTCTGCGCTTCCAGATGAGTTAGCCTTGATACACGGGCAGCTTGCCGGTTCATCGAAATATCTTTATTGGGATCGTCGGTGGTAAACAGGTTGCCGGTATTTTTTATGCTACGTTCAATGGCATTTCTTATATCCGTAAAATTGCAGTTCAGTTTCTCCAGAATCTTCAAGGCCAAATTGTCCTTGTCGCGTAAAAGTCCAAGAAATAAATGTTCAACTCCTATATAATCGTTTTTAAGACGTAAGGCTTCTTCTCTGCTGTATTCAAAAATATTTTTTACCCGTTGCGAAAATTTTGCTTCCATTTAGTTTTATATTATTATTCAAAAGTACGAAATTACAACCAATTTCCAAAATTATTATAAGAATACTTATGGCTGTATGTGTTGAAATACTTATTTTTCAACAGAAATTTGTTAGTAATAAATTTTTAAAAAATGCCATTACAGATTGAAAAAAAAGTTGTATCTTCGTTAAACTTTTTATTTTTCTAACTAATTAAAAATGAGCATTTTACAACTATGAGTGATTTAGACAACATTATCAAGGTAAACATTGAGGATCAGATGAAGACTGCCTACATTGATTATTCAATGTCGGTTATAGTCTCCAGGGCATTGCCGGATATACGTGATGGATTAAAACCTGTTCACCGCAGAGTATTATATGGTATGTATGATCTTGGAATACTTTCGAACCGTCCTTATAAAAAATCCGCCAGAATAGTAGGAGAGGTGCTGGGTAAATATCACCCGCATGGCGACACTTCTGTATACGACGCCATGGTTCGTATGGCACAGGATTGGTCGTTGCGTTATCCGCTGGTCGACGGACAGGGAAACTTTGGGTCTATTGACGGCGACAGCCCTGCAGCCATGCGTTATACTGAAGCCCGCCTGAGGAAAATAGCTGAAGAAATGCTGACGGATATTGACAAAAAAACTATCGACTGGACACTGAACTTCGACGATACATTGGAAGAACCCAGCGTACTGCCGGCAAAAATACCCCAGTTGTTAGTAAACGGTGCTTCGGGAATTGCCGTGGGTATGGCCACCAATATGCCTCCCCATAACCTCAAAGAAGTGATTGACGGCATCGTGGCCTACATTGATAATAATGATATTACAATTCCTGAATTGATGAAATTCATCAAAGCTCCTGATTTTCCCACCGGAGGTACAATTTATGGTTACGAAGGTGTTCGCGAAGCTTATGAAACAGGAAGGGGCAGGATAGTTTTAAGAGGCGATGTGCTGGTGGAAGAAGAAGATGGCAGGGAGAACCTTATAGTTACTTCTATACCTTACCAGGTGAACAAAGCCGAGCTAATCAAGAAAACCGCTGATTTGGTCAACGACAAAAAAATTGAAGGTATTTCTGAAATACGTGATGAGTCGGATAAAAATGGCATACGCATCGTTTACGAATTGAAAAAAGGAACCATTGCCAATGTCGTTATCAATAAATTATATCAGCAAACGGCACTGCAATCATCCTTTAGTGTAAACAACATTGCCTTGGTAAAGGGTAGGCCAATGTTGCTGAACCTCAAAGGATTGATCACCCATTTTGTCAACCACCGGCTTGATGTTGTATACCGCCGTGCTGCTTTCGACCTGGAACAGGCCGAAAAACGAGCCCACATCATCGAAGGCTTGCTGATAGCACTGGATAATATTGATGAAGTCATCGCTATCATCCGGGCTGCAAAAACTGTTGACGAAGCCCGAACAGGACTGATGGAACGTTTTGCTTTAAGTGACGTACAAGCCCGCGCCATCGTGGATATGCGTCTGCGTGCTTTGGTAGGATTGGAACGTGAAAATCTGCACAAAGAATACGAAGAACTGCAGAAACTGATAGCCTACCTGAAAAATGTGCTGTCGGACATCAATCTGCGTTTGGAGATAGTTAAAACAGAACTGCTCGAAATAAAAGAAAAATACGGCGACGAGCCCAAAACTGAGATTACCTATGCCGCTGAAGACTTTAAGATAGAAGATACCATAGCCGATGAGCAGGTGGTAATCACCATTTCTCATATGGGCTATATCAAACGCACGCCATTGGCAGAATACAGGAGGCAGAACAGGGGAGGACGCGGTTCCAAAGGTACCGACATACGTGATGAAGACTTCCTCGAATACCTGTATGTGGCAACCATGCATAACTATATGCTGTTCTTCACCGAGCAGGGAAAATGTTTCTGGATGCGGGTTTTTGAAATCCCCGAAGGCACCAAAACAAGCAAAGGCAGAGCCATTCAAAACCTTATCAGTATCTCGCCTGACGATAAAGTAAGAGCTTTCATCAATGTTAAAGATATCACCGACAAGGAATATGTAAAAAGTAATTACATTATTTTGTGTA
>Ga0116184_10004233_pt1 | contig 11402 bp, 9 predicted proteins | sample AD_JPNNA5_MetaG_FD_89886 | JGI IMG/M metagenome (GOLD analysis project Ga0116184, IMG submission 89886) | Active sludge microbial communities of municipal wastewater-treating anaerobic digesters from Japan - AD_JPNNA5_MetaG | ecosystem: Engineered > Bioreactor > Anaerobic > Digestate | place...
CAGCTTCACCGCTTCCTCCCGAAGCTCCTTTGTGTAAACTGCATTGGGAATCCGTTCCATTCTGACACCTCCGTTTTTGTATTGTACATCAACTTTGGTATCCACTAAAAGCATCTTACCTCAGATCAACCTTATTCTTTAGTAACCTATCTGCGTTCAAAATGCGCAATCTTTAGAAATACTCTGCTTGCATAAAAACAGAGTGGGAAGGAGGGCACTATATCCATTTCTTTCAAGATCCCCCGTGATTGTTTGATTCGTTTCACCAAAAAATGGTGTTTCAGCTATATAGCAATTCAGATTATGGACATGTCCAAAATAAGGACACCAATAAAATTGTATTTTATTTTCTTACTTCTGCGGCATTACTAATTATATTGATGTGTTACGATCATGAAGATAACTGGCACAACTGTTGCTAGCAATGAACAGTTATATATGATAGCTGATGGTCTAAATAGAGTTAGGAGGTAAGTAAGCTGCTGTTCGTATATAGAAAGTGGGTTAACAGGCGAGTCCACTGGGAAAGATAAAGGGTCAAATAAACGCTAAAAGTAAAGAAGGGAGCATCCATGTATCTACCTGATTTCGAATATTACATACCGAAGACCCTGGGGGAAGCGTGCGAAATACTCGCCCAGTCGGATGGCGAGGCGAGGGTGCTTGCAGGAGGTACAGATCTTCTTCGGGACATGAAAAATGATGTGGGAGTGCCAAAGGCCCTTGTATCATTGAAAGCCATCCAAGGTTTGGACCAAATAGCATATGTTGCGGGAAAAGGGTTGGTTGTTGGGGCCAAAGCAACGCACAATGACCTCGCTGGTTCGTCTTTACTCAAGGAGCACTACGCGGCGATTCCGGAGACTGCACGAGTAATGGCAAACAATCAGATACGGAATCGAGGCACTGTTGGAGGAAACATTGTTAGCTCGGTTCCTTCTGCTGATTTGCCGCCAATTTTCATTGCCCTGAATGCCAGCGTAACGATGATTGGTCCCCATGAAACGAGGACGATTCCGTTGGAACAGTTCTTTGTTGGACCGAGGCGTTCTGTCCTAAATTGTGATGAAATCCTAACTGAGCTCATTATTCCTGACCAAAAGACGACAGGAAGTGCTTATTTGAAACTCGGGCTTCGCCGTTCGGGAGCCCTAGCAGTTGTCGGGGTAGCGGCCAGTGTTGTGGCGAATGGAGGCCGCATTGACCATGCTCGCATTGTCTTGGGTGCTGTAGCACCAACACCAGTAAGGGCGTTTAAGGCCGAGCAAATCCTTGTAGGGAATTCTGTGACAGGGGCCTTACTCGAAGAAGCGGGCAGGGCTGCAGCAGATGAATGCAAGCCCATATCAGACATCAGGGGTTCGGCAGAATATCGGCGGGATATGGTTAGGGTTTTCACAAAGCGCGCTTTATGCAAGGCTTTGCAGTTGCCAATCAAATAGAAAAAGAAGGAGTTAAAATGATGGAAGGCATCGAGCATACTACCAGTGGAGACAAACGGTACGCCATACAGTTGATTGTGAATGGAGACTCCTATGACATCGTTGTGAAAGCTAACGCATTGCTTGTTAATGTTTTACGGGATCAGCTTAATTTTACCGGTACCAAAAAAGGTTGTGAGTTGGGTGACTGTGGGTCCTGCACTGTTCTTCTGAACGGTAAGCCTGTTAATTCATGCATGGTTTTAGCCGTTGAAGCTGATGGCTGCGAGATCACCACGGTGGAAGGGTTAGCTCACAACGATGAGCTCGACACTATCCAACAAGCATTCATCGACCATGCAGCAGTACAGTGTGGTTTTTGTACACCTGGCATGATTATGTCTGCCAAAGCCCTTTTAAATGATAATCCACACCCCACGGAGCAGGAAGTGCGAGAGGCTATCGCGGGTAATCTATGCCGTTGCACCGGTTATGTCCATATTATCAATGCTGTGCTCGCCGCCTCAAACAAAGATAAGAAAGGGGTATAGCATGAAGGACGACTATGCGGTCATTGGCAGAAGCGTCCCGAAGTTGGACGCACGTTTAAAGGTGACTGGTCAGGCACTGTACGCAGGGGACATGAAATTTCCAAATATGTTATTCGGAAAGATCCTCAGGAGTCCCCACGCGCATGCCCGTATTCTGAAAATAGACACATCCGAAGCAGAACGACTGCATGGAGTGAAGGCAGTAATCACCCATAAAGATGTGCCGCCAAAAAAGTATGGAGTCTCCCCGGCCCGCCGTGATGAAAATATTTTTTGTATCGACAAAGTTCGCCATGTAGGTGACAAAGTAGCTGCTGTGGCTGCAATTGACGAAGAAACGGTGTATCGAGCTCTGAAGCTTATAAAGGTTGATTATGAGGAGTTACCTGCTGTCTTTGACCCTATAGAGGCAATGGCCGAAGGAGCACCACTAATCCATGACGATTTTCCCCATAATATTAATGTGGAGGTTCATCAATCTTTTGGAAACGTAAAAGAAGCTTTCGACCGAGCTTTTCATGTGAGAACAGATACGTTCCTGGGTCACAGAACTTATCATTCCCCATTGGAACCACATGTATCCATTGCTTTTTGGGAAGGCGATAAGGTAACCGTTTATGCAACGACTCAGAAAGCTCATTACCTTCAAGTAGATTTAGCCCGGCAATTCGACCTGCCCTTGGGTAAGGTTCGAGTGGTATGTCCTTTCATCGGGGGTGGCTTCGGTGGTAAGGCGGCAGCGATGGGGCTTGATTTTGCTGCGGTTGCTCTGTCACGTTTGACGGGCAGACCAGTGAAGATGTTTTACGATCGAGACGAGATGTTTACCCACAACCGTGGTCGACACCGCCAGATTATGGAATTGACAACAGGAGTGGATCGGGATGGAAAAATTTTAGGAATCCACGCAAATTTTATCATGGACGGAGGGGCTTACACCGGCAACGGCATCGCTACGGCTTACTATTCGGGTGCGTTGCTCCCAGTCTCCTATGAGTTTGATAACTTCAAGTATGACATGTTCAGGGTCTATACTAATCTTCCCGGCTCGGCTTCCCAACGCGGTCACGGTGCGGTTCACCCCAAATATGCTCTTGAGAGCCAGTTGGAAATGATCGCGCGAGATCTGGGTATAGATTCCTTGGAAATACGGCTTAGAAACAGAAGAAAACCGAATACGGTAACGGTCAACGAATTGGGTGTCAACTCCTGCGAACTGGAGACCTGCATCGAGACTGCTCGGAAGATTTCTAATTGGAATGAAAAGAAGGGTAAGCTCCCGCGGGGCAGGGGGATAGGAGTGGCATCGGGTGGCTTTGTCTCCGGTGCGGGTTATCCGATCTACCGCACAAATCTACCACATTCTGTCGCTTTGATACGAGTGAATGAGGACGGTTCTGCTGCTACCCTCTACACGGGTGCGGTAGACATAGGGCAAGGATCAAACACAGTTCTATGCCAAATGGCCGCAGAAGCGATGGGATTCAGGCATGAGGACATAACCGTCGTTTCGGCTGACACCGAGAGGTCGACTCTTGATTTTGGAGCCTATTCCAGTCGGCAAACGCTCATGTCTGGCTGGGCGGTAAAAAAGGCAGGAGAAATGGTAAAGGAAAAGCTGCTTGAGATGGCAAGCAAGATGATGAACGTGGAGCCTGAGGTGTTGGAGTGCAAGGGCTCGGAGGTATTTGTGAAGAATAATCCGACTATTAGAGAACCCTTCGGCAAGATTGCTCGCGAGTATTTTGTCAAAAATGGCATTCTTATGGGGCAGGGCTCCTATACACCACCCAAGCTTGGTGGTGACTATAAGGGAGCTGCTGTGGGGACCTCACCTGCTTACAGTTTTTCCGCTCAGATTGTCGAGCTGAAAATCGACGAAGAGACCGGCGAGATAGATGTGAAAGGTGTTTGGGATGTGCACGATTCAGGTACTGTGATTAACCCGGCCCTTGTTCACGGACAATCACACGGAGGCATTTATATGGGCCTTGGTGAAGCAATTTGGGAGGAGGTAAAGTTCGACGAAAACGGACGCATTCTCAATCCCAACTTAGCCGAGTATAGAATGCCCACAGCTCTTGATGTGCCTATGATGGATTCATTGGCTGTGGAAGGTTTCGAACCAGCAGGACCTTGGGGGGCAAAGGAAGTTGGAGAGGGAGCAAGTGTGCCGACAGAAGGAGCCGTGGCGAATGCGATTCTCGATGCTACCGGGGTTTTGATGGATACTCTGCCGTTTTCATATGAAAAAGTATGGCATGCGTTAAGAAAAAAAGAGAAAGCCGCAGACAAAGAGTAGAATCCATATTTTGCTTGGGATGGCCGAAACAACGCAGAGCAGAATGATGGTTAAAGGAAAAGGCGTCTAAGGACAGTAGTTGAATATGTTAAGAGTGACAGGGATCTTAGGCAGGCAAACACGGTCAAACAGCGGGCAGGGTTATAGGTCCCCTAAGATCAGCAAATACTGTAAACAAAAATTAAAAAAGGAGGTAGTACAATGAGCAAAAAAGATGCAAGAAGTGTCAGAAGCGCCCTTGATTATCTGGACAAGAAGGGCTACGTAATGCATGTCAAGAAAGAGGTTGATCCCATATACGAGGTCGCAGCCATTGCAAAATCCTTTGAAAAAGGTCCGATTCTCAAATTCGAGAAGATTAAAGGTTATCCGGATTACGTCAACATAGCGAACTTTTTCGGGCGTCGTGAACCTTGGGCTGATATCTTCGGTATAGAAGACCCCAACAAGATGAAATTCAAGTTTGTTGATGCTATTCGCGAACCGATTGCGCCAAAGATTGTTAAAGACGCTCCAGTTCAGGAAGTGGTTATCGACAAGAATATCGACGTTCTCGGTACCCTGCCAATAATTAAACATACTGAATTTGATGCCGGGCGTATCATGGGTTGTGGCAACCAGCTCCTGACTGATGTCTACAGAGAAGGAGACACCAACATTTCCTTCAACAGGATCCACTTTAGAGGAAAGAATTGGGCATCCATCTCAACGGCCCAGATTACCCATATCGGTCAGATGTGCTTTAAGACACACCGAAATGAAAGAATTCCGGTTACTGTTAACATCAATCCTCCTCCTGCAGCCGGATGGGTTGCCGGTGCATGGCATGTCAGGACGATAGTACCTCATGGTGGCGATGAGCTCGGAATAGCCGGCGGTTTCCAAGGAGCCCCAATTGAGTTGGTAAAAGCAAGAACAGTTGAAGCCTACGCAATTGCGGATGCCGAAATTGTGCTCGAAGGCTACCTCGAACCGACCTCTGAGAATGTGTGGGAAAGTGACGAAGCCGAGAAATTAGGTGAACAAAGACAGGGAGAGACGAATTTCTTCCCAGAATGGGTCGGGTACATGGGAACTGCATGGAAAGTCCGCAAGCTCACAGTCACTGCGATAACCATGCGCAAGAACCCTATTTTTTATACACCGCTCGCTGCTGGACTTGAATACACGTGCTTTGACCTGTCTAGAGAGGCCTCGTTTTTTGAGATGGCCGAAAGAATAGCCCCGGGAATATGTGTAGATGTTAACATACCTGATTACTTCAAGTGGGGCAGTGGGGTAATCTTCCAGATTCGTAAGGAAAGAGCCCAGGATGAAGGGTTCCAGCGAAACATCCTTCTTGCTGCTCTCGCTGATGCGCCTGGGATACGCATGGCCGTGGCGGTCGACGAGGACGTGGATATCTATAATGCCGATGACATCATCTGGGCCATCGAAAGCAGGGTTGATCCAGACCATGACATATTGAAGCTCCCTCGCGGTGCCAGAGGAATAGCGGCACAACCCATGGAAGCCAGGATAAGTGGTGTAGGAGGCTGGGAAGGTGGTATGGCCTTCGACGCGACGAAACCATACAAAACAAAGCATTATTTCCAGAGACCTCAATATCCAGTTAATAAGATTGATCTAAAAAAATGGTTCACTGAGGAACAGATTCGTGAGGTTCGGTCAATACAGACTGATTATGCAAAGACCTTGGCAAAACACGGTTGGTAAAAGAGGAGTTGTAATGAAGGCATTAGAAGGCACGAGGGTATTAGATCTGTCCCGATTTCAGTCTGGTCCGGTCTGTGGAATGTTGCTTGGAGACATGGGGGCAGAAGTAATCAGAATTGAAGAGTTAGAGGGGGCTCCAGACCGAACCTGGGGCCTTCTCGGACCTGATGGAGAAACTCTTTCTTACAAGATTGTTGGAAGAAGTCGGAAGGCAGTTACCCTAAACCTTAATGCAGATGAGGGAAAAAAAATTTTTCGGCAACTGGTGAAAAAGGCCGATGTTGTGTTACAAAATTATACTCCTGGAGCTCCTTTTACCGATCAACTGGATTATGACCGTCTAAAGAAAATAAACCGTGGGATCATTGTTGCTGCCATTTCAGGATTTGGCCAGAACGGACCCGATAAACAGTTGGTATGCTTTGACCATGTTGCTCAAGCAAGATCCGGTGGGATGTTGCTGACAGGATTTCCTGGTGACCCCCCCCTCAAAACAACTATTACAAGCAATGATATCATCTCTGGACTTTTTGCTGCGATGGGTATTATTACTGCCCTTTACCAAAGGGAAAAAACAGGAAAAGGACAATTTATTGATGTTGCATTATTTGATACCGCCTTTTTCTGTACCCAATTAATGGGTGCCCTTCTCTTATACGCTGTGTATGGCGAGATAAGAAAACAAGTCGGCAATCTTGGGTTCCACTCCTATATAGGAATATTTGAAACAAGTGACGGGCAATGGGTGCTCCTGTCCGGAACAACAAACAATATCTGGAAACGTTTAACAAGGGTTATTGGAAGAGGGGATATGGCAGATAACCCTAAATTCAATAAGAACGACATGGTGCGATTTGATACTGCAAAAGAAATAGATGTGGTTATTAGGGAATGGGCATCCAAAAGAACTGCACAAGAAATATTGAAGACGCTTCAGTCTGTCAGGGTTCCATGCAGTATTGTCAACACTATTGACAAAGTGATCGATGATGCTCAAGCAAAAGCGCGGGATATGGTCCAATATGTTAAGTATCCTGAACTGGGAGAGCTTCCTTTGCCAGGGTTCCCTTTTAAAATGTCTCTTACGCCTGGTGCAATTGCTTCACGGGCTCCACGTATAGGGGAGCATAATGAAGAGATATACTGTGGACTACTAGGTTTCAGTAAAAAGAAACTCTTACGGCTCAGTACCAAGGGCGTAATTTAAAATGAGCTATTTATGAAGCTTCTTGGGGGTAGGATTGAGCAAAAATTGAACGATAAATGAAATGAGAGAAGTATTACAGAAAAGTTGCTAGTTGTTTCATCACCTCAGGGAGGTTTAGTTGTGGGGTTGCCGCTATTTCTGATATCATTGCCAGAAGATTCTAAGCTTAACAAACAAGTGCATATATGGATACAGAGTTTTACAATATAAATTGTGGTTGTACAAGAGTTTTTTTGTAAGAGTGATTAAAGGTTTCCCAAGACAAGTCATTTTTTGTCTTTAAGAAGATCATGAATATTGACTCTTAACGTTGCATTGCAAGTTGCAGGGCAGAGAAAAATAGACCCAGAATATCTCAAAGAAATTAAAGAGGTTATGATTATGAAAGAGAAGCTTGATTTCAACAATATGCCCTCTCTTTATAAAAGTTTGGAAAAGAAGAGGGATATGGATTTCGAGTTCATGGGATGCACTCTGCGCGATTTGACCGACCGACTGATCAAAAGATTTGGACCGACAATAAAGGATGCGCTTTTGGATCGTTAAGGGGAGATCGATGTTGAAATAAGGGTACTTTCAAATGGTGCAACATATCTTACTGATGGGAGGATGGATGTAAGGCTTAACGAAGGTGATATACTTGCTTTCATCATGGGCGGGTGAGCTTAACGTAGACATAGGCACCCTGGATGGGAGTAAAAAAACCTACATATATATATTAATAAATTCGAAGATGATTGGCGCGTTTATTCTCTCCAGCGCCATTAGGTATTAAGCAAAGGCGAATTAAGTAAAGTTCTGATAGAATTGATATGCTTGATCATGCTTTTCTAAGCGGGGAAAATTTTGATTAGAAACGGCCATGGTTTCACAGCCAGAAGAAACTAAAAAATGACTTGTTTAGAATTTGCGTTACATGTTTGGTACTGAAGAGCTTCCCTTTGGAGAAACCATTTGATATTCGGTGAAATTGGGCAGGTGACAAACGACCTACATGTTCTGGGCCTATCTTGGACTCCATCGTATTTATTATGTGGCTTAAAACCTGTTCTCTTCGAAGCGGGGTTCAGTTGCCTAGGAAAGCTGTATGTTGATGATGCTAAAAGAATCTTGAAGGATAGGCCGCCAGAAATGCTTTTTCTTACCCATGTGCATTATGATCATTGCGGTGCAGTATCATATTTCAAAAAAAATTTTCCCTCAATAAGAATAGCTGCCTCTTCAAGGGCAGCGGAGATTATCCAGCGACCGAATGCCCAAAAGTTAATTAAAGAGTTGAGTGAAAAAGTGATACTGTGCGTTGCTAAGGTTCCAGGAATTCACGTTGAAGACCTTCTCTATGAACCGTTTGAGCCTTTCAATGTCGACATAGTTCTAGAGAATGGTCAGGTTATTCAAATATCTGATGAATTGAGCGTAAGAGTAATGGCTGTACCTGGTCATACGAGAGACCTTCTGGCTTATTACATACCGGAAAGAAAGACTCTCTTTGCCACAGAGTCTGTAGGCAATCTCGATCGCATCGGGCAAGTTAACACGGAGTTCCTAGTCGACTATGAATTATACCTGAAAAACATTAGGTTTATCTGTAACTACCTAGAAGTTAACGTATTATGTCTTGGCCATCAGTTTGTTATATCAGGTGTGGACGTAGCAACATTTTTGTCGCGGTCCATGAATGCGGCTGAACATTTTAAGAAAAGAATAGAAGACCTTCTGTTTGAAGAAAGTGGCAACCTTGACCAAGTTGAAATGCGCATGAAGGCAGAGGAGTATGACATCAATCCTGGTCCAAAACAACTTGAGAAGGAGTACTTGATTAACCTAACTGCTCGAGTAAAACATTTAGCTAGTGCTTTCGTCAAGTGCAACGTACAAGGTATCGCTACTCAGAAATAAAAGATTTGAAACTTTTGAATTATGTTATAAGGCAGAGATACAATGTGTTCCTCTGCATGAATAATTGACGGTGTAATCAGCCTAGCGAAATAGTTGGTAAAGTATCATAATTGCTATTAGTTCGGAGAAATAGAGATGATTAACGCTTTATGAAAGGAAAGGTTTTGCGGCGCAGGTGGTTGATATTCTTCATTTTTTCGGCACAATATCTTCTTTTGTATCTTCACAGGGTATGCCCGGCTGTTCTCGCTCCAGAACTTGTCAGAGACTTCTTGATTTCAGGTGTCAGCCTTGGCGTTCTCACTTCCGCATATTACTACCCCTATGCCCTTATGCAGTTGCCCATTGGTATGATCTGTGACAAGTGGGGGGCGAGGAAAACAGCAACAATCTTTGGGTTTGTCGCCGCGTTTGGTTCCATTGTGTTTGGCCTATCATCGAACTTCAATGTTGCTGTCCTGTCCAGAATTGTCTTAGGTTTTGGTTTTTCAGCGATTTTTATTCCTGCAATGACAGTATTTGGAACATGGTTTAAAAAGGAAGAGTATGCCCGCGTATCGGGTACCTTCATGGCAATTGGAACTATCGGTTGGTATCTGGGAACAAGCCCTGTTGCTATTGCCTCTGAGATCGTCGGTTGGCGGGGAATTTTTGTTTTTATCGCCCTGATCACGACCATTTTTGCTCTGTTCACATGGTTTATGGTAAGAGATACACCACCCCGCGAAAACAACCCTAATATAACAAAACATCCTTTGCCTGTTTCGAATGAAGAAAACCGGACCATTCGCCGGATTTTTTGCGAAAAGAGTTTTTGCCTAATGCTACTCTGGTTTTTGTTTCGAGTAGGCATCCTTTTTGGTTTTTTTGGGCTCTGGGCTGGCCTTTATTTAATGGATATACAAGGATGCACAAAAGCATGCGCGGCAAATATTCTTTCCATGATCCCGTTTGCAATAATTGTTGGGAGTCCGTTATTAGGCTATCTTTCAGACAGGGTTTTTAGAAGTAGAAAAAAAATCCTTGTGGGTTCAGCCGCTGCCCTTTCCCTTTGTTGGCTCATCATGTTGTGGTGTATGGAGTTCCTCCCGGTATCGATTCTATATGTAATTTTCTTCGTCATGGGTATGGCTTGTGGTGCACCTGCTAGTGTAGGTTTTTCATTAGTCAAGGAGCTATTCCCTGGAAATCTTGCAGGTACTTGCATAGGTATTGTGAATCTTGCTGGATTCCTTGGAGGTGCTATATCTCAGCCATTCATAGGATATTTATTAGATGCATCAGGCCAGGTGAATGGAGCATATTCAATGTCTTCTTACAGGAATGTTTTTCAAATTCTTTTCATATTTAGTATAGTGGTCTTGGCAAGCGCGCTATTCGTAAAGGAAACACTTCACGAAAAGTAAAAATATTGTGTATAGCAAATCCTGCGACTACGGTTAACCCAAAAACTGCATTTACCTTCAAATAACACTTAACAAAAAACCTCCTCTTGCAGTAGAATCAGAGGAACAAAACTATGCACAGAAATTCTACCACAATGCCTCAGGTAAACAAAGTCAAAATTACCTTCACCAAAAGAAAGATGACTGCCTATGGAGGCTTTGCCCTTATCGCTTCTTTCCTTCAGAGAATCGGCTTTGCGCAGATGATAGAGGAGGCGATGCCGATCACTGAAAGCTCTCTGAACACCATGGGGATCTACGGGAAGAGCATCGCCTTTATGGCAATGATCTTTACCTGTGCAGAGCGATTCTCCCACCGTATGTACCTGGGCGACAAAGATGTCCTCGCACGGGTGTTTGGCGTGAGGAGACTGCCTGATGCGGCAACAACCCTCACGCGAGTGTTCAATAAACTGAAAACGGTCAGGATGGCGGAAGCATTCTCCTGGAATGTATGTGCCTATCTCTGCCGGCATATCCCCTGGAACACGATTCAAGAAGACTGGCTTACTTTCGACTCCACCGTGCTCCTCCGGTATGGAAAACAGGAAGGAGCAAAAAGAGGATACAACCCGGTTAAACACGGCAGGCCAAGTTATAGTCTCCTTCTGGCCTTTCTCAGAAGGAGCAAATACGTCATCCACCTGTGGAATCGTTCCGGCAACGTGGCCTCCTAGACCAACATCTGTCAAGTTTTTTTAAAAAGCGGACAAATCTGCAATTTTTTGTGCGAGTAGTTTATACTATTTCGCTATCAAACAATAAACTATTATGATATACTCCTTCAAATACATCAATGAAGGAGGGCATGATGAGACCGACAAAATTGATGAAGCATTTAGAGCAGCATGAACTCAGGAA
>Ga0116184_10004235_pt1 | contig 11398 bp, 10 predicted proteins | sample AD_JPNNA5_MetaG_FD_89886 | JGI IMG/M metagenome (GOLD analysis project Ga0116184, IMG submission 89886) | Active sludge microbial communities of municipal wastewater-treating anaerobic digesters from Japan - AD_JPNNA5_MetaG | ecosystem: Engineered > Bioreactor > Anaerobic > Digestate | place...
AGACAAGAGAGGGCATATGTATATCATCGGCGAATTGATCAACGGCATGTACGTATCGATCACCAGGGCGATAAAAACGCGCGACGAGGAGATCATCCGGAAATGCGCCCTTGATCAGATCGCTGCGGGCGCCGACGCGCTTGACGTGAATTGCGGCCCCGGCTCGAAACAGCCCGCGGATGACATCCGGTGGCTCGTCAAGACCATCCGCAGCGTCACGGATAAGACGATCGTGCTTGATTCAAGCAAGCCCGGCGTGATCGAGGCGGGCCTCGAGGCGGCGACCGGCCCCGTTATGATCAATTCGACGACCGCGGATGCGGCGAAATTGTCTGTTCTGGTGCCGCTTGCCAAGAAATATAACGCCTCGCTCATCGGCCTTGCCATGAATGCCAAAGGGGTGCCGCAGAACAAGGACCAGAGGCTGGAATTGGCGGCAACGATCGTGGCGACCTGCGTCGAGAACGATTTTCCCGTGGATAACCTGTATCTTGATCCGATCGTCATGCCGGTCAACGTGAGCCAGGCGGCCATGGCGGATATTCTCGAATCGATCAGAGAATTCAAGATCATCTCCGAGCCGCCGCCGAAGACCGTCGTGGGCTTGAGCAACGTCTCGCAGGGCACGCAATTCCGCAGTCTCATCAACCGGACGTTCCTCGTCATGGCGGTTGCGTTCGGGCTTGACGCGGCGATCCTTGATCCGCTCGACAAGGAATTGATGGATGCGTTGATCACCGCAGAACTGATCGTCAATAAACAGATATACTGCGATTCGTACCTGGAGGCATACCGTAAAAAATAACACTCTGATGCCCGGAACCCGCTGCTGCATTGCCGGTTTTTGCCTTTTTATTGCGGTCGCCGTGACGCCGCCGGCTGCTCTTTGCCAGGAGGATTTTCCCGAGATGGCAAAGGTCGAGGCCGATTACATCCTTGCGTGCCAGTTCATGGACCCCGCTGATGCCGCATACGGTTGTATCAATAATGTCGCGGGAGCGCCGACCTGGGTCGTGCCCCGGGAGAACGCCATGGCGATCCTGGGCCTGCTTCTCGCAGAGGACCTGTATCCGGGAAACGACTACCGCAGACGCGCCGGCCTTGCGGCTGACTATCTGGTCAAGGTGCAGGATGCCGACGGCGCCTGGTTCGACCAGTATCATTACGCGGTCCCGGGGGACGAGGGCGGTTCCGAAGGATCCCTGTCGAAATCCCCGACCCAGACCGCAGAGGTGATGATCGCGTTCTACAGGCTCGGCTTTGACAGGGCGCGCTACGGCGCGATGAAAAAAGCGGCCCTGTATCTGATGGCGTGCCAGACAAACGGCGGCAACGGCCTGCTTCTGGGCGGCGGCAAGGACGCGCAGGGAGGATTCAGGACGTGGCGTTGGGCATCGGATAATTCATACGCCTACCAGGCATTGAAGGCGGCTGAGACCTGGGCGCTCATGTCGCTGGATGTGCGGTTCGCGCTGTATTGCAACAGGGCGGCAAAAAGGATCATCAAAGGCATCGATACGGTTCTCTATGTCGGAGACCGCGATGATCCGGATTTCGGCGTGTGGCGCCGCGTCGTGGATAAAGACAATATTCCGGTCGATCCTTTGTTCCACGACTGGATCAATTATGCCCCGCAGATGCTGGATCTTCCCTGCCGGGGCGTCAACAGGCCGCGCGTGGGCGAATGGATACACCGCACCCTGCAGGATTCGTCGGGCGCATGCGTCTGGAACGACGGCGCGGAAATCTCAAGAAGATCCCCCGGATATTCATTCCAGGCTTCGTTGTGCTGGCAGGACCTGCGCCAGAGCGAGTATTACATCGACGCGTTGAACTGGGCGCTTGACAGCGGCCTGTGGATGAACCAGCCTGCGTGCGACGGCGTCGCGGGCGGCTGGGTGGACTGGTCGCAGACCGCCGGGGACGGATCAGCGGTCCGGGCCGACTGCTGGCAGCGGTTCATCGACACGAGTTTTTATGCCATAGCGGCATACAACGGCGGGTATGATTTCCGGATCATTCCGGGTTTCTTGAGGATCGGCTATTCTAATCCCCGCAGATCGAGCGGGGCCGTTCCGTGTTATCTGCAACTGCAGTTCCCTGATACAGAAGACAAGGATTAGCAAAAACGTTTGACGTGCGAGGACCGATGAAGCTTCCCGACAGCAAAGGTTATTTCGGCGCATTCGGCGGCAGGTTCGTCCCTGAAACGCTGATGGCTGCTCTGTCAGAACTGGACAGGAGTTACCGGGCGATCAGCGACGACCCGTCGTTCAGGGCGGAGCTCTCGTATTATTTACGGGAATATGCGGGAAGGCCCACACCGCTTTACTACGCGAAGAACTTGAGCAAATACCTGGGCAAGGCAAAGATTTATCTGAAGCGAGAGGATCTCCTGCATACAGGCGCGCACAAGATCAACAATACGCTCGGCCAGGGGCTTCTGGCAAAACGCATGGGCAAGACCCGCGTCATTGCAGAGACCGGCGCGGGTCAGCACGGTGTCGCGACCGCGACCGTCGCCGCATTATTCGGATTGAAGTGCGCCGTGTATATGGGCGAGGAAGATACGATCCGTCAGCGTCTCAACGTTTACCGGATGAAATTGCTCGGTTCCGAAGTCGTTACGGTGACAACCGGGACCAAAACGCTTAAGGATGCGATCAACGAAGCGTTCCGCGATTGGGTCACCAACGTGCAGGACACGTTCTATATTTTCGGCACTGTCGCCGGTCCCCATCCGTATCCCATGATGGTGCGCGATTTCCAGGCAGTGATCGGCAGGGAAGCGCGCAGGCAGATCATTGAGAGGGAAAAACGCCTGCCTGATTACCTCGTCGCCTGCGTGGGCGGCGGCAGCAACGCCATGGGTCTGTTCTATCCTTTCTATAACGATGCGAAGGTCAGGTTCGTCGGGGTCGAAGCTGCAGGCAAAGGCGTCTCGACCGGAAAACACGCCGCGACGCTTGTCGCCGGCGGCGTCGGCGTGCTCCACGGGGCAAAATCCTATGTATTGCAGGACAAAGACGGGCAGATTTCTCCGACGCATTCGATATCCGCAGGCCTTGATTATCCGGGCGTCGGTCCGGAACACTCTTTTTTCAAGAAGATAAAGCGGGCCGCGTACGTCGCGGCCACGGACGATCAGGCGCTTGAAGGGTTCAAGCTCTTGTCCAGGACCGAGGGCATCATTCCGGCTCTGGAATCCGCCCACGCGGCCGGATACCTGCCCCGGCTTGTCCGTAACATCAAAAAGGATTCCATTGTGGTCGTGTCTGTTTCAGGCAGGGGGGACAAGGATATGGATACGGCCATTTCGCACATCAAGGTTTCGTGAAAGGCGCCATGAACAGGATCGACGCTGCATTCAGGCAATTGCGAAAAGACGGCAGGAAAGCGTTTATCGCGTTTTTGACCGCCGGCTACCCTGACCTTGCAGCGACGGAAAAACTGGTTCTTGAACTTTCGAACCGGGGCGCAGACCTGATCGAGCTTGGCATTCCGTTCTCCGACCCTATGGCAGACGGCCCTGTCATCCAGGAATCCTCGCAGGCAGCGCTGGACCGTCATGTCAGGCTGACCGACGTTCTGCAACTCGTCAAGAGCCTGCGCCGCAGGACGCAGATTCCGCTGTTGTTCATGTCGTATTACAATCCGATCCTGTGCATGGGTGAATGCCGGTTTGCCAAAGAGGCTGCCCGGTGCGGGCTGGACGGCGTCATTGTGCCGGACCTTCCGCCTGAAGAAGGGCGTTCTTTATCGAAGGCCGCGCGCATGAACGGGATTCATACGATCAGCTTCGTCGCCCCTACCACGGACCGCAAACGCCTCGCCTTCATCGCTCACGCGGCACGGGGATTCATCTATTATTTGAGCGTCGCCGGAGTGACCGGCGCGCGCAGGACCCTGCCTGCCGACGTCGCTTCGCACGTCAGGGGCATACAGCGGCTGACCCGGACGCCCGTATGCGTGGGTTTCGGCGTATCGACGCCTGGCCAGGTCAGGAACATCCAGTCAGTCGCCGATGGAGTGATCGTGGGCAGCGCCATCATCAGAAAGATCAAGGAACACAGGCAGGATGCGCGCCTTGTCTCGAAGGTCGGCGCGTATGTTGCTTCACTGGCGGGAAAAAAATGAAAAAAAACCTCTACCGCAAAACAAAGCTCGATAACGGGGTGCGCCTCATCAGCTGCCCCATGAAGGACCGCAAATCCCTTGCGCTGGGGATATGGGTTTCGGTCGGTTCCCGCTATGAAGAGCCTCACTCGGCAGGGATCAGCCATTACCTCGAGCATATGGTCTTCAAGGGGACCAGGAACTACACCTGCAGGCAGATCAAGGAATCGATCGAAGGGGTGGGCGGGTCGTTCAACGGTTTTACCTCCGAAGAGGTTACCTGTTATTTTGTCAAAATGCCTTCGAGGTATCTCGACAGGAGCCTGGACATCCTTTCCGATATGGTCGCACAGCCGCTGCTGCGCGATGAGGACATACGCAAGGAGCGCACGGTGATCCTGGAAGAGATCAAGATGTACAAGGATCAGCCGCAAAGCTACGTATACGAACTGCTCGACGGTTTATTATGGCCGGATCATCCGCTCGGCACCAGCACCCTGGGCAGCGAGCGCACAGTCGGTTCGATCGACAGGCAGGCGCTGAGGTCGTACCGCAGCCGCTGTTATTCCCCGGCGAACATCGTCGTCAGCGCCGCGGGCGCGTTCGACCACGGATCTCTGGCGGAAAAGGTAAGGGCGTGCCTGGGAGGGCTCACGGGAGGGCAGGTCAACCGTTTCCTGCCGGCCCGTCCTTCGCAAAAGGCGCCGCAGGTCAGGATACTGGCGAAAGACACGGAGCAGAGCCATCTGGTGGTCGGGTTTCACGGGCTGAAACGCAACGATCCGATGCGGTATTGCCTTTCCTTGCTGCATATCGTGCTCGGGGCGAATTCTTCAAGCAGGCTCTTCAATGAGGTCAGGGAAAAACGGGGCCTTGCCTACGAAATAGGCACGCATGTGAAATTCATGGCCGATACCGGTGTTTTTATCGTGCATGCGGGAGTCGATAACACGAAGGTCGAAAACACGGTCAGGCTCGTCTTTGACGGGCTGCAGGAGATCAGGGACGGCCTGGTCGGGGCTGATGAATTGAAGCGCGCCAAAGAATATTATCTGGGCCAATTGACCCTTGCCATGGAAGACACCATGGACCAGATGCTCTGGATCGGCGAGACGACCACGACCCTTGATACGACGTTCTCGCTGGACGATATCGTCAGAGAGGTCAAAAAGGTGACGGCGAATGATATCCGGGGCGCGGCCAGGCTCTTGTTAAGGCCGGATCGCATCAATTTCGCCATGATCGGCCCCTGGAAGAACAAGGAGCGCGTTGTGCAAAAGTGGTTCAGGCTGAAATGACCCTCCTGTATTCGTTTCTCCTTTCTATCCTGCTTTTGTGTTTTCTGGTCATATCGTTCTTTTTTTCCCTGTCCGAGACCTCGATCATCGCCATCAGCAAGATCAAATTGCGCCACCTGACCGTCCAGAAGGCGCGCCACAGCTCGAACGTCCAGTACCTCATGACGCATTCCGACCGGTTCATCGTCGGCATCCTGATCGGCAATAATTTCGTCAATATCGCCTTTTCCGTCATCCTCTCGGCGATCTGCGTTTATTTCGCAGGCCCGCGCCTCGGCGTGGTCATCGCGACCATGCTTTCCGCCGTGCTGATCATGGTTTTCTGCGAGATACTGCCCAAGATGATCGCCTTGAAGAACACTGACCGCATGGCCCTGGCGGTCGCTCCGGTGATGGAGGCGTATACCCGGATGATCACGCCTCTGGCGAAGGTCTTCACCGGCACCGCAGACGCGATATTCGATGTTCTGGGCATCAAGCGGACCAAGCGCTCTTCGCTCATCACCGAAGAGGAACTGCGGCTCATGATCGAGGTCGGACGGGAGGACGGCGTCTTGAGCGAGGAAGAACGCAAGATGTTCCACCGCATCTTCGAGTTCGGGGACATCAAGGTGGGGGATGTCATGATCCCCAGGGACAAAATGGTGGCTGTCAGCATATCCGCCAGCCCCGAGCAGCTTCTTGATATCCTCGCGGAGCAGGGACATTCGCGCCTGCCTGTCTATAAAGGGAGCGTTGAAAATGTCATGGGGATCATCTATGCCCGGGATCTGTTGTATATCCTGCGGGACAAGGGGCTGTTCCTCCTGCAGGATATCGTGCATCCAGCGTATTTCGTGCCCGCGCAGACACGGGTGAGCGAACTGCTCCGGAAGTTCCTGGTCGACAAGATCCAGATCGCGGTCGTGGTTGACGAAAAATCCAGGGCTCTGGGGCTGGTGACCCTCGAGGACCTGCTCGAAGAGATCGTGGGCGAGATCGAAGAGCAGCCGTATGCCCGTACCGCGAAATAGGCTTCTTGACAGCCAATTTGAATTGTGATACTATACCCGTAATAGACACCAGGGCGGTTCGAGTGAGCTTTCTGGGAAAGCTATTGACAAAGCGATCCCCTCAGATCAACCCCCGAGGACCATGAAGGAGGCAAAGAAGGCTATGGCAGAAAAAGGTTATTGCGTGAAGTGCAAAGCGTCAAAAGAGATGAAAGACGAGCAGAAAGTGACCATGAAGAACGGCCGCTCCGCCATGAAAGGCAAATGTCCCTCCTGCGGAACCGGCATGTATAAGATTTTAGGGAAGAAATAGTCTTGATAGGAGAGTCCGTCATTGCAGGCCCCGTTGGGGTGAATAATCCCCTGACGGGGTTTGCCTGTTAAGAGAGGGAGAGGATTTTGAGCGATCATAAGAAACTCGCGCTGCAGATAGCCCGCCTTGCCAGAGGCAAGAAGGCATTGAAGGTCATGGTGCTGGATATGCGCAAGGTGTGCAATTTCTGCGAATATTTCGTCATCGCCAGCGGTTCTTCGCTGAGGCAGGTCAATGCCATTGCGGAGCATATAGACCAGGAGATGAAAAAGGAAGGCGAACGGTCCCTGTCAACGGTCCCGGCGAACGACGCCTCGGGCTGGATCGTGCTCGATTACTCCTCCATAGTCGTGCATATTTTTCATGCGCCGCTGCGCGAATTCTACGACCTGGAGCATTTGTGGTCCGATGCCGCGCGTGTGCGCGTGCCGGCCGGTACTTCCGGGTCTTCGAAATAGCCTTCCGGCGAAACGCATATTGATAATTCCATGCATGCATCCATCCAGGAATCATTAACGACGCTGCTTGAGGCCGCCATCGCCGATGCCGGTTTCGAGGAGAAGCGCGGGGGATCCCCGCTCGAATGGGCGTTGTCTGCGGGCTTTGGCGACATATCGAACAATGTCGCCATGCGCATCGCTTCTGCCATGAAGCAGCCGCCCATGAAAATCGCCTCCGTTATCGTGGAAGCGCTCCAGAAGCGCCTGATCGACAGCCCGTGCCGCGCCTCCGTCTCGCAGATCAAGGCGGAAGGGGCTGGTTTTATCAATGTGTACCTCTCCGATGAATATTTCCGCCAGGTCCTCCTTGATATCATCGAACAGGGAAGCGGGTTCGGCAGGTCGTCCGAGGGAAAGGGCCGCAAGGTCCTTGTCGAATTCGTCAGCGCCAATCCGACGGGCCCTCTGTCCGTGGCCCATGCCCGCCAGGCAGCGGTGGGAGACGCCCTGGCGAACATCCTGGCATTCCTTGGCTTCGAGGTCCAGAAGGAATATTATCTCAACGACGAAGGCAACCAGATCAATACGCTCGGAAAGTCGGTTGAGGCGCGCCTGAAGGAGCTTAACGGCGAGAAGGTCGAATTCCCCGAGAACTATTACCAGGGCGATTATATCGTGGACATGGCGCGCAGGATCCGGGACGAGAAGATCGAGGTGCGTGATTTTGCCCAATACAGCTCGAATTATATCCTCGATATCATCAAAAAAGAGCTGGAAGATTTTCACGTGAAGTTCGATTGCTGGTACAGCCAGAAGAGTCTGCGCGAGAGCGGCAAGCAGCAGAAGGCCCTCGATTACCTCCGCTCGGCCGGCCATCTCTTCGATGAGGATGGGGCTGTCTGGTTCAGGTCGACCGCGTTCGGCGATGACAAGGACCGTGTCGTGATCAAGTCTGACGGCGCGTTCACGTACCTGGCGCCCGATATCGCCTACCACGGGGACAAGTTCGCCCGCGGTTTTGACTGGCTCATCAACCTGTGGGGCCCGGATCACCACGGCTATATCCCGCGCCTGAAGGCCGCGGTGATGGCGCTCGGCGGCAGGGCCGATTCGCTGTCCGTGGTCATCGTGCAGCTGGCTTCGATCTTCCGCAACGGCCGGGTCATCGAGATGTCGACCAGGCGCGGGCAGTATATCACCCTGCGGGAAGTCCTTGACGAGGTCGGCGTGGACGCGGCGCGTTACTTTTTCTGCATGCGCAGGACCTCCAGCCACCTTAATTTCGACCTCGAGGTTGCCAAGAAGCAGAGCCCGGAGAATCCCGTCTATTACGTCCAGTACGCCCACGCCCGCATATCGAGTATCCTGCGCCAGGCTGGTATTGCGGCCAGGCCGCAGCTGCCCGGGTCTTTTGCCTTCGGGGAAAAGGAAGAGCAGGTGCTGTTGAAGAAATTATGGCAGTTCCCGTATATATTGAAGGTTTGCCTGGGAACGCTTGATCCCTATATGATGACCGTATACCTGCAGGAGACCGCAGAGGGGTTCCACCGGTTCTACGACAAGCATCGCGTACTGGGCCAGGACCCCGCATGCACCCAGGCGCGGCTCTGCCTCATTTACGCTGCCAGATCCGTGCTTGCCAGAGGCCTGGACCTTCTGGGCGTGACCGCTCCGGAACAGATGTAACAATCCCCCTGCAGACAGCCTGACCGCTATGAACGCTCATGCCATCCTGAATATTCCCGCCGTTGATCCTGTCCTGACCGCATGCCTTTGCGAGAAGCTGTCTGTTTCCCGCGTGCTTGCCCAGGTGCTCGTCAACCGCGGCATCACGAACGTCAGCGATGCCGACCGGTTCCTGCACGTCGATATCGGGCATCTTCATGACCCCTTCGCGTTCGGCTCGATGAAGGAGGCGGTTTCCCTGATCAAACGCGCGATCGCGCGTAAAGAGCGGATCCTGGTGCACGGCGATTACGATGTGGACGGTATCACCTCCGTGTCGCTTCTGGAGAACGTCCTTATGCCCATGGGCGCCGTTGTGGAGCATCATATACCGCACCGGTTGAAAGAGGGGTATGGCCTGCACAAGACCATACCGCGCCGCGCCCATGAAAAAAAGGTCGGGTTATTCATCACCGCGGACTGCGGGACCAACAGCGAGCGCGAAATAGCGGAATTAAGGCGATTGGGCATGGATGTATTGATCACCGATCATCATGAACCGGCTGATCCCCGCAGCGTTTCTGCGGCGTCGGTCGTCATCAATCCGAAGGCCGCGGGATCCGGGTATCCGTACCGGGACCTGGCCGGGGTCGGGGTTGTCTATAAGTTATGCCAGGCTTTGACAGGATCGCGCCTCGAAGAGGACCTGGACCTTGTCGCGCTGGGGACCATCGCGGATTCGGTCCCCCTGACCGGGGAGAACAGGGTTATCGCCTGCGAGGGATTGCGGCGTATCGCCCGGACCAGGAAGGTGGGTCTGCGGATGCTTCTTGAATCAAGCGGCATCGGAAATAAGGCATTGCGGCCCGATTCCGTCAGTTTTATTCTCGGCCCGAGGATAAACGCGAGCGGCAGGATGGACACTGCCGACGTTGCGTTCAATCTGCTTTCCAGCGTGCACGCGCACGAGGCACAGGGGCTGGCCAGGGAGATAGAATCTTTCAACCGCCAGCGCCAGAGAGTGGAGAGCGCCATCATGGAAGAGGCGCAGGACATGATCTCTCGCGAAATCAATTTCAGGGACCATCAGATTATCGTCCTGGCAAAGGAGGGTTGGCATCTCGGTGTCCTGGGCATCGTCGCTTCGAAGCTCGTGGACAAGTTCAACCGTCCGGTGATCCTGATATCCGTCAGCGAGGCCGGATGCCGGGGGTCGGGCAGATCGGTGAGGAATTTCCGCCTTTTCGACGGCATTGCGTCATGCAGGGACCTGCTGGAGAATTTCGGAGGCCACCAGCACGCGGTCGGCATGGTTATCAGCCGCGACAACATCAATGATTTCAAGAACCGGATCAACGAATACGCCAGGCGTAGCCTTGTGCTCGATGACCTTCTGCCCCGTATCTGCGTGGATATGGAACTCGGTCTGGCAGATATTACCGATGCTTTGATCAGGGAATTGGAAAGCCTGGAGCCTTTCGGCGAAGGGAATCCCAAGCCGCTGTTTTTGACCAGAGGCCTCCGGTTAAAGGGCGAGCCCAGGCTTTTGAGCAGGGACACGCTTAAATTCTGGGTGACTGACGGAAGGATCACGCATCAGGCAATAGGTTTTGGAATGGGAAAATATCTGGAAAAGCTGTGTGGCATGGAGCAATTCGACCTGGCGTATAACCCCCGAATAGACAAGTGGTTGGGTCAGGAATCCACGATCCTTGAGGTAGAGGAGATACTCTAATATTAAACAGCTTTCTTAAAATTGCCTTTTTTGATGCATTTCGCGCAGATATACGCGTGGACGGGAGTCCCGTCTACGATAATGCGCATTTTCTGAAGATTGGGAAGGAATTTGCGCTTTGTCCATCTGACGGTTTTGCTGCCGGTTCCGCCTTTTTTCTTCAAAAGGCCCTTGCGGACGACGATCTTGCCTGTCTGCGGCCCTTTGCCGCATAAGCTGCATGATTTATGCATGATAAAACTCCTTGGGTTAATGAGGGATTGTATTCTCTCTGTGCAGGATTAAAGTATACGCAAAATCGAGGCTTTGTCAAGCATAATTCAAAAATGCAATAAAAAACTTGCAAAAATGCGCAAAAAACGTATAATTAAAAGTTCTTAAGGGTAACGCAAAATTATTTGCATTATAAACAAACTATGTTATACTTAATGAACTGGGTTTTTGCCTGACCGGTCAGGGAACCGTAAGGCTGTAAAACCCATCGGATGCATCAATTGCCTTGCACCAAGTCCTGCCCCTGAGAACCATCAAGGGTGAACCGGGTAAAAGGCGCGAATGAAGGAGGAAACACCTTGCCATCAGATCTTATCAAACAGCTGCTTGAATCAGGCGTCCACTTCGGACACAGAACATCCCGCTGGAACCCCAAAATGAAAAAATTCATCTTCGGCCAGAGGAGCGGCATTTATATCATCGACCTCGAAAAGACCGAAGAATGCCTCGCCCGGGTCAAGGATTTTCTGATCGATGTTACCGCAAAGGGCGAATTCATCCTTTTCGTCGGGACCAAGAAACAGGCCCAGGAAGTCGTTCTGCGCGAAGCCCAGCGGTGCGGCATG
>Ga0116184_10004237_pt1 | contig 11394 bp, 8 predicted proteins | sample AD_JPNNA5_MetaG_FD_89886 | JGI IMG/M metagenome (GOLD analysis project Ga0116184, IMG submission 89886) | Active sludge microbial communities of municipal wastewater-treating anaerobic digesters from Japan - AD_JPNNA5_MetaG | ecosystem: Engineered > Bioreactor > Anaerobic > Digestate | place...
CCAACACGCGCCGTCGGCTCACATCGAACCCACAGCGCGAGAGCAGGTCATCCTGCGGGCTGGCAAACCCACGCTCGTGCCACCACTCGGGCACATCGTTGTAGGCGTCATCACCACCAAGCACCACGAGGCACCCGCCGCCCTCGGCCCAGCGCGCCAGGGCCTCGTTGATCTCCGGCCGCATGGGCTTGAGCATGTCATAGGACACGAACAGCACTCGATAGCGCTCCAGGTAGCCCGGGTCGTCGGCGCGATCCAGGTGCGGCACTTCGACCGGGATGCCGCGCATCAGCAGCGGGAGCGTGATCCCATAAAAGCAGCTCAGATCGCTGGGCGATGGTGCGCCGCGCTGCCACATGGCCGAGTCGGCCAGGAAGGTCCCGATGCCCCGTGGGCCGGCGTCCCACTCGGCCGCGGTCTGGTTCTGCATATCCGACAGGGCGTTGATGGCGGTCCCGATCACCGTGGCGAACTCGCTGGGTACGCGGCCGAAGATCCGCGTTGGCCATGGCATGGTCTCGAAGTGGGTAACCTCGGGGAACATGAGCGCCGCCACCAGGCTGCGCTCGTAGTTGTCGCGATAGTCCTCCATGGTCCGGTCCGGGTTGTCCTCGAGCGGGTCCATGAGGAACCACGGCTCGACATCGGTGCCGCGAACGAGTCCCAGTGATGAGGCATACTCGAGGAACGCGTTCTCGAATGTCCGCTGCGCCACGCGGCCCTCATAGGGGACCGGGGTCCGGGCCGTGCCCGTCCAGACCTGGGCGACCATGGCATCGATGGGCAGTTTTGACAGCGCATCGTGGTGGCCGAAGACGATGTTCCACGCGGCATAGTTGAGCGGCGAATGGGCCAGGAGGAAGCACCGAACGTTCGGGTCGACGCTCCTGCCGCCCTCGTAGCAGGCGCGCAGCAGCTCCGTCTCGAGGTGCACCTTCAGTCGCTCGGCCCGGTACCGATCGGCGACTGACCCCGCGGGATCCTGCCAAGGCTGGCCATAGAAGGCCTGCCACTCGCGGCGGAAGGCGCCGCTGTAGCCGGCTCGTGAGAAGAACTCGGGCTCCTCCGGGCAGACCGCTTTGGCTCCCCGACGCACCGCATCGGCGAAGTAGTCCCGGAAGACCGCCCGACGTCGCTCCGTGGGCACCATGTAGTAGCTGCCCGGGCCGCAGTCAAGCAGGACGCCGTCACCGGCGGTCTGGACTTCGTCCGCATGCCCCTGCTGCTCGACATACTCCGGACCGGCCCGGAACCCGACCATGACGTGCGGCTCATAGCCTGTGGCGGCCCAGCTGCGGATACTGCTCTCGTCGTTGCCCGCGACGATGACGGCATCGACCTTGAGGTCATTGTCCTCGCGGTAGCCGGTCGGGGTCTGGAAGCTCGTGGTCTTGGCTCGGGTGAGCCGCAGGCTGCGCGCGCCTTCGGCGGGCGCAATACCGAGGAAAGCCTCGAGCGTATCGGGGAGGCCATTGGCATCCGCATCGGACGGCAGGTTCTGTGCGGTGTCGATCTGACGCCAGTCGGCGCCGTTCGGTTCCTCACCGATGAGGCCCGCCATGGCCCCCTCCAGGTCGCCTCGCGCCAGGCCGACGGCGCCGATCAGCACCTTGGCGGCAGACCGGATCTGCACGGACACGTCGACCCGGGCCGACGCCGTCGGCACAGTCACGCGTCCAATGAGCAGCCGCCACTCCCGCCCCAATCCCGCCAGCGAGAGACCTTCCTGGCCCAGAAACCCCCGCTCCGTGAAGAACCGCACGTACACATGGTCGCCGCCGGTGGCCTCGGGGCCTGGCCTGAGGGACGCCCAGACGGCCATCGTCAGGATCTCCCCGGGCACGACGTCCACCGCAGTCGACGTGAGCCCCGCCCAGTCGCGCCCGGAGCCCTCCAGGAGCACGGCGCGCGCGCCAGTGGCAGCGTCCTGTTGCCAGGTGACCCGGTTGCCCTCAGGCGTGTTGTACGACCAACCCCGGGGGCCGAGCACGCCTTCGTCGAACCGGGGGTTCACCAAGAGGTTCGCCAGCGGCTCGGCCCCGGATCCCCCCGGAAGCGCAGCCAGCGCCGCGGCACTCAGTGCCAATGCGCCATAGGCGCCCAGACGGCCCATGGGTCACGACCCTTCGCTGGACTTGAAGGCATCGGTCGCCCTCAGCACATTCCTCTGCTTGGCGGCCTCGAAGCGGAACAGGTAGTTCCCCTTGTAGGCAAGCACTGTGGCCGGTTTGTCAGGGTCGCGCCCCTTCTCTCGGAGCAGATAGCCCGTCGTACCGTCCATGTTGACCTTCTCGGGATAGTAGTCTTTGGTCTTGTCAAACCCAAACTGCTTGAAAAGCGCATCGGCGTACGAGCCCAGAGTCTGCTCGCTGACACCAGGCACTTGGAGATAAGACACCACGAGCACCTGCTGCCCTTGGGCGTCCTTGAAGACGATCTGGCCGCCGTCTGCTGTCCCCGTCTCGGTCACCGTCCAGGGGTACTTGACCCGGATGCTGAAGTCCGGGTGCCGGTGGTGGTACGTCTTGAGCCCGAAGTGCGTCCACAGGAAGTACCCAATACCCCCCAGGGCGATGATGGTCAGCGGCCAACCCACGCGTTTGAGCACGAGGAGTCGCTCCTTCCGGACGGCGCGCAGCCACGTCCGTCCCCGATGTTCGGCCCCCGAAGTATACCGTGAACCCGGACGGTGATCGCCTACGCCGGCGACGACCAGACGATGATCTTGCCGACCTGGTCGTCACCCGAGGCCATCATCTGCAGACCTCTCTCGGTGTCCTCTATCCCCACGCGGTGGGTGATGAGGCTCGCGATGTCCACCTTGCCGGTCTCCAGCAGGCGCAACGCCGTCTTGTGATCCCAGCAGAAGCCCAGCGTGCCAAGCACCGCCAGTTCGTTGAGCGTAACCGAAGTCATGTCCATCGCATCGGAGGGGTTCCCCGACCAACCAATGAGCATGATGGTGCCACCTCGCCGGGCCAGTCCCACTGTCTCCGCAAGCGTCTCGGGTTTCCCGACGGCCTCGATGACCACATCGGCCCCCACGCCTCCGGTGAGTTCAAGAACACGGGACTTCAATGACTCCGGGCCGCCGGCTACCGGCCGCAGGAACGTGTGGGTCGCGCCCAAGCGCCGGGCCAGATCCGCCCGCGACGGCTTGACCTCAGCCACGAGGGCTTCCGCGCCCGCGTTGAGCACATGCTGGAGTGCCAAGGAGCCGATGGTCCCGCACCCGATCACCACCACGAAGTCCCCGATGGACACTCCTGCACGCTTGACCGCGTGCAGCGAGCCGGCGAGCGGCTCGGCGATGGCCGCCTCGTCGAATGGCACACAGGCCGGCTTGGGGTGCAGAAACCGCGCCTGAGCCTTCACGTACTCGGCCAGTGATCCGGGGATCTGGTGGCCAATAATCAGCAAATCCACACATAAGTTGTACTGACCTTTGAGGCATGCCGGGCAGACCCCGCAGACGAAGAATGGCTCGACCACCACGGCGTCGCCCTCAGTGAACCCGCTGACGCCCGGTCCCACGGCCGCCACGGTTCCTGAGCACTCGTGCCCCATGATGGCGGGATATCCGATCATGGGGTGCTTCCCATGGTAGCCATCGAGATCGGACCCGCAGAGGCCAGTGGCGCACACTCGCACCAACACCTCGCCTGGCCCAGGCTCGGGGCGCTCGACCTCATCCATGATGATCCGCCCCGGCTCGGGGCACACGGCTGCCCTCCTCTTGGCCATGGTGAGACCTCCCTATGTGCGGGGCTCAGACCCCGCCAGCAGCGACCGGATGTTCGCTTTGGCACTCCATCGGCCTGCGGCCGCAGATCCGGCCCGAAGCGTGTCACCGACCAAGCAGCAGCTCATACACGGCCGTCTTGCCCTCCTGGTGCGCCAGGCGATGGGGAACGGCCGCCAGGAAGGCATCGGGCTCGCCGAACACGGCCCGCTCGACCGCGCCCCAAAGCAGCCAGCGGGCACCCGATGCCTCGACGAAACGGCGAGCCTGGTCCTGACGGAGGCGCCCCGACAAGACCGCGGCCACCTCGGCGACTTTCCGTGAGTAGTCCAGGGTCTCGGCCCAGTGCCCAGCATAGACCTTGCAGCCGGCGATTCCGGGGAGGTAGGCAGCGCTCAGTGGGGAGAGCAGGACGACGGCGTCGGGCGTCATCCGGGGACCCTCGCTGCCGCCCAGCCATGCCATGCATGCCACATCGTCCCTCGCCATGTAGTAGGGCGGCAGATGGCGGGACCGGTTGTTGTCGGTCACCGTGGAGAGGGCCCTCTGCGTAAACACCCCCAGCGAGGGGACACACGCGGCCACGGTCATGAGGACAACGACCCGTGCCGCGGCCTGCAGCCGGGCGCGGCGGCCGCGGCGCCGCAGGCGCCGGTGCAGGGCCGGTATGGCGCACTCCGCCACGATCCATGCGGTCAGGAGGCACAGCGGAAGATAGGCGCCCTCCACCATCTTGCGCTGGAAGGACAAGCCGGGCAGGAACGGAATCGCGCACGCCACAACGGCCCAGGCCACGAGCGGATGCCATCGCCGGCGCCGGCAGCGCAGCGCGAAGGCCGAGCCCGCCGCAGCGGCGAGCAGCGGCAGACCCATCGACACCACGTAGCTGAGAACCGACGGCGAGGCGGTTACGGTGAGCGCCTTCTGCCGAAACACCGCATCCACCTGGAACACGTAGGTCTGGTAGGCCACAGGTGGCAGTGCCAGCAGGGCGATGGTGGCCAGCGACGTGCAGATCGAGCGCCACCGACCACGGTCCTGCAGCCAGGCCAGCACGGCCAAGACCAGCAGCGCCAGGGCTGTGGGGATGGCGTCGTAGGTGTGGATATTCCCGAGCAGGAATGCGGCGACGCCCGCCGCGAGGGCGTCGCGCCGTCGCCCACCACCAAAGGCCCGCCCGCCCCACACCACAGACACGAGCAGCAGCGACATCGACAGAGCGAAGTGCGGGTGCAGAAGCAGCGACATGGCGGGAACGAGCTCGGGCATCGCCAGGGTGATGGCATCCCCTTGGCCGCCCGTGTACGCGATGTCCACGCAGGCCACGTTCCCGAAGCGGCCGGGCCAGGTCAGGTCGACGAGCCGGTACAGCCAGCCCAGACCCGAGGCCGTGGCGACCAGGTACACCGCCAGGCGCCGAACCACCAGGCGACTCGAAAATGCTGCCGCGGCCAGATAGGTTGTGTAAAGGAGTGCTACACCACAAACGATGCGCGAGCCGGCATAGACGGTCCCGATCGAGAGCCCGGAGACGCGCGCGATCCAGCCGATGGCCAGGAAGAACAGATTGGTGTAGCGTCCGTTCTGGGCCTCGGTGGTGAACAGATCCTGGAGGAAGAGCCGCCCGTCGGCCGCTTGGCGCGCCCAGGCCATGTAGACGCACGGGTCATCGGGGTTCCAGATGTGACCCATGAACACACCGTCGGCGGGTGTGGACACCCAGGCCAAGACATAGGGCAGGCTGAGGATCACCATGAACCCGGTGGCCACCGCCAGGGCCCAACGCTTCTCGGCTGGCAGGACCCGCATCGAGCGCCTCGGCGCGGCCATGGTGGCCCTACCGTCCTCTGGCATTCACGACGAGCGCCCCCAGTCGCCCGGCCACGTCGCGCGGCACTTCGGCAACCACATGGACGCCATCGGCCTCGTACCGCTCCTCGATGAGCCGACCGCGCCGGCGCACCTCGGCCAACCGGTCCATCTCGGCGAACGGCACCACGAGCCGGACCACGCGAAGCAGTGTCGAGGCCTGTTCGGCCAGGGCCTGCCGCAGATCCTCGAGGCCGGCGCCGGTCCGCGCCGAGACCTGCAGCACATGGTCTCCCTCCGGCAGCTCGGCGAGCTGTTCGGGCGTGGCCTTGTCGATCTTGTTCAGCAGCAGGAGCGAGGGGCGATCGAGGATCCCAAGCTCCTCGAGCACCGCATATACGGCCTCGATCTTATCGGCCGCTGCCGGGTCGCTGGCATCGACCACATGGAGAAGCAGCTGCGCGGCCGCGGCCTCTTCAAGTGTCGCCGCGAACGCCGCCACCAGGTTGTGGGGCAGCTTCTCGATGAACCCCACGGTGTCGGTGAGCAGGATGCGGGGACCATCGGGTGTCTCGATGGCCCGCGTCGTGGGATCCAGGGTCGCGAACAGCAGGTCGTCCACATAGGCATCCGCGCCGGCCAGTCTGTTGAGGAGCGTGGACTTGCCGGCGTTGGTATAGCCCACCAACGCGGCCGTGAAGCGCTCTTGCTCCTCGCGCGACTGGCGCTCGATCTGCCGGCGCCCCCGAATCTCGCGGATGGACTCGTGAAGCCGAGCGATGCGGGCACGGATACGTCGCCGGTCTACCTCAAGTTGCGTCTCGCCCGGGCCCCGCGTGCCGATCCCGCCGCCGAGCCGAGAGAGCACCTCGCCACGCCCCGTGAGGCGCGGCAGAAGGTACTCGAGTTGCGCCAACTCGACCTGGAGCTTGCCCTCGCGGCTGCGCGCGCGCTGCGCGAAGATGTCCAGGATCACCTCGGTCCGGTCGATGACGGGCACGCCCCACTCGCGCTCCAGGGCTCGCTGCTGCCGGGGACTCAGCGGATCATTGGTCACGGCGATGTCGAGGTCCTCCGACTCGATGATGAGCCCGATCTCCGCGACCTTGCCCTTCCCCACGTAGGTTCCCGCGTGCGGCGATGACCGGGATTGGACCGACACCACGCACGCCACGCCTCCGGCCGTTCGCACCAGCTCCGCAAGCTCGGCCATCGACCGTTCGGCCGACCCATCGCCCGTGTCGATCCCGACCAGGACGGCTCGCTCGGCCTCGCCGTCCGGGTTACGGAGTGACCGGTGTTTCTCCTCGCTGGTCTCCAAAGCTCGCCGGCTGAACCTAATCCCACCTTAGACCCAGTCTACCGACCCGCTCCACGGCCTCGGCGATGTAGCGCTGCACGTCGTCAGCCTGGATCGTCAGCGACAGGCGGATGTAGCCCTCGCCATGCGATCCATACGCACTCCCCGGCGTCACCAGCATCCCGGCGTCCCGCAGCAGGAGCGCTGCGAAGTCCGCCGAGGTGTAGCCCCGAGCCACGGGTGCCCAGATGTAGAAGGTGCCGTCAGGCTTGCGCACCGGCCAGCCCAGGGAGCGGAGACCATCCACGAGCCAGTCCCGTCGCTGCTGAATCAGGGCCCTCATTCGATCCACGGAGTCCTGGGGCCCGGACAACGCTGCCGCGCCGGCACGAGCCACCGCCGGGAAGGCATTCGAGTCCACGTTCGACTTCAGTTTCGTGAGCCCACCCACCAGCTCCGAACAACCCACCGCGAAGCCCAGGCGCCACCCGGTCATGTTGTAAGTCTTGGACAGCGAGTGGATCTCGATGGCGCAGTCCATGGCCCCGTCGACCTGCAGGATCGAGGGCGCCTTGCGCCCCTCGAAGTACACCTCGGAGTAGGCCGCGTCGTGGCACACGATCACCGAGTGCTCTTTCGCGAACTCGATGGTCCGCCTGAAAAAGGCCAGGTCGGCACAGGCACCTGTGGGATTGTGCGGGTAGTTGATGAACAGCATCTTGGCCCGGTCGGCCACGTCGCCGGGGATGGCGTCGTAGTCGACCAGGAATCCGTTGCTCTCGAGGAGGGGCATCTCATAGATGCTGCCGCCGGCGAACTTCGTGCTCACGCTGTAGACCGCGTACCGTGGATCGGGAACGAGGACCAGGTCGCCCGGGTCGACATAGGCCCACACCAGGTGGGCCAGCGCCTCCTTCGCTCCGATCGTCAGCTTGATCTGCCCATCGGTATCCAGCCGGACCCCGAAGCGGCTCTGGAACCACGAGGCCACGGCCGAGAGGAACTCGGGGGGCCCGTAGGTGCTCTCGTCATACCGGTGCGTTTCGGGATCCCGCGCCGCCGCGCACAGGGCATCGATGATCGGCGCCGGTGTCGGCTGGTCAGGATCCCCGATGCCGAAGTCGAGGAGATGGACCCCGTCTGCCAGCGCCTGCTGCTTCAGCCGCGCGAGTTCGGCGAAGGGGTAGGGGGGCAAAGATGCGACGCGGTCGGCTCTCTTGATCTCCACGGGGGCCTCCTGTGTGAGTGAACTTCCGCCGCGTGGCACGCGGCGGCGTCATCGATCCTGAGGGTGTTGGCGAGTCGCGAACTCGGCTAGAGCCCGATGGTCCCCGAGAACACCGTCTCGGCCGGACCGGTCATCAGCACGTGGTCGTTCTCGGTCCACTCAATGGACAGCGAGCCCCCGGGCAGCTCGACGGTCGCTTTGCGGTCCGATCGGCCCGCCAGGCTCCCGGCGACGACCGACGCGCATGCTCCGGTGCCACAGGCCAGTGTGATACCGGCGCCTCGCTCCCAGACACGGACCTTGAGCCGGTCGGGCGCCAGCACCTGCGCGAACTCGACGTTGGTCCGCTCGGGGAATACCGGGTGGTGCTCGATCTGAGGCCCCCAGCTTTCGACCGGCACATCGAACACCGAGTCGACGAACACGACGCAGTGCGGGTTGCCCATCGAAACGCAGGTGACCCGAAACTCCTGGTCACCGACGGCCAGGATCTCGTCGACGACGCGTTCGGAGGGAAGCCCCAGCATCGGGATCTGCTGCCGAGACAGTCGCGGCGGGCCCATGTCGACCCGCACCGCATGAACGACACCGAGCGCCTTGCCGAAGTCCTCGCCCCGGCCCACCTCGATCTCGAGCGCGACATCGACGATGCCACCGATGGTCTCGATGCGGAACTGGTCTCGCGGCAGACGCCCGCTCTCGTAGGCATACTTGGCGAAACAGCGGAGGCCATTGCCGCACATGCCCTCGCTCGAGTCGGGGTTGTAGAACACCATCCTGAGGTCGGCATCGCGCGTGTTGGGTGCGCACACCAGCACCAGACCATCCGAACCGATACCGAAACGACGGTCACAGAGGCTGACCGCGCGTGGCTGGATGTCCTCAGGTTTGAGGCCACTCTCCAGGCAGTCCACGAGTATGAAATCGTTGCCGAGCCCCTGCATCTTAACGAAGTCCAACGCGGTCACCTCCCATGGCCTTGATCGATGACGAACCGGCTGAGTGTAGCACGCAGCCCGCGCGTGGAACAACCGCGCGGCATGACGGCATGGCGGACGTGGCGCCCCAGGAGCCGAAGCCGATAGAGCCGTAAGGTTCGGGGGTCGGTCGTGGGAACCCGCCGCAGGCTGGTGGGGCCTCACCCGGCCCGAGGGTGCCGGTACCTGCCGGGGCTCGGAGCCTGGTGGAGGAGCCAAAGGCCCTGCCGCATGCACCGCGCCTCTCCCTGCCCGCCGTGTCTTGTGCTATAGTCAGCCGGTACCTCGTACAATCGAGCCCGGAAGGGGCCAGCCATGGCGACGCCAGAGGAGCGGGTCCAGAAACTCGAGGAGCGCGTGAAGAACCTCGAACTCTTCGTCATCGGGATTCTCAAGGCGTTCCAGGCCGACGGGCGTGTCGACCCGGTGTGGCTCGAGGAGGTCCGCGGGTGCCTCGGGCCCGGTGGCTCCGCGGGAGAGCGGCCCTCGAACTAGGTCCACGACGGAAAGGCCCCCATGGCGCGCAGACGGTACATCGCTGATCTCGAGCCCGGAGAAGCGGTCCGGCAGCACTTCGCGGTCACCAAGAAGGCTCTCCGGCCATTCCGCAATAAGGATGGTCAGTTCCTGTCGCTGGTACTCTCCGACAAGACGGGCACGGTTCCGGCCAATGTGTGGGATCACGCCGAAGAGGCGGCCTCCTCGTTCAGCGAGGGCGACATCGTCTTTGCCGAGGGCAAGGTCGAGCAATACCAGGGCCGCGCGCAACTGACGCTGTCGGCCATCGAGGCCGTCGATCCGTCGACGGTTGACCTGACCGAGTTCCTGCCGCGCTCTGATGTCGACCCGCATTGGCTGGAGAAACGTTTCCGCGCCGTGGCCGGGGCCATCAGCAGCGCGCCCTTGCGGGCGCTCCTCGAGGGGATGCTCGGCGACCCCGAGCTCTTGAGCCGGCTGCTCGAGTCCCCGGCAGCCAAGGGGCTGCACCATGCCCGCATCGGCGGCCTGGCCGAGCACATCGCGTCGGCGCTCGCCATCGCCGAAGTGGTCTGTCAAGCGCATCCGGGCCTCGATCGGGATCTCGTCATGGCCGGCGTCATGCTGCACGACATTGGCAAGTTGTGGGAACTGCAGTGCGGTGCCACGATCAACTACTCGGTCCCGGGGCGCCTGCTCGGACACATTGCCATCGGGTTCTCCGAGGTCGACCGCCGGGCCCGCGCCATCCCGGATTTCCCCGAGGAGCTGCGCCTGCAGCTCCTGCACATCATCCTCGCCCATCACGGCTCCTCGGAGTTCGGATCGCCGGTTCGCCCGATGACTGCCGAGGCCGTGGCCGTCCACTGCATCGAGAACTGCGACGCCCAGGTGGCGCAGTTCGAAGAGAAGATCGGCGCTGCGGTCGAGGAAGGGCGCGAGTTCACCGAGTATGACCCGCTGCTCGAGCGGTACCTCTACGCCGGCAGCCGGGCCGTGAGGGATCCGGGTAAACGGATCGGCGCCAACGGGCAGGTCGAGCTGTTCTGACGGCGGGGCCGCTACTCGCCCCAGATCTCGATGGGCTTGTAGGGCCAGGTGCTCTGGACCAGGGACACGACCTCTTCGACCTCGGGACCCACGTACAACACACTGAGGTTGTCCCACGAAAGCACACGCTGCGCGGCCTCGAAAACCTGATCACGCGTGGCCGTGGGCTCGCCAATCAGGAGCTGCTCGAAGGCGAGTGGGTCGTCCATCCCGCTGGCGAAGTAGAGCGACCCCCGAGCCGTGGCGGCGGTCTGGGGGTCGTCGAGCTGGTAGTCACGCTCGAAGGCCAGCACGGTCTGCGCCTCTTGCAGCTCCGCCTTGGTGGGGGGCTCGAAGGTCAGGCTCTCGACGCTCCGCACCAGAGCTCGAAGGATCTCGTGGAAGCGCTCATAGATCCCCTCGACATAGACAGTGAGGATGCTCTGGTCGTTGACGAAGAACACCATCGAGTAGGAGGCGTCGGCCAAGCCCAGGTCCCATGCCAGCCGCTTGGGCACCCTGGCATCGGGGGTGCCTCCGACGATGCAGTCGAGCAGCCGAATGAGGAATGCATCGGAGTGAAGAACCGAGACTCCCGGGAACAGCAGATGCAGGCTGAACCGCTCGTCTGGAACGGGGACGACGGCGGCTCGCCTGGGCGCCTCGACGCCCCCCCGGAACGGCGCGGTATTGCTCGAACCGGCCGAGGCAACCAGCGTCGACAGCTCTCCGACGGCCTGTTCGAGGTCCTCGCGTGAGTAGGCGCCGGCCACGGCAAGGACCATATCACTCCCCAGCCAGTGCTCGTTGAACGATGTGGCCACGTCGGCCA
>Ga0116184_10004239_pt1 | contig 11393 bp, 7 predicted proteins | sample AD_JPNNA5_MetaG_FD_89886 | JGI IMG/M metagenome (GOLD analysis project Ga0116184, IMG submission 89886) | Active sludge microbial communities of municipal wastewater-treating anaerobic digesters from Japan - AD_JPNNA5_MetaG | ecosystem: Engineered > Bioreactor > Anaerobic > Digestate | place...
ATGGTTGCCGGTAATGGATTGCCGTCACTGGAGTCCAAGAGCCTCGGGACTGCCGGCGAGGCACGGGACCCGCGCGGGCCGAATAGGGGGGTGGAGGTGGGCCCGGTGCATCGCTCGGCGTATCCCCCACAGCTCGTTCGGGGCCGTGCCCTCGCGGCCGGTCTGGTCCTGTTGGTACTCATGCTCGAATCGTCGGAGGGAGCGGGTGGCCCCGTGCAGGTCTTTGGTGATGTTCTGCCGCGCTTGGCGGACCGCCGTTTCACTCAGGTTCGCGACGGAAACACGGCCTACACCTTGAGCGTGCCGGTGTCGGTCGCCCAGTGGGAGGCCCGGGCCGCCGAGCTCCGCGAGCACATACTCGCGTGCACGGGGCTGTGGCCACCGCCCGAGCCGGCGCCGCTCAACGCCGAGGTCTTCGGCCGCATCGAGCGCGATGGGTACAGCATCGAGAAGGTCTACTTCGAGAGCTTCCCGGGCTTCTACGTCACCGGCAATCTGTACCGTCCCCTGGGCCGTACGGGGCCGTTCCCCGGGGTCATCAGCCCGCACGGACACTGGGCCCGGGGCCGCATCCACGATGAGGACCTTGGGTCGATTCCCGGCCGCTGCATCACCATGGCACGGCAGGGCTACGTGGTCTTTGCCTATGACATGATCGGCTACAACGACAGCGACCAGGTCGCCCACAGCATTGGCGGCGAGGCTGAGTACCTCTGGGGCATCTCGGCCATGGGACTTCAGCTGCGGGACAGCATTCGAGCCGTGGACTTCCTGCGCTCACTTCCCGACGTCGATCCGGCCCGGATTGGCTGCACGGGGGCGTCCGGAGGGGGTACGCAGACGTTCATGGTCGCGGCCGTCGATGATCGCATCGTGGCTGCCGCGCCCGTGAACATGATCTCGGCGCACTTCCAGGGCGGCTGCATCTGCGAGAATGCCCCAAACCTCCGGATCGACACCTTCAACGTCGAGATCGGCGCCCTGATGGCTCCGCGCCCGCTGCTGATGGTGAGTTGCACGGGGGACTGGACGGCGAACACGCCCAAGGTCGAGTTCCCCGCCATCCAGAGCGTCTACCGCCTGCTCGGAGCCGAAGACCGCGTGGGCTGGGTCCAGATCGATGCGCCGCACAACTACAACCAGGCCAGCCGTCTGGCCGTCTACAAGCACTTGGGCAAGTGGCTGCTCGGCGAGGACGACGAGTCGAAGCTCGGCGAGCCCCCGTTCGGTCTCGAGCCGGACGAAGCCATGCTCGTGTGGGCCGGCCACGAGAGACCCGCGGGGGCGCTCGATCAACGGGGGGTCATTGAGGCCCTCAAAGCTCAGGCCAGAGCGCAGATTGCCGCGTCAGTGCCCCGCGACGCCAAGGAGCTCGCCGCGCTGCCCGGGAGCCTGGGGGTGACGCTGGCCCACAGCCTGAACGTGACGCGACCGGCCCCGGGCGATGTGAGGGCCGAGTCGCTGGGGCCTGTGACGACTGGATCGCTCCGCGGCGACCGGCTGGTGCTTGGATCCACCTCCCGGGGCGATGCGGTGCCTTCGGTGGCCTGGATGCCCCCACTGGGGCCTCGATCCGGCCGGGCTGCCCTCGTGGTGGCCGAGCGTGGCATCGCGTCCCTGCTCGGTCAAGGGGGGGATCCTCGCCCTCTGCTGCGCGGTCTACTCGATGCGGGCGCGCTCGTGCTGGCCATCGACGCGTTCGGCACGGGGGCCAGTGTTGCCGCGAATCCGGCGAGCCAGCGCGAGGGAGTGAAGTTCTTCACGACGTTCAACCGCACCGACACGGCAGAGCGCGTGCAAGATGTCCTTACTGCCATCGCCTATCTGCAGTCGCGCGTCGACGTGGATCGGGTGGATCTGGTGGGACTCGAGAAGGCCGGCCTGTGGTGCTTGCTGGCGCGGGCATTCGCGCCGTCCGTGAGTCGTGCGGCTCTCGACCTCGATGGGTTCCCGGGAACCGATGAGGCGTATCTGTCGGACCTCTACGTGCCCCTACTCCTCCGGGCCGGCGGCGTGCAGACCGCCGGCGCGTTGGCCGCACCGGGCGCGCTGTTGCTCCACCATGTGAGCCCCGACCTCGACCTGTCGATGACCCGCGCCGCGTACGCGGCCGCGGATGCCGGCGCGAACCTGAGAGCGGAGCGCGAGAGGCTCTCCGTCAGTGAGGTGCTCCGGTGGCTGAACCGCTAGGCCGGTTCACCGCCCCGGGCCCCGTGATCGCAGGGGCCAGGTGAGGCAATCCCAGGCGATCCGGCTGAGCAGCCGGGGCGTGAGCTGTTCTCGGAACACCTGGCGGTACGAGGTGCGACCGGAAACGCAGTCATAGAGCGCTCTCTGGAGCTCGGGTGAGTGCCGCGCCAGGGCAATCACGGCCTCGAGCCGGAAGGGCCCCGAGAGCAGGGCTACGAGCGCCCGCAGCAGGCGGCCGTAGGCGACGTCGCTGGCGAGATCGCCGCATGCCGCCACGTACGAGGCCCCGGCCTGGCTGCACGGCCCGAACTCGAGCAGGGCGCGTCCGGCGGCCCGGCCGGTGAGCAACGCCGCGCGGATGCCCCCGCCTTTGAAGGGACGCACCATGCCGGCGGCATCGCCGACGATGATGCAGCGCTCGCTGAAGATCCCACGCGCCCGGCCGGCGGGGAACGCCCCGCGGAAGCAGTCGCCGTGCGAGGCAGCCGAGGGCAGCAGCTCCCGAACCCGCGGGCTTGCGATGAACGCTCGCATGTCCGCCTCGGTGACACGGCGGCCGGCCACGATGATCGACACGTGGTTCCCCTTGGGTATGAGCGCACCGAACTCGACACCAGGCAGGCGGGGCAGGAACGCATGGATCTGGTCGCCGAGGAGGCCTGGCACCGGCTCCAGTCCATGGGGATGCACCTTGGTGACCAGCGTGCTCAGGGCCGGGGGCGGTCGATAGCGGGTGCACCGGGCGAACACGCCCGCCGTCCCGGGGTCGAGGCCGAAGGCGCCGATGACGGCGTCGGCGTGGTAGGTGTCGCCATCGGTGTACACCACGACTCCGTCGTCGCCGATCTCGATGTCGCTCGCCCGGTCTGGGACGATGAGGGTGCCGGCCCGATGGGCCTCGTTGAGCAGATGCTGGTCCAGCCGCACGCGCCGCGTGGCGCTCGACGCGGGATCACCCGGCCGTGGGGGTAGCTCGATTCGGTCCTGCTCGGCGTGGAGCACATAGCCGCCGACCTCGCGCTGGATCAGACGCCGGGGCAGTGAGGTCCCCCACTCCCCCAGCACCTCGTCGATCTGCGAGGGCATCACGACCCCGGCGCACTGGTTGAAGTGGCGGCCGAAGCGTTTGGGCTCAAGCAGGATGACCTCCACCGACTCGCCCCGGGCCTGGGCGCCGCACCGGAGAGCCAGCGCACAGGCACAGCCGGACGGCCCGCCGCCCACGATGAGAACCCTCGACATCCTCACGACGGTCCCTCCTTGGGGCGGTCGGCAGCGCCAGTGTCGCGGGTCCGCAGTCCCCGAGTCGCGCCGATGGCCCAGTGCCAGTGAAGGCGCGGGCTCAGTGCTTGGCGCAGCAGAGCCGCGTATGGCTCATCGCCGGTGAGCAACCCCCAGGCAATGGACCGCAGCGGCGCCGCCGAGTCTGACTCGTCTTGGGCCGCCGCACAGATCCTCCGGGTCAGGCTGGGGTGCCGGCCCAGAGCTTGATAGGCAGAAAACAGAATGCGACCGGAGCGATTGTCCCACACGAAGGCGCGCCGGCAGGGCTTCACGTACCACTCGACCAGGCTCGTTCTGTCGACCCCGCCTTCGATAATGGCGTGCGCGGCAAGCTCGGCGGTCGTGAAGGCCGAGTCCAGGCCGTTCTTGAGGTAGCGCGAGATGTGGGCGTCGCCGACCACCACGATTCGGTCCGCGACCACATTCCGGGCCCCCGTGATGGGCAACAGCGGATGACAGTGGCAGTACCGCTCGGGCATGTGAAAGCCTTCGGGCAAAAGACGGCCCACCTCGGGCTGTCGCATGAATCGCTCCAGGTGAGCTTGCCCCACCCAGGGACCGATCAGCGACACGGTCACGTGGCGCTCTTTGGGTACCATCACGGCCACGATGACGCCTTCCATGCCGACGGCCAGCACGTGGATGTCGCTGCCGAACCGCCGATCGATCTCGGCCGATGGCAGTGGGATCTCGCACTGGGCCGCCATGGCGGTTCGCGGAGGCGAGTACCCGAACCCGAGCGCACGGAAGGTCAGGACCGTGCGGCTGTTCACACCGAATGCGCCGACCACCGCGTCAGCCAGGTGGCGGCCGCCTCGGGCATCCGTGATGACCACCGGGTCGCGCGCGCCAGCCGGACGCTCGATGCCGATCACAACGCGGCGGATATGGCGCGCGCCTCCTCGAACCGCGGCGGCGAGCAGCGCGTGATCGAAGCTCCGGGCGGTTCCGAACTCCTCGCCCATGGGCCCGCCGCTGCGAAAAGCGGTGTAGATGCGCGATCCCACCGGCTTCTCGAGCCGAACCACCTGGCCGCCCGAGTGAATGCAGTAGCCATCAACCGCCCGCTGCACCGCCGACGAGGGGATGGAGACTCCCAGACGCTCCAGCCGCACGATGAGTGAGTTCGACACGACCCCCGCGCACATGTTGCACCCGCGCGGCCCCGTGACGCCGAACTCCTTGCGGTCGAACACGGTCACATCGATGGATCGACCCTTCTCGCGGGCGAGCCGCAGCAGATGAAGGGCCGTCAGGGCACCCGCGGGCCCGCCACCGATGATGGCAATGGATCGTGGCTCTCGAAGCGTGTCCACGGGCACGACCCACCTGCCGGAACGCCCTAGCCCAGCCGCCGTCTGAGCACGGAGAACCGGCGCGTCTCCGCGAACCCGAAGCGTGAGTAGACCTTGCTGGCCGTGTCATCACTGGTCCACAGCACCCAGGCCGCGTGGTGGCCTCGACGCCTCATCCCCGACAGACACCGGGCGAGCAGCACCGTGCCAATGCCCTTGCCCTGGGCATCGTCCCGAACACCGAACGGGCCAAAGTGGTCGCCATCGCACTGGCAGTAGCCCAGGATCTCGCCGGCGTGCACGGCAATGGTGAACTGCTCGAAGCGCGCCAGGCCGCGCGATGCGTCGTCCAGAAGGGCCCGGCCGTGCCGAAGCCAGTCGCCGGGCATGTGATCGCGCAGAAATCCGAGCAGGAGGGGGATCTCGTGGGGGCGGAGCGTCCGCACCTCGATCCCCTGCTCGGCCAGCCGCGCGGCGCGCCCTGCGTAGGGGCTCTCATCGAGCTTCACGATGTTCGCGTCCATGCTCAAGGGGCGCTGAACGACCTCGAAACCCCGAGCCGTGAGGAACCTCAGCCCATCGGCATAGGCCTGTTCGTCGACACCCGGCACGAAGTAGTTCGGTGTGTACGGCGCGATCGAGACCTCGGTTCTCCCCTCGCGGGCGAAGAGCTCGACGCTCCGCTCGAGCAGCGCCGAGCCCACGCCCTGGCCCCGGGAGTCCGGGACGACCCCGAAGGCCGTGATCCAGCCACGATGGGGCTCGAGCCCCACCTTCTCGAGTGGCGCTCGCCGTACCAGACACAATGAGAAGCCCACCACACGCCCATCGGCCTCAGCCACGATCAGCCATTCGGGGTCGAAGTTGGGGTCGAGTAACACCTTGCGGCAGAACGTCACATGGTCGATGGCGTCCAGAGGGAGCGCCGAGGCCCACGCTCTCAGCAGGGCCTCTTCGTCCTCGCACCGGTACCCTCGGACCTCGAATCCGGCCATGGCGGTGGCCCCCGTCCCGTTCTACAGCGTGTCCCGCCGCTGGATCATTCGCCACCGGTCCACTGATACCGCCTGGGCGTGGGACACGCCGATCTTGATGCCGTGCAGCCGCGTGCGGGCCTGGTACCAGTCCCAGTAAGGATAGCCTCCCTCTCCTCGTCCAATGGCGTAGCACTTGAAACCCTTTTCCCAGTCCTCCACCACTTCACTGATGTCGACGTAGACCAGGGGCTCGAAACCCTCGGCATCCTCCCAGTTGTCGGCATAGTAGAGGCGGATGCCACCCGCCGGGGGGAGGCCATCTAGGTCGAAGTGGCGGTTGGCGGCCATGAAGATAGCCTTATGGACCACATCGTGAGCGGCTGAGTGATCGCCATGAATGCTTCCCGGCCAGTGGGCGACCACGACCTTGGCCTTCAGCTTCCGCAAAAGGACCGCCACTTCGCGAACCACGTCGCCCGAAGGCGTGAGCTCCCCGTCGGTGTAGGGGAGGAAGTGAGGGGTGCAACCCAGGCACTGCGCGGCTGCCTCCGCCTCGCGCCGCTTCTGCGAGCCGTAGTCTGATGCCGAAAGTGTGGCGCTGCCCTTCTCGCCGAGCGTGAGATGGACGATGTGCGCCTGCCACCCCTCGCGCACGTGCTTGACAAGCAGGGCCCCGGCCGAGAACTCCATGTCGGCGGCGTGGGCACCGATGGCGACGATAGACGGTCTCTCGCTCAAGGTCGACGGCCTCCTAGGTCATTCTGCGCGCGTGTCAGTACCGTGGTTCCAACGACCCGTCTCGCGCGCAGGTTGGCCTGGGCCGCACTCACCCGGGCATCCGCGTCTCGCGAGGGAGCGCCTTCAGCCGCATGTGACGGAACTCCACCGTGCCCGTCGATGCCAGCAGCGAGACCGTGCCCCGCATCGGCGGCCGGTAGAAGCCTGACAGCCAGTAGATGCTGCCGTCGAGAACGGGCACGCCGTTGAGCCGGACGGCCAGCCACACGTCCCGGTGCTCGATCTCGAGATCGTTCCACTCGCCGGCCACGAAGGCCGCATTCACCCGAGGCGCCCCGAGGCCCCGGAGGGCGCCGGAAGTGCTCAACCCTGGCTCGCGGCCGGCGTCATCGGCGAGCACGACGTCCATTCGGTGGCGCGTGCTGTCCTCGGCCGCTCGGAGACGCACGGCACCGGCCGCTCCGGGCGACAAGCGGTACTCGAGCCGGAGAACGTAGTTCTCAACCTCACGGCCGAGCACGAGCCGTTGGTCGGCACCCCCACGGCCGGTCAGCAGTCCCCCGACCGCACTCCAGCCGTCGCCGACTGCGCGCCAGCCCTCCAGACCGACGCCATTGAAGAGAGGCTCGAAGCCCTCCTCGGGCTCCTCGCGGATTCGCAGGTTCCGGTACCACACCTCGCTGCCGTGGTTCGTGAGGCCCAGGAAGCCCCGGGTGAGCCGTTCGGACGGCCGCCGCCCCATCGGCACGGCGGCGTTGAAAAGCGGATCCTGCAGATCGACGTCGTAGAGCTCCTGCCCGTTAAGCACCGCGCGCACCCGAGGGCCGATGCACGAGATCTCGACCTCGTTCCACTCCATGGCCGGGTGCGCGGCGTTGACCCGGGGCGCGAGCATGTCGTAGAGGGCACCGGTCGAGCCCACGTCGGGCGTGGCCGTGACGTCCCCCATGATCTGAAACTCCAGACCGACGGCCGACTGCCGTCCCTGGGCCGGGGCACGGAGCCACACGCCGCTGTTGCCGCCCGGCGCGATGCGGTACTCGAACCGGAGGGTGAAATCCTCATAGACCCGCTCCGACCGCAACCAGCCGCTCCCTTGGCCATCGCAGTGAATGGCCCCATCCTGCCAGTCCCACGTGCCCGCACCCATGGTCTGCCAGTGACGCAGATCCGGGCCGCCCGCCAGCGGCACGAAACCATCGTCGACGGCTCCCGCGTGGGTGACCAGAAGACAAACCAGCACCGTCGCGACTCGCCACATGGCTCTCCGCCCTTCCCGATGCCGCGCGGCGAGACCAGTTCGGCCTGATGCCAGACCGGCACCTGCACGGGCGGGCTGCCGCGCCCCTACGAACACTCAGGGCCCCGCGCGCCGCTTGGAGGCAGCACTCGGAGCCCTGAAAGGGGGTAGGCCAGTACCCACTGAGACCGTGCTATTGTGCCGGACGCATCCGGACAACCAACGAGTCAAAAGCGAACCAGTTCGGCCCCCGGTTCACTAGGCGCACCGTGTTGGTGCCCCGTCGAAGGCAGTGGGCCGGGATTGGCACACGGATCTCTCCCCACTCCGACGGCTCGCCGTCCGGCACGCACGCGGGGGCCGTCGAGTCCAGTTCCTTGACGGCCTGTCCGTTCACGAACACGCGCAGCCGCGCTGGCGGGTTCACGAGATCGGCACCCTGGGCGCCGTAGAGGTCGCCAGTGACCGCATGGAGGATCAGATCGGCGCCCTGGCCGGGCGAACCCCAGCGGGTGATCACCGCTTCACAGGAGGTCTCCTGGTACCGCTCCATCCATACGGCCCGAGTGCCGTCGACCGTGCCCACCGACGCTCCCGACAGACGGTCCATCTCGATGGCGTACTCGAGGGGCTCCGGGCCTCGCTCCGGGAACACGAGGGTATACTCCCCGCCCGGAGTTGCGGCAAGCTGCAGCACACCGGTGTGGTCCACATGCCACGCCGGCCCCTCCGGAACAGGCATGGGGCCGGCACCCGACACGTCTTCCGTCCGCCGGACCTCAACGCTCTTGGCTTCGAGAATGTCCGGACTCAGCCGGATCACCACCGCGCCGGGTTCGCGGACCCGCAGGGAGCACGAGCCGTCCGCCGCCTGAACGCAACGGGCAATGCCCGCCCCGCCGTCGTCGATGACGGCCGGGTACCATCCGGGTGGCTTGGCGGCCAGCCGATAGAGACCGGGCTCGGTGGCGCGAACACACTGATTGCCCGGCGCGAACATGCAGGTGACGTACTGCCCGGTCGCGGGTTCGAAGTGCTCGACCGTGCTGTCCGGCGGCCACTCGACGATGCCGACCGCATCGGTCCATACCGTCCGGCCGCCATCGGCAACCACGGCGGTGCGGAAACTGTGCAGCCCGATGTCCGACATGCCGATGCCGATGACCGATCCGTCGGCGAGATTCTCATGACGGTACCCGAGCGACACGGCGGTTAGGTTGGGCCCCGCCAGGTACATATCGTACATGGAGCCGTCGTCGGGGGCCGCGGGAAGTGGGGTCCACTCCGGATTGAGTGCCACGGTGCGGTAGTCGAGCACCCGGCCGCGCTGCTCGGCGTGCATACCGTCGAGATTCGTCGGCGCCCGCAGGTCACCGCCACGGTCGGGAACCACGGGTGAGACACCCAGATGCGCCAACACGTCGGCCAGCAGGTTGCCCCCGAGCATCTCCGGAGAACCGTTGACCCACGCCACCCGGCCGGCATCCAGCGCCCACGCAAGAACCGCTGGCGCGCCCAGAGCAGGGTACACGGCCAGCGTTTCCGATCCGCTGTGGGCCTCGGGAAGGAACACACTCTGGCCCTCACCGGGGCGAACCGGAATCTCGTCTCCCTTGGCGTGACGGGCCCCGGGGATGGCGGCTGCCATGCGGATGGTGGTCAGCGGGTGCCGGACACGCCGGACGCGGGCTGCGGGCAGCATCAGGTCGACACCCAGTCGATCCGCCTTCAGTCGATCCTCTCCCGACAGCTGGCGCGCGCCGAACTCGGCAAAGCATACGAGCCGGCCCCCGCCGCGGGTGTACGCTTCCAGAGCCGCGATGGCTTGCTCCGGCATCGCCGCGCCGGCGGGAACGACCACCGCGTCGGGGTCCAGCGCTTCGAGCACCGTGGGATCGGTCACCAGCGACCACGGGTAACCGGATGAGTTGAGAGCCATTGCCGCGGCCAGGTTCGACGGGGTCTCCGACGGGAGTCCGCTAGCGGGACCCAGTAGACCGCGGGCCTGGGCCTCGGCATCGACGACCAGAGCGACGCCCGTCCGGGCCTTGCGGTCCGGCAGTGAGGCAAACTCCTTGAGCGACGCCGCCATGTCCGCCACATACCGACCGTCCAGCGCCTCGCCCAGCAGATAGCGCGCGTCGCCCAGGCACAGCAGTCGAGCGCCACGGAGGCACGCCAGGGCCATGGCCCGGACCATGGCGTGCGCGCTGGCCGTGGGACTGTCGAGCCATACGCCCGGCGGCTCCAGGCTACCCGAGACCGCCGCCACTCGATAGCCGTACCCCAGCGTCGGCTCACGCCCCAACTCGGCGTGGAACATCGGAGAGACGCCTTCGGGCGCATCGCGCAACGCCAAACCGAGCAGCTCGGGGGAGTCGCTGAGCACGTAGACCCGACGGCCCAGCGGCCCAGAGGCCCGCGCGGCCTCCCCCACCAGCGAGCGCACTTGCGTCTGCCAGGAGGCCAGGGCGGCGTCCGAGTCCTCCGGCGTGGCGGCCGGCTGGGGAGCAGGGAGGGCGGGTAGGCGAAGGCACAGGCCCGCGAGGCTGCCCTGAGCTGGCACCGCCCGCTCGGCCGACGCCAGGGCTTTGGCCAGTGCGGTTGCGCCGGAGAGAGAGACGTCAACGGGGCCGAGCATGACCTGCAGCCCCGCGCGCTCGGCTTCGCCCAGGAACTTGGCCAGCGCCCTGGCCCGGTCCGGCGCGTAACCGGACAGCGCCACGGTCCCGTCCGCCGCCTTCACCTGGCCGCCCGGCTGGAACAGCGCCACCTCAACACCAAGGGCCACGAGTGCCTGCGCGAGTTCGCTGTAGTCCTCCTGCGCCAGCCATGCCTCGACTCGGGCAGCTCGGGGGTCGGCCACAATGGCGCCGGGGCGCGGCGCGGGCGCCTCCGAAAGAACGGCGGCTGCGGTGACGAAGGGTGAGGGCGCGTTTGGGCGGTCCGGCCGGCCCTCCTGCGCCGAGGTAGCTGCGGACACGGCCAAGACGGCGAGCGCCCACGCCAGGGCTGGCCGCACGTTCCCGAGATCGGTGCGGTACATGCACAGAGCCCCCTTCGAGCGAAGGAGTGAGACCATGATCGGCGCCGAGGCCGGCCTCGCTCCGGGCCTAGCCTCGGCGGAACCCCCATGTGAACCCCACCATGAAGGCGGCCCCAAATGGCAGGTTGGCGGTGAGCAGGGACATGAGGCTGCGCAGAGGCGACGTCGCCTCCGGGGCCGTCGCGTGCTTGGCCAGGTCTCCCACCTTGTCCCAGTGCGGGGTGATGAGGTGATAGTGCGCCAGAAGCTGGATGCAGATGAAGAGCACGCCCAGCAGGATCGCCATGGCCTTCGTAGCCTTCTTGGCCGTGTACCCCACGGCAATTCCAAACAGGCCGCCGACGCCGAACTGCTCCACCAGCGCGCCAGGGTTCACGATGATCACCTACCCGAACGGGCGCGGCCCCCAGGGGTGCCGCGCCTGCTGCAGGCTGAACTCCGCGCCAACGGCTTGGGTTCGGGTTCCAGTGAGCGGTGCGCGGAGGGAGACCGGGCATTGGCGGTAACATAGGGCTGTTGGCCGGGCGGCTGGGTCTCGCGAAGGTCGCGCGGAACGCCCGCCTGGTCTTTGGGAGGGGCTGCACAGGGGTGCGCCCAGAGGGCGCGGAGCCCCTGACCGGCCC
>Ga0116184_10004240_pt1 | contig 11389 bp, 14 predicted proteins | sample AD_JPNNA5_MetaG_FD_89886 | JGI IMG/M metagenome (GOLD analysis project Ga0116184, IMG submission 89886) | Active sludge microbial communities of municipal wastewater-treating anaerobic digesters from Japan - AD_JPNNA5_MetaG | ecosystem: Engineered > Bioreactor > Anaerobic > Digestate | place...
AACGGTGTGCACGGCGACGCGTCCACCGTCCTGCGGGACGGCGACGAGGTCTCGCTCTTCGCTCCTGTCGGCGGCGGCTGAGGACCGCGAGCGGAGCAGGTCGCTCGCCTTCCTCGGCCCGTGACGGACCACGGCCGGCGTGCGTCCCGGGCGGCGCATCCCGGCCGGCGTGCCTCCCAGCCGGCGTGCCTCCCGGCCGGCGCGGCGCTGCGACCGCGGCGCAAGGAGTGCTAGACTGCGCGCCATGGCCGAAGGGAACATCCCGCGTCTCATCGAGACCCTGAAGGCGAAGGCCGGCGTCGAGAAGCGTCTGCGGTGCGCGGTGGCGTTCAAGATCGCCCGCGACCTCGACGTCCCGCTCGCCGAGGTCGGCCGCACCTGCAACGAGCTGGGCATCAAGGTCGTCGGCTGCCAGCTCGGCTGCTTCTGAGCGGCGTCCTCTGCTTCGCGCCTGCGCTGCCTTTGGCTAGTGACGGCTCAGCGTGTGTCCTCGGCGTACCAGGCTGCGGGCGCCTCCATCCACTGCACCGTGGAGGTGAACCTGATGACGCTTCCGACGTCGGAGGTCCAGGTCGCCGCCTGGGTGATCCCGGATGTCGTGCTCCACGCCCCCGTCGGCGGTAGGCAGGCCATGACTGTGCGCAGCCCGTGGGATGGCCCCCAGGTGGCGGCTCTTCCCGCAACGACCCTCTTCGTCGGCGTGGGCGAATCCGGGATCAGGTTCGAAGAAGGGATGTGGCTGGGGCCGCAGGTAGTGCTTGCCTTCTGCCACATGGGCGGCCCCGGCGAAGATCTCCGTGATGTCGTCGCCTTTGATGGGCTTGATGAGCGGCTGGTGGTGGTAGTACACGTTCGGGGCGCCCGCGCAGATCTTGATGGCGTCGTCGGCCAGCGCTCGACCGCGTGAGTGTACGCGGGCAGTTCCCCGAGCTCGACCTTGTCGACCACTGACCGGAGGGCGACGCCCTCGGCCGTCCTGTCACGGGCGACACAGAAGGGATCGGGAGCGCCATGCAGAACCCCGCGAGCGTGAGTCATGCGACAGCCCGGAGCGCCGGGAGGCCGCGCACTTGCCAATATCGGGCGAGTGCGCGATGCTTTCAGATGTCGGCGGTCAAGGTGCGGACAAGAGACGCGCCGCGACCGGAGGCCGCGACGAAAGGAGGTAGACGACACGTGATTGACTTAGGTGGTGCGGCGCGCTAGGGCGCCCCGCACGCGGTGCGCCCGCGCGCCGCACCCGAGCAGACGGGGCGGCGGGCCCTCCGGGCCCGCCGCCCCCCTTCTTTTCTGGCCCGCCGCCCCCCTTCTTTTCTCCCTTTCGGGACGGCGCTCCGGTCCGCATGATGTCGGCCTCAGGGAGGGTCCATCGTCGCGGTCGTCTCCGCACGACAGCCTTGCGACCCGTACGCCACGTCCTGGGACACTGACCTTCCGACCGCCTCTCACCGCCTCCGTGCTGCTCTTGCCACCACCCTAAGCGTTTCCTTAGAATGAGTGCCTCCGAAGTACGGGTCCGCGGTGGCGGGACCTTTCGTCCGCCCTGCGGAGCAAGGCGATCGTCAGTGGGAGGCAGCATGGCTCAGCAAGTGCGTAAGCGGACGTGGGCACGATGGACGACCGTCGCCCTGCTCTTGGTGCTCGTCGTCGCCGCCGTCGTCGGCGCGACGGGAGCGTATGGCACGGACGACACGAAGGGCGCGGTCGACCCCGCGGCGCTGCGACTGGCGACGACGACCAGCGTCAACGACACAGGGCTCCTTGTGAACGTCGTCGAGCCGGCGTTCGAGGCACGCTTCCCGGGCATCGACCTGACGTGGGTCTCGGTGGGCTCCGGCGCGGCCCTTGCGCTCGCAAGGGACGGCAACTGCGACGTCGTGATCGCGCATTCTCCGGCGGACGAGAAGGACTTGCTGGCCCAGGGACACCTCACCATGAGGCTGCCGTTCGCCTACAACTACTTCACCGTCGTCGGCATGACGAACAGCAGAGGGGTCGACCCGGCAGGCGTGAAGACGGCCAAGACGGCCGTGCAGGCCTTCAAGCGGATCGCCGCCTGGGGCAAGACGCTCCCCGCGGGCAGGATCGCCTGGGTGTCGCGCGGCGACAACTCAGGCACGCACAAGAAGGAGCTGGAGCTCTGGAAGAAGGCCGGCGTGACCATCGATCCCGCCAGCGCGCCGTCATGGTATGCGTCGACCGGCAAGGGCATGCTGGATACCCTCATGTTCGCAGCCGAGAAGAAGGCCTACACCCTTACCGACGTGGCGACCTGGATCAAGAACAAGAGCAGCGCCAAGCTCTCGCCGCCGCTCTACCGTCTCCTCACGACGCGCAAGGACCTCAAGAACCAGTACTCCGTCCTGCTCGTGAACCAGAACGACCACCCCGACGTCAACTCGACCGGGGCGGAGTTCCTGGCGGAGTGGCTCGTCAGCAGCAACGGCCAGAAGGCCATCGGTGCGTACAAGATGCTGGGTACGACGATGTTCTATCCGAACGCGTACGTCATCCCGACCTCGGTGCTGCCGCCCGCCCCGGCGCGGTGACCTGAGCCACCTATAGAATGGTCCTCTCCCGGGAGGACTGAGCCACGTGGGGGCGGCGGAGGTCCCGAACTCCGCCGCCCCCACGGTCTTTTCGGCCGAACGCGACGACGCGGGATCACGACGGGGAGGGTCTGAGCTGGACTACATCATCCGGGGCATCGTCGAGGCCTTCCGGCTGCTCTTCGGCGGCGATGCCACGACGTACGAGATCGCCCTCCGCTCTCTGCGCGTGGCCGGCAGCGCGCTCGCCATCTCGCTCGTCCTCGGCGTGCCGCTCGGCATGGTCGTCGCCCTCAACCAGTTCCCCCTTCGTCGTCTCGTCGTCGCGAGCGTGAACACGGGCATGGGCGTGCCGCCAGTCGTCGTCGGCCTCGTGGTCGCCCTCTTCCTCTGGCGCAGCGGCCCGTTCGGCTCCCTGCACCTCATGTACACGGTCACCGGAATGGTGATCGCTCAGGTGCTGATCGCCCTGCCCATCATCGCCGGGCTGTCGCTCGCCGCCCTGCAGCAGCTCGACGCCGGCTTCCGCCTGCAGATCCTCTCCCTGGGCGCCGGCCGGTTCAGGCTCTTCCTGCTCCTCCTGCGCGAGATCAGGGTGCCGCTCATGGCGGCCGTCATGGCCGCCTTCGGCGGCATCATCTCCGAGGTCGGCGCGGTCAACATGGTCGGGGGGAACATCATCGGCGAGACCCAGGTCCTCACCACGGGCATCATGCAGTACGTCGGCATGGGAGAGTTCGCGAACGCCATGGCGTTGGGCGTCGTACTCATCATCCTGAGCTTCTCGACGAACTACGCGATGACGGTCATCCAGCAGCGGGGAAGGCACGAGTGACGAGCGAGATCGTCGCCGGACACCGGAGCGGGCGTGAATGAGGGGCGAGTCTCCGGACACGGGTGACGGGCCGATCATCGTGGCTACCGACCTCGTGGTCCGCAAGGGAGACCGCGTCGTCGTCGACGTGCCCCGTTTCGCCGTCATGCCGGGGGAGGTCCACGTCGTGCTGGGGCCGAACGGCGCCGGCAAGAGCACGCTGCTGCGTGCCCTCAATGGTCTCGAGCGTGTCGCCGGCACGCTCGAGTTCGAAGGGCGCCTGGTGCGCTCGAACAAGGACCGCCTGCGCCTGCGGCGACGGACGGCGGCCGTCTTCCAACAGCCGTACCTCCTGTCGACCACAGTGAGAGGGAACGTCGAGAGCGGGTTGCGTGTGCACGGGGTGCGCGGGGACGAGCTGCGCACGCGCACGCAGCGCGCGATGGACCTGCTGGCGATCTCGCACCTCGCCGACCGTCGCCGTTCGGGGCTGTCGGGAGGCGAGGCGCAGCGCGTCAGCGTCGCCCGCGCGCTCGCCACCGACCCTGCCGTGTTGTTCCTCGACGAGCCGATGGCGTCGCTCGACCCTCCCACACGGCGTGCCCTGGCCGCCGACCTGCAGCGCATCTTCGCCCAGCTCGCGATGGCCGTCCTCTGGGTGACCCACGATACCTCCGAAGCGAGGGCGATGGCCGACCGCGTCACGTTCCTCGAGCAGGGTAGGGTCCTGCAGCAGGGCACGTACGCGGAGGTCGCCGCGCGACCTGCGACGCCCGTCGTCGCCGACTACGTGCACGAGGGGCCGTGACCGTGTTCGCGAAGGGAGTGAGGAAGTTGGTGGACGGAGCGCGCAGGATGACGATGCGCAGGTCGGGCGCCGCAGGGATGCGCAGGCCTCACGGGTCGGGCGCGACGGCGAGGAGCGCGCCGATCACCATGGTGATCGGCGCGCTCCTCGCCGTCGCGCCGGTCGTCGTCTGTCTGGCTGGATGCAGCGCTCTGGAGGAGCCTGCGACCCCCGCCTCACCGGCCGCCGATGCCCTGATGTCGCCCGCGGCCGGGCTCGAGACCATCAGTTGGAGCGAAGCCGTCGACAGCGTCGGCCAGCGACTCCGCGTCGAAGGCGTCGTGGCCGGTTTCCGTCGCCGGGGGGACGCCGTGGAACTCAGTCTCGGCCTGCCGGCGCCCGAGCCGCAGCGCTTCGTCGTGATCGTCCCCGGCAAGGTCGCCGAACGTTTCACCGTGCCGCCGCAGGAGCTCGAGGGCAGGCTCGTGCGCGTCACGGGCACGATCGTGAAGAGCGGCGACCACACGGCGATCCGCATCAAGCGGCCCGCCGAGCTTAGACTGGTGCAGTGAGGCGTGGCGCCGGGCCGTCCGGCGTCTGCTCGACGAGGTCTCTCAGACGCCGGCGCACCCGGCGCCGGTCGGCTTCAGCGGCGACGAAAGGCGCTGCCACGGCCAGCGCGACGGCGAGCCAGACGAGGTCTCTCCAGGAGAGGCTCGAGGCGCCGCCGCTCGCCGTTCCTGCGGCGACGCCCGGGCCACCGCCGCCGGACCCGGCGTCCCCCGTGCCGCCGTCGCCCTCACCGCCGCCCGTCAGGTCCTCCGGGCGGAGCGGGTAGCCGGTCACGGTGTCGGCGGCGGTCGAGCGCGGCGACGCCGCCATCGGCGCGTCGGTCCCGATGCTCCCCATGCCCGCGCCGACGCCGACGCCGCCTTGGCCGGTGCCGGACCCGGCGCCGGACCCGGTGCCGGTGCCGGTGCCGCCTCCTGACCCGCCTCCTGACCCGCCTCCTGAGCTGCCCATGTAGGCGACGCCGGTCGGCTTCTTCCCGCCGTCGCTCTTGCTCTTGCCGTCAGCCTTGCCGTCGCCGCCGTCGCCCCCGTAATCTGGGGGGGCGACGTAGTGGCCGTACTCGAGAGTGACGTCGTACACGGTGATCGTCCCGCTGGCGCCGGCGTTCGGCAACGTGAACGCGAGCCTGTAGCGCAGGAGCGAGCCTCCGGGGTATTCGCCGTCGTCCCGCTTGGCGACGGGGAAGACCCATACTCCCGTTGCGGGATCCTCGTGTCCCTGCGCCTGCCCGCTGAACGTGCCCGTCTCCCTCGCCGTGAAGCGCACCACCGGACTGACGGCCGATGTCGTGTCGTAGTCCATCCGTACGCGGAAGAGCAGGAAGCTCACGTTCTCGGCGGGGGCGCCATCGAGCGTGAAAACGCCGGAAATGGCGCCCGACGTCGCCGCTGTGGTGGCGCCGCCCGGCACGTCCTCGAGCTGGAGGACCAGAGTCTGGTCGCCGCCACCGGGGTCGAGGGTCATGCCGACGCCGAGCTTCACGAAGGAGAAAGGCACGCCGGGGATCCCCTCACTGTATGTGTTCGTCTGCGCCGCGGCGCGGTCGGCGACGAGCAGGAACGCGCCGCAGGCGGCGAGGACGAGGACCGCCCCCAGGACGCATGTGCGGCGGATCCGGACCGCCATGGCCGCACCTCCTGCGACGTCGCGGGCGTCGTGGCCCTCGGTCTGTCGCGAAGCCCTTCGCTAAGGTCCTGCTTAGGATACCCGCGCGGCGCGCAGGCTGCGAGAACGCCGTTTAGCGCATCTTGCGCGGGGTACCTCTGACCCGGAGCGGTCGCCGTCCGGCGACTGCGCGGAGAGGAGGCGGACATGACCTTGAGCGCACGGAACAAACTGGCCGGGACGGTCAAGAGCGTGGTCCTCGGCACGGTGATGGCCGAGGTCGTGATCGACATCGGCGGGCACGAGATCGTGTCGGCGATCACGCGGCGCGCGGCTGAGGACCTGGCGATCGAGGCCGGGGACGAAGTCACGGCCGTGATCAAGGCGACCGAAGTCCTGATCGACAAGTAGGGCGGCGCGCGGACGGCCGTGCCGTCCTCCCCGCGCCGCCCTACGTCGCTGTCAGGCCCTCCGCGCGGCGACCGCCGGGCTCGCCGGGGCCATGCGCGTGCACTACACTTCGGGCATGAGCGTGACGCCCGCGCGTGCAGGGCGCGTCGACTACCTGCGCCTGTCGGTCACCGACCGCTGCAACCTGCGGTGTACGTACTGCATGCCTCCGGAGGGCGTGCTGCCGCGGTCCCACGACGACATCCTGTCGTATGAGGAGCTCGTCGCCTTCACGCGTGTCGCCGTCTCGTGTGGGATCCGCAAGGTGCGTATCACCGGCGGGGAGCCGCTCGTGCGCCACGGCTGTGCCGACCTGGTCGGTATGCTGGCGCAGATCGAGGGTGTCGCGGACCTCTCCCTGACGACCAACGGCGTCCTGCTGCCGCGCTTCGCCGACGACCTGCGCCGACACGGGTTGCGCCGCGTGAACGTCAGCATCGACAGCCTCGACCCGGCGCGGTACGCCGCCGTGACGCGCGGCGCGTGCCTGCGTGACGCGCTCGCCGGCTTGGACGCGGCGTTCGCCGCCGGGTTCGAGCCCGTCAAGCTCAACGTGCTCCTGCTCGAGGGGGTCGAAGACGAGCTCGACGCCTTCGTCGACCTTACCCGTGAACGGGCCGTCCACGTGCGCTTCATCGAGTTCATGCCCGTCGACCGGCGGCTCGTCGTGGAAGGGCACATGGTGCCTGCCCCGCGCGTCCTCGAGCTGCTGCGCGCCCGCCACGTGCTCGAGCCGGTCGCGGGGCCGTACGGACACGGCCCGGCGCGCTATTGGGCGGCGCCCGGCGCGCCGGGCACGATCGGCTTCATCGCCGGCGTCTCGGAGCATTTCTGCGAGCGCTGCAACCGCCTGCGGCTGACGGCCGACGGACGTCTGCGCACCTGCCTCTTCTCGGGCGAGGAGACGGACGTGCGGCCGCTGATCGGCCGTCCTCAGGAGTTGCGTGCGGCGCTCGAGGCGGCGCTTTCCGCCAAGACGTTCGACCGCCGCCGCGAGCGCCTCGCCAACCATCGGTCCATGTCACAGATCGGTGGGTGAGAGGATGCCCGGGCGTGTACGTCGCGATGTCGGCGAAGAAGGAGCGCGGGGCCGCTGAGCGACCCCAGCAAGGTCGGCGAACAAGGAGCGCAGAGAAGGTGAGCGACCTCAGCCATATCGACGAGCGCGGGCGCGCGCGCATGGTCGACGTCGGCGACAAGGACGAGACCGACCGTCGCGCGCGCGCCGAGGCGCTCGTCCGCATGGCCCCCGAGACGCTCGCTCTCATCCAGGACGAGGCCGTGCCTAAGGGCGACGTCATCGCCGCCGCGCGGCTCGCCGGGATCGTGGCCGCCAAGCGCACCCACGAGCTCATCCCGCTGTGTCACCCGCTGGCCCTGAGCGCCGTCGAGGTCGACATCGCCGAGGACGCGGCGTTGCCGGGACTGCGCATCGTCACCGAGGCGCGACTTCGGGGACGCACCGGCGTCGAGATGGAGGCGCTGGTGGCGGCGTCGGTCGCGGCGCTCACCGTCTACGACATGTGCAAGGCGGTCGACCGGGGCATGGAGGTCGTGCGCGTGCGGCTCCTCGAGAAGAGCGGCGGCCGCAGCGGCCTGTGGCGGCGCGACGACGCCGACGACGCGGGGACGTCGGGCGACGCGGGGAGGACGACGTGAGCCACGAGAAGCCCGACGGGCGCGTCGTCAGTGTCAACGTCGCCGATCGCACGGGCGTGCCGAAGACGCCGCGGGCGGCGATCACGCTGCTCGCCGGGCACGGCGTGGAGGGCGACGCGCACGGAGGCCCCTGGCACCGGCAGGTCAGCCTGCTCGCCGACGAGAGCGTCGCCAAGATGCGCGCCCAGGGCCTGGACGTCACGCCCGGCGCCTTCGGCGAGAACGTCACGACGGAGGGCGTGGTCGTCCATCGGTTGCCGCTCGGGACGCGGATGCGCCTCGGTGAGACGCTGGTCGAGGTCACGCAGATCGGCAAGGTCTGCCACGACCGCTGCGCGATCTACGAGCAGGTCGGCGACTGCGTCATGCCGCGCGAGGGTGTCTTCGCCCGCGTCGTCGAGGGCGGCGAGTTGCGCCCGGGAGACGCGATCTCGATCGAGAAGCGCTCGCTGATCCGCGCCGCCGTGCTGACGTCGTCGGACAAGGGGGCGCGCGGCGAGCGCGCCGACGAGAGCGGCGACGCGCTCGCCGCGCTGCTTGAAGAGATGGGGGCGGCGGTCGTGGAGCGCGTGATCGTGCCCGACGAACGCGATCAGATCGCCGCCGCCCTGGTCCACTTCGCCGACGAGGCAGGCGTGAACCTCGTGCTGACGACCGGCGGGACCGGTCTGACGAGCCGCGACGTGACGCCCGAGGCGACGCTCGACGTGATCGACCGGGTGGCGCCCGGCTTCGCCGAGGCGATGCGCATGGGCTCCTTGGCGTCGACGCCGCACGCGATGCTCTCGCGCGCCGTGAGCGGGCTGCGCGGCCGCACGCTCATCGTCAACATGCCGGGCAGCCCCCGAGCCTGCCGCGAGCAGTTCGCGATGATCGCGCCCGCGCTGCCGCACGCGATCGAGAAGCTGCTCGACCTTGGCGGCGACTGTGCCGCGCCGCCTGTCCGCCCCGCGACGGCCCGGTGACGCCGGTGCCGGTCGAGCTTGAGGACCGCCTCGGCGAGGAGGCTGCGGCGCGGCGGCGTCTCGGTGCGCGCCCCGGCCCTGAGCAGCTCCCTCCCACGCAGGAGACCGTCGGCGCCGTCGTCGTCACGTTCAACGACGCCCCTCACATCGCTCCCGTCCTCCGCGAGTTGACGGGGCAAGTCGCCGCGGTGGTGGTGGCCGACCTGGGCTCCAAGGACCGTACTCGCGAGACGGTGACCGCCCGGTTCCCGTCCGTCCGCGTCGTGGAGGTGCCGCTCGCGGCGGGTTTCGGGGCGGCGGCCAACGAGGGGGCGCGCCTGCTCGACGCGCCGCTGCTGCTCCTGCAGCACGGCGACGCCCGCCTGCGGGCCGGAGCCCTCGACCAGCTCTACGAGACGATCAGCGACTCGCACCGTCACGTCGGATGTTGCGGGCCGCGCCTCGTCGCTCCGGACGGAGCCGTCGAGCTCTCGGCGGGGTTCAGGCCGACGCGCCCGTGGCGCTGGCGGGCGGCCTGGACGCAGCTCGTGCCGCGTCCGCGTGTGCTGCGTCCGCGGCGCAAGCCGAAGCGCGTCGCCTACTTCGCGCCCTCGGCGCGGACCGACGTCGACTGGGTCTCGGGGGCGGCGATGCTCGTCAGGCGTGAGGCGTTCGCGCAGGTCGGCGGCATGGACGAGGGCTACTTCCTCCTCTACGGCGACGTCGATCTCTGCATGCGTCTGCGCGGCGCCGGCTGGACGGTGACGTACGAGCCACGGGCCCGGGCTATCCATCTCGACCGCGTTGCGGAGAACGTGCGCTCGCAGTGGGCTGCGCGGCGGCGTTTCGACCGGCGGTACGGACTGGTCGGCCGGCTTCTGCGGCGCTCGTAGGGTCGCGAGAAGAGGGCCCGGGCCCGGCGGGGACCGGGCTCAGTATCCGAAGCGCTGGCGGCGGTACGAGAGGTACGTGGCGATAGCCGCGTCGGCGTCTTCGACCGCGCGGCGGTGACCCGCCGCCAGCCGGTCGCCGACGCTCTGCCGCGTCACTCCGAGCCGGGCGGCGACATCGCGCTGGTGGCCGAGCTCGCGGTACGCGGCGATCGCCTCCCACTGTTTGGCGGTGCGGGCGCGGATGAGCGGATCGACGAGGCGACAGAGGGCGGCGAGCAGCACGTCACCGGCCTCGCCGGTGCCGAGGTAGCGGGTAAGGCCGTCGTCGCGGGCCGCGAGCTGCAGGGCCTGGGCGGCGAGGGAGTATGCGTCGTCCTCGCCGCTCGTCGGTTCGCGCAAACGTTCGAGGGTGCCGATGCCGACGCCGACCCGCAGCCGCAGTGGTGCGAGCGACTCGCGCAGGACGCTGATGCAGAGAGGAGCCTGGGCGGGGTCGCTCAGGACGCCGTCGATGCGCCCCTGCCCGGTGACCGCGAACGGCTCCGCGACCGCCGGGGCGAAGAGGTGGTTGACGCGCTCGACGGCGAGGCCGAGGCGGCGGCCGCCGGCCGCCGCCTCGGCCTCGCCGTCGAGCAGGTGACCGAACAGCACGGCGATGACGTTGGTGTCGCGGCGGCGTTCGAGCGGCATGGCGCTACCTACGCCGCGCGGGCGGTGGTTCCTGCTGCGCGGGGGGTCCGCCAGGACTCCGTGACGTCGAGACAATACAAGAACGCGTCACCGAAGCCCCTCGGCTGATATGGAGAGCGCGTCGTTAAGAGCGCGCCTCCGAGCGGCTTTGCGTGGGAAGGTGAGGATCGTCGCCGACCTCGACGGCAAGGCCGAAAGCGGGCAGGGTGGGGGCGCCGCGCCGCTACATACGGTCTAGACTAGCCGTCGAGGTCGACCAGACGTCGTCCAACGGTGTCGAGCTGAACGGGAAGAGGACCATCGGAGGGTGACACCGTGAGCATCGAAGAAGGCGCCAAGTTCGTCGCCGCGGCCTGCGCCATGATCCTCGCCGTCGTGATCGCCTCCTGCGCGATCCTGGCGTGCCGCGTGGGCGCCTTGCCGAGGGACCTCGACCTGCTCGAGCGCGAGCTGGAGAAGCGGGAGGCGGCCGGCTCCGGCGACTGAGCCGGCGCGGCCGCCTTTCGCCGCGCGAGCGTCGCCGCGGACACGAGCCCCGACACATGGAACAAGCTTCCGCCATCGTCCTCTGGATCGCCTTTCTGCTCTACTGCGGGTCGTTCGCGATGTTCCTCGTCGCTCTGTTCGCGCGCCACGAGGGCTTGGAACGCGTCGGGCTGTGGCTGGTCGCCGGAGGCTGGACGCTGCAGACGGCCGCCCTTGTGCTGCGAGGCGCCGCCGCCGGGCGTGTGCCCGTCGTCGGCGCCTACGAGTCCCTGAGCGCGGTGGCGTGGTCCGTGGCCCTCGTGTACCTCGCCCTGGAGTTCTTCACGCGCGTGAAGGCGATCGGCCTCTACGTCGTGCCGGTGGTGATCGGCCTGCTCGTGGCGGCGCTCACCGAGTACGAGGCGCCGCGAGAGTTGATGCCCGCCCTGCGCAGCAACATC
>Ga0116184_10004241_pt1 | contig 11385 bp, 10 predicted proteins | sample AD_JPNNA5_MetaG_FD_89886 | JGI IMG/M metagenome (GOLD analysis project Ga0116184, IMG submission 89886) | Active sludge microbial communities of municipal wastewater-treating anaerobic digesters from Japan - AD_JPNNA5_MetaG | ecosystem: Engineered > Bioreactor > Anaerobic > Digestate | place...
AAACATTTCCGGTGAAATGGGTTTTGGAGCAGCGATAGAACTGTCTGCAGCTATGCCTATTTCGTGGCTTCCGCTTATTTCTGATTACACAAGGGATGCAAAGCATCCAATAACTGCAACACGGGTAAGTGTGATTACATACTTTGCAGGCAGTGTTTTCATGTATACAATTGGTTTGGGATCTGCTATCTTTACCGGCGAAAGTGATATAGCGGTTATAATGTATAAGGCAGGATTTGGCATTTTAGGCGTATTAATAATATTGTTTTCAACGGTAACAACGACGTATTTGGATGTTTATTCGGCAGGAGTAAGCTTGAAAACAATTCATGCCGGATTGCCTGAAAAAACCATGGCTATTGCAGTAGGTTTAATTGGCACTGCCATTGCAATTTTTACACCTGTCGAGCAATATCAGAATTTTTTATATTTGATAGGCTCAGTGTTTGCTCCAATGATTTCGATTCTCATAGCAGATTATTTTATACTTAAAAAAGATAATATAAAAAAATCTGTGGATGTGACAAATTTCATTATTTGGCTGATAGGATTTACGATTTACAGACTGCTTTTAAACATGAATTTGGCTATTGGAAGCACAATACCCGTAATGATTATAACCGTAATCATATGTGTAATAGCAGATAAAATAAGAAAGCTTAAAGTATAATTTAATAATAACAATAATATTATTGACAGAATGTTGAAAGCATAAAAAGGGGTGCACCACCGCGGGTACAATCTTCTTTTTATGCTTTTTTAATAATTAATTAAAACAAATTTAAGGAGGAAGAAATGATAAAAAACAAAGAAATTAATTTAAAAAAACTTGTTTTTGCTTCATTGTTAGTGTGTATGGGATATGTTCTCAATACTTTTATATGGATACCGGGGATGGCTCCGTTTCAGCACTTCATAAATGTAACGGCAGCTGTATTTTTAGGACCTGCATGGGCATTTTTATGTGCATTGACAATAGGATTATTAAGAATGATAATAAACGGCCGTACAATATTAGCGCTTATCGGAGCAATTGTGGGAGCATTTTTATCAGGAATACTATATAAAAGGTTTCAAAAATTGTACTGGGCGGTTATAGGAGAGGTAATCGGTACCGGTATAATAAGTGCAATTCTTTCATATCCCTTTATGAGAATGTTTTATGGATTGCCTAAAGGCTCTATATTTATGTATATACCTTTATTTGTACCTTCATCAATTATGGGAGCAATGGTGGCGGTTTTACTTATAAAGGCATTGAAAAAAACAAATACATTTGACAAGATAAAAGCACAACTTGATAAATAGGCGTTAAAACTGTATAATATTGAAGAGAACAATTGAAATCAGTACTATTGTAAAGATGTTATCGATTATTTAACAATATGATGTAAAATTAATATTAGGAGAAGCATAGTGAAACAATTTAAATACAAAATTTTCGATTTAGACGGGACATTGTTGGATTCAATGGATGCATGGCTAAATTTGGGGAAGGATTATCTTATAAAAAAGGGTATTAATCCTCCGGATAATTTATATGAAATTATATCTGCTATGTCAATGATTGAGACTGCAACATATTTTCAAGAAGCTTTTAAAATAGATTTAAGCACTGATGAAATAATTAAAGAAGTTAAAAAGATGATTGAAGATAAATACAGGTATGATTTTAAACTGAAACCCTATGTAAAAGAATACCTTCAAAAGCTTGAAAATGAGAATTCAATAATGTGTATTGCAACAGCAACACCTTTGAAGTTGGCTGAAGCAGCGCTTAAGAGAAATGGAATCATAAAATATTTTTCATTTATTATAAGCTGCGACGAGGTCGGGGTAGGAAAGAATAAACCGGATATATTTTATCTTGCCGCAAATAAATTAAATGCAAAGCCATCCGAAATTGCAGTTTATGAAGATGCTGATTTTGCATTGATTACAGCTAAGGAGGCAGGCTTTTATACTATTGGCGTATATGATGATTATTTTAAAAATGCCAGAAAGGATATCGAATTAATAAGCGATATATATATCGAATCATTTAAAGAACTTTTATAAATATTTCAAGTTTCTTGACATGATGATAAATCAATGCTATATTAAATTAACTGAATAATTCGGGAGCTTGTAAGGCTGAGAGGAAACATTGTTTCGACCGCACCTGATTCGGGTAATGCCGACGTAGGGAACATAAACGATCGTAATATACTGTCTGCAGGCGGTATATTTTTTATATTATTTAAGGAGGTTAATATGTTTTCAGAAATTATTAAAAATGTTAAAAATAATACTCCATTGGTACACAATATCACTAATTATGTTACCGTAAACGATTGTGCAAATATATTATTGGCTTGCGGGGGCTCACCAATAATGGCTGATGATATAGAAGAAGTAGAAGAAATTGTATCCATAAGCAGTTCATTGGTTATAAATATCGGTACATTAAATTCAAGAACCATTGAATCAATGATTAAGGCAGGGAAAAAAGCAAATGAACAAAATATACCCGTTATACTTGATCCTGTGGGAGTAGGAGCATCAAGACTAAGGACGGATACTGCAAACAAATTATTGAATGAAGTGAAGTTTGCCGTTGTAAGAGGCAATATATCAGAAATTAAAGCATTAGGAAATACAAATGCAAAGGGAGCCAAGGGTGTCGATGCTGACCTTGCTGATTCAATTAATGAAGAAAATTTAGATGAAGTTGTTGAATATATTAAGTCATTATCAGAAAAGCTTTCTTCGGTGATTGCCGTAACCGGTGCAATAGATATTGTTTCAGACAGTAAGAAAACATATATTATTCGAAACGGACATCCAATGATGGGTAAAATATCCGGTACAGGTTGTATGCTTTCGTCTATAATCGGTGCATACTGCGGTGCTAACAAGGACAATATTGTCGATGCCACAGCAGCTGCTGTATGTATCATCGGATTAAGCGGTGAATTAGCTTATGAGAAAATTTTAAAGAATGATGAAGGAACATCAATGCTAAGGTCACATTTAATAGATTTTATGAGCAAAATTGATGATAAAATATTGGAGGAAGGTGCGAAATTTGAAATTAGACAGTAAATCACTGCTATTATATGCAATTACTGATAGAGCCTGGTTAAAGGGAAAAACAGTTGCCGAAGCCGTGGAAGAGGCAATACTGGGGGGAGCAACTTGTATTCAGCTAAGGGAAAAAAATTTAAGCGATGAAGAATTTTTAAAAACTGCCATGGATGTTAAGGCAGTTACTGACAAATACAATATTCCATTTATAATCAATGATAATGTAGATATAGCAGTTAGAGTCGGTGCTGACGGAGCACACATCGGCCAAGACGACGAAGAAATAAAATCAGCCAGAGAAAAATTGGGAGCTGATAAAATAATCGGTCTTTCTGCCGCTACAGTGGAAGAAGCTGTTCAAGCCGAGCAGAGCGGTGCAGATTATATAGGAGTGGGTGCAGTTTTTAATACTTTAACAAAACTTGATGCAAATACGGTATCATTTGAAACCTTAAAGGAAATATGTAATACCGTGAAAATACCTGTGGTTGCAATCGGAGGAATATCCAAAGATAATGCACTTCAACTTGCAGGTACGGGCATAGAGGGAATATCTGTTGTATCGGCTATTTTTGCACAAAATGATATTAAAACTGCTGCATCAGAACTTTTAGAGTTAGCAAAAAAAATAATAGAATAGAGGAAGTAATATGAAAAAGGTATTAACAATAGCCGGTTCTGACTCAAGCGGAGGAGCAGGAATACAGGCTGACTTAAAAACAATGACCAGCCACAAAATATACGGTATGAGTGTTATAACAGCACTGACGGCTCAAAATACAACAGGAGTATACGGAGTATTCGAATCATCGCCTGAATTTGTTGCTCAGCAGATGGATGCGGTTTTTACGGATATTTATCCCGATGCAATAAAAATCGGAATGGTTTCGAATAAAGAAATTATATCTGTTATTGCAGACAAGCTGATTGAATACAAAGCAGGAAAAATAGTGCTTGACCCAGTAATGGTTGCCACGAGCGGAGGCAAACTTTTTAAGGACGATGCAGTAGAAATGCTTATAAATAAGCTGATTCCTTTAGCAACCGTAATAACACCCAACATACAGGAAGCTCAGGTGCTTAGCGGGATTGAAATTGAGAGCAAAGAAGATATGCAAAGAGCAGCGGTAAAAATATCCAAAAATTATTCGGGCTATATTCTTATCAAGGGAGGACACTTAACTCTTAGCAGCGATGATTTATTATATTCAAATGGTGAATTTATATGGTATGAGCAGCCCAAGATAAATAATCTAAATACACATGGAACAGGCTGCACGCTTTCATCGGCGATAGCGTGCAATTTAGCAGAGGGCAATGATGTTAAAACAAGCATATTAAATGCAAAAAAATATATAACAGGCGCAATAAAATCTAATTTAAATATAGGAAAAGGAAGAGGACCTTTAAATCACTGCTGGAATTTAGGTTAAAAACTTATAGCACTTACAAAAGTAAGCGGACGTGGTTGGTAATGATTATGACAACCCCGTCCTCTTGTGATTATAGCGGACTTATTACTTGTGTAACTGTTCCGAAATCGTATCCTTGCTGTCTTAATTGTGTTATCATTGATTGCAGCCCTTCAAGTGTGTCGGGTGCCGATTGATGCAGCAGGATAATTGCTCCGGGCTCTGCATTATTTACAACTCTCGATACTATTGCAGCAGCTCCCGGATTTTGCCAATCCAAGGAGTCAATCGTCCACAGGATTGTTACATAGCCAAGTGAAGCCAATTGGTTTAGAATTGCTTGCGTATATTCTCCATAAGGCGGTCTGAACAAATATGGGTCTTGACCCGTGATATTCCTGATAAGAGCTTCTGTTCGAACAATCTGGTTTGTGACTTCCTGCATTGTTATAAGCGGCATATGAGGGTGGGTAAGGCTGTGGTTTCCTATTTCATGACCTTCAGCTGCTATAGCCCTTGCTAAATCAGGATAATTTATCAACCAGATTCCGGACAGGAAAAATGTTGCCTTAATATTATTGTTTCTTAATATTTCAAGCAATTCATAAGTCTGGTTATCACCGTAAGTAGCATCAAATGTTAAAGCAACCATTCTTCTGTTTGGATTTCCTCTGTATATGGCAACAGCATTTTCAGGAATTGTAATTGTAATTACCGTTCCCGGAATAAGTCTTCGAGGGTCCAGACCGGGATTAGCATTTATAATAGACTGAGCTGTTGTTCCAAACCTTGCAGCAATTTTATATATAGTATCCCCGGGCAGTACGGTATATCTGATTATGCCGGGCACTATAGGTTGAAATGGATTAAGAGCTTCTGGGGGCAGTATAATTTTCATTCCCGGATAAATCAATGAAGGGTCGGGAATGTCGTTTAATTCTAAAATTCTTTGAATGCTTACCTTGAATAAAAGAGAAATAATATAGAGGCTATCGCCGGGCTGTACGGTATAAATAAGGCTTCCGGGCGGGGTTTCTAAGTATTCCTCTTCAACAGGTATCAATATAACAGAGCCGGGATATATAAGGTTTGGATTTAAAATATTATTTGCATCTACAATTGCTTGTATTGTACTTCCATACAGGCGAGCAATACTATAAAGCGTGTCACCGGGTTGTACCGTATATATCATTTGAGTCATAATAATCCTCCTATTCTTTTCTATATAATATTCCGAATATTATACAAAGTGATAGTATGAATATGACACTACCCCGTCCTTTGTCATTTAATAGTGTTGAAATATTTCGGACATGTAATATAATAAAGATATGTAACTACGGATATCGTTAATTACCAAGGAGGATTTGAATGAATAATTTTACTGTGCCATTTAGTTTTACTTTGCCGACAAAGATTGTGTATGGACCGGGATGCATCTCTTCTTTAATCGACGAATTGCACTTAAACAACGGAAATAGACCGATTATTGTTACCGATAAAGGTGTTAGAAATGCAGGCATACTGGATAAGATAACTTTTTTGCTGGAGCGAAACAATACAGATTACATTGTTTATGATGGTGTTGAGCCAAATCCAAAAGATGTGAATGTAGAAGAAGGAGCAAGAATAGCAAGAGAATTCGGTGCAGATTCAATTATTGCCATTGGAGGAGGAAGCCCGATAGATTGCGCTAAATCTGTTGGAGTGCTCTTAGCTCACAAGGAAGATAAAATCAAGAAATACGATGGCAAAACAGCTGCTACAAAGCCCTTGCCTCTGTTAATAACCATCCCGACAACTTCAGGCACCGGCAGCGAGCTGACATTTTCTTCCGTTATTACGGATACACTGAATAATTATAAAATGACTGTTAAAAGTCAATATACTGCAGCGAAGGTTGCAATTTGCGACCCGGAGCTTACCTTATCACTCCCTGCACATATTACCGCTTCCACTGGCATGGATGCTCTAACCCATGCAATTGAAGCTTATACTGCAACTTGTGCGGAGCCCATAAGTGACGCCATGGCTTTGTATGCAACAGAATTAATTTACAATAATCTTGTTACTGCTTTTAATGACGGAGTCAATCTTGAAGCAAGAAGCGCAATGCTGCTTGGCAGCATGCTTGCAGGCATAGCATTCAGCCATTCCGATGTGGCTTCTGTCCATTGCATAGCTGAGTCTTTGGGAGGAGTATATGACCTTCCTCACGGAGTCTGCAATGCTGTATTTCTGCCTCATGTTATGGAGTATAACATGGAATATTCCGTAAAAAGATATGCACGAATAGCCAAAGCTATGGGTCTAAGCTTTGAAAATGAAAGAGAGGGAGCAAAAAAGGCTGTTGAAGCGGTAAAAAAATTAGCAGTTGATGTTAAACTGCCCTTGTTTTCAAGCTTAAAGGTAGACATAAATGATTTTGAGAAAATTGCAGAAATGTCAGTTAAAAATATTTCAACCGAAAGCAACCCGAGACCCATGACAAAAGAAGACTATTTGACTGTCATTGAAAACGCCTACAAACATAAATGATGACACTACCCCCGTCCCCTTGTCATGAAAAACCCTTCGCGAAGCGAAGGGTTTAGGTTATATGAACAATAAGAGGCTTACTGCCATTACAGCCATGCCGGATATCAGCCCGCCTATTGAAAGGTGATGGTCTCCGTATTTCTGTGCCGAAGGAAGCAATTCATCCAATGATATATATACCATTATTCCGGCAACTACACCGAAGACTATGCCAAACACCAAATCATTTAGGAAAGGCATTAATATTAAATAACCTATAAGTGCACCGATGGGCTCAGCAAGTCCTGAAAGAAAAGAATATTTGAAAGCTTTTTTTCTGTCCCCTGTAGCATAATAAATGGGAGCCGATATTGATATTCCTTCAGGGATATTATGAATAGCTATTGCTACGGTTATGGGTATAGCTATCGAAGGCTCTTGAAGTGCAGAAATAAATGCTGCAAGACCTTCGGGAAAGTTATGTATTCCAACTGCCAGTGCCGTAAATATACCAGTTCTCATAAGGTTATCTTCTATATGAACTTTTGTTTCATTTAATTCTTCAACATTGTGCAGGTGGTGCGGGTTTTCTTCATTGGGCAGAACATTGTCGATAATTGCTATAAGTAACATGCCGGCAAAAAATGATGCAACTGCTGCCCATGAACCTGCCTTTAAGCCAAGCTCTGCTACCAGGCTATCCTTTGCTTTAGCGAATATTTCAATCATGGAAACATAAATCATTACCCCTGCCGAAAAGCCCAGGCTGATTGCTAAAAATTTGGTGTTTGTTTTTTTTGCAAAAAATGCGATAGCACTGCCAATTCCCGTGCTAAGTCCTGCTATCAGCGTTAATCCAAATGCTAATAAAATATTATTGTTCATTTGCACCTCCTAAAACTATTATATACCCAATTAAATAAAAATGTAAACTAATTATAGCAATTAGATAGTGTCAATTAATTGTTGGAAAAAAATAATTTATTATCTCCATTGATAAATGAGTAATTGTCATTTGAATAATTTTTTAGTTTTTCTCAATTCACAGCCACCATTGACAATACAAACATAAATGCTTATGTATTTTTACCCGAAGGCGAAAAACTCAAAGCAAGCTTAATTTATTGCAGCCTTCGTTATGAAGCATTTTAGCATTTATTTATTGTATTATCAATGGCAAGCCCCTTTGGGGTGGCTATGTTCCCCTCAGGCTCAAAATCTAAAGCAAGCTAAATAGAAGTACTCTAAAATCCTGAACAGTTTATCATGTTTTTAAGCCACCTGCCGTCTGTTCTATTGATGTATGGCATATCTATCATTATGTCGGGATCAATTGTATTAAAAGTCCTCTTGATGTCTTTTACTACTTTTTTATCAAGTTCTAAGATTCTTTCTTCCTTTTTCCTTTCAGCTCTGAGCTTCCTATAGTATTCCTTTATACTGCCGCCATTAGCTTTGTAGGTTCTCATTCGCGCCATTTCATCTGCTCCAATTATACTCCATCCCATTGGTCTTGAGCTTAGTCTTGCTGATAATATATGGCTAACGTGACCCTCAGCGCTACATCTATATTTTTCTTCCGTAAATAGATTTATTATACCTTCCCAATTATTTAATATATAGTTTTTTGCTTGTTTCATCCTTCCCTTCTTCTTTTCGGAAGGTGTTTCTTTTATTGCAAAATTTATTAGTTCTGATGTTAGTTTTTTATTTCCTTTTCTAATACTTTCCCATAAAGGTTTATCTATATCAACAGGTTCTTCAAGGCTGCTTAGGTGAGAAGTTATGGTTTTTATATATTTACTTAAATGATAGTGGTCAAGTACAAATTTACTATCTTTAATTATTTGTGTTCCACCTTTTATCCAACTTGCTCCATCTCCTGCTATATAAATATTCTCAACTTTTTCTAAGTCATAGGCATCATCAATATATGTTGCTATTTCTGTCCACAGGTCTTCGGAATTCATGTCTCCTGTAAAATATCTAACATTTTGAAGCTCTGTTCTTCCTTTATTTATCTTTATTTTATTGTCATATACATAGATTAATTTCATTATTTTATTATCACCGACTTGCATTGGTACATGGTCTTCATCTGCTTCTATATATATGGTATTTACTTCCTTATTCTTTTCTTTCTCCTTAATTTCAAGTTCTAAGTTGTCTATCGTTCCATTTTCCCGGATTGTTCTTTTTACAGATTCTCTTGTTAATGCTACAGGTGTGGATAGTTCCGCTGCTTTTTGGTAGCTGACATCAGCTGATTTTTCTAAGATGCTTCCTTTAAGATTTGCTTCTATTCTTTCGTATTTTTCTATACCTAAGATTTCATCAAGGATATGTACATAACTGTTTTCTTTAACATTTTTAAAATATGTTCTTTCAAATTCCAACTCTCCAAATCTGGTTATTAAACTTCTTTTTACACTTTTTTTATGTACATGATATTTACCTTTTCTTTCTGGTGAGTCTTTTATTATGTTGTTTACTTCTCCTATTATGGCTGAAATGGTATCTATTCCAATACTATTCACCATTTCTCCTACTGAATCTACGATACGATCTAAGTCTGTACTACCTTCTAGGACCTTTATCAAATTTTCTTCAATTTCCCTCTTAACTTTTTGTGCGACCAGTTGTATAATGTTATTCATAGAGAATTTCCTCCTTTGTTGTGGTTTGGTCAACTACTATTATATCAAATGGAGGTTAATTCTCTATATTTTTTATTTTTTTTTGTCCAACAATTATTTTACACTAAGTAGCAATTAAGATAATTAAAAGCATAATCAATCTATAATCCTAATTTCTTACAATCTTTTTAAGTTATGAATTTTTATTGCTTGATAAGAAATAAATTGTTATAATGGTTATCAGGTAATATAATAAGTTCAGTATAAATAAGATTAAGGACGTGAAAATGAAGACATTTATAAATGAATGGGTTATTCCTTCAATTATTGCTGTTGTAATTGTACTTTTTTTAAACAGATTTATATTTATTCTGGTGACGGTTCCAACCGGCTCCATGGAAACAACAATTATGCCCGGTGACAGACTTTACGTTAACAAACTTTTTGACATAAAGGATGCAAAAAGGGGAGATATTCTTGTATTCCAATCAGATGAGCTGGATGCAAGGCTTGTAAAAAGACTTATTGGATTGCCGGGAGAAACTGTTGAAATAAATGCAACAGGTGAAGTGTTCATAAATGGCGAAAAGCTCGATGAGCCGTATATCAATAATGCAAACGGAGAAGAAAGAACATTCAAAATCCCTGAAGGCACATACTTTTTTTTGGGCGATAACAGACCAGTATCTGTAGATGCAAGGTACTGGAGCAATCCTTTTATACCGGAGGATAAAATTATCGGGAAGGTCGCTTTCAGATTTTTCCCCTTTAACCGGATAGGTAAGGTCGAATAATAGAACTATTTACAACATGCAGAATAAAAGAATCTTGACAGTATATATAATTTTTTGTAATGTAAAGAAATTAAGAAAGGTAAGGTATAGAGAATGAAATAATCCGCTTGAAAAACAATTATAATGACAATTAAATTAAAGATTTTTTATTGTGCATTTTATTGTATTACAGGTGGATAGTATTTTAATAGCTGCTGTTACTTTATTATTACTATGCAAGATTTATTATGCATATCCTTAGATATATTGTGTAAAGTAAAAATGCTATCCTCCAAAGAAAGAAAGGGAGGATTTTTTATGCTTATTATTGAGTGCAGTAAAATAAAAAAATATTATGGAGACAGATTAATATTAGATATAGATAATTTAAACATATACTCTGAAGACAGGATAGGTGTGGTAGGTTTAAACGGAGCAGGAAAAACTACATTAATAAATATTTTAAGCCAAAGGATAGAGCCTGACAAAGGATGGGTTAAGCTTAGGGGTAAAACAGAATACTTTTCACAGTTAGAGGAGCCGGAAGTTTATGAAATCAGCAGTGAAATGGCTTCAAAATTTGGTGTGGAAACATTATGGAATGAAAATATGAGCGGTGGAGAAAAAACAAGATTCAAATTAGCTAAAGCCTTAGAAAATGAAAGTATATTAATTTTTGCAGATGAGCCGACCAGCAATATGGATATTGAAGGTATTGAGCTTATGGAAAAGAAGCTAACGGAATACAAGGGTGCGTTGATAATAATTTCTCACGATAGAAGCTTTTTAGATAAACTATGTAATAAAATTATTGAAATTGAAAACGGAAAGATTAAAACTTATGAAGGCAATTACAGTGATTACAGCAGACAAAGACTTCATGATAAAGAAAGAGCACAATTTGAGTATGAAGAATATATAAAAGAGAAGGAAAGATTAGGAAGTGTAATAGCCGATACTAAACAAAAGATAAAAAGTATA
>Ga0116184_10004246_pt1 | contig 11376 bp, 12 predicted proteins | sample AD_JPNNA5_MetaG_FD_89886 | JGI IMG/M metagenome (GOLD analysis project Ga0116184, IMG submission 89886) | Active sludge microbial communities of municipal wastewater-treating anaerobic digesters from Japan - AD_JPNNA5_MetaG | ecosystem: Engineered > Bioreactor > Anaerobic > Digestate | place...
CGATATCATCGTATTCAGGCCTCTGGCAAAAGAGGATCTGGAAAAGATCGTAGACATCGAGATCGGACATCTGGCCAAACGGCTTGCGGAACAGGGCGTGACGCTCAATGTTACTCGGGAGGCTAAGGATTTTCTTATCGAGAAAGGGTTCGATCCCGTGTTCGGCGCGCGTCCCCTCAAGCGGACCATCCAGCGGTTTCTGGAGGATCCGCTGGCGTCCGAGATCATATCGAAAAAATACAAGGAAGCGACGAACGTCGTGGTCAACCGCAAGAACGAAGAACTTGCCTTTGAGACATGCTGATACGCACGATCGAAGATACGCTTGAGCAGCGCACGCGCACCTTCCTGGGGTTCCTGGGAGGTATTACGTCGCTGGCGTTCCAGACCGTATATCTGGCTGTGAGCCCGCCGTATAAGCGCAGGCGAATCCTTGAGCAGTCCAAAAAGGCCGGCCTTGACAGTTTTTTCATCGTCTCGCTGATCGCGTTCTTTATCGGCGTGATCTTTTCTTTCCAGATATCGTATTTGATGCGGCAACTCGGCGCCGAGATGTATATCGCCAGTATCGTCGCGCTTTCGATCGTGCGTGAGCTGGGTCCTGTCATCACAGCGCTCATCGTCGCGGGCCGAGTGGGGGCCTCGATTACCGCGGAACTCGGCTCAATGCAGGTCACAGAGCAGATCGACGCCTTGATCACGCTGTCGACCAATCCGGTCAAATATCTGGCTGTGCCGAGGTTCGTCGCGCTTTCTATCATGCTGCCTATCCTGACGCTTTTTGCCGACTTGATCGGGATTCTGGGCGGATGGATCATCTGCGTGACCAAGCTTGGCATACCGTCAAAGATGTATACGACGATCGCGTTCGATTCCCTGCAGTTCAAGGATTTGTTTACCGGCCTGTTCAAAACGGTATTTTTCGGCATGATTATAGCCCTGGTGAGCTGCTACGAGGGGTTCAACGTCGAGGGCGGGGCGGAGGGCGTGGGCAAGGCGACCACCCAGTCGGTGGTTATCTCGTTCATACTTATCATCGCCTGCGACTGCTTCTTTACGGCCCTTTTTATTTCATTTTTCCATAATTCACACGATCGAAATCAGGAACGTCACCAAGAGCTTCAATACGCACAGGGTCCTCAACAACGTGAGCCTTACCGTTGAGAAGGGCTCTACCCTTGTAGTTATCGGCAGGTCGGGCTGCGGTAAGAGCGTCCTTCTGAAGCACATGGTGGGGATCCTGCAGCCCGATACCGGATCTGTTTTTGTCAACGGCCTGGACATCTGGCAACTCAAACCCCGCGAGCTGGATGAGGTGCGCATGCGCATGAACATGGTATTCCAGGGCGGGGCGCTGTTCGATTCTCTCACCGTCGGCGAGAACGTGGGTTTTGAGCTGATAGAGCATTACGGCATGTCCGGGGAACAGCTGTACGAGCGCGTGGAGGAGGCCCTTTCGCTCGTAGGGCTTTCGGGCATCGGCAACCTCATGCCGTCTGAGCTCTCCGGCGGCATGCGCAAGCGCGTGGCGCTGGCGCGCGCCATATGCATCAAGCCGGAGGTTATCCTTTATGACGAGCCGACCACCGGCATGGACCCTATCACCGCGGACGCCATCAACGAGCTGATTCGTTCGCTGCATGACAAACTCAAGGTCACTTCGATCGTGGTTACACACGATATGAAAAGCGCCTATAAGATAGCGGACCATATCGCGATGCTTTTCAACGGAAAAATCATCGCCCAGGGAACGCCGGCGGAGATACAGAACACGACGCATCCGGTCGTCCATCAGTTTATAAACGGGTTGGCAAAGGGCCCTATCACCGAGGCGACCGACAGCTTTATATAATTATAACACGGAGGTAAAAATGATCTTCGGCAAAAGCAAGCTCGAGATGAGAGTCGGGATGTTCGTTTTCGCCGGCATGGTCGTCCTGATGATATTCGTGCTTTATATCGGCGATTTTAAGAACACCCTGTCGACCTACCGTGTGAATTTTACGTTCAATTTCATAAACGGGGTCAAGGTGGGCTCTCCGGTGCGGTTCGCCGGAGTTGACGTCGGCGAGATCAAGGCTATCGAATTCTTTTTCCCCGTGAAGGGCGAGCGGCCCAAGGTTAGAATGGTCAGCATTATCACCAAGAGCATCAAGATACCCCGCGACTCGACCGTGTGGGTGAACACACTGGGGATACTCGGAGAAAAATATATTGAAATCATGCCGGGCAGGGATTATTCCGACGTCCTGAAGAACGGCGACACCATGGTCGGCAACGATCCGTTCGCCATGCATGAGTTCGGGGAGCTGGCCAAATCCCTCGCGACAAAATTAGACACTACGTTGACCAGCATTAACGGGGTGGCGGATTCCATAAAGACTCTTACCCTCAACCTCGATGACGGCGTGACCCGCATCAAGAACGGGGAAGGCACCGTCGGCAAGCTTTTGTACGAGGATGAACTCTATAACGAGATGGAGGCATTAGTCGTGGACCTGAAGAGTCATCCCTGGAAGCTGTTCTGGAAGGGTAAGGAAAAGCCCGCCCCGAAGAAATAAACGCCCGGTATACGCCAGCGGCACTCACGATGAGCAAGACTATCGCCAGAAAAAAAACTATTTTTTCGTGCCAGCACTGCGGCTATCAATCGCCCAAATGGCTGGGGAAATGCCCGGACTGCAACAGCTGGAATTCGTTCATCGAGGAAGATTACGCGCCCGCCGCGGCTTCGGGCCGCGATAACCGGCGGGGCGCTGCGGGGTATGACCGTCCGCCGGTGCTCCTGAAGGACGTGGAGGTGACCGATGCGGCGCGGACCGCGACCGGCATCATCGAGCTTGACCGGGTTCTGGGCGGCGGCATCGTCACCGGATCGGTCGTCCTGATCGGAGGTGACCCCGGCATCGGGAAATCAACGATCTCCCTGCAGATATCGAACCAGCTGACCGCGGCAGGCAGGACGGTGCTGTATGTGTCCGGAGAGGAGTCCGTGGCGCAGACGAAGCTCCGCGCGCAAAGGCTCGGCGCCGGCAGGGGCGGGGAAAAACTTTACATCGTCAATCAGACCGATCTGGCCCTGGTGACGCAATATATCAGGGAATTAAAGCCGGATGCCGTCTTTATCGATTCCATCCAGGTGCTGTTCGATGCGGGGATCGGGTCTGCCCCGGGGAGCGTCAGCCAGGTGCGCGAATGCGCCGGGATCCTCACGCAGCTTGCCAAATCCAGCGGCACGTCGGTGTTCATCATCGGCCATGTCACCAAGGAGGGCACCCTTGCCGGGCCGCGGGTTCTCGAGCATATCGTCGATACGGTACTGTATTTCGAGGGGGACCGGTTTTCGACGTACCGCATCCTGCGCGCGGTCAAGAACAGGTTCGGTTCGACCAATGAAATCGGCGTCTTCGAAATGGCATCCGAGGGCCTCAAGGAGGTCAGGAACCCTTCGGAGATATTCCTGTCCGAACGGCCCAAAGACGTATCCGGGTCGGTCGTCGTCTCGACCGTCGAAGGCGGCCGCGCCCTTCTTGTCGAGGTCCAGTCGCTTGTCAGCCGGTCGAATTTCGGCTACGCGACGCGCCGGGCCCACGGATTCGATTTCAACCGCCTGACGCTTCTTGTCGCGGTGCTGGAGAAACGCATGGGGTTGGCGCTTGAGTCGCAGGACATTTTCGTTAACGTCGCCGGAGGATTCAAAATTGAGGATCCCGCGTGTGACCTCGGGGTAACGCTCGCCGTCGCTTCGGCGTTCCTGGACCGGACGGTCCGCGCCGACACGGCGGTGCTGGGGGAAGTGGGGCTTACCGGAGAGATCCGCAGTATCTCACAGATCGCCGTGCGGCTCAATGAGGCGCAGAAACTCGGTTTCAAGCAGTGCGTTGTCCCTGCAAACAGCGTCAAAGGGCTAAAGGCCGCCGGCATCGGCATCACGCTTATTCCAGTGTCCACGCTGAAAGAGGCGATGGACCTTATCATAGAAGGGAGGGCTAAAAAATGAACCTTTTATCATTGCGTATTCTTTTTATCGTTGCAAGTACCCTCGTCGGTTACCAATTGGCCGGCGGCAACTCGTGGCTGGGCGCCGGGATCGGCGCGGTCCTGAGCGTCATCATCGTTGTGCTCGAGCTGGGAATGCGTTCCGTGTCCGTGCGGGGGCTTTCCTCGAGCGTATTCGGCCTTATCCTGGGCCTTATCATGGCGAAACTGGTCGGTGACGCCTTCTACCTCATGCCGATCCCCAATGAGAGCCTGGCGATCAGCAGGACGATTTTGACGCTTGTGTTCTGTTATCTGGGCATGGTCATCGGAATGCGCGGCAAGGACGAGTTCAATATCATCATACCCTATGTCCGGCTTCGCAGGCAGGACCAGTCCGAGGAACTGACGCTCCTCGATACGAGCGTTATCATAGACGGAAGGATCACCGATATCCTTAAGACGAAGTTCCTCGAAGGCAAGATCATCGTGCCGAAATTCGTCCTCAAGGAGCTGCAGCAGATCGCCGATTCGACCGATCCCATCAAGCGCCAGCGCGGCAGGCGCGGCCTTGAGATCCTCAACGCCATCCAGAAGGAGCCGGGCATCAATCTTTCCCTGCACGACGACGAAGTCCCCGACGTCAAAGAGGTGGACGCAAAGCTCGTGAAGCTCGCGCAGCTGCTGGAGGCAAAGATCATGACGGTCGATTTCAACCTGAACCACGTCGCCAGCTTCCAGGGCGTGAAGGTCCTCAATATCAACGAGCTGGCCAACGCGCTCAAGCCGGTCGTGTTCCCGGGAGAGATGATGACGCTCAAGCTCCTCAAAGAGGGCAAGGAATATAACCAGGCGGTCGGATATCTCGACGACGGCACCATGGTCGTGGTCGAAGAGGCTCGCCGCCTCATCGGGCAGGAGGTTAAGGTCGCGGTGACGTCGGTTTTGCAGACGCCTGCCGGAAGGATGATATTCACCAAATTGACCTCGAAATGATGAGGATCTGCGCGATCGTCCTGGCTGCCGGCAAAGGCGCCAGGCTCAAATCAAAGGTTTCCAAGCCGCTGGTCCTTCTGGGGCGCAGGCCCGTCCTTGCGTACTCTCTGCGCCTTATGGCGGCGTGCCCCCGCGTGTACTCGGTGATCGTGGCCGCAAGCAGGTCGAACCGGCGCGCGGTCGAACGATGCGTGGCCGCGTCGAGGCTTAAGAAACCCGTGATCGTCGTCAACGGCGGGGCCAGACGGCAGGATTCTGTCCGGAACGCGCTCCGGCGGATCCCCCGGGAGTGCGGTTATGTGCTGGTCCATGATGCCGCGCGGCCGTTCGCGGACGCCCGGTGCCTCGCGCGCCTTATCCGCGGCGTCGTTGCGACGGGCGCCGTGATCCCTGCAGTGCCCGTGAAATCGACGATCAAAGAGGTCTCGCCGCGCAGTCCCGGCGCGTGCGGCATTGTGCGCAGGACCCTTGAACGGTCGATGCTCCGGGAAGTGCAGACTCCCCAGTTGTTCCGCAAGGACATCATCGTCAGGGCGTATCAGCGACACGGCGCGCGCGCCGCGACGGATGATGCGGGCCTTGTCGAAAAGCTCGGCGTCCCGGTAGCCGTTGTCGCGGGATCATACGATAATATCAAGATAACCACGCCCGAAGACCTGCGTGCGGTCAGGGCGCTCTTACGCGCCAGGAGCATCCGATGATGAACAGAACCGGTATCGGGTATGATATCCATCGCCTTACGAAAGGCAGGAAGCTTGTGCTTGGCGGGGTAGTCATTCCGTATCCCAGGGGGCTTGCGGGCCATTCCGACGCCGACTGCCTGCTGCACGCCGTGTGCGACGCGCTTTTGGGCGCTGCGGGGCTCGGGGATATAGGGGAATATTTCCCGAACACAGATCCTGATCTCAAGGGGATATCGAGCATGATCCTGCTCGGCAGGGTGCGGCAGGTCCTGGAACAGAAAGGTTTCCGCATCGGCAACATAGATTCGGTCATCATCTGCCAGGAACCGCATCTGGCGCGCTACAAACAGGCCATGGCGAAAAATATTGCCGCAGCGCTGGGGATCCGTGTTTCGTCCGTGTGCGTGAAGGCGACGACTCCGGAGAAGCTCGGTCCGCTCGGGCAATCGAAAGGCATTGCCTGCTGGGCAACGGCATTGATAACGAAGGGGGCTTAAGGTGATAACGGTATTGGTGATCTTGCTCGTTCTCGCTGTCCTGTTCATTCTCAAGCTTTTTATCATATCGACGGTCTTCGCCGAAGAGATACAGACCATCCAGAAACGGGATCCTGCTGCGCGCAGCGTCATCGAGGTCGTTTTGCTGTACCAGGGCCTTCACGCGCTCATCTATAACCGCATCGCGCATTTCTTCTATGAGCGGGGCCGTTTTTTCATCGCCCGGTTCATCAGCCAGGTTGCCCGTTCGATGACCGGTATCGAGATACATCCGGGCGCGAGGATCGGAAAGCGTTTTTTCATCGACCATGGCATGGGCGTGGTGATCGGCGAGACCGCTATCATCGGGGACGACGTGCTTTTGTACCAGGGTGTTACCCTCGGCGGCACCGGCCTTGAGAAAGGAAAGCGCCATCCGACCATCGGCAATAACGTGGTCATTGGCGCAGGCGCGAAGGTGCTCGGCAACATCACCGTCGGCGACAACGCGTATATCGGCGCCAATGCCGTCGTCATCAAGGATGTTCCGCCGAATTCGACCGTTGTCGGCGTGCCGGGCAGGATCACCAGGCAGGACGGAAAGAAGATAGACGTTTCGCTCGATCATATCCACATACTCGACCCGCTCATGCAGAATCTTGATGATCTCGAGAAGCGGCTCGATCAGCTTGAAAAAAAGAAATAATATCATGTCCGTTACCCTGTATAATTCGCTGGCCCAGAAAAAAGAGGAGCTTGCGCCCGTTTCGCCGCCGCGGTTGAACATGTATTCGTGCGGGGTGACCGTATACGATGACTGCCATATCGGCCACGCACGCAGCCTGTATATATTCGAGGTGATCCGCAGGTATCTGCAATACCGCGGATACCGCGTCCGGTTCGTCCGCAATATCACCGACATAGACGATAAGATCATCAACCGCGCGAATGAGTTAAAGGTCGGCTGGAAAGACCTCGTTGCCAGATATATCGAGCGGTATTATGAGGATATGCGCTCGCTCGGCATTCCTCCTGCGGACGTCGAACCGAGGGCGACGGAGAATATCGCGGACATGATCGCGTACATAGAGAAACTGATCGAAAAAAAATACGCGTACGCAACGGAGACGGGCGTGTATTTCAGCGTGCGCCGGTTCGCCGGTTACGGTCGGTTGTCTGGACAGAGCATCGAGGCTATGCTGACCGGCGTGCGCAAGGAATCGGACGAGAACAAACAGGACCCGCTCGATTTTGCGCTCTGGAAAGCGTCGAAAGAAGGAGAACCGTCGTGGCAGAGCCCCTGGGGCCCGGGCAGGCCCGGCTGGCACATCGAGTGTTCAGTCATGTCGACCAAATACCTGAAAAACGATACGATCGATATCCATGCGGGCGGGCGTGACCTTATCTTTCCGCATCACGAGAACGAGATCGCCCAGGCAGAAGCGCTTACCGGCAAGCCCTTTGCGCGCCACTGGATCCATCACGGCCTTTTGACCATCAACGGCCAGAAAATGTCGAAGTCCCTCGGGAATTTCATCACGATCAAGGATGCCCTTGCGAAATACCATCCCGATGTCCTTAAGATCTTCTTTCTGCAGGCGCATTATTCCAGCCCCATCGATTTCTCCGACAAGAAAATGGAGGAGGCAAAGCAGGCCTACGAGCGTATCACGAATCTTCTCAAGAAGCTGGAAGGCAGCGGGGCCAGTGCAGGCGCAGCGGACGGCGGTTTTGCCGGGCCTTTTGGGGAACAATTCCGGCATTTCATGGACGATGATTTCAATACCCCGCGCGGCCTGTCGGTCCTGTTCGATATTGTCACCGCGTGCAACAAGGCTCTGGATGGCGCGGCCGGCACCGAGCGCTCGGAACAGCTTGCGTCAGCCAGAGCGTTGATCGCAGAGATATCGTCGATATTCGGGTTATCGTATCAGGTGCGCGGCGCGTGCGGCGTATCGGACTCGGAGATCGAAGCGCTGATCGCGCAGCGGAAACAGCACAAGGCTGCCAAGAAATTCAAAGAAGCAGACGCGATCCGGAAGGATCTGGAAACCAGGGGCGTCATCCTCGAAGACACAAAGGACGGGACGACCTGGCGCAGGAAATTATAACAATAGCCGGCCTCCCGGCCCGCTGGACACAGGAGTCAATTGTGAAAGGCGTATTTCTTACATTTGAAGGATCGGAATGCTGCGGTAAGAGCACGCAGGCGAAGCTTTTGTACCGATATCTGCTGCGGAAAGGTTGCCGCGTCGTCTTTTTGCGCGAGCCGGGCGGCACGCGCATCAGCGAGATGATCCGCAGGATCCTTCTGGACCCTGCCAACACGGCGATGTCCGCGTCAACGGAGCTTCTGCTGTACATGGCCAGCCGCGCCCAGACCGTGCGGCAGGTCATAAAGCCGGCGCTCGCACGGGGCTCGATCGTCCTGTGCGACCGGTTCCTCGATTCGACAATCGTCTATCAGGGATACGGCCTGGGAATGGACCTTTCGTTTATCAGGTCGCTGGGCAGGTTCGCGACTGACGGCATCAAGCCGGATATGACCATCTTGCTTGATCTTCCGCTTAAGACCGCGCTTGGAGGCATCGGCGCGAAAAAAGACCGCATCGAACGCCGCGCCTACGCATACCATCAAAAAGTACGCAACGGCTATCTGGCCCTTGCCAGGCGTGAGCCGCAGCGGGTCAAGATCGTGAAAGTCGCGCCAGAGAAGGCGGATACGCAGGCTGCCATACGCCGAGAAGTAACGGCATTGCTGCAAAAACACCGTCACCGGATATGATATTCGATGAGATCATAGGCCAGGAAAAAGCGATCAACCGGCTCAAAGGGTATATTGATACGCGGACCGTGGACGGCGCGTTTCTTTTCACAGGCCCCGCAGGCGTTGGCAAGGCATTATGCGCGCGTTCTTTTGCCAAGGCGCTCAATTGCCTTTCGCCGGATGCTCACGGCTGCAACGAGTGCGCTTCCTGCCGGAAGATCGACAAGGATGCGCATCCGGATATACATGTCATAGACTCCTGCGCTGCGGGGGAGCCGGCTGACGAAGAGGCGAACCAGATCAAAATAGCCCAGATACGCCAGCTTCAGGAAGACATCGGGTATCGTCCGTATGAAGGGCGCAAAAAAGTGTTCATCATCAACAACGCGCATCAGATGAACCTTGAGGCCGCCAACGCTTTTCTTAAAACCCTCGAAGAGCCTCCGTCCGACAGCGTGATCATATTGATCACCGACCGGCGTGCATTACTGTTGCCGACCGTGGTGTCGAGGTGCCGTATTGTGAAATTTTATCCTTTGTCGCGAAGCCGGCTCGAGGAAGCCCTGACGGCCGGCGCGGTTGACGGTACGCGCTGCAGCCAGCAGGAAGCGCATTTCCTGGCCTATTTCTCCGAGGGGAGCCTTGGTACCGCCTTGCGGCTCAGGGAGAGGCGCGTTTTTGAGGAAAAGAACAGAGTCATAGATCTGTTCTGCGGCAGCGCAAGGCCGGCCGGCGATCCGGTTCCGGCTGTGTCCCGCCAGGAACTGCTTTCCAGCTTCAATATCCTGGCGTCGTGGTTCAGGGACATCTATATGCTCAAGACCGGCGCCGGACCGCAGGAATTGATTCATGCCGACCGCAGGGATGAACTGGCGGCGAATGCAAGGCGTTATTCGTTCGACGACCTTGACCGTATTTTCGGGCTTATATCCGAATCCGCCCTGAATGTGGAGCGCAACGTAAACAAGAAACTGCTGGTATCGAACATGATCGCCGGGTGCAGGCTTGGCCCGGCATGATTGCAAGAAAGGCTTGCTATGGAAAAGACAGTATGCGTGAGATTGCGTGATACGGGCCAGACGTTCCCGTATTACCCCGGAGATCTTCCGGTCAAAGAAGGCGATTACGTCATTGTCGAACACGACCGCGGCCACGATTACGGCCAGATCGTATCACTGAAACAGATCCCGCCGGCGCCCGGCGAGAAACAGCCCATCAAGAAGATCCTTCGGCTGGCGCACGCCGAGGACCTCAAACAGATCGAGGAGAACCGCGCCAAGTCCAAAGAGGCCTATAATACCTGTTCCCGCAAGATAGACGAACACAAGCTGGAGATGAAACTGGTCCAGGCCGAGTATTCCTTTGACCGCAGCAAGATCGTGTTTTATTTCACCTCCAACGGCCGCGTCGATTTCCGCGAGCTCGTCAAGGACCTGGCCAAGATATTCAAGGCCCGCATAGAGCTGCGGCAGATCGGCGTGCGCGACGAGACCAGGTTCTTCGGCGGTTTCGGGCCGTGCGGCAGGGAACTGTGCTGTGCGACGTTCCTGAAGGATTTCGAGCCCGTCACCATCAAGATGGCGAAGGAGGAAGGGCTTCCGCTCAATACGCCCAAGATATCAGGCATCTGCGGCAGGCTCATGTGCTGTCTGAATTATGAGTATGATACCTATAAGGTCCTTGCCAGGGGGCTGCCCCGCGAGGGAGAACGCATATCCGTCAATAACGTCAAGGGTAAGGTCGTCAGCGTCAATGTGTTCAAACGCACGGTCATGGTCGAGCAGGAAGACGGCACGCAGACAGAGGTCCAGTATAAATGACCACGGAAAAGAAGTTTTACATCACAACCCCCCTCTATTACGTCAATGCTGCGCCGCATATCGGCCATTCATACACCACGATCGCCGCTGATATCATCGCGCGGCGCATGCGCCAGGAGCTCGGCCCTGACCGCGTCTGGTTCCTGACCGGCACGGACGAGCACGGACAAAAGATACAGCGCGCGTCCGCGCTGGCGGGCGTTGAGCCGCAGGCATTCGCCGACGATATCGCCCGGAAATTCAAGGACCTGTGGGCTGACCTGAACATCTCTTATAACGATTTCATCCGCACGACCGAAGAACGCCATAAACGCGTCGTGCGCCGTGTCCTGGAGATCGTCCATCAGAAGGGGGATATCTACCGGTCGGCCTATGAGGGATGGTATTGCTCGCCGTGCGAGAGCTTCTGGACCGAAGAGCAGGTGCCGGACAGGGTGTGCCCCGATTGCCAGAGGCCGGTCGAGCATATCGCCGAACAGAATTTTTTCTTCAGGCTGTCAAAATATCAGGACTGGCTCATCGATCATATCGAACGCCATCCGGATTTCGTCCGGCCCCTGATCAGGCGCAACGAGGTCTTGAGCTTTTTGAAGCAGAACAAACTGACTGACCTGTGCATCTCAAGGCCGAGGGAGCGCCTTTCATGGGGTATCCCG
>Ga0116184_10004249_pt1 | contig 11371 bp, 9 predicted proteins | sample AD_JPNNA5_MetaG_FD_89886 | JGI IMG/M metagenome (GOLD analysis project Ga0116184, IMG submission 89886) | Active sludge microbial communities of municipal wastewater-treating anaerobic digesters from Japan - AD_JPNNA5_MetaG | ecosystem: Engineered > Bioreactor > Anaerobic > Digestate | place...
ATTAAATCATAATAAAATTAAAGGAGAATTTAAAATGAAAACCAAAATTTTTACAATCAGTATTATCCTTTTAGCTTTTTTTTCAAATTTCGTTTTTGCTCAGAAGGAATCCTATACTTTTAATTCTGTTTTTGATTCAATAGGTTCACCACATGGTATAACAACAGATTTTTCAGGGAATATTTGGATTGGTAGTAATGGAGATAGTGTCGGAATAAAAGTATTCAAACCAAACAAAGAAAAGATGCCTTTTTCTCCTATTTGGGAAGTAAGTATTGGTGGTCAGAAGTATAATGTTGCTAAAGGTTGCAGGGGTATGACAACTGATAGTGATGGTAATATTCTTGTATGTATTGGTAGCCAATTGATAAAAATTAATGCAAAAGATGGCTCAGGTATGAAATATAAAAACTTAGGTGGTTCTTTGACTAAACCTGCCGCAGATAAGAATGGTAGAATTTATGTAACAAAAGTGGTTGGTCCAGCAACGTTATGGATTTTAAATTCTAACTTTGATTCAATTGGTGTTGTAGAAAAAGAAACAGGCGTATGGTCAAGAGCAGTAGAAGTTACACCAGACGGAAAAGATGTATATATTGGTTCATTATGGCATCATGTTGTTCAACATTACCATAGTGATGATTTAAAAACTTATACTTTAAAAGATAGTCTTCCTTATAATTTTGAAGGTGATACACCCGGTTTAAATTTAGATAAAAATGGTAACTTGTGGATTAGTGAATATCAGAGTGGTAGAGGTTTTGATAAGTTATTTATTTATAATTTAGCAACAGGTAAAAAGGATTCTTTATTAGGATTTGGTGATAGTGTTATTTATAGTCCAAGAGGTGTTGCTTTTAGTCTAACGGGTGATACAGTTTATGTTACCTGTTATGATGGTGGTTTAGTTCAAAGATGGATTAAATCAAAAGTAACAGGTGTAAATGAAAATTATTCAACTATTCCGGAAAAATTTAATTTGCTTCAGAACTATCCTAACCCTTTCAACCCAACAACAACAATTTCTTTTGATTTGCCAAAAATATCAAATGTAAAAATTGAGATTTATAATTCTTTAGGTCAAAAGATTAAAACCTTATTAAATGCAACTCTAGAATCTGGTAATCATAAGGTTATCTGGAATGGAAAAGATGAGAATGGAGTAAATGTTTCAAGTGGTATTTATTTCTATTCTTTAAAATCTGATAATATTACTATTTCCAAAAAGATGATGTTAATTAAATAGTTCTGGGGGGATTCAGTAACCGATTAATTTACTTTATGTAGTTAATCGGTTACTCCCTTATAAACCAAAAAAATAAATCTTTTGTCTAAAAAATGTTTTTCGGAAATTCTCGAAAAAAATTGAACTTAATAAATATTTTATTAAATTAATGGTATATATCAATAATAATGGAACCAGAAAATAAGAAAACTAGATTAGTATCCCTGGATGTATTCAGAGGGTTAACCATTGCTGGAATGATTTTGGTGAATAATCCTGGTAATTGGGGTGCTGTGTATCAAGCCTTAAAACATGCTGAATGGCATGGCCTTACTCCTACTGATTTAATATTTCCATTTTTTTTATTTATTATTGGTGTGGCAATGCCTTATTCTTTTGCAAAGCGAATTTCTCAAGGAAGCACCAAAGCTCAACTTTTAAAACATGTGATTTATAGATCTTTTATGTTATTCCTTGTAGGTATGTTTTTAACCGGATTGCCAGATTTTAATTTTTACAACAAATTAATTTTAGATGTCTTGCAAAGGATAGGTGTTGTATATTTATTATCAGGAATAATATTCATTTATTTCAATAAAAATTGGCAATTATATATTTCAATATTTTGCTTGATACTATATTGGATATTAATGTTTACAATACCAGTACCAGGTTATGGTTCCGGTAACTTAACTCCAGAGGGCAATTTATGGGTTTATGTTGATAAGGTTTTAACTTCTGGATGGCATAATCATGGTGAGGGAATACTAAGTCTTATATCATCAATACCATCAGTTTTATTTGGATGTTTAACAGGTTTTTATTTAAGAACAAATAAAATCGATTATGAAAAGATTAGTACATTATTTGTTTACGGTTCATTGTTAATGGTATTGGGTGTTATTCTGGATATCTGGTTCCCATTTAATAAACTATTATGGTCAAGCTCTTATGTTATTTATACTACAGGTTTAGCATTAAACTTTTTATCTGTTATTTACTATCTTGTTGATATAAAAGGTTACAAAAAATGGGCATTTCCTTTTATTGTATTTGGTTCAAATGCAATAGCTGTATTTTTTCTTTCCAGCCTTACAGCTAAATTACTTGGATTGATTAAAGTTACAACATTAATAGGGGATGAAGTAAAAATTATTAGTCTCAAAACATTTATTTATACAAATTTTTTCAAAGGCTACTTGAGTGATTATAATAGTTCTTTATTATATGCCTTATCATATTTAGCAATATGGTTTTTTATAATGTATATCCTTTACAAGAAAAGAATTTTTATAAAAATTTAGGAATACTAAAATGAACCGGGTATTTAGAAGTTATATTGGGGGAGATGAGTATCAGATTGTACCTTTATGGAATCAATGTATGATAAGAGATCCAATAAACTTAAATAATTTCAGGTTAAAAATATTGTTGGATGAGAATTTTGATCCTGAAGGTGCAACGATTGTTGAATACAATAAAAAAATCGTTGGTTTCTGTTTGGCAATAAGAAGAAGATATCCTTATTACGGAATAGGTTTAGAAGAAGGTGTTGGATGGATTACTGTTCTTTTTGTTCATCCAGATTATCGTGGAAAAGGATTGGGGCAATCTCTTTTAGAAAAATCCGAGCTTTTTTTAAAAGATAAAGGTGTAAAAGAAATATTGGTTTCTCCTTATACCCCAAATTATATAATTCCCGGAATAGATATTGATAGCTATAATGATGCTTTCAATTTATTTATTAAGAGTGGTTACAAAAAGAATAAAAAAGCCTATGGAATGGGAAGATCTCTTCTTGATTTTCAGCCATCAGAAGAAATTAAGCAAAGATGTAAAAATTTAGAGAAACAGAATATTAAAATTTTAAATTTTGAATCTAAATTTACAATTAGTTTACTTGAGTTTTTAAGAAAGGATTATCCCGGAGATTTATTTAGATATGTTGTTGAAACTTTAAAAAATCATCCTAATTGTGATAATTTTTTTATTGCAGTTAAAGATGAGAAGGTTATTGGGTTCAGTCAGTTTAATGGTGAGCATTTTGGACCTCTAGCGATTTCACCTGATTTTAGTGGAATAGGTATTGGAACTTGTTTATATCATCATACTGCTATCCATATGAAGGAAATGGGAGAAAGAAACTTATGGTTAGCATGGACAACCGGTCATGCTAAAGATTTTTATCATAAAATGGGTTTAAGAGTTATAAGACGACATGAAATTTTAAAAAAAATTCTTGAATGAATAATATTAAAGGTAAAATATGAAATTAATAAAGATTTTGTTTGTTTTATTAATTGTATCATTTAATTGTTTCCCACAGAATGTAATGGTTACTCTAGATGTGAAAAAGGAAATAAGTAAAATTCATCCTCTATTCTTTGGGCTCAATGTTGCAAGGTGGGATGAATCTATTTTCCCTTCACCCACAAAAGATATGTTGCTTACCTGTGATAGAGATGCAATTAAAAAAGTTAGAGATTGTGGATTTAAATTGTTGAAATACCCGGGTGGCAATGATGCTGATGCTTATATCTGGAATGATCCAAATAATAATGATTCTGAAATGAATACTGATGAGTTCGCCGCTTTTTGCAAAGCACTTGATGCAGAAGGTTTTATCACTATCAATTTTAATCAGCCACCTTCTTTAGCAGCAGAATGGGTAAGATATTGTAATATTATAAACAATTATAAAATTAAATTCTGGGAAGTTGGTGATGAACAGTGGGGTGATTGGGCTAAAGGGCATACTACTCCAGAGGAATATGCAAAAAAATATATTGAATTTGTAAAAGCTATGAAAGCTGTTGACCCAACAATTAAAGTAGCTATAAATGTAAAAATGGAAAACGATCCAAATGGGTGGACTGTTAGATCTCTGAAAACTGCTAAAGATTATGTTGATTTAATTACGATTACTTTTTACCCTGTTAATACTTCTCAAGATGAAGATGAAAAATTCGTTCTTTCTACGCCAAAAACCTTTATTAAGCCATACCTTGATGTGAAGCAAGCTGTTAAATCAATTTTCCCCAAAGAAAAGGCTGATAGTATCTGGGTAATACCTGTAGGCTATAATACTGTAACTGGTAGACCCGGTTCAATAACTGTATCAATTGTCAATGCTTTGTGGGTTGCTGATTTGATTGGAATTATGGCAAATCTAGGTGTGGAACAAACTGATTATTGGGCATTGCATAATGCATATCCTCCAAGAGGTGGTGATTATGGGCTTCTAACTTCTGATAGTTCAAATACTCCACATTACAATTATTATGCTATTAAATTAATGTCAGATAGATTAAAAGATAAAATGATTGATGTGGTTTCAGAAGATTCTTTATTATCTATTTATGCCTCAAAAGATAACAATGGTAATTTTGTTACTTTGTTTGCTATAAATAAGAGTAAAGATAAGAATAAAAAAGTTACAATCAATTTTAAAAACTTTATTCCAAAAAATAAATGTAAAAGTTGGTATTTAGGAAAAGAAAAGAAAGAAATCATTTCTGATATTCTTAATTTTAATAATAATAATTTTAGCTTCGATGTTCAACCTTATTCAATAAAAGTTATAGAATTTGAATCTAAAGATTATTTGCCACCAGCAGAAAACTTAGCTTTAAAAGCTAAAGCAAGTGCTTCTTCATATTCAATAATTGGACCTAATTTTTTACCTAAGTGTGCAAATGATGGAATTAAATATACACGCTGGAGATCTGAATCATGGGTAAAACCTAGACCTGATGGTGAAGATAAACAGTGGTTTCAACTAGAATTTCCTCATGAAATTGATTTTAATACAATAAAAATTTATTGGGATTTTGGTTACGCATTAATTTATAAAGTTTTAATATCTGATGATGGAGTGAATTGGAAAGAGATTTATAGTACTAACAATGGAAAAGGAAATTTAGAAGAGTTAAAGTTTAATAAGATGAAAGCTAAATTTATCAAATTAGATCTTGAAAAAGGTACAAAAGCTATTTCTACATATAACATTGAAGAAATTGAAGTCTATAATAATTAATTCTTTCTTGTGAGGTAAAATGAATTATACCATTTTTGATACGTTCATCATTATTATTTATCTTGGTTTAACAGTATATCTTGGATTAAGAGCAAAAAAATATATTGAAAACTCAGAAGGATATTTTGTTGCCGGTAGAAAAGTTAAATTAGCTTTAGGTATTGCTACTCTTGTCGCTACAGAAATTGGAACTGTAACATTTATGTATATGGCTGAATTTGGTTTTACAATGGGCTTCTCTAGTTTTTTTATGGGTATACTTAATATGATAGGTTTTATAATAATTGGGTATACCGGATTTATTGTTAGTGGATTGAGAAAGCTCAAAATAATGACCATACCAGAATTTTATGAAATTAAATATAACAAAAATGTAAGACTTCTTGGAGGAATCGTTCTTTTTCTTTCAGGTGTTTTGAATATGGGTATATTCTTGAAGTTTGACGCAATATTTTTATCTGAAACTATGGGTTTAGGACAAAATGTACTCATATATATTATGATTATAATGTTAATAGTTGTTGTATCTTATACAATACTTGGTGGAATGCTTTCTGTTGTGATAACTGATTTTATGCAATTTGTTATAATATCAGTTGGTATGTTGATTGTAACAATAATTATTCTTACTAAAGTAAGCTTTCTGGACATCTCAAATGCTGTTAATATGAATTATGGTGAGGGTGGAATAAATCCATTAAAAAATCTTAAAATGGGATGGTTTTTCATCGGTTGGACTATTATTGCGAATTTGGCAACAGGAAGTTTACATCAACCAATAGCTGCTAAAGCTTTTTGTTCTGAAAGCCCAAAAGTAGCAAGAAAAGTTTTCTTGTTTTTTGGGTTAACCCTTGCAGGTAGATCTATGGTGCCAATGTTATGGGGTCTAGCTGCATTAGCTTTTTTTGGTCCTTCTGTTGGAGCTACTATAGGTATGCCAAGATTGATTGGTACGGTTGTTCCTTCAGGTGTATTGGGTATTGTATTAGCAGGAATGCTGGCTGCTTCAATGTCTACTTACTCTGCATACTTGCTATCATGGAGCTCAGTTGCTACGAGAGATATTATTTCTCCGATAAGGAAAGTTCCATTATCTGAGGAGCAATCTATAAAAGTAGCTAAAATATTTTCACTTTTAATTGGTATATTTATTTTGGTTTTTGGATTTTTATATGAAATACCGGCTACCGCTTACCAATATCTGGTATTGACGGGCACGATGTACGCATCAGGTGCTTTTGCAGTAGTGGCTGGTGGTTTGTACTGGAAAAAAGCTAATAGTAAAGGTGCATTTTCAGCACTATTGGCAGGAATTTTAATGCCAATGCTTTTTCTTGTTTTGGAAAAGTTCAAAAATAGTTTACCTGAATGGATGGGTTTTATAACTGATATAAATATTTCCGGGTTTGTTGGCATGATATTACCAATAATTGTTATGGTAATAGTATCTTTATTGACCCAAAAATCTACCCCGCCAAATGACATAACAAAATATTTAAAGGAGGAGTAATGGATTTAGCTAGCACTATATGGATGATTCTTTTTTATATATTTTCATCTATCTTTTTTATTATTGCAGGTGTTGTAATATTTTTCGGTTTTAAAGATTTATCTGATCTATTATCTAAATCTGAAAAAAAATAGTTTTATTAAAAGAGGTTATAATTATGGCAAAAAAATTAATTTTAGCTATAGGTGCTCATTGTGGTGATGTAGAAATTACAACAGGGGCTGTTTTAGCAAAAGAAAAAAAAATGAAAAGTGATATCGCAATTTTACATATGACTCTTGGTGAAAGAGGACATAAAAAATTACATCCATTAAAATATGCAGAACAAAAAAAGAAAGAGGCTCTTGAAGCTGGTAAAGTTTTGGGTGCAGAGGTTATTTTTGGTCCTTATGGTGATGGAGAGTTACCTAATAATGAAGAAGCAGTAAAATTTGTTTCAGAAGTTATAAGAAGATTAAAACCAACCCATATTATTACACATTGGAGAAGAAGCATACACAAAGATCATGCTTATACTCATACAATATCAATGGATGGTACATTACTTTCTGTTTTAGAAGGTGTAAAGAGTGAATTTACTCCAAATAAAAATTTTAAAGGAATATATTTTACAGAGAATTGGGAAGATATGGATGAGTTTACACCTTATATTTACTATGATATTTCTGATACAATTAATGATTGGGAAAGATGTGTTAAAAAATATGAACTTTTTCGAGGTGGTATTTCCGATTTCCCTTATTTCGATTATTATAAATCACTTTTCAGATTAAGAGGTTGTGAAAGTGGTTATAAGTATGCCTGTGCTTTTGATATAGAATCAATCAATAAAAAAGTAAAAATTAAAAGTTTTTGAGGTGTTTATGGAAAATATAAAAATATTGCCAATAACAGGTGAAGATATTGATGGAATAGTAGATTTATGGAACGAAGAACTACCTATAGATAGCATAAATAAAAATCTATTTATTGCTAAAGTTATTCTTGATGAACATTTTGAGCCTGAAAATGTACTCGTAGCTAAAGATGGTAATAAAATCGTAGGTTTTATTGTGGGTGCAACAGTTAAAGAGGTAATTTACCCCGATGTTGATCCTCAAAATATTCGATCGTGGATTACTTCATTCGCTATTTCAAAAGAATACAGAAAGAAAGGATTAGGAAAAAGACTCTTAAATACTTTGCTTGATAAATTTAAGAAAGATGGTAAAAAGGAGTGTTACATTGCTACATATCCTTATGGATATTTTGTACCTGGTCTTGATGTAAAATTATACAAAGATACAATCTCTTTTCTTGAATATTTTGGATTCAAGGAGGTATATCGTCCATTAAGTATGGATGCCAATATTACTTTATTGGATTTGGGTAATGAGTTTAAAGCAAAAGTTGAAAAGTTAAAATCCGAAGGAATTGAGATTATATCTTATCAGCAAAAATATATTTTATCTTACATAGATTTTATGAGAAGCATGACTTCAGATTGGTATAGGGTCGCCAGACATAACCTTATGGATATGACAAGAAATCTTTTTCATCAAGATCAAATAACTATAGCAGTTCAAAATGAAAAAGTTATAGGTTACTGTCAATTTGAAGGTTCTCATTTTGGACCTTTTGGTGTTGCAGATAGTCATCAAGGTAAAGGTATTGGAACAATTCTTTTAGGGAGAACACTTGAAAAAATGAGAATGTATGGTTTTCATGATGCATGGGTACTTTGGACTGATGATTTAGCTGCTAAAGTATATAGTAAATTTGGTTTTAAAGAAACCAGACGTTTTGTTGTATTGAAAAAGGAACTGTAAAAGGAGTAATGTAGAATAATGGGATCAAATCGCGGTAAAATTAAAGTTGGTGCTGATATTTTATCTGAAAAGGATTTTAAACTTTTAAAAGGAAAAAGAATAGGACTAATTACTAATCATTCTGCATATTTATCGAATGGTGTTCATCTTGCAGATGCCTTATATGAAAATAAGGATATAAAAATAATGTCCTTTTTTGGACCTGAACATGGCATTAGAGGTGATTCCCCTGATGGAATGAAAATTAGTCACGAAGAAGATCCAAAAACAAAAATCAAAATATATTCTTTATATGGTAAAATAAATAAACCCACACCGGATATGTTAGAAGGTATAGATCTTTTGGTATATGATATACAGGATATTGGGGCTCGTTTCTATACTTATATCAGCACTCTATTTCTCACAATGGAAGCAGCAGCAGAAAACAATATCGATTATGTAATTTTAGATAGACCTAATCCAATTACTGGATTAAGAATTGAGGGACCAGTTTTAGATCCTGAATTTAAATCTTTTGTTGGATTGGTGCCTATTCCTGTTATTCATGGTATGACTATTGGAGAGCTTGGAATGCTTGTTAATTCTGAAGGTTGGTTAGATGGTGGATTAAAGGCTAATCTCACTGTAATAAAAATGGAAGGCTGGAATAGATCATTATGGTATGATGATACTGGATTAGAATGGATAAAACCATCACCAAATATGACTTCAATTAAAACAGCAATAATATATCCGGGTACATGCTTTTTTGAAGGTACAAATATATCCGAAGGTAGAGGGACTAACCATCCTTTTGAGCTTGTGGGAGCTCCATTTATTGATGGTAAATTATTAGCAGAAGAAATGAATAAATTTAAACTTCCGGGAGTAGTTTTTAAACCAGTTCATTTCACACCAAAAAATATTAATAAGATAACCAATAAACCCAAATATGTATCAGAAAAATGTTCGGGTATATTTATTGAAATTATTAATAGAAATATTTATGAGCCTGTAAAAGTTGCCATGTATCTTTTAAGTAAAATAAAAGAAATGTATCCAGATGATTTTAATTGGAGACCAAGATCAAAATCAACTGGCCATTATTATATTGATTTACTTTCAGGTACTGATGTAATCAGAAAAATGATTGATGATGGTAATGAGCCTGAAAAAATATATTCAAATAGTTCTTTTGATGTAAAAGATTTTCTACAAAAAAGAGAAAAATACCTATTATATGATTAATAAATATTATTAAGAGAAGAATATGGGTTGTTAAAATTCAGTTTTTGTAAATCAAACAACCCTTTCCCTTCCTTTTTTATAATTTAGATTTCACGCCTACATTCCAATTAGAAATATTTGCTTATGTATTATTAATTGTTTAAATTTATTATACAAAATATTTTATTGGAGAATAAAATGAAAAAAATATTCTTCTTTTTATTACTTTTTGGTTTTTCTCTTTTTGCAGAAGAGGTACCAAAACCTTATGTGTCTTTATTTGTGAATAATTTGAGATATGAAAATAATTCAAAAATTACTTTGCGTGCTTCTGAAAAAGTAATTTTGAAAGCTATGGTATTTGGTGGTAGAAGGTCTTGGTGTATGGAGCCATATAAATATGCAAATATTGGGAAAAATACAACAATTGTTAGTTATGGAGAGGATCATTTAGAGTATACAATACCGCCAAGTTTTAAAGGTATTTGGAATTTAGTTGAAGAAAAAGCAAATTGGTTTGGTCAGTTAAATAATGATTTAAAACCAGATAACGATAAAAATACTGCTGAATTAATTGTTCCTAAGAAAAAAGGTGAATATCAATTGAAAGTAAAGGTAACTTCAAAGTGGCATTATAAAAGATTTGCTCAAGGTAGTGTTAAAGAGCAGGATGAAGTAAATGAAGCTGAAGCAACCTTTGTAATTATTGTAGATGAAGGTGAAGCCTGGTTTAATTCTTCAAATATTTCTGCAAGTGGTAATAGAGATGATGATTTGAAATTCAGACTTGAATCTCTTCAGGAAAGGTATGACTTAATTTCAAAACAAATTTTAGATGGTAAGTTTGAGCTTGCAAAATCAAATATAGCTGGATTCAAAGAGAATTTAGAAAATATAAAACTTAGATTAAATGATTTAAAGAAAGACAATAAAAATTTTAATTGTAAAATTGTTTTTTATGGAACACCTGCTGATAAAGGAATGAAAAAACTTGAAAACTTAAAAAAATTGTTTAATGATTGGAAAAAAGTGCATTCTATTGTAAATGGTAATGCACAGGAAATTAATAAGATTTTATTGAATAAACAAATGCAATTTTCTAATAATATTTTAAAATCTGTAATAAAAAATTATATTGATTGGGGAAGTGGAATCCCTCAGCCTAATGATTTATTTGGTGCCGTACCTTATAATTTATCTGCTTTGACTATTCCGAGTAATGTTCTGGATTGGTATAATAATGCTCAAGAAGACGCTTCAATATTAAAAGATCAAGCAAATAGTGTAAAAAAGTTATCTGAATTAAGAGAGTTTTATCTTAAGAGAAGTGAAGAGGTTATCAAAGAAAATAAAAATATAAAATCAGAAATTGATAAAAATCAGGAAATAGAAAATATTTACAATTCATTTAAGAGCCTGCTTCAATCGTTAAAATGGGCAGAATGGAAACCTTAGAAATTAATAGATAATAAGATACGTTATAGTAATAAATTTCTTTTAAATTACACGGCTTTTACCTTTTTATAAATTTTTGGATCCGGCTCAATTTCTCTTGTTAGCCAGTTAATGCCATCAATTTCATA
>Ga0116184_10004254_pt1 | contig 11362 bp, 9 predicted proteins | sample AD_JPNNA5_MetaG_FD_89886 | JGI IMG/M metagenome (GOLD analysis project Ga0116184, IMG submission 89886) | Active sludge microbial communities of municipal wastewater-treating anaerobic digesters from Japan - AD_JPNNA5_MetaG | ecosystem: Engineered > Bioreactor > Anaerobic > Digestate | place...
ACATACTTCGTTATGCTGAAATTTTAAAATCCTCATTTACGTTTAGTAGACTCCGGTTTTAAAATTTCATCAAGCCTCGTCTGCACGCTTTTTGGCGATTCTTTTTCCGGATAGATAGAGAAAACGCGCATACTTCGTTATGCTGAAATTTTAAAATCCTCATTTACGTTTAGTAAGTGTGAGAGATTGGATTAATATTATTGTGAATTGACGGGGCAGATGATAGATGAGAGATAATAGGCAATAGATAATTGAGTGGTAGCCCATTGTGTTTTTGACGAGGGAAGAGATTTTATTTAAACGCGGAGACTCCCCTCGGGACTATGCTTGGCGCAGAGAACGCGGAGGCGGCGAAGCCGATGAGCGAAAGACGCTCTGCTTTTATTTAAGCGCGTGGAAAAGTTGGTTCGCGCGTTATGTTGCGGATGCATTTAGCGGGCGCAGCGTTAGCTTCGCAATTTTGGCAGCCCATTGGTTTCTTCATTGCTAACGAAATTTTCTTGAATCATGCATCTTGAATCATTCATCCTTTCCAATTTGCACAAGAACTCTTCTCTACCAAAATCCAATAACGAAGCCCTATTAGACTACTAAATTTATTGGAGTTCGGAAAAATCTTGAATCTTGAATCATGCATCGTGCATCGTGCATCATGTATCTTGTATCTTGTATCTTTCACCCTGTATCTTCCTCCCTTCATCTTTCATCTTATTTTCCATACCGCACCCACATTAACTCCCACCGAAGTATATCTATTGAGAGTTGACGATCCGTCTCGTATTTCTGTGAGGTTTTTACGGGCTGTAGGACGAATCATTAGGCGCAGTCTATCTGAAAGTAGGTAGCTAAGTTCTAAATTGATTCTGCCGCTTAAAAACAGTTGTGTAGATGTTTCTTTATTGAGCTTTTCTATTTTACTTTGATCGGAGGTTAAATAATATCCTTTTGTTGAAATTAAATAGGCAGGTGATATTCCTGCGCTGATGCCGAATCCCCATTTGTTTTTGAAAACAGTATAAGCAGCTTCTAATGGAATTTCGATATAGTATGATTTATTAACTCCATTTGCTTCTGCAATGGAAGCATCATAATGTGCTCCTCTAACGGTATCTGTTACGGTAATAAGAGTGCTGTCATTAATTACTACTGTATGTGTGCTTATGAAAATTATACCTAGGATATAGGTGCTGTCAGAATCTGAAATTGTATATTGATATTGTTGCCAATCGCCACGTGTGGTATAATAATCGCCATCGCTGAATGGTGAGTATTTTATTTTTTGTCCGAGCATCGATAATTCAATTCCTGCTCTGAAATCCCAATGTCCTTGTCCCGTTGAAACTGATGCCCCTGCATGTGGTAATATCACTGGAGATTCTTCGCGATTGCGACGTTCGGTATAGTTGATTGTACTATTTCCTTTTAACTCATCATGTATGTACGATGTTCCTGCATAAACTTGCAGATCGAAGCGTTTCTTCTTCTTTTCAGGAATGAAAGTTTTAACTCCTGCAAGAGTGTCACTCGGGCGTGTAGTGATACTATAGTTTGCAGAAAGAGCAGATAAAAACGGAATTGTTTTGGCCGTTGCAGGAGTTAATCCTTCCAAATTATTGTCAGATGCGTTGACTGAGTTATCTGTAATAGCGGAATTGAATAAGATACTTGAATCAATATGCTTTGATGTTTTACTTTTCTTGATTGATAGACTTAATGGAGAAGAATTATCTTTTACATCAATCTCGTCTTTGACACTTGATTTATTTATTGCAGAATGATGAATTACAACTGTTGCGTTATTCGAATTCGTTTCAATTTTATTTATTTCTTTCGACTCAACTATTGCAGGTTGTTTTTCTTGAGTTCTCTTTTCTGAGTCAGTAGAGGAACTTGAAGTTGACGAAGTTGAAATTACAGTATTGTTATTTTCTTGTGTAGGTGTGTTTGTGTTTTTTGTTGCTGCCGCAGATGCATTGCTACTAGCAACCGAATTGCTCATTGATGAACTTGTATTTACTTCATGTGATATAGCAGTATCATTCTTACGCATTTGCATAACAAGTGCGCTGCTTCCGATGAGGAGCAGTAAGGCAATCCAAAGTACACGGCGACGTTTACGTACAACAAAATGCCGATCGAGCATTTGCTCCATTTCCGGCCAGTAATCGTCGGGGTTGAGAGGTTTATTATTATCGTCGTTCATCATACTGACGTATTTGGCAACACTGAATTATTATTTACTGATAGCAATAACTCTTTTAATTTTTTTCTTGCTTTGAAGAGATGCGCTTTTGATGTGCCTGAGCTTATTCCCAGCAATTGTGCAATTTCTTCGTGCTTATATCCGTCGATAGCATACAAGTTAAAGACTGTTCTGCTTACGGTAGGAAGTTTATCAATTAATCCGAGTAGTTCTTCTTCGTTATGTTTCTGATTTAGATCTTCGCTCGAAGGATGCATCTCTTCGGGAGTATCATCGCGGAAGTCGAAGACTTCTTTATATCTCTTCTGACTTCTGAATTCATCAATAATATAATTGATAGCGATTCTTCGAAGCCACGATTCAAATTCTACTTGCTCTTTTTTCTTTAAGTATTCGTGCATGTTTTTTATCAAGCGAAAAAAGATCATGTTCAACGCCGACATACGATCTTCTTTGTTGATATAATATCTACAGCTTATCGAATACAAAAGGGGAAAGCACACCCCATATAACTGGTGATGTGCTTTCCGGTTGTCGTTCCGGCATTGCTCTAATAGTGTAATATCAGGTTGCATATATTGCCGGAATTTAGGAGCAATATGATTAGCCGTTTATTGTTTAACGAAGTGTTTCGTAATTCGACTTCCGTCGCTTGTAGTCAATTCGAGCAAGTAAGCACCCGATTCAATACTACTGATATTAATGCGATTTTCTAATTGTGATAATGCACCTGTAGTAATTGTTTTTCCATCGATACCGATGATTTTATATGATACATTTCTATCGAATTTCTGAGTAAGTTTCACCGTTAATTCAGAAGATGCAGGGTTAGGATATAATCCGCTGATAATATCTGTTTGTATATTATTGACACCCGTTAGTTGATTCGGAGAATATACATTCAACGAGAATCCGCCTGTTAATCCTCTATAAGTGATATTACCTAACGAATCTACCGTTAGTGTATCGCAATATGTTGAAGTACATCCCGAGTTGTCGGCAACATTTAAACATACATTATAAGAACCTGTTGAAGTGTAGAAATGTTGAGGATAAGGTTGATTCGACATTGGTGATCCATCGCCAAAATCCCACGCAAACGTTAGGTTAAATCCACTCGATAAATTTACTCCAGCCATTTGATAAGCTGACAATTGAGTGAAGATAAAGAAGGCATTACAGCTCGAAGGATTGTTAATGGTACTGTCAACATAAATAGTGTCGCAATAAGTAGTAACACAAGAGCTGCTGGTAACAGTTAAGCAAACATTATAAACTCCCGGCGTAGCATAGGTATGTTGAGGGTATTGGCTGCTACTGTTGGCTCCATCACCAAACGACCAATCGTACAATGGTAATACAACAGGAGCAGGATTAGAAGGTAAAACAGATTGATCAAAGAAATAAGCATTTAATCCTACAGCCACTTTTGCAAAGTTTGCTTGGCAAACTTGAGGACTGCTCACCGTTACCATTTGACATGAAGTACAAGACGTAACTCCGTTGCTAACGGTTAAACAAACATTATATGTTCCCGGATTTGTATAATAGTGGCCAACATTATTTCCGAAGAAAGTAGTTCCATCACCTAAGTTCCAAAAATAAGTGCAGTTGATTGCGGCTTGCGCGGTAAATCCGATAATATTGGGATTACTTGCGTTAACTGTGGAGGTGAAATTGCAATTCAAGCCTGAACCCATTGCTACGTTGATTGATCTACAAACAGTACAAAGAATTCCTGATGCCGGGTCTGCTTCAGTCATACAAACTAAGTATGTTCCTGATGCAGCATATTGATGTGTAATAAAAATTCCTGATCCTGTTGTGCCATCACCAAAATCCCAAATAAAATTAGAATTTATTCCTATTGGCGGACCTGAGATGAAAGTATACAGCAATGCATTAGACGTGTCTACTGATTCAATGAACTGGCAATTTGATGATCCGGTAGTTACATAAATTGTAGAACAGTATTGGCATGTATCAGGGCCATTCATGTAAGTCATGCATACATAATAAGTGCCCGGGCTACTAAATCCTTTTTGAACATTAAAGCCAAAAACAGGTCCGGTGTTATCACCAAAGTCCCACATCACTGTGCCTGCAGAACTTGCTACAGAAGCAGAGAAATCATAGAGGAAAGGATTAACATTTGGACTAGGTTGAACATACGTATAAGAACAGTTTGAAGCAGGATTATATTGAACAGTTAATGTACTTGTACAAACTAATGTAGCACCATTATCTTCATTCATTGTTACGGTATAAGTACCGGGTGTAGTATACGTATGAGTTACAGTATCTCCTACCACTCCCATAACGCCATCGCCGAAATCCCATGTAGCAAAATTTCCGGGTGTTACCGAAGTCATAAACGTAAACACTGCAGGATTGGATGGATCTTGAATATAATTAACAGAGCAAAAATTGCATGTTACACTATCCATTGCAATGCAAGTTATTGTGCCATTTGTTGAATCAGTAATTGTTTGTGTAATGATGTAAGTACCAACAGTTGTATAAGTATGTTGGATAAGACCGTTACTTGGTATTGTAGTGCCATCGCCAAAATCCCATACTATACTGTATGGTGCAACAGTAAATTGTGATTGAGGTAAGCACTCAATTAGATTAGATTGCAATTGATTTAAAGTAAAATTGCAATTCTGAGCACTTGCAAAGGTTCCTAAGATACTTAGAAAAATCAGCGTAAATAATTTTTTCATATTGATTGGATTATGTGTTCAAACCAGATCACGAAAGTGGATAGGCTTTGGTTTACTGTAGGATTGAATTATTTTGTTATGCATTGATAATTAGGGGGTTAAATTAGTGAAAAATCGTGGAAATTGGGCAAATGCAGCATTAAAAAATCGGTTTTGAAGCAAGTATTTGATACGAAGGTTCAATGGTTTAATTGGATTTGTATTAATATAGATAATGTAAGGCTTTAAAAAGAATTGATTATTTTTATGATGAAGTTAACTGATATGATATGGTTGTATACAGAGGATTAGGAAGTCTATACTTGCGGTATTATAACCTTATGGAATAGAAGTGTGCTTTTAGACAAATAAATTAGCTGCTAATCCAGACTCAGTACCCGACAAGCTTAACCAAAATTAAAAAGGATGAATATTACCGTATTCAATGATTTCGGATATACATTGTTTAATCTAGGCTTAGTGTGGCAAATTTATTGTATCCAAAATGAATTAGAAACGGAGACTATTTAGACAAATTGTGAAACTTTCAAAATATAGGATTAGGAGTTGGATTAGTTTTCATGGGTTTATTACTACTGCCGATGAAAGTAAAATACCAATAATAAAATTATTGCAAGGAATTATTAATACATTGTGAATAGAAATAATAAAAGATTGTGGTTTATTCTTGCTTTATTTCTAAAAGCAAATGCCCTTCTTATTAGAAAGTATATAAGGTATTCTCTATATAGCAGCAAATATCATTCGAGGTATTAATCAAAATGAATGAAGAATTATGTAAAAGAGTTTAAGAGCCTTAAATGTTTCTTCAAGTTAAAGAAACATAAAGAATGACAAATTTCAAAGGAATGAGATCACAAGCAATAAAAATGAGTTTTTATGATAAAAGGGTGTATACATATTTTAATAGGGGTAATTTGGCTTTGGTATACTTTTAGGAATCAAGCCGAAAATCAATCAATTATTGCCTCAAATTGGCGAGGTATAACAATTGGTGCTATTTTAATCTTTATGGGCGTATTTTACATAATTAAAAGTTGATTTTCTTTCTTAAGAATCTAATTAATTTTATGGCACTAATAAATATGATCAATTTAATTAAAGATTATCAAAGACAGTTCTCTTTATAAACTAACAATGGGGATACGGAAATTTAGAAGTTACTTAATCGGCGTGATTGTTTTCCTATATGTATTTATGCCCAATATTGCGGAAGTTGTGAATATTTCCTTTTTTAGGATCAGTGATATTTCGGTTCTTAATTGGCCTTTTTCATTATACGCCCTCTTGCAGCTAGGGTTTTATAAAACTTGGGTTCCTATATTTGTGCAATCTATTGTTTACGTTGTTGTTTGCAGTTTAGCGAATAAAATTGCAAGTATTTTATTAGATAGACTTAAAGCAGATAAATCGGGTGCCAAATAAATTGAAAATCCTTCAATAGAACTTAAAATAGGTTCCTTTATTTCTTGTGATCAATTGCGAATATTGAAAATTATACCAAAGATGTAAGAAAATATAGGCAGGTCAATCTGACTGTAATTCTTGAATAAAAAATGTCTACCTTTAATTAAAATGAAAAAGAATAACTTCAGTTGGTATTATTTTATTCTGCATACAATTTTTATTGTCTTTTTTTGCATGTGGTATTTTCTTAATGACATTTATTTCGGCTATGAATTAGGCGATCAAATAATTATCCTTACTTTACTTGTCATTACTTTCATTTCTTTATTGTTTATTATTATAAGGAAGAGAATGGATACTTATTTATTCAATTTAACTGTTCTTGTTGCAATGATCCTTGATTTGTTACTGATATTTTTGATAACAAAAGCCTATTAAGTATATTTTTAAAAACCGATTTGTTTAGCAATGATATGTGAAAGATTTAATTTAATGAATGGAGGAGAACTTAATTATGAATAAATTTACAACGATAATGAGGAAGTAAATCAATAAAACCAATGGACGTAAAGTGGATTAATATAACAGCAATTTGTTGGATATGAAAGTTAAAATAGTTTTAATTCTAGTTGTTTTATGTTTGGCATGTTTTATTAGCCATGGGCAAGGAATTAATAAATCACCGCAGTTAGTTTCTTATTACGTGCAAATATTTCAAGATACTACAAGGATTGAAGTAGTTAAAGTTAAGTCGCTTAAAAAAAATCAGCATAGAATTATATTTAAGGGAGGTTTTGAGAATGATACTCTGAAAATTTACGTAAACAACAAATTCAAAAATGAATTTATTTTAACGTCACAAGAAAGTACAGATAATACAAATCAATATTGTGATGTTAAATTAAAGGGGAAAAATATTGTAAAAGTGGAGATAAATAATACTGAATGTTTGTATTTTTCTTTTTTAGATTCCTACAAATTGGTGAATATTAGTAGAATGAATTCGGAATGGTATATTACCTATTCAAACTACTATTGGTTTTCGGAATAGAACATTGTTTTAGAATTTTCCCTTTTGTAAAATTAACTAAAAGGTATTTAAATAGTAGCTAGTTATAGCTTTCGTTAATTTACAATCAGAATAATTAATTACCGCTTAATCAATTTTTGGAGTTCAAAAGTATTTTACAGTGGCTTCCAAAGTGTTTCCAGTGGATTATAAAGCTTTCTAAAAGAGTTTTTCATTAAGAGTTTTGATATTGAAAGGGCTAATAAGATAAAAACAGCAGTTTCTTATTAGGAATTAGTTTTTCGCTTATATTTACTGTGCTAAAAATACTTATGATACTCCTTTACGGGATATTTGAGTTCTTAACTTTGGAATTTCTCATATAACAGCAAGGTTTCATTAGGTTAATGCCAAAATGAAAATAAAATGAAAGGGTTAATTACAACAACAGTGTTTATTATGAGTATTTATATTTGCAAAGCTCAAGTTGATGCACTCCCGAAATATGAAAAAATTGTTTTGATTTCTGAAGAAGGAATTCAGTATAAATTTCCGGAAAACGTAGAAATTGCATTAAATAATGCTATTATGGTTAAGGAAAATGAATCGCAACTTTTAGAATTAGAAACCGTTAATGATAGCACTTTCATTTTAGTTTTGTATGCTTTTTCTAAAGAAAACAATGGAGTTTTGTCAAATAACAAAATAGTAAATCAGACTCGAAGGTACTATCAATATAAAAAGGAGAGAATCCCAATTATATTTGATACTGATTATAAGTTTTCAACTCCTGGTTTTACATTTACAGATGATGGTTATTGGTTAGAATTCAGATTTAATGCCCAAAATGATAAAGGGGTGATTTTGCATATTGATTAATGTAATGACCAAATTAGGTTAAGTAATTATTCGTGAAGGCGATGTTTTTTATTGAAAAACATTAATTTTAATACAAAAGCAAATTTTAATTGCTCAAGAATTAGAAGTAAGGATATTGTAAGCATATCTAGATCCAATACATTATGAGATATATCTTAGAAATAGTTTAAATTGTTGGAGGGGTAATTCTAATCCTTTGGGGACGAAATGGTTAAAAAAAAATAATGAAAAAATTCGATATGACGCTAAGCGATTACAGGCTAATGTATTAGGGCATGCGCAATTCTATTGCTCATATTAGGCATATTCAAATTGGTTCCATGGGTGAAATAATTATATTTGGCAATGTTTTCTACTGTAATTAAAAAGCTTTTATTTTGTCCAATAGGTGCATTTATAAATTGGATGTTTGTTATGTTTAGAGGTAAATACAAAAATTATAATTCAGAAGAATTGGAAGATAAAAACTTTTGGACGGGCATTATATTTGTAAGTTTAATTTTTACTGTATTTCAAATTCTCAAAATTTGTATTCATAATTGATCTAAATTTAAATCGAAATAGAGAAGGCGGTTTTCTCGTTTTGAATGTAAATAGGAAGGAGCTTGATGATATTTGATATTTGAAAATCCACTTAAAATCAAACACATATAATTTATTATTATGAATGTAATCCGGTTTGTTTTATTCTGTTTTGCAGTTTTTATTTTATCGGCATGTAATAGTGATTCTTCAGAAAATTTCATGAGATTGTCTGAAAAGTGTATTAAAGGTAACGACCACGCTAATGCATTAAAATTTATCAATAAGGCCATTTTAAAAGACAGTTTGAATTTTCACTATTATGAGATTAGAGGAATGGCTAAATATGGTTTGAGAGATTACCTAGGAAGTATAGAAGATTATTCAAAAGCGATAAAACTATCGCCTAAAACAGCTGATTTGTATATAAGACGCGGGCAGTCTGAAATTAAGTTAGAGAAAAATGAACAAGGAGGCTCTGATTTTTCTAAAGCTATATTACTAGATTCAAACAGCTGTGAAGCATATAATGAACGTGGACTGCTTCTAAACAACAAAGGTCAATATCAACTAGCCTTAATTGATTTTAACAAAGCAATTTCAATCCAAAATAACATTCCAATAATTTATAGCAATAGAGGGTTGGCTAAAGAAAATTTGAAAGATTACAAAGGGGCTATTTATGATTACGATAAAGCAATTTCAATGGACTCCAAGAACCACCTTTATTATTTTAATCGTAGTGTTTCTAAAGCTGCCTTGGGATTATATGATTCAGCATTAAGTGATATCAATCTAGCAATATCCCTAGATAGTTCAGTTGCTTTAATGTACAATAACAGAGGTAAGCTTTACTACTTTATGAATCAGCCCTCTAAGGCCTGCTCTGATTTTCACAAAGCAACTTTATTAGGAGATGAAGAATCAAATTATTTATACAATAAATACTGTGTGAATTAGTCGAAACAGAATTTTCTAGATACTAAGTGGAATTTGAAATGTAAAAATATTCCTAATCGCAAATCAATGAGATAGGCGGAACTATTATAAGTACCAATTCGATAAATCAAGCCGTTGTTATTTGAAAATACAATTATCAATCATATTTTAAATCTAAAATCAAACAGTTTTACTAATAGCTAGTTACATTTAATGGGCATTATTAAAATGCAGAGTACTGAAATAACTATGAAGCCTAATATATTTGTCTGAAGCGCATAGAAAAAGTTTCCCTCATTATCTATGTGTTTTGTTCCATCCCAAATGTCACGGAAACTTCCTTTAAAGCCTGCGAAAGCCCATCTAACAAGAGTGCCGAAAAATTTAAATATTATTGTTCCGTAAAACATATTTTCATGACTTCGATTTATTATTCAGAAGGAATTGCTAACATTTAGACAATATTGAGCAGATCAGTTTCGAATTTCAAAGCTACAAAATTGGGCATTAAACAAAAAGAATCCTATTTCGCATTTAGGAAGTCGAAATAAGGATTAATTTTCCCCGGTAATCTAACCATTATTTAAGAGGTAATAATTTGACTTACGAGAATCGAATCGTTTATTATTCCTTTTTACTAAAATAGACCTTCAAAACGTACGAAGAGATAATGTTTTTATTTATTTAATTGTTAAATTTACAAATTGTAATCTGTACTTTCTGAAATGTATAACAAGACCAAACAAACTTATGTGGCATCCTATTACGTTCACGATGCTCAAGGGAATGTAATGGCAATTTATAATGAAAGGAATATTAGCAACAACCGTTTGTACAACCTAAATAACTGGACCATGTACGGCAGCTCGCGACTTGGAATAGTATATCCGCCAAAAGATCATGTTATATATGATACGCAGTTTGGAAATAACTGGGATGCTCCGGTAGAACAAATGAATGTAGGCTTGAAGCGATATGAAATAAGCAACCATTTAGGCAATGTCCTTGCTACTATCACTGACCGGCCTGTTGGCGTAGATAGTATTGCAAATAATGGAGAAGTAGAATTCTACGAGCCATCATTAGCGAGTGCCAATGATTATTATCCTTTTGGGATGCTAATGCCAGGTCGAAACATTAAATCACAGGCTTACCGTTCCGGATTTAATGGCAAGGAGAATGATAATGAGATTAAGGGTGTAGGGAATCAACAGAATTATGGGATGCGGAATTATGATACTAGAATTGGAAGGCCGATAAGTGTTGACCCATTGGCAAACAAATATCCAGAACTTTCCCCATACCAATTTTTTAGTAACAATCCAATTTGGTTTATTGATTTAGATGGACTAGAAGGTGTACAGTACTTAGAAACAATTAAGTTGAAGGATGGAACAACTACAACTAAACGCGTAGTTGAGGTGGACGTATATGTTGCAACAAGCCAAAATGCACAGTCAATACATTTCAAGTCAGCTGAACTTCCTACTATCAATTCAGATTTAAAATCAGAATACAATAGTGGATTTAAAGATCTAAGTGGCAATGTGGTAGAGTTTCGTTTTAATATGAAGGATTTTGATGCTGATAAAACTAGCCCAGTGGATTTTGCGAAACAACTTCGTAAAGACCCTAATAATTTTGAGAAATCAATAGATGGAATAACAATGGCCCAAA
>Ga0116184_10004259_pt1 | contig 11357 bp, 6 predicted proteins | sample AD_JPNNA5_MetaG_FD_89886 | JGI IMG/M metagenome (GOLD analysis project Ga0116184, IMG submission 89886) | Active sludge microbial communities of municipal wastewater-treating anaerobic digesters from Japan - AD_JPNNA5_MetaG | ecosystem: Engineered > Bioreactor > Anaerobic > Digestate | place...
AGCAATATTATTTCCAGTAGCTGTAGGTGATATTATCGGAATTCTAAAACTATTTGCGATCTTTGCTGCAATTATAAATTGTTCACTAAATATGGGCCCAATAATACCAATAACACTTTCATCATTGCTAATTTTTTTTATTTCATTATATAACGAAAGCGAATCCTGTGAAGATGTGATATGAAAAAATGAGACTTTAATAGAATCATTATTATTAAACTCATCTATACAAAATTTTATTCCTTCTAAATAATCCTTTTCTAAATTATCATGAATTTTATTTAATTTTTTATTCAAAGGTACTGAATATACAGCAATTTTATAAACTTTCGTACTTTTATCTTTTTTATTATTTTTTTGAATATTGTCAGAATTTTTTGTTATATTTTCATTACTTTTATCTTCTTTCTTTATTTCGAAGCTATCAGTATGAGGTATTTTTTGATTATTTTTTATTAGTAAAAGAAGTTTTTGTGTATTTTCATTTCTAAAAAATGTGTCTTTAGGTAAAAGAATACTGTTATTTTTTTTTATTATGTAATTAATCGCATCAATTATTTTTTGATCTTCATTTTCATCGTATGATTTTAAAAGATAAAAAACTGCGGAGTCAGTTTTATTTAGTTTAAAATATACAAGCCCTAATATATAATATGCCTCAGCTAAATAAGTGCTATTAGCAAACTTTTTCTTAAAATCATTTAAAGTAATTAAAGCATCAAGATAGTTACTTAATTGATACTCCGTTTTTGCTAACATTAAACATGAAGCGGATAAACGATGATGATTTCCATAATCAAAAAGGCATTTATTAAAAAGTGAGCGTGCTTCGATAAAATTGCCGATCTCATAATTTTCTATAGCTTTGTTAAAAACCAAATCTGTATTTGGATTAAAATAAAAAATATCCTGAGAAAAACATAGTAAATTGAGTTCAATAATTATTAGAATTTTTATAAAAAATTTCATTTTTTCTATTTAACTATTTAAAAATAAAATTTATAATTTTTTTTTAAGATTGTTAGTCAATTTTTCAACCTATCTACAAAATTTCTTATATATAAAACTCTAAATTGAATTATTGAAATTCTAAACCAAAATTAGAAAAAGTTATAATAAATAAAACAATAAATTTATTATATAACTTAATAAGAAAATTAGAAAAATAAACTTAATATAATCAATTTTAAAATTAAATAGTTTCTTCTACTTTTAATTTAGATAGCTCTTCTTCCATTTTTAGCCTATATTGCCTTTCAGATCTTCCACCAAAGTATACCATAAGCAGACCAATAACAATTAATATTAAGCTTAAAAAAAGTGTAATTAATATCTCATTAAATTTCATATCAAAAAAAGCAAGAAAAGCTATTAAGCATCCAATAATTATTACTATTTTACCAACGAAGGGAAATGAAGAAACTTCAACGATACCTTTACTATATACTTCTTTAATTACATCAACAGGAGTATTTAATTTTTCAAAAAATTGTTTGATTATTGTTTTATCTTCGATTGTTTCTCTTGCAAATAAATGAGAGAAATAGTAAACCCCAATAGAAAAAAGAAGGAATATTATCATTAATAATAATTTTTCAATATTATTTAATATTTTAAAAGAAAAAATATAAAAAATAAAACTAATTAAAAAGGTTAATATGATTGAGAAAATTAATGCTTTTAATTTATTATTCAAATAGATTCTTCGTAAAAAATCCGATGTTAGTAAAAACAGAGTACAAACAATCATAATTGAAATAACCTGCCAGCCAAAAGAGTATCCTAAAAGAAATCTGGTTGTAATACTTACAAGTAATCCAATTAAAATTGTTGCTAATCCTGACCATCTAGGCAAATTTTCAAAAAGTAAACCAAATACTAATGGCATAGTCATAGGTAAAAAGAAAAGGGAAACAAAAGTTACCCCCCAATAAAAGAAACCTAATTGACTGGTAGCATAAATATATGCTGTAACTATTGTTATTATTCCAATTACAAAAGTAGCTATTCTACCAGCAAACATAATTTGCTTATCATTAGCTTTGGGATTAAAAATATTAGCGTACAAATCTTTTGCAATAATTGAGGCTGTCATATTGTAAGCAGAATCAATAGAGCTTAGTGTAGCTGAAAACATTGCAGCCATAAAAATACCGATCAATCCATTGGGTAGTACTTTTAAAACAATACCAATAAAAATTGATTCATTAGGCACTAGTTGGTTTTGGAAAAAAGGTACCAAGGATAAGTCCGGCCAAATGATTCTTGCAACCATAGGTGGTATTCCAAATAATATTGGAACAGTTAGAAAAAGTAAACCACAAGTAATCCCAACTTTTTTCGCATCTTTTTCATCTTTTACACTATAATATCTTTGACCCGTGTATGCTCCATTAATAATATTAATTAAAATAACTGAGATAAGATAAAAGATATCAAATTTCTCACCCTTATAAACATGTGAAAGTGACAGGGTATCAGATTTTGTTATAAGCTCCCCTATTCCACCAACTAAATTAAGAGATAATGGCAATATAATTAATGAAATAGCAATTAAAATTACAAACTGAATAACATCTGCAATTGTTACAGCCCAAAGACCACCCAAAAAAGTATAGAGTAAAATTGCAATACCAGCCACTAAAACAACCAGTGTTATATCTATACCCATTGCTGCTGCAATTACTTTCGATACAGCTGCTAAACCAATTCCTAAAGAGAATAGCATATTTAGTAAAATAACATAACCAATAACCTGTTGAGTAGTTTTATTATATCTTGTACTTGTGTATTCTACAGGAGATATGACTCTTGATCTTCTCCATTTTGCAGCAGTTAATTGTGAACCTATAAGAAAAGAAAAAGACCACGTACAAAAATAAAGTACACCATACCAACCAGTAAAATACACAAAACCTGCTGCACCAGTAAAAGTCCATGCAGAAAAATTTGACATATAAAGGGATATTCCAGAAACCCACCAGGGAATTTTATTCCCTCCTGAAAAAAAGTCATGTCCCCCTTTCATTTTCTTTGCGAAATAGAATCCTATAGCAACAAGTATCAAAAAATATATAGCTAAAACAAAATAATCTATTGTAGTACCAATTTTCATAATAATATTTCTTATATTTTTTTAATTATAGGGTATTTTTTATTTAATATCACTTCAAATTTTGAAGTTATCTTATTATTTTGAACTTCTATTAAAAGTGAATTTGCTTTTTCAGAATAATTTATAATAGGTTCTTCTTTTATTTCAGATTTTTGAGCTATCAAAAAAGATACTATAATAGATTTTTTCTCTGGAATTTGTGTAGAACCTTCAACAAAAGGAAATTCTTGTGGAACATTTGCATTTGCATTAGGAAAAACAATATTATCTTTAGGAATATCAAGCTTTGATGTATTAATTTTCATATTCTGTTTTGAAAAAAACTTACCAAAAAGTTTAGCATAGGGTCTTGAAATAATAAAACAATTATCATCTTTTAAAGATACTGAAGCTTTAGCATCTAAATTGAAAGGATGAAATCTTACCTGAATTTTTGATGGATTATTTTTCTTTTCAACTTCATCAACCAATATAATAATATCAGGTTTAAAGAAATATAGAGTTCTGATTACTTTTTTAACATCTTTGTTAACAAGATTATAAGGTTGAGTAGCATCACTAATAATTTTAGTCAACTTGTCATCATATTCAAATTTTAAAGTAGTTGCTTTTGCAATTGTCATATTAGTACCTTCTTTACCATCATGAAAGAAATGACCTTTGCCATCAATAAGAACAGCATTATGAGCCTCAGTAAGTCTTAAAACCCAATGTTTTTCTGATGCTCTATAAGCTGCCCCCATTGGATCATGTAGCAATCTATCCCCAAAAGCTTGAAAAATAAAACTATTTCTATCAGCATGTTCATGATTTGCTGGATTACCCCCTCGAAAAGCCAATAAACTATCCTCTTCTGTCCATCCTGTTCTAGATACAATCCAACCTACATCAAATTTTACATTTAAATCTTGTTTAGATGGTGGTTGAGGATTAATATTCTTATCATAATAAATGAAAGCGAACATATTTCTTCTGCCTGAAATATTCTGTGAAGCATATTGAGCTAACCCATCTTTAAATTGTTTAGCTACCCAAAAACCAGCCGTAGCATCAGGATTAAAACCAGCATCGCTAAAATTAACAGTAGCAAACTTAAAATCTTTGAAAGGAGCCATCATTTGAAGAACAAATTTTATAGAACCCTTGAAATTAATATCGTTAGTGTAATCAATATTTAAATTTCTTCTAAGTAATTCAACTGCCATAATTATATGACGGGTAGAATAATCCCAATAACTAACACCTTCATCATAAGAGCCATCTTTATAATAAATTTTTGCTGAAGTTTCAACAGCCCATCTTGCCAGTTCTAACCATTTTTTAGCATCTGGATGCTTATCATACAATAGCACAGAAGCAAATGTTAAACCAGTAGTAGGTATAATTTTTAAATTTGTCTTATTCAAAAAATATGGCCATCTTTTTGTATCAGCTTCAAATTTGATTTGCTCATCTGGTAAAATAAGCCATAAATTGCTTTTCTCTGGATTACGCATGTAATATAATGAATTATAACAAGCAGGGACCCCTTTAGTTATTATCCCTTGAATAATGTTATCTTTTTCGGTATCAGATAATCTTTCATTTAACCAATCATAAGCCAAACACATCGTTATAGTAGTATCTGGTCCAATTTGCATGCCTATAATTTTATTAGTATCCTTTTCGATAAAATAATCCCAATTATTATACTCTAATATTTTTTTTATACCAATCTTAGCTAATTCCTCATGTCTTTTATCATCTGTAATTAAGAATACAAATGCAGATTGTAGAACAATACCGTTTATTACTCTTAAATGATCCCAGTGTCTATTAAACTCTGCTTTCTCAATAAAGCTTTTCTTTTCATCAAAATTTATATTTACTAATGTTTCCCAATAATCTTTAAATATTGGTAATTGAGTATTTTCTTTTATTCGAGGAAGATCCTCTTTCGAAAAAAACAAACCAATTTTATTATTTTTTATCTTATCTTTACCTAAAGAATAAAAATATTTCGGCAATGATAATAAAGCTAAGCTGTATAAGCTATTATTAACAAATTCTCTTCTAGTATAATTTTTCTTCATAATTTCACCTCATTTCAATAATAAAATTTTATTTCACTTATAAACTTTTGTAATATATAAAAAGAAATACAAACTTACAAATATTTTTATTATTTTAATAAAATAAATATTTTTTCATTTAGGTATAAAATTATATTAATAATAAATTTGAGGTATGAAATGAACTATAAAGAATATTTAAATCACTACAAAAGTAATTTATTTGAAGATATTATACCTTTCTGGGAAAAACATTCTCTAGATAAAGAGTATGGAGGATATTTTACATGCTTAGATAGAAAAGGTAAAGTATATGATACTGATAAATTTGTATGGCTTCAATGCCGTCAAGTATGGATGTTTTCTTTTTTTTATACTGAAATAGAAAAAAAACAAGAATGGTTAGAAATTGCTCTTTCTGGTGCTGAGTTTTTAAAAAAATACGGACGGGATAAAGATAATAATTGGTATTTTTCTTTAACTCGTGAAGGGAAACCACTTATTCAGCCTTATAATATTTTTTCTGATTGCTTTGCTGCTATGGCTTTTGCAAGATTAAGTAAAGCGACCCTTAACGAAGAATTTGCAAGTATTGCAATTAATACATTTAAAAATATTTTAAAACGAAAAAATAACCCAAAAGGAATCTACAATAAATCTTTCCCCGAAACCAGACCTTTAAAACATTTTGGTTTACCAATGATTCTGTCAAATATTGTATTAGAACTTGAGGGATTAATTGAAAATGAGTTATTTGAAGAAGTCATTAATTTTTCAATTAATGAGGTTCTAAACAATTTTTATAAAAGTGAATTTAGAGCAATATTAGAATATGTAAAACCTGATGGTAGTTTCCAGGATTCTTTTGAAGGAAGATTAACACTCCCTGGTCATGGTTTAGAATCTATGTGGTTTTTAATGGATATTGCAAAAAGAAAAAATGATAATGACCTAATTAAAAAACTTGTGAATATTTCTTTAGACTTAATCGAATATGGTTGGGATAATAAGTATGGTGGTATTTTTTATATGATGGATGTTAAAGGCAAACCTTTAGATAAATTAGAGTGGGATCAAAAACTTTGGTGGGTTCATCAGGAATCTATGATCGCAATGTTAAAAGGTTTTATTCTTTCTGGTAATAGTAAATGTTGGGAGTGGTTTGAAAAAATAAATAATTATTCGTGGAAACACTTCTCTGACCCAGAATTTGGAGAATGGTTCGGTTACCTAAATAGACAAGGTGAAATACTATTGAATTCAAAAGGTGGAAAATGGAAGGGCTGTTTTCATACACCAAGATTTATGTTCCAAATATGGAAATCATTTGAATTATTAGATAAAATAAATAAAGAATAAATTAAATTTTTAATTCCATAATGATAAAAATAACCTCTTTTTTATATGTTAATGAAAGTTTATAAAATTGATAAACTTATTTCAAATATCTATAAAATTGAAAATATTATTTTTAGGTAGAATTTTTTTTCATATTGTTTTACTTGATTTTGTTATTATATTTAAATATATTTAAATATAATATTTACATATTTTACATTTATATTTATTAAGGAGAGGTGCTATGAACATAAAATTTGATAATAAAAAATATTATCGTTTACCATGGAACTTAGCTGATAATACAATTACATGGTTAGAACCAACAAAAAAATGTAATCTGTATTGTGATGGTTGCTATAGAAAAAATGTAACTGAGCATAAATCAATAGAAACAATAAAAGAAGAATTAGATGTTTTCACTTCTCTTAGAATATCAGATGGCGTATCAATTGCTGGAGGAGATCCTTTAACTCATCCAGATATTCTTGAAATTGTTAGATTAGTAAAAAGTTACGGCTTAAAACCCATAATCAATACTAACGGTTTAGCTCTAACCCCAGAATTGTTAAAAGAACTTAAAAAAGCAGGTGTATTCGGTTTTACTTTTCATATTGATAGCAAACAACAAAGACCTCATTGGAAGGGTAAAACTGAAATAGAACTCAATGAATTAAGATTATATTATGCAGAAATGCTTGCTAAAGAAGGCAATATTTCCTGTGCATTTAATGCAACTGTATATGGAGATACTTTACAATACGTTCCAGACATTGTAGAATGGGGTCAAAAACATATCGATAAAGTACACGTTCTAGTTTTTATTGCATACAGAGCAGCAATTTGTGGTGGTGAATTCGAATATTATGCCGGGGGCAAACAAATAGATATGAGAGAAATTGCTTACTCTCTTGATTTTGATGAAAAAGAAAAAACAAAAAAAAGAACCGACATTCTTTCAACAGATATCTTAATGGAAATTAGAAAAAAATACCCTGATTATGATGCATGTGCATATCTTAATGGAACAGAAAGACCTGATACCTTTAAATGGTTTTTAGCATCAAGATTAGGGACAAAAGAAAAAATTTTTGGTTATCCTGGTCCAAAATTTATGGAGATAGTTCAAACTGGTCATCACTTATTATTTAATAGATATTTAGCATATGCAACACCACAAACTCTTAGAAGAGGAAAATTGATATTTTTGCTTTCACCTTTTGACAAACGTTTAAGAAAAGCATTTAAAAATTATTTAATTCAATGCTTAAAAAATCCTCTCTATCTATTTAAAAGAGTATACTCTCAAAGCATAATGATGATACAACCAGCAGACCTTTATAAAGATGGAGGTATGAACATGTGTGATGGTTGCCCTGATATTACAATTCATGAAGGTAAGCTTGTATGGTCTTGCAGATTGGAAGAATTATTTAAATATAATACTTTTATTCATATTGTTCCTAAAGATGGCATTTTTAATAGAGAAGAATATAAAATTAAAAAAGATTAATTCTTATGATTAAGAAAATTGGAATTGTTATTACTTGGGTAATAATTATAGTCTCAACTCTATGGGCTTTTTTCTTTTATGAAGAAAAAGAATTATATCCTGGTAAAATTGTTGTTAATTTTGCAACTTATGGAGGAGTTGCTGAGGAAAAAGCATGGAACCAAATGATAAATGGTTTTGAGAAAAAATACCCTGACATTAAAATAAAACTAACTCTTATTCCTTTAAAATATCAGGAGAAAATTTTATCTCTTTTAGCTGCAAATATTGCTCCTGATATTTTTGTTGGTAATATTGTGGAGATGAAAGATAAAAATGTTTTTCGACCAATCGATGACTTTTTACAGAATGATAAAGATTGGGATACTACAGATTTATTAGAAGGTCTGGGTCAATTAGGTTATTATTATGGACATAAATATGAGATAGTAACTTCAATAGGACCTTTAGCTCTATTTTATAATGTAAAACACTTTAAAGAAGCTGGCTTAAAAACTCCAAATGAATATGCAGCTGAAGGCAAATGGAATTTTGAAACATTTCTAGAGTGTTGTAAAAAACTTGTAATAAGAGATAAGGATGGTAATACTCTACGATGGGCTTACAGAATTTATGCTGATTATATAATTTATCTTTACATAACTGCAAATGGCGGAATGATAGAAGTTGATAAAAATTATGGAAATTACACAGATCCTAAAATAGTTGATGCATTACAGAAATGGGCTGATTTATCTAATGTATATAAAGTATCTCCGCCTATTATTGCTGAAGAACAAGCAGGTGTATCTGCAGCATGGAAAGAATTTCAAAGAGGAAATGTATCTATGATGCACTCTGGACCATGGATGATTGGGAGATTAAAAGGAATGGCCGACCCATATGATGTTGCCCCACCTCCTTTTGAGCCTGGTGGAAAATCAATTTTTCTTAATTATGGCTCAGTTACAGGTATATGGAGTAAATCAAAACACCCATACGAATCATATTTATGGTTAAAATATATAGCAAGTAAAGAAGGAAGAATAATCTGGTCAAGATTAGGATTTGATTTACCAGGTTACAAATCTCTATGGAAAGATAAACATCTTTGGGTAGATACAACAAAAGTGCCCAAACATTTCGATGTGTTTTATGAATTAGCAAAAAATGCCTTAACACCAGTGTACTCACATACTCCAGCAACAACAATTAAATGCTCTGCTCATTTTCAAAAAATTGTGTGGGAAAGAATTCGAAAAGGCGAACCTGCAAAAAAAGTATTAGAGGAAGAATTACCAACTTTATTGAAATATAATATAAAAAAATAATTTAATTATAATATGAAAACAACAAAACAAACAAAATTAGAGAAAAAAGAAGCAAGAGAATTTTACTTTTTTACTTCACCATGGTGGCTTGGGTTAGTCCTCTTTGTAATAGGTCCAATGATAGCTTCTATATTGATTTCTTTTACCAGATGGGATGTAATTTCACCACCAGTTTGGGTTGGTATTGATAATTATAAAGAACTTTTTACTGAAGATCCTCTTTTCTGGAAATCTTTAAAAGTAACATTTATTTTTACAATAGTACTGGTACCAGTTCAATTAACTTTATCATTACTCGTTGCAATTTTATTAAATCAGAAAGTAAAAGGTATGCCTCTTTATAGAACTATGTTTTACCTTCCAACTGTTTTACCTGTTGTCGCAAGTTCTATGTTATGGTTATGGATTTTCTACCCTCAAGGATTATTAAATTTCTTTTTAGGATTATTAGGCATACCCCCTCAACAATTTTTAACTGATGAGAAACTTGCTCTTCCGGCAATTATGCTTATGAGCTTATGGGGAAGTTTTGGTTCAAATATGATAATATTTTTAGCTGGTTTACAAGGGATACCTAGAACTTTATACGAAGCAGCTGAGATTGATGGTGCGTCTATATGGATGAAATTCAAAAAAATTACCTTCCCAATGCTTTCTCCTGTAATCTTTTTCAATTTTGTTATGGGTGTAATTGGTACTTTTCAAGTTTTTACCCAAGGATATTTACTTACTGATGGTAAACCTAACAACTCAACATTATTCTATGTACTATACCTCTACAGAAAAGCTTTTGAATATCTAGAAATGGGTTCGGCATCTGCGATGGCCTGGATATTATTCATAATTATTATGATAGCAACAGGAATTATTATGAAATCATCCTCTTCATGGGTATACTATGAAGGACAAAAATGATATTAATATCGAATTTGATTTATTACTACAAAACCTAAATCAAGGTTATGTAGCTTTTGAACCAATTTTCGATAATGATAATATCGTTGATTTCAAATTTGTAAAAATTAATGATTTTGGTGCAAAAATACTAAATACTACTTGCGCCAATCTATTAGGAAAAACCCTTTTAGAATATGATCCTTCTTTAAAAGATAGAGCATTAATAAAAGCTTTTAAAGAAGTTTTTTTGACTAATAAAAAGAGAACCTTAAAAGGACATTTCTTCAAAGACACTTTTCCAAATATCGACCTTTACCTTGAATTAAACATATACAAATCATTAGATTTTATTATAATACTATTTTCTGATATTACCGAACACAAATTAACTGAAAACGCACTAGCTGTTTCCCAGGATAGATATAAAACTTTAGTCAAATCAATTTTTGAATATTTATATACGATTGAATTTGAAAAAGGTGTAATTGTTTCACAGTTTCACAGCAAACAATGTGAAAGAATAACTGGTTATACTCATCACGAATATAAAAATGATCCTGATTTGTGGTTCAAAATGGTTCATCCTGAAGATAAACAAATGGTATTAGAATATGTTGAGAAAAGAAAACATGATCCAACTTTAAATAAAATTGAACATCGTATTATTCACAAAGATGGATCTATAAAATGGATCTCTGATCATGCTAATCTTAAATTTAATAAAGATGGTGAGCTTATAAGAATTGATGGAGTAATTGAAGACATCACCGATAGAAAACAAGCTGAATTATTAATAAAAGAATCTGAAGAAAAATATAGATTAATTTTTGAAACAGCAATAATAGGTATCTTCTTCTTAGATATCTATGGCAATATCATAGAATCCAATCCTTATGGTAGAAAATTGCTAGAGTATTCTAATGAAGAAATTAATAACATTAACTTTTACAATTTAATTTTAAGAGATACACCTAATGCACCATATATAAATTTTCAAGATACGATATATGATTGCGAACTTCATTTAAGAACTAAATTTAATAGAGATATTTATGTAAATTTAAATTCAATTCCAATTAATCTAAGAAAAAATGTTAAAGCACTAATAATTATTAAAGATACAACAGAAAAAC
>Ga0116184_10004261_pt1 | contig 11354 bp, 10 predicted proteins | sample AD_JPNNA5_MetaG_FD_89886 | JGI IMG/M metagenome (GOLD analysis project Ga0116184, IMG submission 89886) | Active sludge microbial communities of municipal wastewater-treating anaerobic digesters from Japan - AD_JPNNA5_MetaG | ecosystem: Engineered > Bioreactor > Anaerobic > Digestate | place...
AGGAGGAATACGATGATAGATTTCTTCTGCACAGGGAAGCAGTATATCGTTAGTAACAGGAAGCTTGTTAATTGCAATGCGTTCTGTAAAGTTTAATACATGCGGAGAAGTGAAGAGACCTGTTTTATAGCCGCTTGCTGTTAGTATCGATGCGAGCAGTGTTGCTGTCGATCCTTTTCCTTTACTGCCTGTAACGTGAATCGTACGCACTGCTTCATCGGGATAGCCAAAGAGTTTTCTGAGGTAGTGCATTCTGTCAAGGCGGTACTCAATCGGCTCAAGCTTGCGTTCAAGGTTTATAAACGAGGATAGATACGTGTAAACATCAGCTGCTGACTGAAACATCAGTCATTTATACCATAAAACGGATAACTTTTGCCAGCTTGTTGTATGACCAAACAATCCAAAGCCATGTACGAACATGCTGCTATACTAATTGCATGCACGATGAAAGTATCGCGCGCGCAGCATTACAGCCACATAGCTGTTCCAGAGCCTCAAAGCCAGGCATACTGTTTAATTCGCATACAGAAAATTGATCGCGTGCCTCATCTACAAAGAGAAAATCAACTGTACCGTAGGTGAGACCGGAGGCGGTAAAAATCTTTCCTGCAAGTTCTGCAAGACTTTGAGGAGGGTTCCAGAGAGACATGGTACCTCCCTGGTGTGTGTTAGAAAGCAACCCAGTACCTTTTCTCATAACGCATACTGCGGATACAGTATCAGAATAGTGAATAGCATACGGCTCCGTAAAATTTGCAAAAAAGAAACGAATATCTCTTCCAAAGCTTGCTGTAACGTACTCCTGAATAAGATACTCTTTATTTGTGAGCGCCTTTTCTATGAGAGGAGTAATAGATTCTGGATTTTCTAAAAGAAAAATACCTGCACCCATTTTTCCATATCGAGGCTTTAATATGCAGGGAAAAAATAAATTATCAGCACTATAGATTTCTGTTTTTGGATGTGGCCATGCATTTCTCAAAAACCATGCTGCAGTTTTATACTTATCGAGGCAAAGCTCATGAGCCTCAGGCGCATTAATGATCGTAAAACCTTTTTCTGAGAGTTCCGTGAGGTACATTCCAGAAAAATCACCGCGCATTATAAGCACAGTATGTTCTGGAACATAGTTTTCTGGCACAAACTCATGTGCAAGGCACATGGAAAAATTGATGGCTACTTGTTGCGCTTCTTCAAAGAAACGGCGAGAAGCATAAAACGAATACAGGTATGCAGGATCACTAGTTTTGAGCGAATAGACAAGCACAAATTGGTGCATGTTTTTTTTATAATTCATCGATTCGTTTCCATTCGCAGAGTTGCCAGGCATAGCGCCACTGTACCGTTTGCTTCTGTTTTTTACTGAGTGCAGAGGTAATTTGTTCATGCGTAAGCTCAAACGGTAGTGTTCGCATGTATTCATGCTCTCGATCAAAGAGCTGGTTTATCAGAGCATCGTTCACTGTGCGTTCTGCATATGCTTCAAGTATTGGGTGATAGGTACAGGTAAAGTGTTCTATAGGTTTACAGGCAGTACCTGTTTCTTTTGCCGCAAAAAAAGCATGGTCGTATGCTTTAAGAGCTTCAGCCTGTTTTTGTTCAAGTGCATCAATCATAAGTGCAGGTATAAGTCCTCTTTGAAATGGCAGTGGTTCTATATAGATAATATGATCAGCAACCTGTGTGAGAAGCTTAATAACTAGTTCAAGTCCCTGCTCATGCGTCTTATGTCGCGGTATTCCATACATAACAACAGGTGTTTTTTTTGCTCCAAGGCTGGTCTGCAATTTAGTAAGAAATAGCGCCTGACCTGTATCCATTACATCAATGTGATGATTTTGTCTGTGTTCAGCATACAAGAGATGGAATAGGTTATCGGGCACTGCTACATAGACTGGCTCCAGGGCTTTTTCAAAATCGCGAAAATAAATAGTAGCACAATATTCGCATGAGCTTTCTGGCAGTATGATATGGTGTACTGCTCGTTCATTAAAAATACAGCTCAGTCGTGCAAAGAGAAGTCCCTGGTTTGCAGTAATACAAAGCGTGTCAGCTTCTGGTGCTATTCGTGTAACCTGGTTTATAAGCTCAGCATAAGCACTCGTAACACCGTGCGCATCCATCATGCTAAGCTTTAAATCTTCACTAATGAGAATATCAGTGTGGCGGAGCATTGTATCAATAAATCTAGTTTTTTCAAAGCCAATTCGTGCTGGTTGATACAAAAAAGTATTAACAAGTTCCCGTGGCATGTACGAATGTGGTATCCAGTGCTCCCTGTAATCATGAGGATACTGATAACCGACACCATGCTTTAATTGTGTGCCATCACGGGAAGCATCGCGAAGCTCCATCGGCACCGTGTAGGTGCTGGTTTTAACAAGTTCTCGTGCCCTGAATATTGCACCACAGGAGTTAGATTTTGGTGCAGTTGCTAAGTAGAGTGCAGCCTCTGCAATGAAGTACCAGCCTTCCGGCATTCCAACCCGATCAAAAGCCTCAGCACAGGCGGAAACAATCTGAATCGCAGTTGGATCAGCAAGTCCTATATCTTCTGCTGCGGCTATGAGCATACGTCTCAAAATAAATTTTGGGTCCTCGCCGCCTTCAAGCATGGCACTAGCCCAAAACAGTGCCGCGTCAGGATCAGACCCGCGAATGCTTTTAATAAACGCACTTGCAGTATCGTAATGGTAATCTCCATCGCGATCATAGAGTATAGCCTTTTTCTGGAGGGCAGTTCGAACCATTTGACTGGTTATCACTGTATTGGTAAGTGCATATGTTTCAACAATCCATTCGAGTGCATTGTACACAACACGAACATCGCATCCTGCATGATTTACAAGAAACTGCGCTGCTTCCGGTTCTATAGTAAGATTGCGCGTTCCAAAACCATGTTCTTCATCCAGGAGTGCCCGATTGAGTGCCGTGAATAAATGTTCCTTTTCTAAAGGGTAGAGCTCAAATATCTGTAAGCGTGAGAGCAGTGCCTGCGTGAGTTCAAAAAAAGGATTTTGTGTTGTGGCTCCGATTAATGTAATGGTGCCATTTTCAATCCAGGGGAGCAATGCCTCTTGCTGTGCTTTATTCCATCGATGTATTTCATCGATAAAAATAATGGTATTTCGATTATAGTATTCCTGCTGTTCCTGCGCAGTTTTAATAACATCCCGCAAGTGCTGTACGGTAGAAAATACCGCATTGAGTTCCTGAAACTGTGCCTGTGTATACCGTGCAACGAGTCGGGCAAGTGTTGTTTTTCCTGTTCCCGGTGGTCCAAACAATATGATGCTGGAAACGTGATCATTTTCTACGCTTGTTCGAAAGAGGCTCCCTGGTGCGGTAAGATGAGTTTGTCCAAGCACATCATCAAATGTACTTGGACGCATGCGCTCTGCGAGCGGTTTTATATCCGATGTATGAAAGAGTGATTGCTTCACAGCAAGATATTAGTCAGTTTCGCGTTGCCAGCCTAACCATGAGCCATTTTCATTTCGGTTTGACCAGAGTCCGTTTCCGACTGAACCGGCATAGAGTGTTGGTTTTCCGTTTTCGGTTATGAGCGTCAGCATCGATAGTGCAGTACCGCCAATGGTGGCGCTAAACACTGTGTTGGTTGCAGTAACAAGTGAGTTATCATCACGCTGGGTTTTAGTTGTTGAAAGCGGAAAGGCAAGTTCAATATAACCTGCGATAGGGCTAACTTCTGTGACAGAACTTGTTTTTCGTACAACTGTATTCGTAGCTACAAAAAGGGTATCATTGTATTCTACAGGAGCATGCAGGTACAGGTTCTTTGAGCTTTTTGTGAGCGCATTTGTATTATACCAGCCTCCTTCATGCCAATATACTTTTCCAAAAGCGGTAACGGCTGTAGGTTTCCCTCCAATGCTGGTAATGCTCGTAAAAAAATCATCGGCAAGTGTTAGTGATTCTTGAAAATTCGCAAGGTCTGTGCTGATCCAAATGGTTGTGCCTGAAGCAACGTAGTAGGTTGAGCCGACATAGGCAAGAGAAAACAAATTAGTTCCAGTTCTAATAAGTGAAACAAAGCTGCCGCTCGATAGATGATACAGGTTATACTGCGTTTTGCCATCGACAGCTTTTGTGGTGACAGCAAAAACCTTGTTATTTACAGCTAAGAGTTGCTGTACCTGTTCATCATTTGCTGGGAAAGTGATATCAACAGGAGTCCAGTTGCTATCATCGGTGGTGGAAAAAACACCGAGCGAATGTGCATTGCTGTCAAGAAAAGCGACATAGAGCGTTGTTCCTGTAACAGCTGCAGAAGTTGCATACATAGCTTGGGAAGGCAGATTTGTAGCTTTTTCCCAAGTATTGCCGTTCTTTTTCCAGAGCGTTGTAATAACAGCATAGAGAGTTCCATTTCGTGAGACTACAGCAGCAGGCGTTGATTTTTTGAATACTTCAGTGCCTTTGTACTCAATCGGTGATTCGCTTCCAATGCTTGCAAAAATCCCTACAGGTCCGTTATCACAGGAAACTGCAAAAACTATCAGTATCAGCAGTGCTGGAATAAAACGTTTCATGGTATGCTCCTATGGTTAGAAATGGTATGTTGCGGAAATTATTAAATCTAAAAATAATCCCGTTCTATTTTGTGAACTGTCACTATAAAACTGTGGAATCGTCATGAGATCAGCATGGATTGTATAGCAGATTTCTTGTGATGGACTCCAGCCAAACACTGCGCCAGTTTTTATATACGGGTCAATATGTCCCATATCGCTCAAACGCATAATTGCGGCACCAAGTGAAACGGTAGGAATAATGAAAAAAGGATTAAGATCAAATGCATACCCAATACGTGCGCCAAGTGGTGCTAGAAAGAATTGACGGTCATTTATAGTAGAAAAAAAGTATCCTGCGATCTCACCACCGAGAACAATGTTTGGTGTCATAAAACGCTGAAGTGATAAGAGAATAGTAAATGATGGCTTTAAGTTCGCTGGATCAAAACTGCCAGTGGTGGGATTAAAAAAACCGAGTCCAAAAGCAGTTCCTGCAGAAAGTGAAAAGAGTATGTCACCTTTTTCAAATTGTGAAAAAACAGGAATAGATGCTGTAGCATCACTTTGCGCAGTACCTTGCTCAGGAGCTTGTTCCTGTGCTAGCAAAACAGAACCACAAACAATACTCAGTATTACTAATAGAACAAAAAAACGTCGCATGCTTCCCCCGTTGTAATATAGTAGCACTGTATCATAGCTTGTTGCACTTATGCAATCTATGTCAATAAAAATAATTTACATAGTAATTGGTTACGAACTTACTGTTTTTTTCGAAACAGAGAGTCCCGAATAGCTATTACATAAGAAGTACCTTCCTCATTTAAAAACGTAACATCAGTCAGGAGTATGCGCCCAGCAGCAAACGATAGTGTGTTTTGCTGTCCAAGCAAGTCGATAATTCTATCATCTATTGTCTGTGGTCCTAGTGTAACGTATCCACACCGCCATGATGGAATGGATAGTTCTTGTTGATAGGGAAGTTTATCGTGTGCAATAGTTGCTGGTAAAAATAGCCAACCAGAGTGACTTTCTGGCGTCAAACAAATGTGTATCTTCCCTCGTATCAGTGTTTCAATAGATGAAAGTTCTATGGTTTCGTTTTCAAAGGACATGAGCGGTATTAGTTCAGGGAACGATATAATGGAAGTTGTGCGTGTTACTTTTGCGCAGGAAAGCCGCAAGGCATGGAGATCTTTTTGAATATTTCCAGGAGGTTCGATAAAAATAATCGTCTTTTGATAATTTATCATGTTCTCAAATCAACAAATTCATTGTATAATCATTTTTGTAATAGTTTCAAGGGTTAGGAGTGCTACAATGATTAACCGTGTAAAAAAGATTATGGACACATTGCAAAAATTAATTGCATCATGGGAGGATGTAAACTGTATTCTTGCAGGCAAAGCGCTCAAAGAAGATATTCTTGATCCGTATTTTGTAATTACACTTGATGTTTACTATAAAGATACCATACCTGATTCCGACAAACGAAATATCCTGTTCGATTATCCTGGAGCATTTGAAACATCTCCCAAACAGGACAAGGATCGATTTTTCATTGATGAGCTTCCTGTTCACATTATGTATAAAAAGCAAAATGTTGTTGAAGAGTACTTGAGCAACTACAAAAAGCTCTTTCAAGAAGGAACGACATATTCTATATTTAGGATATTTAATGCAGATATTATTTACAATCGGGACTCTTGGATATTTGACATACAAAATAAGTTTTCAAAACTCACAGAAGTATTTTGGGGGCAGTTATTTAAATATAATATATATAAAATTGAACATTTTCTCACTGATTTGGGATCAGCAGTCCTTAAACAAGATGATTTTTTCTTTCTTGTTTCACTTTCAGGTTTTATGACTTCCTGTGCATCTGCTCTGTTTGCCAGAAATCATGAATGGTTTCCATATTACCGGAAACTCAATGATTATTTGTGTAAACTCTCAATAGTGCCAGAAAACTTTTCACGCTACTGGAACGATATACTCGATGCAACAAAATTAACTCAGGAAAAGCGCTATCAACTTGCTCAGCTTCTAGCAAAAGAAATTATTCTTCAGCCATTTGTAGAAAATGACACTACATGTACTGGTTAGTATTGTATAGCTGGGTTTCAATTTTTTGTATTGTAAGTTCAATAGCATTTTGCAACAAACTAAAGAAATCTCGATCTCGTGAATGTTTCTTTAAGAATGCAAGAAGAGGAAGTAGTGTATTAAAAACAGGATCAAATTGTAAATTACTTTCTTTATATTTTTTTTGCCCAATATTATCCTGTAATTGTTTCAGCTTATCTATATATTCGCTTAATAGCAAATTTACATCAATTCCTTTTTGAATAAAAATCTCTTGTTCATTTGTTGTAGTGTCTTTATGGTTTATAATTATAGGCAATCCATATTCAGAAATAAATTGATATTTGCACCTGTGATTTTGTATTTTTTTCTGAAGCATATCATGATATGACGTTAATAGTTCATTTTCATATCTAAAAGTAGTTCCCAGATTTATTCGTCTAATAGCAGTTCGAAAAAGAATTTTCATAAATAACGTTGTAAGAGGCATTATTCTTGTTTCTTGTGATTGAAATAAATCGTACAGATATGTTCCTCTCGCATAAAGGGATCCACCTGGATATGAAAAATCTGCACCATAAACAGTAACTGTTTGTGCTCCGAGCATTGAGACTAATTCACAAGCTGCAGAGACTACATTTCCACCCGAGCAATCTAATAACGGAAACGCATTAGTCTTTTGTGAAAGATATACACAGAGTGGATGATAAGAACCAAAAAAGAATATATTGGAGTATTTTCTTGCAAGGCTAGAAGGAGATGCAATATCGAGAAATAGTGTAGTAGTATCTTGTATACGATGCTTAAAATGAAATGTGCTATATATCTGGCAGTCGATGCTTATTATCGCATCAGGAACAATATTATGTGCAAGTAAAAATCCAACACTCGTATCGGTAGCTAAGAGCCAATGTGTATGTAATTGATTTTTAATAGCATTGATAGTCTTATAAGATTCAAGTGAAGGTCCAGCACCAGTTATTATTACATGAGCTTTTGGAAGCTTAAATATTTTATTATGTTTTAGCAGATTAAAATTTTTTATAATGTTTTTTAGCCACTGATATCCAAATTGTGCCTGTATAGCAATATCTGAAGCAATGTTTTGTATCGTTGAGTCAATAATTGTACTGCAAGCAGAAAAATATTCATAGTTGTCAAAATTTATTCTGCTACGCAAAGGAATAGTATAACAATGTGTGTCAAAAAAATAATTAAAAATTTGTTTGATTATTTCCTCAAAAGCTTCTGGATTATAATCAACATACACAAAAAGGTTTTCATGTGAAAAAATCTCTGAATAATCAATTAATTTAATAAGATTAAAAAAAAGATTTAGATTAGTTTCTATAATTATTATTTTTGATTCTGGATTTTTTTTTATTATTTCTTGAATATGGTAACCACCACCCAATCCTAAGAAAACATATAAACCGCGTGCACTATTGGTATATTCGTTAGTTAACCTCTGCGCTTCAAGTACTGGATCATACACTGAGTGGAGGGTAACTGAATGATTATGATTTGATAATACAGGAATAGGATATCCACTTCTGGATGTTTTTATTTCAACAAAAACATCAGTCGTGTTTTTATATAATGTTTCAGTAAAGAATCGATTTTCTAATGCTTTTAGATTTTTATTGACAAAGTCCATTGATTTTCCTAATCAGAACAATATCTCGATAGAATTGCAGATAATGCTTCACTGCTTGCTTCAATAAAATGGTTTATCGTTTCTTGTTTTAATTCATTTCGTATTGCAAGAGCAAAGGTTTCATTAAATTTTTTTATAGAGAGTGCTTTAAAAAATAGAATTTCATCGTATGTCAATCCAAAGGAAGTATTATTCTGTAATTTTTGTATTGCTTCAGCAAAAAATTTTTGTAAAAGCGTTTTTATTGAAATCGAATTTTGATAGACATTTTTAGTAATATACACTTCATTTGAAACATAATTAAGAAATGAAAAGTCATAGGTGTCAAAATCCTTTGTAATAACTGCAAGATTCTCATACTGTTTAATCATTGGGCTTTTTGAAAAGCGAATAATTCTTGTACATGATTCATCTGAAACAGGAAGTTCCTGGGCATATGTATTAAATGATCGAGAAAAGCGCCATGCGTTGATTGTTTCCGGGAACTGTTCTGTAACCTCACTAAATTGTCTTGCATAAAATGGAGTGAGTCGTGAACTATTTTGCAATGATAAAGTTAGAAAAGAATATGGTATAACATGTGATACAATATCGTATGAAGCAAGGTCAAAACCAAAAATTAGCACTCGATTGTTTGTAATATGAAGAGCAAAATCAAGTGCAGTTCCAACAGATGTTCCAAAAGCTTTAGCATAGTAACTTGGGCAACCGATCGCTTGTATTGCAAATCGTTCAAATATAAGATTAGTGTTTACAACAAAAAATTCCTGTGAAAATAAATCTGTAGGAATACGTGCTGATGGAGGCATAATGATTGGAATCTGAGCACGTTTTATTAAACGCGTATGAAATGTATTCCAGTAACCAGGATCAGATAAAAATACAGCATCAGGGTATATGTCATGTTCGAGTATAGCAGGCAATGCAGATGCAATACAAATAATAAATAGCTTATTTTTGTTTGCTTTAATAAAATTAATATAGTCGCTCAGACCTGGTCCTGCTGCAAGAATCGCTATCGGTTTATCAAGAGAATTAAGTGATAAAACATTACGTGCGCCACTACTAAATTTGATACTGTTAATAAGCCACCGTTTAGACCAATATGCAATTGTAGCTTTTTCAGATGCTGTAGCAGCCAGTACCTTTGCAAGTTCATTACGAATTACATTGCTTTCTTGTGCAAAATAGCGAGTCACTGGTTCCCACTCAAGAACAGCAATACCTGCAGCTGAAAATTCATCATACACTATTTGATGTAAAAAATCCTTGAGGGGTATGGAGCTTGCCGGACTCCAATAAAATGCTTGATTAATTGAGATTGTGTCAAAAAGGCTACATGGTTGAATATAGTATTTTTTTGCATATGAAAATGAAGTATCAAGGACATCTTTAATATAATTCTCACCAGGACCAATTACAATGATTACACCTGGCTTTTTATCTTTTAATGAGTTTGCAACAAACCGTTCTGCTTCTTTTTTAGGATTATACTGTGAGTGGAAGTGAACTGAGCTTGAACCGTTCATGATGCAATCCTATATTTAGTCTAATATTTACTGGTTTTCGGTTATAGAGTGTTTTATTGTGCGTGTTTCAAGTATCTTTATAAAAGTTTGGGGAAGCTGTAGTAATGAATCAAGTAGTCTAATAAATGGTTGCACAATAAGATTACTGTTATGATGTTGTTTGTGAAAAATTACATAAAAAATAGTTGTATTATTTTTTTTAATAGTTAATGAAAGTGCTGGATTAAGATTTGCAAGCATCAATGCAAGATGGTCACAAATTTCATCACCAGAAAACTGAAAAAGATTTACCTTATTGAAATATGCAGAAATTGGCTGAATATTTATACTAATTAGTGTATAACACGGCATTGTTATAGAATTTCCAAGTGCTGTAATTTCGGAAGCACAATTATCATCGGAACATTCACTATAATTGCCACAGGCAAAAACTTTTGGAAGAGAACATGTTGCAATATGTTTTATTAATATCGAAAAAAAATTTTCAGTATAAGTTGTTAACTTATATACAATAATTATATTTGTACAGGGGAAAGCATACACCATAGTATCATCAGTAAGTGCAGTACATATATTCAATGAATTCTGTAATGTTGGTACTAATTGTAAAATTTTATTTTGATTTGTTTCAGATAATTCCATGTTGTGTGCACTATGAATACGTTTAAGGTTATTTTTATAAATTAAAAGTAACAATGCTGGTGTAGCATGTGCTTCAATTTGACTCATTACCGTATAAGGAAGTATCCAATATGGCTGTGTTGATAAGATTTCTTTAATAGTTTGTTCATTACTGTTTGGTTCAGGGAAAACAGTCTGAGATGCACGTGGTGCATCTAGTTTTTTTTTTCAGCTCTTTTTAATAATCCTGTTGGCTCTACAACAGAATTTTCAGTCAATTTCATTTTTTTTGTTATATCAGCCTTTTCAAGTAATCCCATTAAATTATCCCCAATTCTTCAAAGAGTTTTTTATATGTATCATAATATTCAGAATTCGCAAATTCTTCAATTTTGTCTTCTGGCAATGCAGTAAGCAATTGATCGAGATATAACAGAACAGTCTTTATATCTTTTTTTAATTTAACTGAAACATCAACATTTGGTGCTTCAGAAATGCTCGGCTGTTCAGATTGTTGAGTAGCTGGCTTAAATGATTCTTTCGCCTCGGTATCTTTTGTGTCAATAAATAAAGAATCATCAAGCTGAGTTTTTAATTCATCAGGATGCTTAATACTAATCGATTCATCCTCTATTGTTTGTAAAGGCATTTCTTCAAGCAATTCGATGGGTTCTTGATTAATAGGAGTTTCTTCAATTTCTGGAATAGATTGTACTTCGTTAACTGTTTCAGTTACTTGCTCATTACCATCAAGTGATAAAACGATTCTATCAAGCACATTTTCATCGGGGTGAGAAAAATTAATCGATGGCTCTTCTTCATTTGCTTCAAGTGTTGATAATAATTCTTCATTTGTTTTTGGCAGATCAATTTGTGATAAATCTGGTTCTTCTAATGGTATCTCTTCTAATACTTCTAAATCAG
>Ga0116184_10004263_pt1 | contig 11349 bp, 11 predicted proteins | sample AD_JPNNA5_MetaG_FD_89886 | JGI IMG/M metagenome (GOLD analysis project Ga0116184, IMG submission 89886) | Active sludge microbial communities of municipal wastewater-treating anaerobic digesters from Japan - AD_JPNNA5_MetaG | ecosystem: Engineered > Bioreactor > Anaerobic > Digestate | place...
ACGCTTGCCAAACTGATGGCAAATGAAGAAGCAATGAAAGCTTTAATGAACATTGAAGGCTTCAGAAATTTGAATCAGGACATTGAAACCATTATCAATAAATCAGAAGCGGTTAAAAAGGCAAAGAAAGAAGCCAATGACCGAGAACTTACAAAGAAAGAGAAAAAGGAACTTTCGGACGAAGAAAAAGAATACAAAAGCCTGAGAAAGCAAATCCAAGAAAAGCTAATAAAGTTTGCTACTCGTGTACCTGTCTTTATGTATTTAACAGACTATCGGGAAAGAAGTCTAAAAGACGTAATCACTCAATTAGAACCGGGACTATTCAAAAAGGTAACAGGACTTTCTGTTAAAGACTTTGAATTATTAGTAAGTCTTGGCGTATTCAACTCTGCCTTGATGAATGATGCTGTTTATAAGTTCAAACGTTACGAAGATGCAAGTTTAGAATATATCGGAATTAACAAGCACGAAGGACAAGACGTAGGTTTGTACGACACTGTTTTGAGCAGAAAAGATTATGAAGAAAGTTTTGTAAACGAACCAGAATAGACAAATGCCAACGCTCAATAGCCACACACATTGCCAAGCCGCACAAGCCAACGCTAAATCCCAAGCTTGGCAAAGAGTGTGGCTGTCCAACCCTACGACCGAAAAACCAACGGACGAAAAAGAACACCGAACCGATAACACATAGAGCGATAGCCGAAAAGCCCTTGCCAAAAAAGCCCGAAAAGAGGAACACTCTTTCGGGCTTTTTGGAGTATCTCACCAGCCGGCGGATTCAGGACACTTAAAAAGGTTTTAAACATTCGGGTGTTTATTATTTTCTACTTTTCGCAGGGATAAAAAACGTATTTTACTATCTTTGTCAAATGTTTTACAGACGAAAAATAATATTAGCACTATTACAACTTTTTGAAGAACAAATAGATAAAATCAGTCTGCAAAAATTACTTTTCCTATTTACAAAGTACCAAACCAAGCCCGAATACGACTTTATTCCGTACAAATACGGTTGCTATTCGTATTCCGCAAATGCCGACTTAACAGCAATGGTTAGCAAAGGGATGTTGAGAGAAACAATAAGTCATTTTATTAGCAACGAAACGACAAATTACTTTAACACGCTAAAAGCTGACGACAAAAAGTTAATGTTGTACCTTAAAAACCAATACGGAAAAATGAATGCAGATGCTTTGATGAAGCACACTTATTTAAACTTTCCGTATTGGGCAATAAACAGCGTAAAAGCAAAAGAAATTTTAACGCCACAACAACTTGAAAAAGTAAATAATAGTCGTCCAAAAAGCGAAGAAACAATTTTGTTTACTATCGGTTACGAGGGAATTTCGTTAGAAGAATACTTAAATCGTTTGCTTAAAAATGACGTAAAAGTTTTGGTTGACGTTCGCAACAATCCTTTGAGTATGAAATACGGTTTTAGTAAAAGTCAATTACAGCGTTTTTGCAATAGTTTGGGAATTGAATATGTGCATTATCCCGAAGTTGGCATACAATCCGAGCAACGTCAAGAATTAAATTCGCAAGCCGACTACGATAAATTATTTGCTGTTTATTGCAAAAACAATTTGACAAAAACAACTACTTCGCAATTAAAAATTTTAAACTTGTTGAAAGAAAAAAAACGTATTGCCTTGACTTGTTTTGAAGCGAACATTTACCAATGCCACCGCAAATACTTGGCAGAAGCCATTGAGAACTTGCCCAACTTTGATTACGAAGTAAAGCATATTTGAAAATGGCAAAAAAGAAAGTCCTCATTACCGTTACCACATATCCACTTCCCTCACGCAGTTATGACGAATTAGTTTGTACAGCAGGAATTTTAGAAACAGGCGAATGGATTAGAATCTATCCTGTTCCATTAAAATTCTTAACAGGTTTGCGAAAAGATGGAAAAATGGAATCGTTCAAATATAATTGGATAGAATTAGATTTGAATAAACGAAATGATGATTTTCGCCCCGAAAGTCATTCGCCAATCAATTACGATTTTAAAGACATTGAACTTTTTGGTAAAATAGATACCAAAAATAATTGGGCAGAACGTAAAAAGTATTGCACAGCAAAAGTTTACACAAATTTTTCGCAGCTTATTGAAGAATCAAAAGCTCCGACAAATGTTTCTTTGGCAACATTTAAACCGACAAAAATTCTTGAATTTGTAATTGAAGCAGAAGAAAATCGTGAATGGAAAGATGAATGGAAAGAATTGCGTAAACAAGGCGACCTATTTGAGCAAGACCGAAATCCAGAAATTACAATTCTGAAATTGCCATACAAATTTTATTATCGTTTCACAGACGACACAGGACGAGAAAGTCGTTTGATGATAGAAGATTGGGAAATCGGGGCTTTGTATTGGAATTGTCTAAAATTAGCAGAGGGAAACGAAGCGGAAGCATTAAAAAAAGTTCGTGAAAAATACGAACAAGAATTTATTAACGAAAAAGACATTTACCTCTTTCTTGGGACTACACGAGAATGGCATATGCGTAGAGCGAAAAATCCATTTGTAATTATCGGTGTTTTCTATCCCAAAAAAGAAACACAGACATCATTGTTCTAATCGAAATACAAAAAAGCACAGCCACCAACACATAAATCGATAGCCGAAGAGCCATTCCGCAGCGGCGGAAAAAAAGCCCGAAAAGTGGAACACTCTTTCGGGCTTTTTGGAGTATCTCACCAGCCGGCGGATTCATCAACCCCGCCTTGACTTATTCTGTAGCAGATACGGCTGTTGTTTTCAAGTGTAAAAAATACAGGAACCCGGAAAAAAAATAAACTTATAGGTTGATTTAATGAAAATAGTTCGTATCTTTGCAGAACAATTATTCGCATTCCATTACAAAAATGAAGTTGATAATGAGTTTAACAGATTAATGGATTTATGGACAGATGTGGGATATTTGAGGTCTTTTGCAAAGAAAAATAACATAGGCAATGTCAATGAATTTACTAACGACATATTACGGGATGCAGAGCAAATTCAAGGCTTTTTGGAAAATCTTTCCCAAAACAAACAACCTTATGGATTCTATTTTGAACCTCTGCAAGATTCTGAACGAACAAAACTATTGGCATTTCAAAAAGGTAAAATCAAAAAAAATCAATTGAGATACTATGCCATTAAATTGGATGATGAATGTTTTGTAATTACAGGAGGGGCGATCAAAATGAGCCAAACAATGCAAGAACATCCTGATACAGATAGAGAATTGACCAAATTAAAAGCCGCAAGATTATTTTTAAAGAGAAGAGGAGTATTTGACGAAGATTCATTCTTTGAACTTATAAGCGAACAACAATGAAAAACAAAGAGAAGTTTTTAGCCTTAGTGTCAAATGAAAAAGCAGGCACTTTAGAAAGGAACAGGGGACGGATTAGAAATCGTGCAATGTTACGCGAATCGCAGCAAATTGCAATAAAGGTGCTAACGAAATTAGACGAATTGGGTTGGTCGCAAAAAGAATTGGCAAAAAAAATGGAAGTGACCCCGCAACAAATTACAAAAATCGTAAGCGGCAAAGAAAACATGACCATCGAAACGCAAATCAAGTTGCAGAATATTTTGAATATTCCTGTTTTGGCAAGCTACTACGAAAACAAAATGACAGAAATGGACGAGTGGATTCTAACTATTGAAAAACGGGTTGAAAAAATTGCAGCACAGACCATTCAAATTAGTAACAAATACCAGGCGACAAAAGTCATCAAATTAGAAACATATTATTATTCACAAGAACACTATAATCCTTTAGCTGTATCATGAAAGAAAATAATACGCAAGTAGGGTTTGCGCTGCAAGGAATAAAAACGGAGCAGTTTGCCATTTTTGAAGAAAACTTTGCCCCTAAAAAAGAAACTGGTTTAAGTACTGAATTACAGTTCAAACTGGATCAAAAAAACAAACAAATTGGTGTGTTTCTTGGGTTTGAATTCATTCAGGGTAAAAAGGTCTTTCTGAAAATTCAAGTTAGCTGCCATTTTAGGATTGAAGAAAAATCCTGGACAAATTTTATCCGCAAAGAGAAAAATAAATTAGTTGTTCCCAAAGGTTTTTTGGCACATCTGGCAATGATAACCACAGGGACATCAAGGGGCGTGTTATTTGCAAAAACGGAATCAACACCATTTTCCAAATTTATTATCCCAACATTAAATATTGCTGAAATGATTAATGAAGATGCTTCATTTAATATGGTTGTTGAGAAATGAAAGAGTAGTTTGACGGGGTTGCATAAACTGAAAAAAAATTAGTTTACTGACACGGAATAAAGAACGCTGGCACACAACAAGGGGAGACGCTATGGCGTGTTGACATTGTGCCCCCGGATTTTTTTCGCCCGCGCGGTCGTTTTCGTCGGGTATTTCAACATAGTCCCAATTTCCAGCATCATTCATACTCCCATCCGTTCATTTTTTATTTTCCCAATAAATATGCATTAAAAAATTATTTTCTCTAACATTAATGTATATATTTGCCGGAGACATCTATTAATACAAAAGGGATTGCGGCAACGCTGAATTAAGATGTCGTTGAAAATAATAGTGCCGATATCGGCATAGCAAGCACAATAGTCGGCAAATATTTTATACAGACCTTAGCAAAAGTGAATGAATTATGATTAAAGCTATTTTGATGTCATTTTTTATACTTTTTTTAAGCAGTTGTTTCCTGACAAATACTCCGGGTTTTTATAGCGGATACGACCGACTTTCAGACAGCGAAAAAAAAACAATATTTTTTACAGACAAAGACTCAGGTATTTGCAACCTTGACAACAATGATAAAATATATGCTATAACTGGAAAACAATTACGGACATGTTTGAGCAAAAATGACACATCCGTTGTATATTTTTGGGGACCGAATTGTTCAAGTAAAGTATGTATTCTTATTTCTGCTTGTCAAAATTACTGCACGCTGAAAAATTACAATTTATATGTTGTGGCTGACTATTACGACATGGATAAAATGCGAAATCAAAATGTATCAAATTTCCCAATGCTTGTGGCTAATCAGAAATATTATAAGAAGGAATACGCAAATGGTATAAATCGACGTTTCAAAAAGGACTTATTACACGGGGAAAAATTAAAAAAGGAAGATAAGTATGACAGATTTTTACTTTTCAAAGGAGATAAGCTTATAATGGGCAGAACATTTCTTTTTGAATAAAATATCATTTGCTTACTTTGTGCCGGCATGCATCCCGGCACTACGTGTGCGGGCAGGACTGCGGGCGCGGGTTTTGGGGCAGCGCAGTATTTTTATTTGACGTGCGGTTTGGGGAATAATCCCGAAACTATGTGTTCGCGACAAGCAGAAAATTGTTTTTATCGCCGCGGCGTATGCCACAATGACTCATTTGTTTTTCATTTACCTTAAAAATATACAGTTAATGGTATTTTTCTCTGATATTAATTTATATATTTGTCCGAGATATCTTAATAACAAGATGTCTCAACTAACAAACAGAAAATAAATGAAACAAAACATAGTAATTTTTGGAGGTAGTTCAGGAATTGGATTTCAACTTGCAAAATGTTTACTTGAAAAAGGAAATGAAGTAGTAATTGTATCGGGAACCCTGGAAAAATTAGAAATTGCCCGACATAATTTAGGAAATAAAGGGATTTTCTTCAAAGTAGATGCCAACAATGAATCCGAAATTATTGAATTTGCAAACAAAATAGGTCCGGTTGACCATTTAATAATAACAATTCGAGGCTCAAATATCTCTGACTTGTTTGCTGAAAGTCAGACTACAGAGGTAAAAAAAGCATTTGACGAAAAGTTTTGGACACAATACCAAATAGTACGGCATTGTTTAAATAAGATAAAACCGACAGGTTCGATAATTATGACTTCGGGAATTGCGTCGCAGCGCAGTTATCCGGGGTTTTATTGGCAGGCTTGTGCCAATGGGGCAATTGAAACCCTGGCGAGGTCATTAAGTACAGAAATTTTGCCGGTAAGAATAAATGTTGTAAGCCCTGGATTTGTTGAGCAGCGGCCAGATGACAAAGAACGCTTTGAAAAGGTAAAAAAGATTGAGCCTAAGATACCCATGAAGCGGTTGGCGTCAAAAGATGAGATTATTGAAGGGTATCTGTATTTGATGAATAATAGTTATACGACAGGCACAACTTTAGTAATTGACGGAGGAATTTTAAATGCATAAAAACGCCCTGTAACTCCTGTATTAGCATCGGCAGGGTGATGAGGTGATTATTAAGGGTTGTAGCTCACCAAAACAGCACAGCGGCTTGACAGGAAATCGCTGCGAAATCTGCCACAACTCATACAAATTACTATTCATTTTTCTTATACCCTTAAGATATACGTTAAATAATTTTATCCTCTAACATTAATGTATATATTTGCCGGAGACATTTATAAACTTTTTAGTCGATCGCAAATGTTACAAGCGCTTACAAATGGATTTAATAAGAAATTAAAACACTAACCTTCAAATGTTTATAAACGTAAAAATGGATTGCAGGAACGCTGAGGATATAGTTGAAATAAAAGTAATGCAGCAGCAAAATAGTTGTGTGGCATAAAATTGAAGCCTCAGTGCAATTTTGTATCTTTGCGATTGAAAATGATTTTATATGAAATTTGTAAATAGAAATAAACCTGATAGGTGGAAAAATGATATAGCAGATTCTGTTGATTTATATAATCAATGGTTTCTTCAATTTGCTCCTAAAACATTTCGAGAGACAAGGATACAAACAACAAGAGAGGTTGAAAGTGCTTTAAAAAAGACAGAAAATTTAATAAATCTTTCACCCAAAGTATTGTCAGAAAATCCAGGTATTCTTGCAATGTTAAGAATGTCAACTTGTCCTCCGATTGCAAGAGATAGACTTATTGGCTTATCTTATGTTACTCCCAGTTTGGTAAAATCGCTTGAAGCAAATAAATTACCTCAGAGAATGGAAAACAAAAAGTTGGTTAAGGAATTAACTAAACTTTGTAACACTATTCAAAAACTCATAGACCCAGACATTTTTACATGGATTGAAACGAAAAGCACTCCTTCTGATAAGGATGTTGAACGAGCAGCAACAATTGTCGCAGATAGATTATGTGGAGCTGTTGCTGACCCTATAGTTAGAAACGCTCAAGAAAAAAGGCAACTTTCTGTTATTACCCAATGGTTAGAGGAGCGCAATTATAGAAAACTTGAACCAAATGAAGCAAAAGATTTCAGGGAATTTCCCAAGGGTACTTTTGACTTTCATTTTAATGTTCCTGTTAACTTGAATGAGGAAAAAACTGTAAACATCCCAGTTGATATTATCATAAACCCTCACAAAAACACAAGCGCAAACATTCCGATATTAATTGAAGCAAAATCAGCAGGAGACTTCACTAACGTGAATAAAAGGAGAAAAGAAGAAGCTGTAAAAATGTCTCAATTGAGAAATACTTATGGAGACAAGATACAGTTTGTACTATTTCTCTGTGGATATTTCGATAGTGGTTATTTGGGTTATGAAGCAGCTGAAGGTATCGATTGGGTTTGGGAACATAGAATTGATGATTTATCTAAACTTGAGATATGATGGGAGAAGTGCTTGATATTGAGAGAAAACGAATTAACATCCAAGCTAGGATTGATAAATCGAAATCAAATAAGGAAAGAAACAAATTAGGTCAATTTGCAACACCAAATGATTTAGCTTTTGATATTCTTGAACAAACAAAGCAATACATTGATTCTGAAAATCCTATTTCTTTTTTAGACCCTGCAATTGGGAGTGGCTCCTTCTTTTCAGCTTTTCTGCAAGTCTTTAAAGATTATTCGTTTGATAAATTATTGGGTTATGAAATTGACAAGCAATTTGCAGAAGTTGCTACTTCTTTGTGGCAAGAGAATGGACTTAATGTTATTAATTGTGATTTTACAAAATTAACCGATTCTAAAATTACACCAGTTGATTTATTGGTTTGCAATCCTCCATATGTAAGACATCATCATTTATCAGAAAATGACAAACAGCGTTTTGTAAATGAAACCAAATTGAGGTTTGGTTTGTCTATTTCAAAATTAGCAGGACTTTATTGCCATTTTATATTAAAAGCTCATGATTTTTTAAATGACAATGGAATCAGCGTGTGGCTAATTCCAAATGAATTTCTTGATGTCAATTATGGAAAAACTATCAAAGAATATTTGTTGCGAAATGTACAATTGTTAAGGATTCACCGTTTTAATCCTGATAATTTAAAATTCTCGGATGCTTTAGTGTCTTCTGTAGTTGTTTGGTTTAAAAAAAGTGCTCCGAACATTGATTCAGAAATTAAATTTACATCAGGTGATAATATTAAAAATCCAGATAAAACTAAACTTGTCAATAAAAAGCAACTTGATTCCAGAGATAAATGGTCAGATATATTTAAAAACGGAGTTACATTAAAAAATACGAATACGCCAAGAATAAAAGACTTGTTTCTAATAAAAAGAGGGATTGCATCAGGTAATAATTCATATTTTATTCTTTCAGAACAAGACATAGAATTAAAGAAATTGCCTAAAACCTATTTTATTCCAATACTTCCAAGTCCAAAATATATTGATTCGTTTATAATTGAAGCTGACAAAGAAGGTAATCCAAATATCTTGACAAAGTATTACTTGTTAAGTTGTAAGGATAATATGGATAAAATAAAAAAGGAGTCTGCTACATTATTCAATTATTTAATAGAGGGAGAACACGATGGAGTTCAAAATGGATATATATGCAAAAATAGGACACCTTGGTACTCACAAGAGAGAAGAGAATCTCCGTTGTTTGTATGCAATTACATTGGACGTGAAAATGGAACGAAAGCATTTAGATTTATTTTGAACAATTCTAATGCAATAGTTACGAACTCATACCTGGGATTATATCCTAAACCTCTATTTATAAAGTTACAAAAAGAGAATCCTGAATTATCAATCGACATTCTCAATATGCTAAATTCAATTCCTTCACAAGAATTGGTTAAACAAGGGCGAGTTTATGGTGGAGGGATGTATAAACTTGAACCAAAAGAACTTGAGAACGTTGAAATTGAATTGCCTAAATCATTAAATACATATATAAATCCAACAAAACAATTGACTTTATTTGAGCCCAGAAGAAATTACGCCACACAACACGGTATATAAAACATTTGGCGGAAAGTGCTAATTTTAAGGTCGGTACTTTTAATAAACATCGCAACGGTTTGATAGAAAATCGCTTTGAAATGCCAAACGTTTCATATACCCATCCGTTACTGTTTTGAACGTAGGGGATAAAGTAGCCGGTTTTTTAATGGTTGTTTTAGTGATGAAGATTAAAAAAATAGATGTAATATTGCGATTAATTATAATATTATATGGATATGAGTAATAAAGCAAAAAAAAACATTGATAAAAAGCTTATACAGCCTCTTTTAATAGCCATGTGCCTGTTGCTAACAATAAATGGATTCTCGCAACAGGGTGTATCTATTAATGCATCTGGCGCACAAGCTGATCCATCAGCCATGTTAGAAGTTAGTAGTAACTCCAAAGGTCTTTTGATACCAAGAGTATCATTAACATCAATAAATGATGTTACCACAATTCCCAGTCCTGCTTTTTCCTTATTGGTTTATAATACAAACGCATCAATGACCGGAGGGAATATCGGCTTTTATTATTTTAACGGAACTGTCTGGATTCTGGTAATGAGTACTCAGGGAATCCCAGGATGCTCAAATTATATTATTAAATCGAACGGTACTTCAACTGAGTGTACAACAGCTCCTATCTTTGAAGATGCAAATGGCAATGTCGGTATTGGAACAACCAATCCCGTTACTAAACTTGATGTAGATGGAGTTGTTACAGCCTCCGGAGGAAATTCCGGTAATTGGAATACTGCTCATAGTTGGGGAGATCATGCGGGTTTATACCGATCAATTACCTGGGTGCCATCATGGTCGGAAGTAACAGCCAAACCAAGCTTTGCATCCGTAGCTGTAAGCGGTTCTTTTTCAGATTTGACAAATATCCCCACTACCATATCAGGTTACGGAATAACTGATGCTTTTAGTGGTTCATATCCTGATTTAACCAATAAACCCGTCAATGCAACCCCAAGCACCGATGGCTTTATGAGCAGTGCCGACAAAACAAAACTTGACAGTTTGCAAAACGTGAATATTTCAGCCGGTACAGGAATCTCGGTTTCTGGAGCATACCCTGATATAACAATCACAAACATGGCATCCGGTCCCTCACATTACCCTGGAGAGCTTTACGGCGGCGGTGTGGTCTTTTGGGTTGACCATACTGGCGAACATGGTTTAATAGTAAGTATGATTAACAATGGTTTGTATCTAGCTTGGAGTAATGTAATTTCAACCCAAATAGCAACTACAAATGATTGGAACGGTGTAGCCAACACGGCAGCTATTATAGGTCAAAGTGGTCATACGAACAGTGCCGCGAAAGTTTGCAATGATTATGCAAATACTAATTATGGTACAGGCGTTTACACTGATTGGTATTTGCCGAGCCGTACCGAATTAATTGATTTGTACACCAACTTAAAAGCTGTTCAAAAAGCACTTGACAGCGACGGCAATTCTTCCACGGTCACTATTGCAACAAATACATACTGGTCATCAACGGAGTATGGTGTTACAAATGCGCGAAGCTTCAACTTCGAACTCGGCCAGGTAGGTACTGGCGCTAAAAGTGGGACAGCCTTAGTACGTGCCATTAGGGCTTTCTAGGTGCGAACTTGCCGAAAGTTGTTGTGTAACAGATATTTGCAATAGTTGTGCGAAGTTGCAACCGTTGTGTGAAGTTTGCAACCCGTTGTGCGAAGTTTGCAACTTCGCACTCTTTCTTAATATAGCCCCGAAAAAGTATTGTAAAACTCATAAAACTCACTACCCGTGGGGTAACGTTTGGTATTAAACACACCAAATCGCACGATAACGTAGTCAACAATAGCATCTTTGAAAGATCCGTATTGCCCGTTTGTGTTTATATAATAATTGCAGGCTTCATCAAATCCTTTCATGGTGGCAACTGATTCAGAACTAATAGTGCCATTGATACTTTTGGCATATTGCTGGCGTATATCTTTCAGAAAATCATTCAGTAAATACTTTTTAAAATAGTCGTGGTCAATCACAACGTACTGAAGCAAATATGTCCATTCGCCCGACTGATAATATGCAGTATAATTGGTACTGAATGTGCTGTTCGACGAAGTTTGCTCCACAGGTTTTCCCGGGAAGGAGATATGCCATTTGCCAAAACTCACTTTATGTTTTGC
>Ga0116184_10004264_pt1 | contig 11347 bp, 11 predicted proteins | sample AD_JPNNA5_MetaG_FD_89886 | JGI IMG/M metagenome (GOLD analysis project Ga0116184, IMG submission 89886) | Active sludge microbial communities of municipal wastewater-treating anaerobic digesters from Japan - AD_JPNNA5_MetaG | ecosystem: Engineered > Bioreactor > Anaerobic > Digestate | place...
AGGGCCGGCGAGATCGTGGGCCTGGCGGGCCTAAGGGGTTCGGGGTGCTCTGAGCTGCTCGGGGCGCTGTTCGGGCGGTACGGACGGGTGGCCGCCGGCTCGGTCGCTATCCGGGGCCGTCCGGTGTCGATCACCCGGCCCGCGGAGGCCATCGCGAACGGCATCGCCCTGCTCACGAACGACCGCAAGACCACCGGCCTGGTGCTGTCGATGTCGGTGCTCCACAATGCGACACTGGCATCGCTGAGCCGTGCGGGGCCGCCGGGTTGCGTGCTGCGCGACCGCGAGTTGGCGCTAGCCCAACCGTTCATGGACATGCTCTCGGTGAGGACGGCCTCGGTCGATGCCGAGGTGAGTGCGCTCAGTGGCGGCAACCAGCAGAAAGTGGCTCTCGCCAAGTGGCTGATGACCGAGCCCTCCGTGCTGCTGCTCGATGAGCCCACGCGCGGGATCGATGTGGGCGCCAAGGCCGAGATCTACGAGCTGATGAACACGCTGGTCGCTCAGGGCAAGGGGATTCTGCTGATCACCTCGGAGCTGCCGGAGCTGCTGGCGATGAGCGACCGGATTCTGGTGATGCACCGCGGCCGGATGACGGCCGAGCTGAACCGGGACGAGGCGACCCAGGAGCGCATCATGGCGGCGGCGATGGAGGCCTGAGTCGATGGATGAGCTGAGGCCGGGGACCGAGGGCCCCGGTTCGAGCAGTCTGGCCCGGCGCGCACTGGCGCTGGCGGGCGAGTACCGGGGCCCAGTGGCGCTGGTCGTGGTGTTGGTCGTCGGCATCCTGATCGGCGGCAGGACTCCCGACGGCCGCCCCGTCTTCCTCACCGGCTCGACCCATGTCAGCGTGTTCTTCGAGTACGCCGAGTACGGCATCTTGGCCGCCGGCATGACGCTGGTCATCCTGACGGGCGGCATCGACCTGTCCGTCGGCTCGGTGCTGGGGCTCAGCTCGGTGATATTCGCCATCCTCACTCTCGGGTGTGGCTGGTCGAGCCAGTGGGCGGCCCTGGCCGCCGCCGGCGTCGGAGCCGTGTGCGGGCTCATCAACGGCATTCTGATCTCCCGGCTGCGCTTTCAGCCCTTCGTGGCGACGCTCGCCATGATGGTCGTAGCCCGGGGCCTGGCGAAGCAGGTCACGGGCCACCGGAAGATCGCTCCGGCGCTCGACCCGTGGTACCACGTCCGGTCGCTGTCCGAGATGCCCCCCATCTACAAGGGCATGATGAGCCCTCTGGCCAAGCATGGCATCGCGGTCACCGTCTTGGTGGTCCCGGCGCTGATCATCGTGGCCGCGGCCTTCTTTAGGTACACCGTGACCGGCCGTGCCCTCGACGCCAGGCTGTTCGGCTCGTCTCCCGCCGGCCGCACGGCTCGCGCGACGCTGTCGATCGGCGCGTGGGCCATAGCCCTGGGCCTCACGGTCTGGGGGCTCGCCCCGTATCTGCAGCCCGCCTCGTTCCTCTTCGTGAGTTCGCTGCTCCTCATGGCCCTGGTGGTGAAGGTGACGCGGTTCGGGCGGCATCTGTATGCCATCGGCGGCAACGAGGAGGCCGCCCGACTGTCGGGCGTGCCGGTGGCGAGGTCCAAGGTCCTGGCCTACGTCTTGTGTGGGCTGTTCTCCGGCCTCGCCGGCATCGTGACGACCTGCCGGCTGCAGCTCGGGAACCCCGAGGCGGGCGCGACGTACGAGCTCGATGCCATCGCGGCCGTGGTCATCGGCGGCACCAGCCTGATGGGCGGGCGCGGCAGCGTGGCGCTGACGCTGGTGGGCGCGCTCATCATGGGCTACGCCAACAAGATCCTGAGCAACATCCAGATCCACGGGCAGTTCCTCCAGGATGGGGCGAAACTGCTGGCCAAGGGCATGATCATCGTCCTGGCCGTGCTGGTTCAGGAAGCCCGGCGCAGAAGGGCCTAGCTCGTCGGGTGAGGAACACAACGGCTGCGGGCCTCTCACGGTCCGATCGCCCCCCACGGACGGGCACCATGGAGGTACCCCGATGAGACGAATGGCAGTACTGGTCGTGGCACTCGCGCTGGCTCTCGCGATCGGAGCAGCCGGGTGCTCGAAGCCCCAGCAGGAGGGGACCCCGGCGGGCCCCTCGGCACCCCAGACGAAGATGCCCACCGATACGGGCAAGAAGGGCACGGCAGCGAACCCGTGGGTCATCGGCATGTCCCAGTGCAACCTGGGTGAGCCCTGGCGTATCCGCATGAACGACGACATCAAGAAGGCCGACGAGGCGACCCCCCAGGTTACGGTGCAGTTCAAAGATGCCCAGGGCAAGGAAGACCAGCAGCAGGCTCAGGTTCAGGAGTTCATCGACGCCAAAGTCGACCTGCTGATCATCAGCCCCAAGGAGGCCATCCCGCTCACGGCACCGGTCGAAAAGGCCATGGACGCCGGGATACCGGTGATCGTGCTGGACCGGAAGATCGCGAGCGACAAGTACACATGCTTCATCGGCGCGGACAACACGGCCATCGGCCGCGAGGCCGGGAAGTACCTGGTGAAGCTGCTGGGCGGCCAAGGGAACGTGGTGGAGCTCCGCGGACTGGAGACCAGCACCCCCGCCGGCGAGCGCCATCGGGGCTTTGTCCAGGGAATCGCGGGCTCGGGGCTCAAGATCATCGCATCCAAGGACTGCCAGTGGTTCGAGGACGTGGCCCAGAAGGAGATGGCCACCATCCTGTCACGCTATGACAAGATCGACGCCGTGTACGGGCACAACGACCCGAGCGCCCACGGTGCCTATGTCGCCGCGGAGCAGGAAGGCAAGGGCCGGGAGAAGACCATCAAGTTCATCGGCATCGATGGCAATGTGGACGAGGGGCTCCGCTACGTCAAGGAGGGCCTCCTGGCCGCAACCTTCGACTACCCGACCGGCGGCAAGGAAGCCATCGAAACGGCCGTCAAGATCCTGAGTGGCGAGGAAGTCCCGAAGAAGATCACACTGGGTACCGCGCTCATCACGCCGGAGAACGTCGACCGGGGCGGCGAGCCCATCGCCCCACTCGTGCCCCCCGACGAGCCCACGGCCGCGGGCACGTCGACCGGCCCGGGGCAGTAGGCAGTGCTCGAGCGGATTGGGACATGGACGCCCGGCCGGGCCCTGTGCTCGGCCGGGCGTTCGCGCTGCATGGGACGGGAGCGCGAGCCGTCCGCGAGCGCTGCGCTTGCTGCCTGCGAGGCAAGCGGCTGGAGCTCTCGAGCGGCATCGCGCGAGACCATCAGACGCTGAAGGCCCGCATCGCCGCAGCGAACGAGACCACACTCGTGTTCGGCAGCAACGCGTGGCTGACCGGCGAGGGGAAGGTTCGCGTGTGCTTCTGGCCGCCCGAGGCCCAGGGGCCGTTCCGGTGCCCGTGCCCTTTCGAGTTCACCTTCGCCAGCTCGGGCGAGGGGCCCGGCTCAGTCGTCGCCCATGGGCATGGCGGGCGCGGCGCGGCCGCCCTTCATCATGGTCGAGATGTCGGGATGCCCTGGTGGGAGCCGCATCTCGCCGTCCGTCGTCTGGCTCGGCCCGCGTCCCGCGGCGGGCGCGGCAGACATGCTCCGGGGGATGCCATAGCCGATGGCGATGCCAATGGCCAGGCCAATGGCCAGAGCCAGGCCGTGCGTCAGCCAGCGGAACTGGCCCGTCCGTGGCGCCGAGGGTTCTGGAGTCTTCCGACGGACCGGCCGATCCGGCTGAGCCCTCGGTGCGCTGACTCGTCCGCCACATTCGGCACACTCGACGGCGTCCTCAGGCAGGCTGGCCCCACATTCGCGGCACCGCATCGTGCTCACTCCCCATCCGGCTCCCCAGGCGGCCTCTGCGACTGCAGATCATACCAGTGGGAGTCAGGGATGTGGCAGGGCTGAATGGAGAGCGCATGGCCGAGACGCCGGCGAATGAGCTCATCGGCCAGGCTGTGCTCCCGCCCCGCATCATCGCGGTAGTAGACCATCGCGCGCACGCGGTCGTACCGGTCAACCGGTCTCACCGGGCAGACCTCGATCTCGACGAGTCGCCGGGCACAGGTCTTGCGCGTGAACTCGGTGGCTTCCGCGTAACCCGGTTGCCCGACTTCGGGGGTGTCGACGCCGATGACGCGGACTCGCCCGAGGCCGCGGAGTTGGAGGGTATCACCATCGACGGCGCGTTCGACCCACACGGTCTGGCGTGGCGCCGCGATCTCGCCGCGGGGTGGAGGGGGCGCCCACCGGCCGGCCAGCACCACCACGGCAATACCCAGAAGAACGATGACGGTTCGGCCCCCGGGCCGGTACATGGCTAGCTCTCTTCGATGTCGAGCACCCGGTACTCGACGCGGCTCTTGCCTCCGGCCACGGCGCGCCAGGCGGCCACCAGCGGGGGGCAGAGGCCCCTGCGCGTCTTGAAAACGACCCGGCGCCTCGCAACTCGAGCGGCCTCGGCAAGACTGTCAGCAGTGACCGCACCATGGGATCCAACGGCCCTCAAGTCCTGCATGGCACCGGACGCCTCGACGGTCTCCTCGAAGAACGGATCGAAGTAGACCACATCGAAGCTGCGGCTCGACGCCTGGGCCAGATAGTCGGCATGGTCGGCGCAGATGACGTCGATCCGCCGCAAGGCCTCCGAGAGCGCCCGGCTGTCCGGATCGAAAGTCAGCAGTCCTCGCCGCGTCAGAGCGGCGATGATGGGGTCGATTTCGAGTCCCACCACCCGGCCCGAGGTCCCGACAACATGCGCGGCTACGGCGGCGTCGGATGCACGGCCAAGGGTGCAGTCGAGCACCCGCCATCCGGGCTGCAGCCCCATGGCATCGACGGTGACGTCCCGCGCCCCAAGCTGAAGGCCCCGGACGCGGACCTTCGCCATGCTGGGGTGATAGAAGAAGGTTACGTCTCCCACTCGGTATGTGATCCCGTCGTGAGCCACGACCAGGACCCCGTCCGCTCCGTGGCGCTGGCGCAGGGCGCTGATGCTCTGGCCCGCTCGCTCGACCACTTCGAGCCCGAGCTCAGTCGCCAACTCCTCCGCGCCGCTCCGCAGTTCCGGTGTGGGCCGCCGCGCCGTGGTCACGACCACGACCATGGCGCGCTGTGTGTGGTCTCTTCCCACTCGTCGGACCCTCTGCTAGACTTCGGCCACCCTTGGGCATGTCTCCTCTCTGGAGCGGTGTATCGATGGTCATCATTATGCAGACGGGTGCCCCGGCACCGCAGGTTGAGGCTGTGATCGCCGCCGTACGAGCTGCCGGGTTCGTCCCGCATCCCATCTACGGCGTGAACAAAACGGTCATCGCGGTCGTGGGCGACCAGACTCGCCAGCACCTCGAGGCCTTCGAGTCCCTCCCCGGCGTCGACAGCGTCACGCTGATCGACAAGCCCTACAAGCTCGCCTACACGCGCCCGGACCAGTCGCGAGACATCGTCCGAGTGCGCGACGTGGAGTTTGGTGGCGACGCGGTCCCCGTCATCGCCGGACCGTGCGCGGTCGAGTCCGCCGAGCAGGTTGCCGAGACAGTCGAGTCCGTCATCCGCGCGGGGGCCCGGGTGCTCCGCGGGGGCGCCTACAAGCCGCGCACGTCGCCCTACGCCTTCCAGGGGATGAAGACCGAAGGACTGAAGCTGCTCGCCGAAGCACGCGAACGGCACCACATCCCCGTGTGTACCGAAGTGGTCGACCCTCGCGACGTCGAGACCGTGGCCGAGCACTGCGACATCCTGCAGATCGGTACCCGGAACATGCAGAACTTCCCCCTGCTCACCGAGGTCGGCAAGTCCGGGCGAGCGGTGCTACTCAAACGCGGCATGGCCTCGACGATCGAGGACCTGCTGATGGCCGCCGAGTACGTGCTCTCCGAGGGCAACGAGCGGCTGCTGCTATGCGAGCGGGGTGTTCGCACCTTCGAGCCGTCGACACGCTACACACTCGACCTGAGCGCCGTGGCGGTGATTCGGCGCTACTCGCACCTGCCCATCCTGGTGGATCCCAGCCATGCCACAGGCCACTGGTGGGCCGTGCCCGCCATGGCGAAAGCAGCGCTGGCGGCCGGTGCCGATGGGCTCGTCATCGAGGTCCACCCGCGCCCGAAGGAAGCCTACTGCGACGGGGCCCAGTCGCTCAAGTGCGAGACATTCGAGACGCTCATGGCCGAGCTCAAGCCTATCGCGGCGGCCGTGGGGCGGAAGCTGTAGGGACGAATCGCCGGCAGTCGCCGCCCTCTCCGGGTCACCCGTCTCCCCCACCGCGCGAGCAGTGACCGTCACCGGTTGCCGGCTGCCTCCGCAAAGTACACCGGGCTCGCCTTTTTGTACTCGGTCACCGTGAACAGCGCGAGGTAGTCCCGGACGCCGATGGCGCGGGCCATCTGGGCCGCCAATGCCCGACACTCGTCGTCGTGATGCGCGTGGACCATGGCGTAGAGATTGTGGGGCAGCCTGGGCAAAGGTGGCCGCTCATAGCAGTGGCTGACCGCCGCGAACTCGGCGAGACGCTCCCCGGCGGCAACCATGGCCTCCTCGGGCACCCGAAACACAACCATGGCATTGGCGCCAAAGCCCGCCTGATGGTGCCGTACGGGGGCACCGAGGCGCCGGATCGCGCCCGCCCGGGTGTACCGGACGACCTCGGCGATGACGGCATCGGGATCGCGGCCCAGGCTAGCCGCGAGCGCGTCGTAGGGCTCCGCTACCAGAGGCAATGGCTGACACAACCGGTGCACGAGGGCCGGATCGACGTCGATAGGCTCTGCAGGGTCCGTTCCGGCGAGGCGCGGAGCCTCGCGAGCACCCGTGCCGAAGTCGAAGTCAACGCGGATCTTGAACCGACGCAGCGTGGGGAGAGCATGGACCGGGCCGCAGGCGGCCCGTGCCTCGATGTCCCGGAGTGCCGAGTCCAGGCGCGTCTGGCCGTGAGCGACCAGCGCGAACCAGAGGGAGTACGTGTGGTCGCGAGAGTAGTTGTGGGTGACCTCCGGATACTCACTCACCATCGCGGCCACGGCCTCGAGGCGGTCAGGCGGCACGGCCAGCGTGGCCAGCGAGGTCACGTACCCGATGCGGGTGGGCTCGAAGACCGCTGAGACGCCGCGGACGATGCCCTCCTCGGAAAGCCGGCGCACCCGCGAGAGCCAGCCGCTTGCGGTGTGCCCGAGCTCGTCGGCGAGCACGTCGTAGGGGCGCCGGGAGATGGGAAAGCCGGTCTGGATGCGGTCCAGCAGGACCCGGTCCAGATCATCCATGCCCCATCGCCTCCCCGGCCTAGCTCCGGCGGTCGACCACGAAGTCGACCAGCGCGCGCAGCACCCGGGTGTCCACCCAGTCGGGCAGGGCGTCGAGCTCGCGATGGGCATCGACCGCCACACGAGCCGCCATCTCCTGAGCGCCCTCGAGCCCCAGGCATGACACATATGTGCTCTTTTGGTTTGCGTCGTCGGCGCCGACGGGCTTACCGAGGGTACTCTCATCCGACACCACGTCGAGGATGTCGTCGGCGATCTGGAACGCCAGCCCCAAAGGCTCGGCGTAGGCGGCGAACCGAACGACATCGTCGAGAGGCACGCCGGCCGCGATGAGTCCACACCGAGCGGCCGCACGGATCAGCGAACCCGTCTTGCGCGCGTGGAGCGCCCGCAGCGCCTCGAAACTGATGTGGCGCGCTTCGGCATCCAGGTCCTCAGCCTGGCCCTCAACGATGCCCGCACGGCACACCGCCTCAGCCAGCTCGCGCACCAGGCGCAGCGTCCGCGCGCTCTCGACGCCGGCACTCTCGCCCGCCTCGGCCACGAGCGCGAACGGGAAACAGAGCAGCCAGTCGCCGGCGAGAACGGCCAGCGACTCGGCGAAAGCTCGATGGCACGACGGACGGCCCCGCCGCAGGTCGGAGTCGTCCATGCACGGCAGATCGTCATGGATCAGCGAGGAGACATGGATCAGTTCGAGGGCGGCGGCGGCGGGCAGAGCCGCCTCTGTCAAGCCGCCGAACGCCTCGCAACTCGCGATGCACAGCGCCGGACGAAACCGCTTGCCGCCGGCGAAGATCGAGTACCGTACTGCCTCGTACAGCCGACCGTGGGCGTGGGACGCCGCCGGGAGGACCGTGTCGAGGTAGGAGTCCACCCGGGCTCCCCGCTCCTCGAGATAGGTCGTGATATCGATCAACGCAATCGGGGGGCAATGGCCGCCACCGGGCGCCCCCCGCATCCCCCTCGTTAGCCAGGCGGCGTCTCGGCGAAGGGCGCCTGACTCAGGTATCGCTCTCCCGTGTCGCAGAGAATCGTCACGATGAGCTTGCCGGCGTTCTCCGGCCTCCGGGCGACGCCGACCGCGGCGAAGACATTGGCCCCCGCCGATATGCCCGCCAGGATGCCCTCTTCCTTGGCTAGCCTTCGGGCCATGGCCATGGCGTCATCGCTGGCAACGGTGATAATCTCATCAACGAGATCCGTCCGCAGAACGGCCGGAACGAAACCGGCGCCGATGCCCTGGATCTTGTGGGGTCCCGGCTTCCCGCCGGAAAGCACCGGCGAGGCCAGCGGCTCGACCGCGATGGCGCGGAAACCCGGCCGGCGCGCCTTGATCAGCTCGGCGCAACCGGTGAGCGTACCCCCGGTGCCCACACCGGCCACCAGGATGTCCGCCTGGCCCTCCGTGTCCTCCCAGATCTCCTCGGCCGTGGTGGCGCGATGCACCCCCGGGTTCGCCGAGTTCTCGAACTGCATCGGGATGAACGAACCCGGAATCTGTGCGGCCAGCTCCTGAGCCCGGGCGATCGCCCCACGCATGCCCTCCGCTCCGGGCGTGAGTTCCAGCTCGGCGCCGAGCGCCCTGAGCAGCGCACGACGCTCGAGGCTCATGCTGTCGGGCATGGTCAGGATGCAGCGATAGCCGCGAACCGCCGCGACCCAGGCCAGCGCGATCCCCGTGTTGCCACTGGTCGGCTCGATGATCACCGACCCCGGGCCGATCCGGCCTTCGCCTTCGGCCGCATCGATCATCGACAGGCCAATGCGGTCCTTCACGCTCGAGAGCGGATTCATGAACTCGCACTTGCCCACCACCGTGCCGACGCACCCCTCGGTCACCCGGTTGAGGCGCACCAAAGGCGTGTGCCCCACTAGCTCCGTCATGTCCCCCGCAATGCGTCCCACGGTAGAGCGCCCCTCTCGATGGCGCCGGCAATGGAGTCGACCGGCTGGTCTCTCAGAAGGTGACGCTTTGGCAGCGCGAGCCGGTTCCCGGAGTGCCGCCCTAACCGTCGGCCACCGCCTGGGCGATCATGTCGCCGATCTGGTCCGTCTTGAGCCCACTGCGGACAGACAAGTCGGGGATCCTGCCGGCCGCCAGCGTGTCGCTGATGGCCTGGTCGACCATCCGAGCCGCCTCCTTCTCGCCCAGGTACTCGAGCAGCATCTGGGCCGCACATATGGCCGCCAGCGGGTTGATCACGTTCTGGCCGGTGTACTTGGGGGCCGAGCCGTGGATCGGCTCGAACATCGACACACCCTGCGGATTGATGTTGCCCGAAGCCGCGATACCCATGCCCCCCTGGATCATGGCACCCAGATCCGTGATGATGTCGCCGAACATGTTACAGGTGACGATAGTATCGAACCATTCCGGGTTCTTGACAAACCACATACAACAAGCATCCACATAAGCGTGGTCCTGCTGCACGTCGGGGTACTCCTGGCCCACCTCGGCGAACACGCGGCCCCACAGCTCGTGACCATAGGTGAGCACATTCGCCTTATCCACCAGGGTCAGCTTCTTCTCCGGACGTGTGCGAGCCAGCTCGTAGGCATAGCGGATGCAGCGCTCGACGCCGTGCCGCGTGTAGAGCATCACCTGGGTCGCCACCTCGTGCGGCGTGCCCTTGTGCAGCTGCCCACCGATCCCGCAATAGAGGCACTCGGTGTTCTCGCGCACGACGACAAAGTCGATATCCTCCGGGCCCTTATCCTTGATCGGCGTGTAGACACCGGGGTAGAGCTTGACCGGGCGGAGGTTGATGTACTGATCGAGCTCGAACCGCAACTTCAGCAGAAGGCCGTGCTCGAGCACTCCGGGCGCCACATCGGGATGTCCCACGGCGCCCAGGTAGATGGCGTCGAACTGCGCCAGTTCGGCCAGTGCGGAATCCGGAAGAACCTCCCCAGTCCGAAGGTAGCGCTCGCCTCCGAAGTCAAACTCGACAGCCTCGTACCTAAAGCCGGTCTTCTGAGCAGCCACGGCAAGAACTTTCATGGCCTCGCGAGTTACCTCGGGGCCGATACCATCAGCGGGGATCACGGCAATCCTGTGCACGGAATGGTGCTCCTCTCGGGTGCGGGGCAGTGGTTCCTTGCAGGTGGGCCGCCATTATAGCACGGGTGTCCACGCGTGATCGGGCCGGCACAAAAACAGCGCCGAATCCGCTTGACTTGCACGCGGCCCGCTGATAGACTGTCCCTTCGTGCGCACGGGGCCGCCCCTGTGATTGGCGGCCCGGGTGCACCGGAACGGGTATGACCGGACACCAACCGGTCCGCTACCGTCCCGTGGCGCTGCGGCTGCGGGCCGTCGCAACTGGGCGGGCCCGGGGCTCCGTCCACGGAGCCGGCGAGGTCCTGAGGGTGCGGCCCGAACGCGCAGTGTGATGAGTACCTGTCTTGTTTGTTCCTGACTTGGGCGCTCCTTGACGCACGCCCTGAACCGGGAAGATCGCTGGGCTCGAACGAGTGAGTGCGGACGTTCGCCGCACGGGGGCCTCTGTCGAGTCGAGCGCCGACCGGACTCCGGACGACTGTCAGCGACCGCGGGACACTCGGATCTCCGGCAGGGGAGTCCCGTTAGCGTCCTTTCGTGTCAGCCGTGCCGTGCTGCTGGGCGGGGGATGAGTGTCTCCCGGGCCTGCAGAGACGGCGGTAACCGTCTGATCCGCAAGCCGAGTAAGGAGGCCGGCGCATGCCGACGATCAGCCAGCTTGTGCGTCACGGGCGCAAACCAAAGATCCGCAAGCCCAAGGCTCCCGCGCTGAAGAAGCTGTTCAACGCCCAGAAGCGTGAGGTGCGCGACATCGCGGGCGCACCCCAGAAGCGCGGCGTGTGCCTCAAGGTCTGGGCGATCCAGCCCAAGAAGCCGAACTCGGCCCTGCGGAAGGTCGCTCGTGTCCGGCTCAGCAACCGGCAGGAGCTGACGGCATACATCCCCGGCATCGGTCACAACCTCCAGGAACACTCGGTGGTCTTGGTGCGCGGCGGCCGCGTGCGGGATCTGAACTCGGTGAAGTACCACGTCGGCCGCGGCATCCTGGATGCCGCCGGCACCGAGAATCGCCGCCAGGGCCGTTCGCGATATGGCACGAAGCGGCCCAAGGAATAACCGGGC
>Ga0116184_10004266_pt1 | contig 11345 bp, 9 predicted proteins | sample AD_JPNNA5_MetaG_FD_89886 | JGI IMG/M metagenome (GOLD analysis project Ga0116184, IMG submission 89886) | Active sludge microbial communities of municipal wastewater-treating anaerobic digesters from Japan - AD_JPNNA5_MetaG | ecosystem: Engineered > Bioreactor > Anaerobic > Digestate | place...
AGATCCTTTGTCGCTTATAGATACGCTTCTTCAGGTACGACAGTGGGGATTTGTCATCCTCGAAAGCACACCCACTGTCATCCTCGAAGGCACACCCACTGTCATCCTCGAAATCTTTTATCGAGGATCCAGGCTAATTTTTTATAAGTATAATGAAAGGGAGATCCTTACAAAGCATATTTAAAATATACTCCCACAGGTTGACTGGTGGTAGATGTCATTCAGAGCGATTGCGGGAATCCAGGATTAAAAGAGTCTGGATCCCCAATCAAGTTGGAGATGACAATGAGTGTAATTTTGAGGATCCAGTACTCTTTGATTTTTTTTGTCTTTAGGAGTGAAAAAATTAATAATTTTTTCACAACTTATGTATTATAGATGGTATTTTTTTATGAAGAAAAACATGTTATGATTATTATTATTTCTCATCTTTTTACCTATTTAATAGTGCATATTTAAGTAAATTGAGGAGATCCTTTAGTCATTTGATTAAGCAATATGTTTTTTTACGTAATCTTATAAAATATTAAGTTTTTAGTTGAAAGAAGTTTATAGCTGTTATATATTTATTCAGCAGAAAGGAACAGCTATTAAATGAAAAAAGGCAATATTTGGTACAATATCGTTATTGTTGCTTTAATTATTGTATTTTTGGTTTTGTTTTTCAATAATTTTAGTATTATTCCTAAGAAAAATGTAAATAATCAAAAAAATTTAAAAGAAGAGATAGTGTACTCCTACAAAAATTCGTACTATAAGGAAACAATTGTTAACACCTTAGGAGAAGAAGTTAAACCAAAAGAAGATGAAAAAATCTTATGTGTTCAGTTCTCTGTAAAAAATGCAGGAGAAAAGACAATATTTTATGTGAGTATTGTGGAAGATCCTGTTATAATAACAGAGGCTAATAATAAATATTCACCGGACTTATCTATTTCTGATGAACCGTTTGGGGATTTAGGAGTTGGTGAACTCAAAGAAGGCTTTCTCGCTTTTAGAATCCCAAAAGATGAAAAACCAAAAACTTTTAGAATTGGAAATTACTCGGTTGATATAAAGAATTTAGATTAGCTAAAGAGTTTATACTAAATACAAAAGGTAATGTTTCTCTATTAATAAGCAGAAAATAATTATATGAAGAATCTAATTTAGTTGAATCATAAGTCTTAAGTATTAAATTAATTTTTCCTTTGTAGTCTTCTACCCTTATATTATTACTGAATTCAGTAAATAGTTCTCTACCGCCAAGTTCTTTTAGGGAAACCTTTTTAGATAAGGATAGATAATATGAAAGACCATCGAGAGTTAAAATTAATGGCTCATTTATATTTATTAGGTTAAAAATCATTTCAAAATAATAAGCATCTGTACTATCATCTAAATTGCATAATATAAATATTTCTCTTCCTTTAAGGTGCATCTCAAAAAGCAAATTCAAGTATTGCCCTTTTAAAAAGTCGTTAACAGGGATGTAAATTCGATTAGCATTAGATAAAAACAGATTCTCCTCGCATATATCGGAAATTTTTGCAAATAAGGTAGTATTAAAACCTCTATCAAGTTTGTAGCAATGGATATCCTTTGTTAGTGAATTATATAAAACAGTGAAACAGAAGAATTCTAAAGTTCTCCTTAAAGGCACATAAAATAAACCATTATCTATTAGCAAGTTTTTGCTTCCTGATTCAGAGCTAAATTGCTTTTCTCCTAATTTATAGTTTATCACACTATTTTTTGAATTAAATTTTATTTCCTTTTTGTCTGCGCGTAATGTAACTGAGCTATGAGAGTTATCAATAATTTCTTCACAATTAAGCAGCCCTCTTAATATGGTGGTATTAATAAAAGTTGAACTATCAACTGTTTTTATGGCTGTTGCTGGTTGAGGATAGTTATTTATTAAGAATTTTTTATCTTTAGTCAATATATCAATACTTAATGATGTAAAGGAGCTGGAAGTAAAAGTTGGAAAATCGCTTTTCTCATCACTACATATAATATATGGCAATAAGGCATTATTTGCAGATTTAAAGCTTAAAGTCGAACTAATATAGAATTCGCTACTATCAATTGAAGATACAATGTAACCTGATGAAAAGAACTTAAAAGAATCGTTTTCTGTTATCCAGTAATAATTTGAGCTTTTTACAGGCTTGAATATTCCTCCTGTATTCTTTAACGATATACCTTTTATGCTTCTACCCTCAACGAGATTGCATATATTTAAATAGATATCTGTGTTGGAACAATCTTTTGGTATAAAGTCATAATATCCTATACAATAAGTACCCACTCTAAAGAGAATAAAATTGTAACCTTCTCTTAAAGAAGCATTTATTGCTTCATTCATCTTTTCAGTAGTTGTAGAATTTGCTTGTAGTCCAATTGCTACTTTACAACTACTCTTCACCTTTTTACGAACTCCATTACAGACAGAGGTTATCCAATCATAAACATTATTTCTTTCGTTATGGTAAGCCATAGGAGTTACAAAATCAGAAATCGAGGAAATCATCGAATATGACTGGCCAAAATGAATCGCAGCATAAGGAAGAGAACTACTTCCCCCTTCACTAAATTTTGAATCGAAAGCTCCGGAAGATACAAGAGTAGTGCCAAATTCCTTTCCTTCTTTGTGAACAATATTAGCTATGTAATTAGCATAGCTAAAAATAATATCCTCCCGTAAGCGTGCCCAATTTAAAACATCTTTGTCGCCCTCGTCATACTTATTTAGGATTGTCCGCCAATCTCCTGGCGATACAAAAGTTTTGTATGTAAGATCTATAATCTTATCTACATCAATATTTCTTTCTTTAGCTAACTTTAGTTCTTCTTTTGAAAATCCGTAGAAACCATTATTGTACCGCATATAATCAAGCTGTATACCCTTAATCTTATACCTTGAAATTGCCTCCTTAATTAGAAGAGAAACATAATTCATATAAGCTTTACTTGTTAAATTAACAAGCTTTTTTTCTGGATGCGGGAGAGGTGTTTTGCTCCCCTTTATCCCAGCCTGATAAGCACAATCTTCAGGGTGAGCCTTTAACCAGGCTGGATCTGTATTAATTACAAAGTAGAGATATACATTTATACCCTCTTTGTTTAAAGCATTTATAATATCTCCCATATAATCTTTATTGTATCTAACAAGCAATGCATTTTTAGATGGAAATGTAGCTGAGCCATCAATATCTTTTGCGAGAATAATAACATAGTCAAAACCTGCTCTTTTTAAAGCTACTGCAAAATTAGAGAGAGCCACAGAATCTTTACCAATAAAGGTATCAACATGCATCCAGGAGCCATTTCCGAAATTTCCCTGAATTGCTTCATTTGCACTAACTAATGATACTGGACTCTCTTTTATGAATAAAAAACTATTTAAAAGAATGCAGAAAATAATACAAATAATCTTTTTAAACATAATTTTAATATATTATGAAGCTATCATTAAAACAACTTTAAACCCTGAAAACTTTGCCAATACCCATTTTATCAAGGATAAGCAAAATTATTATAGATATAGCTATACTGGGTATAATATATGAAAGATTATAAATTGCGTAATAAATAGCAGGATTTACATCTTCTGGAGCAAACATTGCAAAGAAAAGTATCCCTGAGAGGAAGTGGAACGCAAATCTACCAATGCCACCAATAATACCTCCAAATATTATTTTTAAAGTTTTATTTAATTTTTCTGGCAAAATGACAGGTAATGCAAGAGCGCCCCAAGCCAGAGGATAATCGATTAGCCACTGTAAGAGATTTATGAAATATGGGTCAGGGATGTATTGCAAGATTCCTGAAATGATAGCAGTAAGTATTGCTGAAGTTTTATCAAGGTAGACATAGGCAAGTAAAATTGGAACCATACTGAGAGATACATTGCCACCCTGAGGAAGCTGATAAATCCGAACATAGCTTAGAGCTACGGATAATGCTGATAGAATTGCAATTCTTGTAATTGCTTTTAAAGACAACTTAGGCTTCATTTAAGCCCTCCCTTTTATAAAATAAACTCATAAGTTTCTAATTTGTAATAAATTTGCCTATTTCTAAAATAAAGAGGTAGCTAATCACTCACTGTTTAAAATTTCTTAGTAAGCGCATTGTATCTCAAATCATGGTTTTCAATCAAATTTCATCACTTTGCATTATACAAGTGTAATTCAAAATTGTAAATCTAAATACCACTTCCATCACAAGTGGCGGTGTTTAGGTAAGAGAAACTATACCTACTCATTGATATTATGTATATAATCGCCATTCTGGAACTGTTTTATCTTGATGTAAATTTCTAAGTAAAATCTGCGAATAGCATGAGTTAGAGCCGCTTATCCGTAATTCTAAGTGTTAGCGAAGAATCTCCTTACCTCTCCGCTGCCATTCCGATGTGCGTATTTTCGCACAAGTACTTGGGAATCTTCGTATCTGTCTTTGCCATCCTCGAAATCTTTTATCGGAGATCAAGTAACTTGTCATCCCCAACTTGATTGGGGATCCAGTGTTTCATTTTAAATATTCTTATATTTGGGAGTGACAGAGTTCTCTTTTTTGCCCCACTTATATATATGGAGGGTTTATTTTTGAGAGAAAACATAATATTTTTAGAATTATTTGGAATTGGTCCTATATTGCTGTAATTTTAGTATTATATGTGGAAGAAATGGGGGGGGTTCTCCTTCATCACTGGAAAGATTGCTTTTCAAGGTGATTACGATGGTGAAGATACCGTTTTCAAATAGAAATGGAAAACGTCCACATTCAATCAATTCTTAGATTCAGCGTAAAAATTTCCTTATTTTCCATTGTATTATTAAATATTTCATTCTCTTTTTCTTGTTCGTGCCTGAATTTGACATTATAATTTTTTATTAGAGAATGTAAAAAAAGTTAAAAAATTATTCTTGACAATGATACTATATGTGATATCATTAGGAGCGATAATTGAAATTAAAGAAATTAATTGAAGAAATACTTGCATTACCAGTTGAAATTGAAATTGGAAAGATTGAAACCATATTAGTGTATTTTGGATGGAGAAAAAATAAAGTGAAGGGGAGTCATTTCTATTATTATAAAGATGGTGAATACCCATTAGTAATTCCAACACTAAAAGGAAGGGAAATTAAAATAGATTATATTAAAAAAGTAATTGAATTTTTAAATTTGGAGGAATGGTATGAAAACCACAAAGACTCTATCGGAGGATAAAACAGTGAAAAAGAAATTAGATTATTATTTAAACCTACCATATTCAATTAAAATAAGACCTGAAGTTGGCGGAGGATATTTTGCAGAAGTTGTTGAACTTCCTGGTTGTATGACGGAGGGTGAAACTTATGAAGAAACCTGGAATTTAATTCATGAAGCTATGGAAGGATGGCTTGAACTTTCAATTGAAAAAGGACATGAAATTCCATTACCTGAAAGTATGAAAGAACACAGCGGTAAATTTATTATTAGAATACCAAAATATTTACATAGGAAACTTGCAAAAGAAGCCGAAAAAGAAGGTATTAGTCTAAATCAATTTATTTCATCGTTACTCTCTGAAAAAATTACACTTTTAGAAGTAAAAAGAGAATTAGAAGAGTTTTTATCTGAATTTAAAAAAAATAAAAATGCTTTTTGGAATGTACCTATTGGCTACCACCATTGACATTAGATTTAATCAAAGTTAATTTGGTTGGTAAAACCAAAAAAGGTGAGGGAGAATTGAATAGGAGAAGCTAACTATACCATTAGTGATAAATATTTTTGATTTTCGAGCATCAGTCAAGAATTACATGTGGAGTAAATGGTATTTCTTTGATGCTAAGTTTTTTGATATTTGGGTTTCATTATACACTCTTTGCTTTTTCGAGGCGGTTTTTGACAAGTTCACAGACTGCCCAGTAGACTTCATTTCGTTCCTCCTGAGTAAGTCCTAAGATATCAAAAATGATATCATCCAGAGCTTTACGGTCAGGGAGAGGATTTGGCTTCTGAGATCTTATAGATTTTGATGGATCAATGCCAAGTTCTTCAAAGATTGATTTTATGTTTCTTTTAATAAACTTAGGAAAAATTTTCTCTATTTTGTTAGAATAATGAGTAAGTAATTTTATATCTGTAATTGGCATTTCCATATAGTGATATACTTTCATCTGAATAGGGCCACCTCCACCACCTTCAGGTGGTCTTGAGAGAATTTCTTTAAAAAGTCCAAAAAGTGTTGAATTTAAAATTATATTCAAATGCTCTTCGTTATGGTTTGCGTAAACATAATATAGTGCAGCATCAATAAATATTTCCTTATCGAAATAAAAACAATATTTTCTTTCTCGCTCAAACATCGGTAAAATATTAGAACACCTTCCCCAAACTCCTAAATTATACCAAATTTTTCTGTTCTTAATTGTCTCCAAATTTTGATAACCTTTTATTCTTCTACCACTTTTTAAACCTCGTTTTATCAGAATATCTGCGTTTTCTCCCCATTCGATGTATTTAAATGCATAGGTTTCTTTTAATTCTTCTCTTGATTTATGGCACATAAAAACCTTATATTTAAGATCTTCTAATTTTATCATAATGCTTTTACATTCTCTTGGACTTTTAATCACAGGTTTTAGGAATTCATTTTCAATTAACCAGTAATCACCAGTTTTAGTATTTCTGACTATCCTTAATCCAGCTTCCTTTATTTCTGATAAATTTGTAAAGTTGCCAATATCTTTTAAATCTATGAGCTTATTTTTAAGCTCTCTGAGTTTAGCATCGCTTTCTTCATCTATACTTTCTATAAGCTTCTTTATACTTCCAAATGTTTCAATATCGCTATCCAGGTGAGCTAAGAATTTATCTTTATCAAATTCAAAAAGATTTATACTTTCCAAGTCTTTATTTAATTCTTCTGAGGATTGAAATTCTCCGTCAATTTCCTCCTCTAAATAAGCTATATATTTGTCGTAAAATTTCTTTTTTAAAACCTTACCTTTATTAAAAAACTCCTTAAATGTATTTAGAAAATCTATTTGATGCTGGATGCTTTTCCTAAATGCCTCTATACTACTCTCTAACCTTTTAAGAAGAATAATCTGTAATATCCCTGCAAGAGCTTTCATCCTCCCCAGCGCCATTTTATCAATTTCACCCACTGTTCTGTATTCTTCAAGTCTGTAATAGGCAAGTTTTAGCTCTTTTTCTATCTTTTCTGCTATTTTATAATAGAGTCCTTGATAAGTTTCGTTAAGGCTATAATTTATCTCAAAGAGCTCTCTATTCGGGAACTTGATTTTTACTAAATTACCTTCTTTATCTTTGTATTCTGCATCGGGATAATTATCTTTAATATATTGCCTTGTCCTTCTTATTGAAATTATTTGCAGAATATCATTCAGTGGTTTGGTATTTCCTCTATCAGCTTTCTTAAATAGTTTCTCTAAATCGAATATTCCTTCTTTTGAAAATATGCTTTTATTATATTGAGTAATTAGCATAAGCTGGAAATAAAAATCCCAATAACTGTTATTCATTGGAGTTGCGGTTAGGAGAAGGATTTTTGGTTTGGATAGTTCACTTGCTTTTTCTATTAGTGTAAAAAGATTTTCAAATCTGTTTGTATTTGAATTTCTAAAGTTATGCGATTCATCCACAACAATTAAGGCTATATCTTTAAGTTTAAGGTTTAGCTCTTTTTCTAAACTTTCAAAACTAAAATCTTCACGACCAAGTTCTTCCTGATGAATAATGTTTTCTGAAACACCAATGTCTTTTAATGCTGGTCTCCAAAGAAGTTCATCCACAGATGCTGGACATATAACAAGGAATTTTCTTCTCTGATAAAAGCCAAAATCCTCAATTACTTTCTTTGCTATCCAGGTTTTACCTAAACCTACTGAATCAGCTACAAGAACACCATTGTAGGTTTTAAGTCTTGAATATATTCTTTTTACCGCATCTTCCTGAAAATTTGTTAAATCAACTTCACTTGATGGTAAACCTGTTGTTGAGATGATAGAACTAAATTCAAAGTTAATATCTTCTTTCTGTAACTCATACAAAGCTTTAATGAAGACATCAAAGGGGAGATATTCTTTAGTTCCAAATTTTGATTCATCAAAAATTTTTAAGAATTCATCCTTAAAATCACGTGATTCGGACCAGAACTTTTCAAACCATTCTTTTTTTATATAGCTTGCATATACTTCATCCAGTACTGCATTAAGTTCTGTGTTGGATGTAAAACCTGAATAGGTAAAGTTACTTGATCCTATTATTGCTAATTTATCAAAAATATAAGCTTTTCCATGCAAAAAGCCTTTGTCATATAGGCGAACCTTCGCATTATCACCTTTTAGGAATTCGATCAATGATTCTACGGTTTCTCTTTTATCTCGTTCGAAAGGTTCATCTTCCAAATCCTTACGGAAGTTTTTCTTGTATTCTACTTCGGGTTGGAAAATATCTGGTTTTTTATCTTCAGTTTCTGGTGTTGTACCAATCAATAATCTAAATTTGTTTGTGTCTGTGAGTGAATTCTTAATTAATTGAAAACCAGCTATGTTAAAATAGGCACTTGCAATGTCAATACTTTTTTGTTCCTTTAAGATTTTATTAATCTCTTCAAAAAGTTTTAGGGTTTTATTATCAATAATAGAACTTTCAGGTCTATACATAAATTTACCTCTAAGTTATTTTCTCAAAATATAGAAAGAAATAGTTTAAAGTCAATAGTAGGTACTCCCGTAAATCTAAATACCACTTCCATCACAAGTGGTGGTGTTTAGGTAAGAGAAACCCTCTCTACAGGAAGAGAATTTTAGATTGTGTTTAATTGCTTCATTTCTTGCTAATTCTATTAAACTCAGTCTTAAATCTAATGGTAAATATAATGAGTTTCCTTCTCTTTCCCTGTAAATGAAGTTATATTTTTCTTTTAATTGTGGATAGGCATTAGTAATTCTCTTCATTGAGTCAAATCTTGGTTTAAAAGTTGAGACTATGACCTGGTCTATATACTTCGCACATTTTTCTATTACATCGCAGATATTATCGCGATTATCAGTTATATCTGGAATTAGCGGGTCAAGCCTTAAGGAAGTGCGTATTTTAGCTTTTTTTGCCTCTTTCAAAGCTTCTAACCTATCTTTTGGTTTAGGGGCAAAAGGCTCTAATCTATTGGAGATATTTTCATTGAATGTTGTAATTGTTATAGATATGGCACTGTTCATTTTTTGTAGTATATCAATGTCTCTAATAACTATATTAGATTTGGTGGTTATTATCACTCTAAAATTGTTTGTTTTAAGAATTTTAAGTATTTCTCTTGTTAGTTCTCTTTCTTTTTCAATTTCTGGATAAGGATCAGATGAATTGCTCATAGCTATAAGAGCATTGTCAGGAATTTTAGTTAAGTCTCTTATAATCCTCTTTATTAGATCAACCTTAACTCTTAAGTGAAATGCATTTGGAATAAAGGATGTAATGTAGCAATATAAGCAGCTATAATTGCACCCGGTATAAGGATTTAGTGAGAATTTGCTTGGGCAAGTACAAAGTTCACTATTCCAAGGATCAAACAGTCTTATAATGTTTGTTGTACTCATATTATTTAGATCTAAATATAGCACATATTGTTATTTTTTTAAGATATGGTAGCAGAATTATATTATCATTCCTAAAATTACTTATTTTTCTAATTCAGAGGATTATAGGTTCCTTTAGCACTGTTCAAATACTGAGATTTCTACGAAAAAGAATAATCTTTCTTAGGAAAACATAGGAAAAATCATTTCTCAGTCCTTCTTATCATTCTAAAGTGAGGTTTTTAGCACAGGTCCTTAAGAATCTATTCATTCGTATTTTTGCCATTCCTTAAATCAATTATTAGAGAATCTATATTCTCACTCTTGCTAATATTAAAAAGAACAAATGCTTTCTGGATTCCCGCTTTCGCTTGGAATGACAACACTTTTGTCATCCTCGAAAGCACATCCACTGTCATCCTCGAAATCTTTTATCGAGGATCCAGACCAAACTTTTATAAGTATAATGAAAAGATGAGATTCTTATGAAGCAAAAATATAAATACACTCTCTCTGTCATCCCCGAAAACCACACAATTGTCATCCCCAACTTGATTGGGGATCCAGTGTTTTCTTTCTTTTTTTGTTATTTTCATTTTCTGTAATTCCTGAAATCAACAAAGGTGAATCTATGTTATTTTTCTCTCTAATATTAAAAGAAAGAAAGGCTTCCTGGATTCCCGCAATCGCTCTGAATGACAAATAGGTCACGGGAATGACAAATAGGGTAGTGCAGAATGACAAAATGGGTTCTGAATCAAGCGTAGAGCGACAAAGAGAGGTAACTGTCATTCTCGAAAGCACACCCACTGTCATCCTCGAAAGCACATCCACTGTCATCCTCGAAATCTTTTATCGAGGATCCATAGTAACTGTCATCCCCAACTTGATTGGGGATCCAGACCAATTTTCTATGTTTTTTGTCTTTAAGGTAGTGACAGAATTGTCATTTTTACACCACTTATATATACGGAGGATATTTTTATTTAAGAAGAAATATTTTATGATTATTTCTCATCTATTTCCGAATCTTAACCATTTTTTAGTTTATTTTAATCTTAAATTCACTTTAACAACTATTTGTATTTCTGTCACAACACAAGCATGAAAATAATAATAATCCTTTTCTTATGCCTCTTTTATAACCAAACAATCTAATTTTTTAACAATCATAATTTTATATTTTTGAGTTATTATTTTCGGAGAAACTTATTCCAACCAAAGTGGTCGGTTAAACCGAAAAGCTGGTCGGAAATTACCGAAATATGCATTATCAGGTAGCCCTTCTATTACTTGTACAATTTATAATATAAATTCAAGTTAAATTCTATTCTCTATTTCCTACCTATTGCATAGAGATAACCATCATTAGACCCTACATAGATTGTTCCATCAGAGGAAATTACAGGAGAAGATTGGATTTCTTCGCTTGTTATAAACTTCCACTTTAAAGTTCCATTATTCTTTGATGTATCATATGGACATTGTCCAGTACGCCTTTCATCATATTGAAACATTTGCCAGATTGGAGAAGATTTATTTTGCTGAGAGATTGATGTAAGTATGTTTTCTTTGGCTGAGAAAAATTTAGTGTAAGTAAATATACCTACAATTACAATTAAAACAATAATTGAAATTAATATTAATATTAATTTTATATTTCTCTTTGTCTTTATTCTTTTTTCAGGCTTTTCCTCATTTCTTAGTTTTACTCTACAGAACATAAAAATACCTCCCTACATATACATATTATATTTTGTTCAC
>Ga0116184_10004267_pt1 | contig 11343 bp, 9 predicted proteins | sample AD_JPNNA5_MetaG_FD_89886 | JGI IMG/M metagenome (GOLD analysis project Ga0116184, IMG submission 89886) | Active sludge microbial communities of municipal wastewater-treating anaerobic digesters from Japan - AD_JPNNA5_MetaG | ecosystem: Engineered > Bioreactor > Anaerobic > Digestate | place...
AAACTTATATTATTGTAGTTTTGTAGATAGTTCGTTAAATGCTACTTCAATAAAATGGGACTTTGGCGATAATACCTTCTCTTCGCTTGCCAATCCGAGTCATACGTATGCAACTCCCGGTGTTTTCGATGTTAAACTTATTGCATATAATACTGTAAGTTCTGATACTGCTATTAAACAAATTGTTATTAAAGGAATACAGTCGGTTGTTGCTAATAAAGCCGGTAATAACGGGAGTGTTACCTTTTATGTGTATGGAGGAGGATTAACCCCCAATACCATTGTTAAGCTTACTAAAACAGGAAACACCGATTTAGTTGCTGATACAGTAGTAAAAACGACAGCTGGAAGTGTTAAAGCGAGTTTTACCTTTACTAATGTAACCCCCGGTCTATGGGATGTAGTTGTGGAAATACCCGGTGATTCTACTTATACGCTTGTAGAAGGATTTACCATTGAAGACACTCGTCCTGCAGAATTTTGGGTTAATGTAACAGGAAGAGACAAAATATTATTTAATCGTTGGCAGTCATACACCATAAACTATGGTAATTCGGGTAATGTAGATGTTAAATTGGCTCCATTCTGTTTTATTGTTTCCGATATTCCTGGTATAGAATTACAATTTATAACAAAAGAAATAGGCTTACCTATAGAAACAGATTCTATTTGGGAAACCATCAAAGATTCTATTAACCCCTATTTTTTAATAGATAGTCTAAATGGACAAGCTTTTAAAGCCCGTGTATATCCTTTGTTTTTATCGAATGTCCCTGCTAACTCTTCCGGAAGTATTATTGTTAAAATAAAATCACCCACTGATTTTAAAATGAAAACATGGGTAAACGATAATTATTTCGATACTACCCGTTTGTCAGAATATGATGAATGTATTATGTGGGCACAAGCAACTGCTTTAGCCAATGGTCTAATTAGTTTAATTGGAACACAAATACCCGGAGCACAGTGCGTAGCTTCAGTTTCTCAAACATTATATGGTTTAGCAGCCAACGAAAACACTATTTCTTCTGCTTTATACGCATTAACACGCTCCGCTCTTGCTTGTGTTTGGGATATTGGAAGCGAAATACCAATTATTAAAGCTTACGAAATAGCGTATAATATTTATGCCCTTGCTTCCGATATTTATGATAACTATTCTGCAGTTGAGGAATGTAATAAATTTAAAAAGAAAAAACCGGATGAAGATTCTGTAAAAGCAGTATCTTCTTTCGATCCGAATGAAATAATAGGCCCTAACGGTTTTGGAGATGAAAGGTTTAATAGAAATAATGAAGATTACAACTATCGTATTTATTTTGAAAACAAAGCCGATGCAACGGCTCCAGCTCAAGAAGTGTTTGTATACGACACCCTCGACTTAACCAAATATGATCTTGCTAATTTTAGTTTAGGTCCTGTTAATTTTGGAGATACGACTATTTATCCAATGGAAGGCTTGCAGGAATATACTGTTGATGTAGATTTACGTCCCGAAAAGGTCTTAATTGTTCGTATAAATGCCAAATTAGATACTGCTACCGGTGTGGTCGCTTGGTCATATACTTCTTTAGATCCATTAACTATGGATTTAACCGAAGATCCAATGGGCGGATTCTTACCTCCAAATGTGCTTTCACCCGAAGGGGAAGGATATGTTTCGTTCTCGTGCCGTTTAAAAGAGAATTTAACAAATGGCACTGAAATAGCCAATAGAGCTTCTATTATCTTCGACTTAAATGCACCTATTCTAACAAATACATGGGTTAATACACTCGACTTAAATGCCCCCGAAAGCTCGGTAAGCTTATTAGATCCGGTTATTACCGATACTGTATTTACTGTTAGTTGGACAGGTTCCGATGCCGAGAGTGGAGTTCGTGAATATACCATCTATTATCAGGAAGATAATGGTTCTGTTACGAAACTTATATCGAATACACATTTAACTACAACCCTTTTTAAAGGACAATATGGAAAAACATACAGCTTTTATTCTGTAGCTGTTGATAAAGTTGGCAACGAAGAAGAAATAGCTGCTACACCCGATGCGGTTACTTTACTAGTTGATAATAGTTCGGTAAACGAGATAGAAAATGTTACCGCTATTCGTGTTTTCCCAAACCCGATAAAAGAAAGTGTGAATATTGAATTTGATGTTAAAAATCCACAATCTTTAACAATAGAGGTAATGGATATCTACGGAAAAAAAGTAAAAACGTTTGAATATAATATATTGAATAGTGGAAGTCAGCTATTCACCTTAGATTTAGGAGGTTTAACATCGGGTATTTATATGCTTAATTTGGTAGGAGATGCAAAACAGCACTTCCAATCAAAATATAAAATTATAAAACAATAAATCACAATAATAAAAAAGAGAGGCTGAATACTTACATTCAGCCTCTCTTTTTTTAAGCAGAAACCCGTTTAAATTGTTATACCAATTGTAAATTTAAAATAGTCCAACGGATATTTTAAATTTTTACAATGGTAATGCCGATGACATAGATGTTATAGTACAATTTATTGGACTATTACATATATGCTTTCGGTATTAAACACATTCCGCTAAAATTATTTTCCTAAAGGTTGTGCAAACATAGTTACGTCTTTTTCGCTAATGGTTTTATTACATAAAATAGATAAACGTTCAACTACGTTTCTTAATTCGCGTATGTTTCCTGTCCATTGTATTTTTTGCAGAGCGGTGTACGCATCTTTGGTAAATGTCATTAATGGTTTTCCCTGAGTTTGACAAATTTCTTTTAAAAAATAATTAGCCAACAAAGGAATATCGGAAGCTCTTTCGTTTAAAGAGGGGACATGAATTAATATGACACTTAGTCGATGATATAAATCTTCGCGAAACGTTCCTTTTTTAATTTCTTCGGGAACATTTTTATTCGTAGCTGCAATAACTCTTACATCTACAGGAATTTCTTTTTCACCTCCAACACGCATAATTTTATTTTCTTGTAACGCGCGCAATACTTTCGATTGGGCCGAAAGACTCATGTCGCCTATTTCGTCGAGGAAAAGGGTTCCGCCATGGGCTTGTTCAAAATTGCCTTTCCGTTGTTTTATAGCCGATGTAAAAGACCCTTTCTCATGTCCGAATAATTCACTTTCTATTAACTCCGAAGGAATAGCGGCACAATTTACTTCCACAAAAGGAGCTGAATTTCGAACACTTTTTTCGTGTATCCATCGTGCTACTAATTCTTTGCCTGTGCCGTTATTACCGGTTATTAATACCCTAGCATCGGTAGGAGCAACACGTTCTATTAATTCTTTTATTTGGTTTATAGCAGGAGATTCTCCTACCATTTCAATGGTTTTATAAACTTTTTTCTTAAGTGCTTTGGTTTCGTTCACTAGATGTCCTTTATCCATCGCATTTCTTAAGGTGATAAGAAGTCGGTTAAGTTCTAACGGTTTGGCAATATAATCGAAAGCTCCTTTTTTAATAGCATCAACGGCTGTTTCAATGTTGCCATGGCCTGATATCATGATTACCGGAGTATCGCAAAAGCTAAGAATTTTTTCGAGTACTTCAATACCATCCATTTTAGGCATTTTAATATCGCAGAGAATGGCATCGTATTGGTTTTTCTTTACGCTCTCTATTCCTTCTACCCCGTCTACGGCTTCATCAACGATATATTTCTCGTATTCCAAAATTTCACGCAAGGTACTGCGAATACTTTTTTCATCATCTATTACCAGTATTTTCGCCATTATAAATATTTTATAAAAATAAACAGTTTAATTTTTTTTTCTTATCAACGTAACCAACTACTTTTTTCTTTAAAACTTTTCTCTTTTTAACTTCTATAAGTTAACCATTTCCATAGTTCTTTATAATCAACTTTCTTTCCGTACATCAGTATGCCGGTTTTGTATATTTTAGCGGCTAGCCAGGTGCAGAAGAGGAAGCCTAATATTAAAAGAGTAACCGATAACACAATTTCGATAATAGGAACACCGAAAGGAATACGTACCATCATAATAATAGGGGAGGTGAGTGGTATTATAGATAGCCAAAAGGCAACAGGCCCTTCTGGATTATTAATAACAAACTGACTCGCCACCAGGCCAAAAATTAAAGGAGCTGTAATAGGCAACATAAATTGTTGGGTGTCGGCTTCACTATCTACAGCTGAACCAACAGCCGCAAAGAGGGCTGCATATAAGAGGTAACCAAAAAGAAAATAAAACAAAAACGAAAATATCATAACACCAAAATCAATATTCCCGATAGATTCAATAATATCTCGCATGCCTTGGTTCTTGTATTGAGTTTCTTCATTTAGTTGAAGCATTTGTTCTTGGTTCATTATTTTAGAATTTCCAATGATAGGATTTTCTGTGTTTTTAAAATTAAAGGTGTTGGGCATTAGGGTTTGAAAAAAAGTAACAATGGCAAAAGTTAATAAAATCCAAAGGAGAAACTGAGTAAGTCCTACCATCGCTATTCCTGTAATTTTCCCAATCATAAGCTGGAAAGGTTTAACAGATGAAATAATGACTTCAACGATACGACTTGTTTTTTCTTCAATTACCCCTCTCATTACTTGCGTGCCAAACATAAAAATGAACATATAAATGAGAATACCTGAAAACATTCCTAAAATGGTGCTAATTTCGGTATTGCCTTTTTCTTCCAGCCCTTTTCCTTTAAGTTTAATGGTTGCTAAATTTATATTCGTTTCTATCGACTTTAAAACGTTTTTGTCGATTCCTGATGAAGAAAGTTTCATTGTTTCCAGCTCTTTCTTTAAAATATTTTCAATATATTGTTTAACAGTAATGCTGGGTTGTTTGTTTGAAAATAAAGCAGCGGTAGATGGTTTGCTTACAAAATCGGCAGGAATATAAAGAATGGCATAATAATCGGTGCTGTCGAAGTTGTTTTTGGCATCTATAATTTTTAAAGCAGAATATTCAAACTTAATATTTTCGGTATTAGGGAATGCATTATAAAAAATCCCTTTCTCGTCTACTACACTAATGGTTTTTTCTTTGTCCGACATTTGAGCAATAAAAACGGGAACAATGACCAAAGCAGCTAAAAGAATAGGTCCTAAAATAGTCATTACAATAAAAGAACGTTTTTTTACTCTCGATAAATATTCTCTGTGGATAATGATTAATATTTTGTTCATATAAATAAAGATATTTAATGTCTAATTATTTTCTTCCATATAACCTTCAATTTGCGAAATAAATATATCGTTCATGCTGGGAATAATTTCATGAAACGTATGTATTTCGGCATTGGGCAATATATGCTGAATTAATTCGTTGGGACTATTTCCTGCAGTTGTTTTAATTCTAACTTTAGTAATATGGTCTTCGGTCGATTCTGTTAGAATTTGGAATTTGTTGCTGGCAATATCTTTTAAGTCAATTTTTATATTTGATAACTCAAATTCAAAAATATTTTGTTTAAACCTTGTTCTAATTTCTTTTACGCTTCCATCTAAAATTTTCTTCGACTTATTTATTAACGCAATATAATCGCAAAGCTCTTCTACCGATGACATATTATGGGTAGAGAAAATAATTGTTGCCCCATTATTTCTTAATTGAAGTATTTCATCTTTTAATAAATTAACATTTATAGGATCGAAACCGCTAAAAGGTTCGTCGAAAATAAGCAGCTTGGGATTATGCAATATAGTTACAATAAACTGTACTTTTTGTTGCATTCCTTTCGATAGTTCTTCCACTTTTCTTCCCCACCAAGATTGAATTTCGAATTTCTCGAACCAATATTTTAATTTGGTTAAGGCATCTTGTTTCGATATTCCTTTAAGTTGCGCAAGATATAATGCTTGTTCTCCTACGTTCATTTTTTTATAAAGTCCACGTTCTTCGGGAAGATAACCTATTAATGAGACATGATGCGGTTGTAGCTTCTCTCCATTAAAAAAAAGAGTTCCTTCGTCGGGACCGGTAATTTGATTAATAATCCGGATAAGAGTCGTTTTTCCGGCACCGTTAGGACCTAAAAGACCAAAGATACTTTGCGATGGAACGGCAATACTTACCTTGTTTAATGCGGTATGATTGGCAAAGCGTTTTGTAACATTTTCTGCTTGAAAGATATTCATTCTATTTAATTTGAGGTTATAATATTACAAAATATTTATTTTATAAATAGAAAAAGTATTTAAATTTTTAATAAAAATTTAAATGAAGTGTCGTAGAAGTAATTCAATAAACGTAGTAAGAGAAGCAAATTTATTTAAACATTTCACGCATACGCTCAAAGAAATTTTTGTCTTTTTTGTCAGGGTTCGGAATAAAGTTCGGAGAATGTTGAATCTTTTCCATTATCGCTTTTTCTTCTTTACTTAATACTTGAGGTGTCCATACATTCACATTAACCAATAAATCGCCTCTTGAATATGAGTTTAGTGAAGGTAAGCCTTTTCCTTTTAATCGTAATACCTTGCCTGATTGAGTTCCCGGATCTATTTTAACGCGAGCTTTCCCGTTAATGGTAGGAACTTCAATAGTGGTGCCTAATGCAGCTTCCGGAATACTGATGTAATGTTCGTATAATAAGTTTTCATTATCTCTCATCAATAAAGGATGTTCTACTTCTTCAATCAGGATTATTAAATCTCCATTAATACCTCCACGAGCAGCTGCATTTCCTTTACCACTCACAGAAAGTTGCATTCCTTCAGAAACACCGGCAGGAATATTTAAAGAGATTATTTCTTCTCCTTTAACAATGCCGTTTCCAAAACAAGTATTGCATTTATCGGTAATAATTTGTCCTTCTCCCCCGCAACTCGGGCAAGCCGAAGAGGTCTGCATTTGTCCTAGAAAAGTATTGGTTACTCGGGTAACATGCCCGGTGCCATGACAAGTAGAACAAGTACTGTATGAAGAACCTCCTTTAGCTCCGGTACCATTGCATGTGGAGCAGTTAATATATTTATTGACTTTAATTTTTTTCTCAACACCGTTAGCAATTTCTTCTAAGGTTAGTTTAACTTTTACACGTAGGTTAGATCCTTTATTAACCCTTCGAGAACGTTGTCCTCTGGAACTATATCCACCACCAAACATATCGCCGAAAATATCGCCAAAATGACTGAAGATGTCGTCCATGTTCATGCTGCCACCTCCAAATCCAGAGGCATTTCCTAGTCCGGCATGACCATACTGATCGTATTTTTGTTTTTTCTCCGGATTGCTTAGAACTTCGTAAGCTTCGGCAGCTTCTTTAAATTTTTCTTCGGATGCTTTATCTCCCGGGTTTTTATCCGGATGATATTTAATAGCCATTTGCCGATATGCCTTTTTTAGTTCAGCTTCCGATGCGTTTTTCTGAACTCCTAATACTTCGTAATAATCTCTTTTTCCCATCAAATAAAATGATTAATTTCCAACAACAACTTTAGCAAAGCGAATTACTTTACCGTTTAACATATATCCTTTTTCTATTACTTCAATTATCTTTCCTTTCATTCCTTCCTCTTCTGTCGGAATATTTGTAACAGCTTCGTGAAAATCAGTGTCAAATACTTCGTTGTCTGTTTTAATTTCTTCTAATCCTTTTTGGATTAATATTTTTTTAAATTTATTAAAAATGAGTGTTGTTCCTTCAATAAAAGGTTGCGCTGCTTCATTTCCTTCCATCGATTTTATAGCTCTTTCCAAATCATCAATTATTGGAAGCATCGATTTTACAACATCTTCGGAAGCATATTTAATTAAATCGATTCGTTCTTTGTTGGTTCTTTTACGATAATTATCAAATTCGGCATGAAGACGTAAAAATTTATCGTTTACTTCTTTAAATTTTTCTTCATAATTTGGTGATTTTTCTTCCGCTTTTGTTTTTTCTTCTGTTAGTTCAGAATTAGCTGTAGTGTCATTTGTTGACTCATTGTCAGTTCCAGTAGAATTTGCGTTTTCTAATACTTCTTCCGTATTTTCTTTAGTCTCTTTCACGTTTTTCTTTTTATTCATTTTAAATATTTTGAATATATTTTTATTCATAAATTCATAGTTGGTGGTATTTACAAAATACTTGCCATACTATATAACAAGTCATTTTGTCATAAAAAACAAAATTATTGCAAAGGTAATATAAATTAGATAAAAAGGGGGGGTTTAAAGCAGTTAGTTCTGTAATAGTTCTTGTAGTTTAGCTTCAAGCGCTTCGTCACGCAATCCTTTTGCAAGAACAATTCCATCTTTGTTTATTAAAAAATTAGCAGGAATGGAATTAACCCCGTAGGTAGAAGCGGCTTCATTGTACCATGATTTTAAGTCGCTAACATGATATGGCCAAATAAGACTATCGTTTTTAATACCGCTAATCCAGGCTTCTTTCGTTTTATCAAGAGAAACACTAAAAATAGTGAAGCCTTTGCATTTAATTTTTTTAAATTTCGTGTCTTTATATTTTAAATATGCTTTAACCAAGGTTGGGTTTTCTCTACGACATGGGCCACACCAAGAAGCCCAGAAATCAATCAATATAAGTTTGTTTTGAATAGAATTAAGCGCAATAACAGAATCGTTTGGATTTTTCATGCTTATATCCGGTGCTTTATCTCCAATATTAACAGCTTTCATTTTATTTAATGAAACAGCATTGTCGCTGTTATAAATAAAAAAAATAGAAAATATGGCAGAAAGGATAAATATAAATACAGAAATATGTTTAACTTTTTTCATAGATTTTTTTTACAAAATTAATAAAAAATGAATATAATATCACACATAAGAATTGATAAAGACGTGCAAAAAACCTTTACTCAATTCTTTTAATTTTAGCCCCAATTTGTTGTAAGCGGGTATCAATATATTGGTATCCTCTGTCAATTTGTTCTATGTTATGAATAACACTTTTCCCTTGGGCCGATAAGCCTGCTATTAAAAGAGAAACCCCCGCACGAATATCAGGAGAAACCATTTCAATTCCACGTAAGGGAAATTGTTTGTTAAGGCCTATAACAGTAGCTCGATGGGGATCGCATAATATAATTTGAGCTCCCATATCTATTAGTTTGTCAACAAAAAACAAACGGCTTTCAAACATTTTTTGATGAATTAATACACTTCCCTTTGCTTGAGTGGCTACTACTAAAACAATACTTAAAAGGTCAGGTGTAAACCCGGGCCATATAGCATCGGCAATGGTTAGAATAGAACCGTCGATGAAGGTTTCTATTTCGTAATGGCTTTGAGAAGGAATATATATGTCGTCGCCTTTTTTCTCGAGCGTTATACCTAATCGTTTAAATACTTCGGGAATAATTCCTAGTTGTTCGTATGCTACATTTTTTATAGTTAGTTCGCTTTCTGTCATGGCTGCCAGTCCAATAAAACTTCCTATTTCAATCATATCGGGGAGTAATCGATGCGAAGTCCCTTTTAATTTTTCAACTCCTTCAATCGTAAGTAAATTAGATCCAATACCGTTAATATGGGCACCCATTCTTACAAGCATTTTTAGAGCTGTTGTACATAGGGTTCACAGGCTGCATTATAAATGGTGGTGGTTCCTTTGGCTAAAACAGCAGCCATTATAAGATTTGCTGTACCGGTAACAGAGGCTTCATCAAGATGCATATAAGTTCCGATAAGTTTTTTAGCACTTACATTATAAAAATGATCATCGGCATTATAGTTAAAATTAGCCCCTAGCTTTTGCAGTCCTATAAAATGGGTGTCTAAACGTCTTCGTCCAATTTTATCGCCTCCGGGTTTAGGAATATTTCCTTTTCCAAAACGAGCTAAAAGCGGACCAAGAATCATAATAGAGCCTCTTAAGCTGGCCGCCTTTTGCTTAAAATTTTCGGAGTTCATATAATCCAAATCAATATTTGCTGCTTTGAATGTAAATTCATCCGAATTTGTTTTTTCAATACTTACACCTAAGTCTTTTAATAAATCAATAAGCTTGTTAACATCACGAATATTAGGAATGTTGCTTATGGTCACTTTTTCTTCCGTAAGCAAAGTGGCACTAATTACTTGTAATGCTTCATTTTTTGCACCTTGAGGAATAATTTCTCCTTTTAGTTTTTGACCGCCAATTATTTCAAATGAACTCATAAAAAGGGAGGTTAAGATTTAATATTGCAAGATACTAAATTTATTATTTAAAATACATACTTATTCCTTAATAGAATTAGCCTTTATTTATTGGGTTAACTTATTTTTTTTTATTTGAAAGGAATATATATTGTTTATTGTGAACTACTATTGGTATTGGTAGTGTTATTTGTAGTATTTGTAGTATTTGTAGTATTTGTTTTATTATTATTAGTTGCGTTATTGTTGTTTGTATAGTTGTTATTAGTATTTCTAGGTGGATTATTGTTTGGGGTATTATTATTATTATTAGGAATATTCCTAGGTTTATTCCGTTGAAAGGTATTATTTCTTCGGTTGTTGTTATTTAATGTTAAAGAGGGCTTTCTTTTATTGCTGGCTAATATATCTTTAGTATAGCTAAGAACAACATCTGGAGCCAATTTTAATTTTCCACCGGAAAGCATTTCAAGATGGCTTGCAATAACTTCATCGGTAACCGAATCTCTATTCCAATTTAAATACGATTTCTTTAAATGGTTCGCAATCGCTTTAACAAGAGCGTCTTTTTGAGGACCATTCTCTAATTCGCATGCTTTTTTTATAATACGTTCTATATTGTTTCCGTAATGTTTAAAAGCAATATTGTATGATGGATATGAAATTTTTTCGGGTTTGTGGTCTATATCGATTTGTGTTGGAATAGGAAAAGGAGCATCAATATCGAGTTTAAAATCCGATAAAATGAATAAATGATCCCAAAGTTTATGTTTAAATTCAAAATTATCGCGCATTTGCGGATTAACTTGTCCCATTACATTAACAATTGCTTTTGCTAGCCTGGTTCTTTTTTCTCTATCTTCAATGGTAATGGTATAATCGATCATTTTTTTAACATTTCTACCATATTCCGTAATAGGAATTATTTCGCGTGTAGTATTATATTCCATGAATTATAAAAGGTAAGTTAATTAATAATATATATAAAAGGAAATGTAAAAAAATACATTTATAATGGCAAAGTTAAAAAAAAATAAGATATATAATACTAATTGTAAATTTAAAATAGTCCAACGGATATTTTAAATTTTACAATGGTTATACCGATGATATATGTTATGGTTCATTTTTGGGACCATTACATATATGCTTTCGGTATAAACATCTAACTTAAAAGAACAGTTAAGCAGAAAAATCAAATTTCTAAGAAATTTATGCAAAAATATGGTATTCTAATCAATCAATTATCAGTGATTTAGGGATGAGTTAGAT
>Ga0116184_10004270_pt1 | contig 11340 bp, 8 predicted proteins | sample AD_JPNNA5_MetaG_FD_89886 | JGI IMG/M metagenome (GOLD analysis project Ga0116184, IMG submission 89886) | Active sludge microbial communities of municipal wastewater-treating anaerobic digesters from Japan - AD_JPNNA5_MetaG | ecosystem: Engineered > Bioreactor > Anaerobic > Digestate | place...
CTGTCTTGGGGTTTGTGCTTTACAGGAAAATAGGCATAAAGTAATGGTAACTGCTAAAATGAGATAGCAATATATTCTTAAGACATTAAGTATGATTTTCATTTATTCTCCTTTTTCTTTCCCAGAGTTAACTTTAGCTCTCTCAATATCTTTCTAGACATATAGGACTCAATGAAGACAACTTTTTTAGCACAAATTAGTTATTGCTTTCATAAGCTCTTACTGCCAAAAATAATATAGGACAGTTTATCAGTTCTTTTGGTAGTAGTTACTAATAACTTACGGATATTCACTCTTCATTTATTTCACGCTCTGGGATGGTATTGTTTATATGTTTCCACCATTCTTTTCATATCTATATGAGTATATATTTGCGTTGTATCAATGGAGGAATGTCCTAACAGTGCCTGGACAATTCTTAAATTGACTCCTCCTTCCAGTAAATGGGTAGCAAAACTGTGTCTGAAAGTATGAGGAGTAATATCTTTTTTGATGTTCGCTTCCAAAGCTGCCTTTCGTAAGATTTTCCAAAAACCCATCCGGCTCATTTTATCGCCGCGATTATTTAGAAATAGAACTTCCGATTGTTTCAATTTTAGAAGAAGCGGACGGCTTTGTTTCAAGTATTTTTCAAATAGCTCATCCAGCGTATTTACATAAGGCACATATCTTTGCTTACTACCTTTGCCATGCACTAAGATAACCCGCTCCTTCAAATTAATACTGTGCAAGGTTAAATCTAAGAGCTCAGAAATACGTATCCCTGTAGCATAAAGCAATTCCAGCATAAGTTTGTTACGAATATCCAAGGGAGTCTTTACTGGCAAAGAATTTAAAAGCTGAAACATTTCTTCTACGCTTAAAACATCTGGTAAATGCACTCCCAGCTTGATTCTTGGAACCAAATCCATATCCACTTTGGTGGCAATATCGTTATCCTTTAAAAAACCAAAGAATTGACCTAAAGCAACTCTTTTTCTGGCAATGCTGGAATTTAAAAGTCCAATATCCTGCAAAGAAAGAAGATATTTTGTTATATCGCTTGTTTCGTAACTGCCAATTTCTTTAGGACAAAAAAGCAAAAAATCACCTATATCACGATGGTAACTTTCAATGCTATTTTTTGCCATTCCCCGCTCTACCTTCAAGTGATAAACAAAACTGGAAAGGTAGCTTTTTAACGCAGGAGAAAGCTCTTCTTCAATCCCCGCTGTAATAGTTCGGGGTTTCTTTAGTAATGTGGACATCATGAGGATGGCTTTCTTTTAATCCGGCAGAAGTGATTTCTATAAATTCTGCTCTTGCGCGTAGATCGTTTAAATTGGCTGCTCCGCAATATCCCATTCCGGAACGCAAGCCACCTATTAATTGATAGAGGAAATCTTTCAAGGGACCCTTATAGGGAACCATTCCTTCAATCCCTTCGGCAACAAGCTTATTTTCTTCAAGCTGCTCATCTTGAAAATAGCGGTCCTTACTACCTAATTTCATTGCCGAAAGTGAACCCATTCCGCGATAGCTTTTAAATCTTCTACCATTATAAATAATGGATTCGCCAGGGCTTTCATCACAACCAGCAAAAAGTGAACCAATCATAACTGCAGAAGCTCCTCCAGCAATAGCTTTCACAATATCTCCACTAAATTTTATGCCCCCATCGGCAATAATAGGAATGCTATTTTTATTTGCTTCTAAAGCGCAATCCATAATCGCACTTAATTGGGGAACTCCGATTCCGGCAATTACTCTAGTTGTACAAATTGAACCTGGACCTATGCCAACTTTAACTGCATCAGCTCCATTATCAATTAAATAGCGACACGCTTTGGCCGTAGCAACATTGCCTGCTATAAGTTGACAATTTAAGTGCTTTTTAACATTTTGCAAGGCAATCCCAATGTTTTTATGATGTCCATGAGCAGTATCAATAACTAATAAATCTGCTCCTGCTTTAACAAGTTCTTGTGCTCTTTCCAGATAGTCACCCTTAACTCCAATCGCGGCACCTACAAGTAAGCGGTTTTTATCATCTTGTACTGCTTCCGGATAGTTTAGCCGTTTCATAATATCTTTAACTGTTATCATCCCTTCCAGCTTACCATCATCACTAATTAGCAACAATTTTTCAATGCGATGTTCTTGCAACAGGTCTATGGCACTATCCATAGAAATTCCCGTTTTGGCAGTGATGAGTTGTTCTTTGGGAGTCATCATTTCTTTCACTTTTTTATTCGGATTGGTTTCAAAACGGAAATCGCGGTTGGTTAAAATACCTACTAAAAAATCATTCTCTACAACTGGAAAACCTCCAATGTGGTGAGCTTCTTTCAAAGCTATAACATCCTCTAAAGTATCTTCTGGCGCAAGAATATAAGGATGAGTAACTACTCCACTTTCAGCTCGTTTTACTAAACTTACCTGTCTTGCTTGTTTTTCAATGGAAAGGTTTTTGTGAATGATTCCTATACCTCCTTCTCTTGCCATAGCAATGGCCATAGCAGATTCAGTTACAGTATCCATAGCTGCACTGATAACAGGTATCCGCAAAGAAATATTGGATGTGATGTTTGTGGTTAGGTCCACTTCTGAGGGCAAAACTTCCGATTGTTGAGGAAGCAGCAAAACATCATCAAAAGTATATGCCTTATGTAAATTCATTTTATCTCCTCTTTATTTTTTATATATTTGGTTTAGAAGTAGCCCAGCGGCTTATCTTCTTTCTAAAATCAGGTGAGAAAACGCTATTGGGCTTGTTTTTCAAAAATTCTTTAGCCATCCGTTGTTCTTCATCTCTATCGGCAACTAATAATAAACGCAATAATGCAGCGTAATCTGAAGCAATTTCATCTTGAAAATCATATTGAAGCAAAGCTGCTGCCCTTGTTTCATCTCCAAAAGCAATAGCCCATTCAATTGCCAGCAGCAATATCTCTTCATCTTTATTATGTTTAAAGATCACTTCCAAACTGTCAATTCCGCTTGGATGATTTAATTGCAACAGACGCACAGCCGAATAAAAAGTACTTCTATCCTGCTCATCCATATTCAGCGTAAACATCATCAGATAGATGGCATCATTAGTATATTTGCTTTCCGGATATCTGATGATAAACTCGTTCATCAAAGTATCAGCCAAAGCTGTTTCACCAGCTAAAAAAGTATTTAAAAAGTTCAAGTAAGATCTAGTTTCCATCAGGGTATTATAATTTATGGTTTTCAGTATATTATCTGCTTTCTCCTTTTCTGAATTCAAAATATATAATCGTGCTATTTCCAGATCCATTTCCTGAGCTTCCAAATTGTTACGGCTAAATTTTTTAGCTTCATTCAGCCAAACCAAAGCACTATCTACTGGTTCATTTTTAGCAAGCATAATTTCCGCCATCAGCTTGCGTAGTTTTACACTAACATTAGAGCGATAATACAGATTTCTATCCTTCCAGAAAGGCATCGATAAACAGCCAGAAATTATTTGCTCACTTCCAGGATAATCTCTTTGCTGATATTTTAATTCAGCCATCCGAAAAAGCAAATCCATCTTTTTAACCTGGTCTGTTTCTATATTCTCCAAATAGCTGTATGCCTCAAAAGCAATACTGTCATTACCAACCGCTGCTTGATCTTCTGCAAAATGCCACATTTTTTGAGGATCAAGCTGTTTATAGATGGAAAGAGCTGTTTTATAATCCTTCATATTTACCAAAGCATTAGCATAGAGCTCTTTTAATACGGAACTTTTACTACTATCTGCAATAGCGGAAACAACAGATATCAGTGATGGTTCTTCTTGCAATATAGTTTTCAGCTGATTATTAGTAAAAAATAAGTAAACCGGATTACTCTCTGTATAAGCCATATATTCACGAATAGCTTTTTCAAATTGGCGACAGTTCAAAGCCGTATTTGCCATCTCCAACCTGAATAAATCAGGTTTACCCAGACGGTTACGAGCCATTGTATATAGCTCCATAACCTTGTCATAAAATGCTTTGCGTTCAAAAAAGGAAGCTAACCGCCGAAATTTAAATTCATCATAACCAAAATTTGCCAAATGTCGCATTGCTTCCTGCCAGGCATCATCTACTTTCGCTTGTGTAACAAGTAATTGAATATAGAATTCGCTATAAGTTTGCGGAGGCAATATTCTTTGGTATTTGTTTAAAGTTGTCTCAGCTTTATCTGTTTGCGAAAGAGTAAAATAGAGGTTCATCAGTTGGTTTATTGAATTTAAGTCGTTAGGATATTTATCCAGGATCTGTAAAAAAAGTTGTTCTGCTTGAGCATATTGACGCTGAATAAGCAATTGATTTGCCTGCTGAGTAAGAATTTGCTTTTCATCATACTGTGCATATATAGCACTCTCGCAAGCAATTAGTATTAGTAATAGCAGAGCTATCTTTTTCATTTTTTATTTATCATTTGCTGGTAGCTTCATTCAGCGCTTTTAAATATTGCATAATAACTTGTTGATATTCCTTAGGATAGGCTCGTAAACCTTCGTCCAGAAGTCCACTGCGTCTTAATGCTTCTAAATCTATTTTAGTATTGCCTAAGATGGGTATGTCTTGTCCAGCCTCAGCTTTTCTCTTTTCTGTAAATTCGCGTTTATTAATGGAACGCTGGGCATCGAGCATTTTACTAATAATTCTCTCCTGTCTTTCCAGTAATTCAGGATTCAACTGATTGTTTTTCAATTGACGAGTGATCGCCTCCATTTCTTCTGTAATTTGTTTTATCACATTTCCCTGTTTTTGTGCTTCAGGATTATTTTGTAAAGCTCTTTTCAGGTTTTCAGCAAGGCGTTCTTGATCAGCAGCCAATCTTTGAATTTGTTGTTGCATAGCACTATCCATTTTTCCGCCTTGAGCCTGCAATTGTAACATTAATTGTTCAGTAAGCATATTCATAGCCATTTGTTCTTGACTCATTTGTTCCAGCATTTGTAAAAGGGATTGCATTCCTCCTCCACTTCCGCTACCAGAAGAGGCATTTTGCAATGCCTGCATCAGATCATAAACCATTAAATTAATCCCTTTTTGAATAAAAGTAAGGTTATTGGGAATTTGATAGAACTGCGATTCATTTATCGAGCTGAAGACATTGCGATAAGCATTATTAGTATCATTTAAATCTATGAAGAATTTTGGTGGGATCATCATCAGCACTTGAGTTTCGCTAAACAATTTATTCAGAGATATCTGAATTCCTTCCGATTGAGAAATGAGGTCATGAATAATAGCATAAGGATCATTTCGATAGCAGGCAGTGGTTGCTTCATGCTGTTTAGAAAAAATTAAAAGTTCTCTAATCGCGGTTTGGACTGCCTGCAGCATTCTTTGTTGATTTCCTCCGCCCATTGATTCTTTCATTTTATTTAGTTTTAAGGAAAACCGTCGCATCTTTTCCAGAGCGTTATTTTGAGCTGATTGAGATTCACTTCGCTGATTTTGGTTGAGGGCATTTTGGCTATTTTGAAAGTCCTGTTTCAGGTTACTGTTTTTCATATCTTGCATCAGATCGTTAAGTTGCTTAATAACATCGTTATCACGGGGTGATTCCAACATTTCACTAATCTTGCTAAGTTCTTGTTGCAATTTATCGTAGGTGTCGCTTATTTGTTTTTGATCGGCAGCAAGGTCTTTGGGGTTTTGCTTACCGTCCATAGTCCTTTCGCTTAGTGTCTTTTGCATTTTTTCCATTTCTTCGGAAATCTGCAAGGCTTTTTGCAAGGCTTGTTCTTTTTTTATACTTTCCAGCAGGGCAAGGGTTTGGTCTATTTTCTTGGCAAAATCCTCCATAGAGAATTTGAAATTTTCCAGTGCTTTTTTCAGATCTTCCGTTTTTACATTTTGCAGCGCATTTTCAAATTTACGCATTGCTTCTTGCAGTTCTTCATTATTGATTTCCTGCATCAATTCCTGGATTTTTTGCATTTTTTGCAGAGTTTCAGGAGAGAGGGTTTCATTTGCCTGCATTTTATTAATCAGTTCCTGATAGTTATCAGCAATGTTCTGAACCTGTTCAGAGAGGTTCTCCTGTTTTTGTAAGATCTGTTCCAACTGTTTTTTATCTTCCCATTGCAGATTTTCTTTTTTCAGAAGTTCGCGGCGTTTGTTCTCAAATTCTTTTTGCAGGTCTTTCGATTTTTCCAAAGCGGTTTGCAGTTCGCTTTTCTTTTCGTGTTCTTTGGTTTCAATTTCTCTATAAATCTCTTCAATGGAAGGAAATCGCGCTTTAAATCTTGTACTTTCTGCCTTATGTTGTTCTGGAGAATTATCATATATAGTAGCCCAATAAGTAACAACATCGCCAGGAAATAAATTCGCTTCCTTCAAATCCAAAAGAAAATCGGTTGTAAACATTTTGCCAGAAATAACACTTTGCACATTCAGCACCTGTGGCTCAGAAGCCATAATTTGAATATTGAGAGCACAGTTCTTCAAACCATAATCGTCATCTGCTTCAATAATTAAAGGCAGCAACATATTTTGATTCAGATTAACATCCTCACCGGGAAAAGTTATTCTTATTTCTGGAGGATTATCTTCCAGAATAGATATGGTCTTTTCTTCAGGTTTGTTTTGCCTTCCCAAAGCATCTGTTAATTCCAAATACCAGGTGCGAGGTTTTTCTATAGAAAGTTGAACAATGTAATTACTTTTATCTAATGCTTGCAAAGGAAGCCGGCTGGCATCATCAAAAACCATAACTGCAGATTCAACAGGAATATTTGTGCTAAAAGAAAGTTTCACTTTACTATATTTCAAAGCCTCTATATTACCGTAACTTAAGGTATCAGTCCAGGATGTTAATCCGGAATATGCAGGCGGATTATATTGCACAAACCACTTTTTCACAATCGGTTCATCCAAAACCTGAATTTTATATATTGGCGATTTGCATACCTCATTTTGCGCATAGTATTCAATGCTGTTATCAAGACGCTGAAATATATAACTATTATCAGCTAAACCTAATTCCCGCCATTGTTTATCTATCCGATAAAATAGATGGTGTTGCAAACGGGGATCAGGATTGAGAATTTTTATCTCTATTGGCTGGTTTCTGCCAATTGTTTTGTTTCCAGGGGATAATTCTATATAGTCCTTGTAAATAACTTCCTGGTCCTTATTCGTGTAAAATTGTTTGAAGGCAAGACGAAAATCTGAAAACGAATTTGCCCAAATACTGCCTAAACCCACAATTAGAAAAAGAATAGCAAAAACTATCCAAGAAGGATAGAGCGCAGGAATTTTATATTGATTCTCTTTTATGCGGTGCTCTGCTAAAATGCTCAAATTTTCCATAATCGGACTATCTTTCTCTTTTTCAGCTAGTTCCAGGGTATTTTGAAAGAGGTCATCCCTATAATCAATCTGTTTATCCAGAAACCTCGCTACGGAAAGATTGTGCCAAAAATTGCGGTAGCCACTCCAAAGGAAATATATGATAACCATTATTAAACAAGTCCGTATGCCAATATTAGCATACAAGAGAGCCATAGATTGAGAAGGCAAATTTAACCATAAAAGAAAATATATGTGCAAAGCTACCGCAAAGCTAAGCAGGGAACCAATAATTGCCCGCAGAACAAAGCGTAAATTAATCTTTTGCCTATATTTCTGAATGAATTTTGTAAGCTCGCTCATTTTATAGCATCTCCCCTTTCTTGAAAGATCTTTTTCCTCTAATACCGCTATTATGTCAAGAAGTTTCCTGATGAGCACATATTATGATTGCAACGAGCAAAGAAGAAGGCTGATAGACAATATGATATTTACCAGCGCATTTTTTGCACAATATGCTAATTATCTTATAGCCCTGCCTAATGAACTATGGTACAGATGGGGTGGGAATCTTATGGGATTTTCCATAGTTATGCCACGCCAGTGGCACCATAACTAACTATGCAATGAACAAGACTAAAAGGGAGATATTAAATCCCATACTTTTAGAGTTTTTCTCTATTCTGTAATATTTTTTTTGTTGTTATGAATGCCACCGCAAGCGCTTGTTTAATATACTAAACAATAAACACCATAAACCCTGCTTCTATATAGAATGCAGATATAATACACTATGTTATTTTGGGTAAACCTAAGATCATATCCTATGCGTTGGTTTTTAAACTAGCGGTGCTTTACAAAGTGGAAAGTGATAATGATCTTTGGCAAACTGAGGCAATATTCAGTTTTCCCTCATTTGATATCATTTTGTTTAGTTAACAAATCTTGCAAATGATTGATATAGCTTTCTGCTCCCCCGGGTCTATAACCTGTTCTGGCAATTTCCTTCCCTTCTGCATTAACCAAAACAATTGTGGGAAAGCCTTCAATATTAAATTCATTCATTTTCTTTTTGTTTGCAGCTTTCATTGCATCGCTTTGTGGTATCCCATGAGGAAAATCCAATTTTAATAATACCAAATTCTTTTTGGCATAATCTATAAATTCTTCTTTACTAAAGACCTCGCTATCCAGTTTCTTGCACCAGATACACCAATCCGAACCGGTAAAATCAACTAAAATCGGAAGCTTTTGTTTTTTTGCAACTGCTATTGCTTGGTCCCAATCGGTTAGCCATTCTCCGGGTTTTACTTCAGTTCCTACTTCCTGAGAAGCATATTTATCAGGATTATTCAAAACATCTTCGCTGCTAACAGGTTGATCAGTTGGGGTACAACCCAAAACAGTAAAAGCTAGCGTTAGAAACAAAATTAGCATCCATCTCATAATTCAATCTCCTGATTGTTGATGGTTATTTTGGCTATTACATTTGCAGCTTTTTTCAGCATTGCATATACGCCACAATATCTTTCGAGGGATAAATTAACCGCTTTCCTTATTTTATCGGGCGGAAGCTCTTTACCCTGAAAATTAAAAAAAAGTGTAATTGTTTGATATGTAACTGGATGCTCAGACGATGTTTTTGCCTGAGCATCCATTGAAAAATTATAGTCCTTAACCTTCATTTTCTCCAATAGGGAAACAATATCCATTCCTGCACAACCAGTAAGAGCTGCGAGTAATAAAGGTTTCGGCCTGGGCCCTTCATTACTTCCTCCGAATTCAGGATCGGCATCCATAACTATCTCGTGTCCATCAACACAAGCGGTAAATTTCATTTCCCCAGACCAATGGGTTTGGACAATTGTAGTCATTTATATCCCTTCGAGAGTTTCTTTCAAAACCTCTTCATACTTATCCACATACTGTTTTAACGCTTTATAAACAGTATCAACATCTTTTTCGGGAAGTTTTTCCAGGATTTTTTCCTGCTGATCTAAAACTGTCTGTAAACTATTAGCAGCCAATTTTTTACCCTTATCAGTAATTTGGGCATACCAGCAACGACGATCTTCTTCTGAAGGTCTACGAATAACCAATTGTTTATTTACAAGATTATCCATAATTCTGGTAACCCGACTATGGGATACATTAAGCACTTTTGCCAGTTCATTCATATTTGCAGGTCCATTGGTTTTGTATAGATAGTTCAAGAGCATACATTCCATTCGCCCTGCTTGTAGACATGCTTTTTGAGCATAGTCAATTTCGCTTAACACCATTTGTAAGCGAGTAATTAGATCGTGGAATTTGTTAGCATAATCAGCCATTTGATTCTCCTTTTTAGTGTTTGTTTGATCTCACTGTTTTTTTTCGATCCATCTCCAGATCGAAATTAACCGTTGGAAAGTAATTTATCCAAGTTTTATGGGTTGCTAATGCTTCCCTTTTGCGGATCATAAATTTGCGAGCCGCAAGACCATTAACTACATCTATCCTAGTAAATATGTTAATTAAAACCATCCGGAAACTCCCTTCCTGTTTTACTTAAAATATAAATAAAACTACTGCCTACCTTCACTTTCGCATTCATTTTTCTATCCTCTGTTCATATAATAACGCAATTTTTCTAAAGAGCAAAAACTTTTTTCATTTTTTGAAAATTTTCTCTTGTGTCAGTGATTGATATTTTAATTGCGGAATTGCTGTTAATGATATTTAACAAAGGTAAGCAGTAAATTTGCTTGCCATAAAATACACATCAGATTATTAGGAAATAAATGTAAAGGAGAACTAAATGGCTACTATATTTTTCTGTACAGATTGTGGTTACGAAACTATCAAGTGGAGCGGGAAATGTCCTGTCTGTGGAGCTTGGGGAACAATGAAAGAATCCACTCGTATTGCAGGAAAAAATAATAAGCTCGGAGAAACAATCACTCAGCCTAAACCTGAAAGAATTATAGACTTGAAATATGATGATGCTTCCCGTTTAATAACCGGCATAAAAGAATTCGATTTAGTTCTCGGTGGTGGAATTATTAATGGAATGGTGATTTTAATTGGGGGTGAACCAGGAATAGGTAAATCCACTTTAATGTTACAACTTTCGGAATGGATTGGAAAACAAAGCAAAAAAGTGCTCTATTGCTCAGGAGAAGAAAGTGCAGAACAAATTCGGTTGCGTAGTACACGACTGCAAGTTATAAATGAAAATATTTATTTACTCTGCACCAACGATACAGAACATATTGTGGAAGCAATAGAAGAAAATAAGCCTGATCTGGTAATTATAGATTCCATTCAATCGGTAAGTATTTCTGCTCTTGACGCTTTTCCAGGTAGTATTACTCAGCTTAGAGAAAGCACAAATCGTTTATTAAGAACCGCTAAGACCTTAGGCATCCCCCTTTTCCTAATTGGGCATGTAACAAAAGAAGGTGTGGTTGCAGGACCTAAGATTCTGGAACATATGGTAGATACCGTACTCTATTTTGAAGGAGAAATGCGTAGCCAATATAAAATTCTACGAGCAGTTAAAAACCGTTTTGGATCTACAAATGAAATTGGCCTATTTGAAATGACTCACCTTGGGTTAGCTGAAGTTAACGACCCCAACCAGATCTTTCTTAGCCACGAGAAAAATGATATCGGAACTGCCATAAGTTGCATCACAGAAGGAAGCCGTAGTTTTATTGTCGAAATCCAAACCCTGGTTAATACTGCTAATTATGGAACCCCTCAAAGAGTTGCAGTGGGGTTGGATCAGAAAAAAATGGCTATGCTGCTGGCTATTTTGGAAAAAAATCTTGCTCTCTATATGCGGAGTAGCGATGTCTTCATAAATTTGACAGGAGGAATTAGAAGCACAGATCCAGCACTCGATTTAGCTATTTTGGCTGCTCTGATCTCCAGTATGAAAGATAAACCCATTACAGAAAAAACTGTGTTTATTGGTGAAGTTGGACTAAATGGAGAAGTTCGTCCTGTTTCTCAACTTGATAAACGAATAAGCGAAACCATCAAACTTGGCTATAACAAAATATTCATTTCC
>Ga0116184_10004273_pt1 | contig 11335 bp, 9 predicted proteins | sample AD_JPNNA5_MetaG_FD_89886 | JGI IMG/M metagenome (GOLD analysis project Ga0116184, IMG submission 89886) | Active sludge microbial communities of municipal wastewater-treating anaerobic digesters from Japan - AD_JPNNA5_MetaG | ecosystem: Engineered > Bioreactor > Anaerobic > Digestate | place...
GGAAACCTAATTTTTATGAAATCAATGAGTTTTTAGTATGAATAATAATTTAAAAATACAATGAATCAAAATACCTAAATTTTATTTTTATAAGAAACTAAACTTATTCTATACTATAATATTTTTTTAAAAACATTAAATTGTACTATAAGCACTGAATCTCGAGTAATTATTCTGTTTTTATTTTCATTATTTTGAATTGCAGTTAACTCATAATAATTGTCATCTTTTCTAAATATTATTGTCCTAGCAGTATCACTTAAATCATTTAACATGTAATCATAAACAATAAAATCTTTATCATCGATACTATACTTTAAAAAATCACTACAAATCTTTATGTTGTTATTTGTTTTTTCATTTTTTAATTCGATACTCAATAATGCCAACTCTTTTAATCCTTTTTTATTGATTAATTCCCTGGCCAACTTTGAAATCTTAAATTCACTTAAAGAAATAAAGCTTCTATAATTATTTTCAATCAAAAGAAGAATTATATTATCTGGTAATGAATCAGTGTTTGCAACAAACCATCCTTCAGGAATTACTGGTAATAAATTATAATTTAACCTTATATTCCTATCAAAAACCATATTTAAAGGTTTATCATAAGGATATTTAGATCCTGAACAGCTTATAATATTCATAAATACTAAAAAAAATAAAAATAATTTAATATACTTTTTCATTCCTTTTTAAAAGAAATTAAATTAGATAATAACTTATAAGCACTTGGCTCTACAGTTAGCAATTGTCTTTTTAGAGATAGAGGCACATAAAAAATTGATCCCTTATCTAAAGGCAAATACAATAGACCACATAATTTTTTTGAATCGGATATTATATACATTAATTCATTAAAATCTTTACTAAATTTTATTGGCAAAGAACGGCTAAATTCTAAATTCCAATCTTTAAAATCATAAGGTGTAATTTTATTCGGAAATGAAAATATTTTAGTTTTTTCGTCCAAAAGTTCAATATTATCATTCAATAATCCAAAGCCAATCTTGCTATTATCAATAAAATATTTATTGAAAAAAACTGTATCAATTTTATCTTGTTTAAGTACAATTAAATTACCACCATTTTTAACAAAATCATTAAATTGAGATAAAAAACCACTTGATTTACTAAATAATAAATTTTCATCAATTATAATAGTATTTAATAAAGAGAAATCTTCCTTTTTGGGGTTAATAATATATTTTATCTTTAATGATGTAAAGTAATTATCAAGTATTTCTTTACCCTCAGTAAACAAACCTACTGTAATTATAGAATCATAAACTAAATTAAATTTTTTAAAAGTAATATCTGAAATGATTGGTTGACCCACTGTAAAATGTACTTTATAATTACCGTTCTTGAGAGAATCGTTAAATTTAAAAAGAATTCTTCCAGTAATATTATCATACTTTCTGTACACAGAAAATTTTGTCGCCATAAATGATCCAATTATAGAATCTTCAGGCATTATTCTAGGCATTATATTTTTTAAAGGGTCATTAAGAAAATGAGTTAAATTAAATCCTATTTCAGTCGAATCTTTTATAAATCTAAAATGTGGAAATATTTCAAAATGTGCCTGTTCTACAACATTAATAAATTCTCTACCAAAATATTGAAAACTTTTATTTTTTTCATTAGTTTTAAAAGTAATAGCATATTCGAATAAAGGTAATTCTGTTAAAAAGTCATATTGGTATATTTCTTTAGGGTAATTCATCCTGATATTATCTGGTGTAACCATAATAAAAGGTTCTTTATATTTAATATCATAAGTTTTACCTATATCATTACCCCTCATTAAAACCCATTCGTTATCATTAATAGAATAAAATGTAATTACTTTCTTGCCATTTTTAATATTTTCAATTGTATCAATTGTAAATTTCAATAACTGCCTTTTGCATACTGCTGAGTCAGAAATTGATTTTAATATATTTATATTAAGCAATTTATATTTTAGAACAGATAAATCATATTTAATATTTGAAACTACTCTATCCCCTCGTGCTCCCATATTTTTGAAAAAATACTTATAATAATCAACTACAGCATCAGCTTTTGTAGTTAAATCCAGCAATTTTGTCTTATCATTAAGCGAATATGAGGTTAAATTTTTTATAATTTTTAATAGGTCATCAGATTTATAAAAATCTAATTTTAATCCATCAACAATATTTTTACTACTTTTAACTTTAACTGAAGAATAAATAAGATTGTATTTTGAATATATTTTATTATTATTACTAAAATTATTTTTAATACCAAAGTAAATTGATTTATATTCGTTGAATAACTGTTTAAAAAATTTATTGTTTTTTAAATTCTTTTCATATAGATCTATATCTCCTTTATCTTCTTCACTTTTTATGTATAACTTAGCAAATTTCCAATCGTTTGAAATACTGTCATTATCATTTACATTGTTTTGTACTATTGTATTGAAACATTTTTTAATAACCAAATAATAGGGAGCATATAAAGGAGCATGTTTCCCATTTGAATTATTAATAAAAACTATATCTGGTTTAATAATATTCAAAACTTTCTTTATATAGTGCAAAATAGTATCTTCCCCACCCCAGGATTTTATCACGCTATCTTTTTCTCTATAGAAATTAGATATTTTAAAATTTAGATAATAATTTTGAATATTTATTTTTGAGAAAAGTTTATCAATATTAGTTGTTATTTTTGCAGCTAATTTTTCGTTATATAAATCAGAATTTGTCTCCTCTTCAGTTTCCCCTCTTGTTAGGAATAAGTTATATACTTTAAAACCTTGACTATTTCTTAGATAAAATAATGTATTAATATCTTCATCACCTGGTTTTAAATTTACAAAAAGTAAAACATATTGATTTGATAAATCTAAAAACGATTGATTAAGTGATTTATCATAATCTGGAAAACTTTGACAAAACAAAACTTTAGTTAATAATAATAGGAATAAAATTTTTTTCATATATTTTCTTTTTAATGTACAAAATTATTATCTTAACCTTCTGTTAATAATTTATAAGCTTCTAAATATTTATTACTTGTTGTAGTAATTACTTCTTCAGGTAAACTTGGAGGAGGTGGTGATTGATTCCAATTCAAAGATAATAAATAATCTCGTAGATATTGTTTATCAAAGCTTTCTTGTCCTTTACCTGGTTCATACTTTGATAGCGGCCAGAATCTAGATGAATCAGGTGTTAATAATTCATCAATTACGATGATTTCATCATTTAAGAACCCAAATTCAAACTTTGTATCAGCAATTATAATTCCTTTTTTTATTGCAAACTCATGAGCTTTTTTATAAATTAAAATTGAAATATCTCGGATTCTTTCAGCAACATCTTTCCCAATTAAATCAATAGTTTTTTCAAATGTAATATTCTCATCGTGCCCTACATCAGCTTTAGTTGATGGAGTAAAAATTGGCTCAGGTAGTTTTTCTGATTCGACTAAGTTTTCTGGTAATTTTATACCACATACTGTTCCATTTTTTTTATATTCTTTCCACCCAGATCCTGATAAATAACCTCTAACAATACACTCAACAGGCAAAGGTTTTGCTTTTTTTACTAACATACTTCGATATTCAAGATCTGTTCGATATTCTTTACATATTTCAGGATAATCATCAATATTTGTAGATACTAAATGATTTTTAATATCATCTTTAAAGAAGTCAAACCAAAATTTTGATATTGCTGTTAACACGGAACCTTTATATGGTATTGGTTCATTCATTACTACATCAAAAGCTGAAACTCTATCAGTTGCAACAATTAAATAATAATTATCTATTTCATATATATCTCTTACTTTACCCCTTTTTAAAAGCTTTATTTTATCAAAATTTGACTGACTCATTAAAATTTTATTCATAAAAAACTCCTTATTTTATTTTCTTTAAATAAATAACTGCATATTTTAGTAATTCTTTCGAACTTTTGTAAGACAAAGTAGATAGAGCTTTTTTGTATTCAAACCATTTATAATTCGAATGTTCATCAGATAGTACAACTTTTGAAATATTACTTTTAGCTAAATAGAAATATGCTAATTTTTTTGTTGTTTTTCCTGATTTTTTGTTATCTTGATACCTAATTTTTTCAAAAAAACCATCAATAATATTTATATTGTCTATTCCTGTTTCTTCATATAGTTCTCTTAAACTAGCTTTTAATATGGATTCACTTTTATCAACTTTGCCTTTAGGAAAATCCCATTTATTCTTATTATTTTTTAGTATTAAAAACTTATCTTTATTCTTTTTTCGAATGAAAATAATTATCCCTGCTACTTTTTGATATTCTGATAATAACATTGTTTCAATTATAACTGCATTTATTGAATAACTACCATTTTGGAATATTTTTGGGTTTCTTTGTTACATATTTATTATACAGATCTTTTAATTTCCCAAAAGACTCTTTATCAAAATCTTCATCATCTTTTTGTCTTCTTTTAAACATCTGAAAAAGATCATAATCATCTCGATTCATTTTTGCTTCATAATAAGTTAATTCAGATATCATTTCTTTTTGTTCGTAAAATTGAGACATAAAATATTCCTAATAAAATTATTAAAACTTTACTTGCATCCAAAGTAAAAAGATATTATTATCAATTTCAGTAGGTTTTTCTTTCCTTATCTGATAATTCACTCCAATCTTTGCTATTTCAGATTTTTCTTTCAAAAAAAGATAATTAAGTCCAAAAACGGTAGAATTATTTTCTATTTTTTGTTTTGTAGTATTAGGATATTTTTCATTATAGGTATCATATCTGCCAATAATATGTAAATAAGGCAATATTTTGTAACCTATTGTAGCTGTTATACCATCATAATCAACATTTGACCCATCTTTTATTTTACCACTTGCATAAATAATAGTACTAAATAAATCAGGTAAACCAAAACCATCACTAACTAAATTAAAGGAATATGAATTTCTATCTCTATGTCTCGTACTTTTAACTGAAGTTATTGGATCACTTACATAATTACTATCCTGTATATTAGCAGAATAATGCATTCCAATATTCAAACCTTTGGAAATTTCTGCATCCAATCTTATACCGTATAAACCATTTCCAAATTTTCTATTCAATATGTTGTTCGAAGCATAAAAAAATCTTCCATTTCCATTACCATAATATAATGAATATTCAATAATTTCAATTTTACCATTAGCCATAATACCAACATCTCTATAACTATCATGCCCCATATTTCTTGATAAATTTAAACTAATATCAGCAAGTTCATAAAGATAAATTTTTGAAGAAGCTAATTTAGATGTTTCGTATGTTTGAGCAGGAGTAATAAATTGACCAATCGTAAATTTTAGTGCATCACTAACTTTAGCCTCAACGTAAAAATCTAGCATATTTTTGCTTGCTTCAGCAAATTCAAACCATGTATTTACACTAAAAGTTTCATTAATATCTGTCTTAAAATTCAATCTTGCTCTTCTTATCCTAAATCCTGATGTTTGATCTTCAATTCCTGGGGAGGCATTTATTTTAGCGGTTTGTTGATTGAGAATCAACCATGTTTGCATATAACCTCCAATTTTCATATTTTGAGAATCAGCTGAATGAGTAAAAAATATGAACAAAACAAAAACCAAAAAAAATACATAATTCTTCATTTTAACCTCCTAAACTAATTAATTATTCCCAAAAGGTAAATACACAGTAAAACAAGCACCACCTTCTTTTAAATTCTCAACTTCGATTCTACCACCATGTTTTTGTACAATTTCATTTGATATAGTAAGTCCCAAACCTAGCCCAAAGGAACCACTTGCAGTTTTTGTTGTAAAGTTAGGTTTGAATATTTCATTTATTAAATGTTCGGGTATACCTGGTCCAGAATCAGATATTTTAACCCAAACAAATTTTTCATCTGTACCTGTTTCTATTTTTAATATTCCTTTATCACCCATTGCATCAATAGCATTAATAATAATATTAGTCCATACTTGATTCATTTCACCTGAATAACACCTTACTTTAGGAATTTCTCTTAAGTTAATATGAAAATCAAAGTTTTTCAACTTATTTCCTAATATTAACAAAGTATCTTCAATACCTTGTCTTAAATCAACTAACTCAAAGTCTCCATGATTTTGTTTGCTATAGCTCCTCAGACTTTTAACAATTTTTTCAATTCTTTCTGAAGATATTTTTACTGACTTTAAAGAAATCCCAATTTCATAAAAATGTAATAGATTTTCTAATTCAACTATATTATTAAATTCATTCGGAGTTTTTAAAAGTTTTTCAATTAGATTAATTCCATCATCTCCCATTTGAGCTAATAATCTTAAAGAAGATCTATTAACATTTGGATATTTCTTTTCAAGCTCTTCCATTTTTGAACGAAGTTCTTCACTACTAATAAAAATATTCTCTAATCCTAACTTGAAAAGCTTAATTTTTACTTGTGCTTCTTTCACATTTTCTTCAAATAGCGAAGGAATCGTATCTATAATAAACTCAATTGATCGTATTAACGCTGAAGTTGGATTATTAATTTCATGAGCTACTCCAGCAACAAGTTGACCTAAAGTTGCCATTTTTTCCTGGTGAATTAATCTATTGCTTGTTTGTTCTAACTTTAAATAAGCTTCTCTTAATTGATTTCTTTCCTTCTCTAATTCTTTTCGTAGAATTGTCATTTTAAGATTTAAATCTACTACTCTACGATATCTTTCTACGAGGTTATTGATTATCAAAGGTTGAATTAATTTATTTAATTCAGGGTGTGATGTACTTAGTTTTTCAAATTCTTGTCTTGTTAATTTGAAAGCTGTTACATCAGTTTTAGCAATTGCAGAAGTAAATGCTGTTTCACCAGTCCAAAATGTTAATAGACCAACTAAATCACCTGGTTCAAGTCTATCAACCTTTATTACAGTTTCATAATTATATACTTTTGATAATTCTACAATACCCTCCATAATTATGTACATCGAATCATTTTCTTCATCTTCCTGAATTAGAATATCTCCGGGTTTAAAAGTGATAATAGAAAGACTAAAAGATTCAGATTCGTTTAAAAAGTTTTTAATTGAATCTAAAACCTTAAATACATTATTTTTATCGTAATTATTTAGAAAAAAATTCATTTAGTTTATTCTTTTAATGGGATTCTTTGCCTTGCTACCTCGGCTAATTTAGAAGCATTTAAAATTGACATATATTTTAAAAGATTTTCTTCATTATTTATAACAAATTCAGTTAAGTTATCTTTTACAACACTAATTAGTTCTTCTTTTTTCCATGGTTTAGATATGTAATTATTTAATCCTGCTTCATTTATTGCTTTAATTGTAGCTTCTAAACCCGCCTGACCTGTCAATAATATCTTTCTTGATTTTGAAGTTTCTTTATCTTTTTGTAATTCAACAAGGTAATCTACCCCGTTCTCACCAGGCATTATATGATCACAAATAAAAATACCTACTTTATCCTTATTTTTATATATTTTTTCAACAACCCTTTTTGCTTCAGAAACATTACTAGCTGTTTCAATAGGAAAAAATTTTTCAAATAAATTTAAATCTCTAACAATTACATCCATTACTTCTAGTTCATCTTCAATTACCAGTATATAAATTTTTGACATATTGTTACCTCATTAATTTAGTATTAATGGCCAATAAAATTTGGCAAATATTAACATAAGAATAATTCCAACAATTCCAATTGGAAGACCGACTTTAAGCATTCCCTTAGTATCAATAAGGCCAGTACTTACAGCAATTGCATTTGGTGGTGTAGAAATTGGTAATGCCATCGCAAAACTAGTTGCAATACCTAGGACTACAGCACCTAACGATACACTAAAACCTTCACCCAGATTTCCTGCTACACCAATACCAACTGCTAAAGGTGCTAAAATTGTTGCAGTTACTGTATGAGAAAGGAAAGTAGAAAGAATGATTCCAACTAAAGCAAAAGCAGTAAGAACCCCCATAGAACCTAAATGAGTCCATGCAACTCTTGAAACAAGCCAATTACCTAAACCAGTATTTCTCATAATTATATCCATTGCAATTCCTCCAGCAACTAACCAAAGCACTTCCCACGGAATATTTCTAATATCTTTAACATCAACTACATTAGTAATTACTAATGCTGTAACTGTAAAAAAAGCAACCATATTTGCTGAAATACCATGTAAAGCTTCTGTTGTCCAAAGAAGAACTGTAATAACAAAAATCACATATAGAGTAATTGCCTTAGATGATTTATCAAAAGAACCTGTCATTTTTAATTCAAATTTATCAATTTTTGGAGGAAAAGTCTTTAACATTAACCACCATGCAAATAGAACCATTATAATAACTAAAGGTAATGCTAAAGCTATCCATGTACCAAATGGTATAAAAATATTTTGTTTTGATAAAGCTGCTAAAACTACAGCATTAGGTGGTGTACCAACTGGTGTTGCAATACCTCCCAAGTTTGCTCCAAATGGAATTGCCAAAACTACAGCTTTTTTAAATGGATCATCGAATTCAAGTTGTGCTATTATTGGTAATACAACTGTCATCATCATTGCAGTTGCAGCTGTATTACTCATGAACGCAGATACAATTGCTGTGACTGATAATAATCCAAGAGTGATCATTGATGGTTTATAACCAAACGGCTTAAGTATTGCACGAGTTATATTTTTATCAAGATTATATTTTGTTGCAGCATCAGCAAGCAATAAACCACCTAAAAAAAGCATAATTATTGAATTTGCAAGTGAATAAAAATATTCTGTATAACTATTTGGTTTATAACCTACAAGTTTATGTTCAACATTAGAACATATTTTTGTAGAACTCAAATTCTCTGCTTTTATTATTACTGATGATTCATTTTCTTCAACAATTTCAACTTTTATGGGAGTAGTCTCTTTTTTATCATTAATCAAATATATTTCATTTTTATTTGTTAATGCTTTTCTTGGTATTTGATATATATTGTTCCCTTTTTGAATTAAATCGACAGTAGGTAAAGAAGAATTCATATATAACACACCCTGGGAACTAAGAAGCAAAACACCTAAAGAAATGACAAGTAAAGAAGTTCCATATATTGGTATAGGTTCAAATAGCCAAAACATCGCTGCTAAAAGAAAAATACTTAAACCTATATGACCAGCAAATGATAAACCTTCAAATTTGAAAATAAATGGTAAAACAAAACCAATAAACCCTAAACTAAACCCTAAAATTTTCCTCATCTTAGATTTTATCTCCAAAATATCTATTATTTAAATTTGAAAATACAATTTAGTATATAAAATAATTATTAACAATTCAAAATTTATTTCATTGTAAATAAGAATTTAACCATTCGAAAATAGTATCAAACCATAATTTTAAGTTCTGAGGTTTCTGCACCCAATGACCTTCATCAGGGAAATACAAGAATTTTGAAGGTATTCCCTTTCTTTGTAATGCTGTGAATAATTGAATACCTTCACTTATAGGTACTCTAAAGTCTAGCTCACCATGAATTACCAAAGTGGGCGTTTTAAAGTTTTTAACATATTTATGTGGTGAAAATTTCGAATACATATTAGGGTTATTCCACGGTGTACCTTTAAACTCATATTCAGGAAACCACAGTTCTTCTGTAGTACCATACATACTTTCTAAATTAAATACACCAGCATGTGAAATTAAACATTTAAATCTATTTGTATGTCCCAAAATCCAATTTACCATATAACCACCATAAGAAGCTCCAGCAGCAGCAATTTTTTCTTTATCAATAAAAGAATAATTATTAATTAAATAATCTACTCCTTTCATTAAATCAATATATGCTTTTCCACCCCAATCACCACTAATTTCATCACAAAATTTCTGACCATAACCTGTACTACCGCGAGGATTTATACAAGCAACAACATATCCATTCGAAGCGTACATTTGAGGATTCCATCTATAACTCCAAGAAGACGTCCATGCACCTTGAGGACCACCATGAATAAGTAAAACTAAAGGATACTTTTTGTTTTTATCAAAATATGCTGGTTTTACCATAAAACCCTGTACTTTTGTACCATTAGCACCTGCAAATATGAATTCTTCTAAAGAATTCAGATTTATATTTACTAAAATACTATCATTGAAATTTGTTAGTTTAAAAATATTTTTACTTTTTAAAATAATTTTATTAATTTCTGATGGATTATTTAGATCCTGATTAAAGCAATAAATATTATCTCCAGATTTATCTAACATAATATTAGTAATATATTTCCCTTCAACAATTGTTTCATATTTTCCACTTAAATCAATTTTGTATAAATTTGAATATAAATGCTTTTGTGATGTAAAATAAATTGATTTAGAATCGTTAGCCCAAATAAATTCATTTATTGATAAATCAATTTTTTCTGTCAAAGATTTAATAGCACCAGTAGTTCTATCATATAAAATTAAATTATATTTATCAGCCTCAAAACCAGGAATTTTCATTGCACGATAAGCAATATATCTACCGTCAGGAGAATAAAGAGGTTGATTGTCACAAGCTTTGTTAATTGTTATTTTTTTTGTAATAGAGCTCTCGAAATTATAAATAAAAAGATCATTGTTTGTACTTAAAGCTATAGCACTATCAATATTTTTTACATAACATATTTCTTTTCCATCAGGTGAAAAAGTATAATCAAAATTTCCATTAACATCAATAGGTGGAACATCATAATCTCCAGAAGTAATATCTAATAAATTATTATCTTCAACATTTACTATAAACAAGTGGCTTCTTTTATCATCTTTCCAGTAATTCCATACTCTATAAGGAAGTCTTGTAAGTATTTTTGCTTTAATTTTTTGTCTATTTATACTATCAACTTTGGATTTATTACAATCCATAGTTGTACAATCCGGATAAACATCTGAAACAAAAGCAATTTTTTTATTATCTGGTGACCATAACAATCCTGATACCCCATTCACAACATTTGTTATCTGTTTTGATTCTTTTGTTTGAAAATCATAAATAAAAATTTGTGGCACACCTTCAAAAGTTTTAATATATGCTAAATATCTACCATTTGGAGATGGAACAGGGTCATAACAACTATACTCATCAGAAATCAGATTTGTAATTGAATTATCAATTAAATTAAGGAATAAAATTCTTGATTTTCCTTTATTAGATAAATAATTATACTCAGTAATATTAAAGAAAAGCCTATTATTTTCTTTATCAATCTTCAAAGATCCAAGTCTTTTCATTTTTATAAGATCATCAACGTTGAGATTATGTTTATCCTGTGATTTTGATAAAAAAATAACGA
>Ga0116184_10004274_pt1 | contig 11334 bp, 12 predicted proteins | sample AD_JPNNA5_MetaG_FD_89886 | JGI IMG/M metagenome (GOLD analysis project Ga0116184, IMG submission 89886) | Active sludge microbial communities of municipal wastewater-treating anaerobic digesters from Japan - AD_JPNNA5_MetaG | ecosystem: Engineered > Bioreactor > Anaerobic > Digestate | place...
ACCGCTATTACAAGCAACGTGTCGCCCTGGCTTTACCGTCGCTGCGTGTGGAAACCCTGACCAAAAAGTTAATGGACGATATCAAACGTGTTCGCAAGACGAGCTTTACCCTGGCGCCCGAGGCGGGAACGCAGCGTCTCCGCAATGTCATCAACAAGGGGAACACGGAAGAAGAATTGCTGACGACGGTGCGACAGGTTTTCGACGCCGGATGGAAAGCGGTCAAGCTCTACTTCATGATCGGACTCCCCGGCGAAACGCCTGAGGATCTGGAAGGCATTTCCAACATGGCCCATCGCGCCCTCCGGGAGGGAAAGAATCGGGGTCAGGTGACGGTGAGTCTTTCCACCTTTGTTCCCAAACCCCATACACCTTTTCAGTGGTCCCGGCAGATCACGATGGCGGAGACTCAAGAAAAGCAGAATTATTTCCGCCAGGTAATCCGTCATCGGAATCTATCCGTCAAGTGGCATGACTACCGGATGTCGTTTCTGGAAGGCATCCTGTCCCGGGGCGACGAACAAACAGGACTTCTGATCGAAGAAGCCTACCGGAGAGGCGCCCGTTTTGACGGATGGAGCGATCTTTTCCACTTTTCACACTGGGAAGACGCCCTTAGTAATCGGCATATCACCCCGGAAGATCATTTTGTTGAAAGAAATCCATCGGCCGCCCTCCCCTGGGATCGCATCGACGCGGGACTCAGCCGGGCGTTCCTCCATCGGGAGGCGGAAAAGGCCGGCCGCCAGGAGACGACACCTGATTGCCGGATTTCCCCGTGTCATGACTGTGGCGTCTGCGACCATGTAAACATCAAAACAACCTTAGCCCATGACACGAAACATATCCTTTTGGAAAAACCTCGCCCTGAACCATCTGCCTCGGGAGAAGCAGCAGGAGAAAAGCGGTTTCGGATTCTTTTTACCAAAAAAGATCGTTCACGGCTTCTGTCACACCTTGAGGTTTCGTCGGCCCTGATGCGAGCCTTGAAGCAAAGCGGCCTGCGCTTTATCTACTCTCAGGGATTCCATCCCCATCCCCGGATCTCCTTCGCCGTGGCCACATCCGTCGGGATGGAAAGCCTGGCGGAGTATGCGGACATCCGGGTTGAAGAACCGATCCAAAATACCATAGCCTTCATGGAAGCAGCCAACCGCTGTCTGCCTGCGGGGATGACAATTATGGAAATGACGGACCGGCCCCTGAGCGAGCCTTCCTTAAGCGAGGCGATTCTGGCGTTCCAGTACCGGGTAGTCCTGCCTCAAAGGAAAACAATCCGCCCGGCTCAAGAAATGAACGACACGCTGCAGAATTTTCTGATTACGCCTTCATTTATCACCACCAAAACGACAAAGGATAAAACCATTGTCAAGGATATTCGTCCCCTGGTGGAAGACCTGCTGTTTGATCCGGCGACGCGAGTCATAACCCTACGGATTAAATGGCACAATAACGGCACCCTGAATCCTCTGGATTTCCTCCGGGATGTGCTCGGGTTGACTGATACAGATCTGGCCGAAACACGGATCACCAAGACGGACACCGTTTTTCGATAGGTATCAACACAGGGTTTTCTCATTTTTCTCTCTTGCCGGACGGCGAAATCAGGCTTCCCGATTTTTCTAAACAGCGAGGTCATAAATTTTATTGACAAACCGCATCGATATTCGGTAAAGTGCGCCAAAATTTTTTTATAAGGATTTGAACTATGTACGCAGTCATTAAAACAGGTGGTAAGCAGCATCTCGTTTCCCCCGGGGATGTGTTGTCCATCGAAAAGGTGGAAGGACTCAAGGGAGAGAGCTTCATTTTCAATGAGGTGCTGATGGTTGCCGACGGTGAAGATATCCGGCTGGGAACCCCGGTGGTCGAAGGGGCAAAGGTAATCGGTGAAATCGTCGCCCAGAAGAAAGGCCCCAAAATAACGGTTTTCCGTATGAAAAGACGGAAGAGCTACCACAAAAAGACTGGGCATCGTCAACCCTTGACCAGTATGAAGATCACCGAAATTTCCATCTAAGGGGTAGAAGTCATGGCACACAAGAAAGGACAGGGAAGCTCTCGTAACGGGCGAGACAGTAATGCGCAACGGCGTGGCGTGAAGGTATTCGGCGGCCAGACCATCAGCGCAGGCGGTATCATCATTCGCCAACTCGGAACCAAAATGCATCCTGGCAATAATGTCGGTTTGGGAAAAGACTACACCATATTCTCGAAAATCGATGGTATCGTCAAGTTTGAAAGACTTGACAAAAAACGCAAAAAGGTCAGCGTTTACGCTGCATAGCGACGTTAAAAAAAGGAGGCATTGGAAAGATGGGTGATCGTGAGGCCGGAGTCGTCAAGTGGTTTAACGACAAAAAGGGGTACGGGTTTATTTCCCGTCAATCGGGGGGGGACATTTTTGTTCATCACAGCTCAATCGTAGCAGAGGGCTTCAGAAGCCTGAAAGAAGGAGACCAGGTTGAGTTCGAGGTGAAAGAAGACGCCAAGGGGAAATCCGCGGTAGAGGTTAAAAGGGTATAACTCCGGTCCGCCTGCAAAGGCAGGATGTGTGGGCGAAACAATCCAGTCATCATACGTAAGAGGCACTTCCGGGTGCCTCTTTTATTTTGTGCACAGATGAAATTCATTGACGAAGCGGACATTTATGTAAAGGCCGGAGACGGCGGTCGCGGTTGTGTCAGTTTCCGGCGGGAAAAATATGTTCCGCGCGGAGGACCGGACGGCGGCGACGGCGGTAAGGGAGGAAATATCGTGATGCGGGCCTCTTTTTCCCATCACACCCTTCTGGACCTGAAGCATCAACCACGCCATGTGGCCAGGCGTGGTGAATCCGGCCGTGGAAGCTTGAAAACCGGTGCGAATTCTCCGGACGTGGCCATCACGGTCCCGGTTGGAACCATTGTATCAGATGTCGACACCAGAGAAATTCTGGTCGATTTCACCCATGATGGTCAGGAATGCATTGTCGCCAAAGGTGGTATCGGTGGAAAGGGAAACGCGCACTTCAAAACATCGACCCATCAGACCCCCCGGTTTTCACAAGAAGGCATGCCGGGTGAAGAACGTCGGATCCACCTGGAGTTGAAATTAATCGCCGATGTCGGCCTGGTCGGTCTTCCTAACGTCGGCAAATCGACGTTCATCGCCAAAGTCTCCGCGGCGAAACCGAAAATCGCCGATTATCCTTTCACCACGTTATCGCCAAATCTGGGGGTTGTCTCATATGGTTCCTATCGCGCTTTTGTCATTGCCGACATCCCGGGCCTGATCGAGGGTGCACATCAGGGTTCCGGTATGGGAATCCGCTTTCTGCGTCATATCGAGCGGACCCGTGTACTCCTGCACATTATAGACATTTCCGACACATCGGAGTTATCGGGGTGGGACAAATATGTTCTGATCAACCGAGAGTTGTCTTCCTTTGGCGCCGCTGTGGCGAACAAACCACAGATTGTGGCCATCAACAAGATCGATTTAACGATGACCCGGGACAAACTGAAAAAAGAAATTGCTTTTTTCGCGCAAAAGGGCATAGAAATACTGACTTTTTCTGCGGCAACCGGAGAAGGAATTCCGCATGTGATCGACACTCTGGTGAAAATGATAAATACCCCACAAAATGATGGATAAGTCATGTCGAATATTAACAAGGAAACCTTAAAAGGCGTAAAAAAAGTCATTATCAAGATCGGGAGCGCCGTCCTGACGGGAAAAGACGGTCTGGATATTCAGATTATCGACCAACTGGTCGATGAGATGTCCGATTTAATCAAAAAAGGCTACCACATCGTCCTGGTGACTTCCGGTGCCATCGCATCCGGGAAACACCGCATGGGCATCACCGGCCCCTTAAAGAGCATTCCCCAGAAACAGGCCGCAGCAGCCATAGGTCAGGGACGACTCATGCGAGTCTATTCAAATTCTTTTGGCAAGCACGGCATGCATGTCGCCCAGATACTCTTAACCATGAGCGACCTGACGGAGCGGAAACGCTTTCTCAACATCCGAAATACACTGACCACGCTGCTCGAGTGGGGTGTGATTCCCATCATCAACGAAAACGACACCGTGGCCGTCGAAGAAATCAAATTCGGCGACAATGATAATCTGGCTGCGATGATCGCCAATGCCATCGAGGCCGAACTGGTCATCAACCTGACAATGACAGAGGGTTTGTTTGACCGGAACCCGAACATTTCCAAGGATGCCAAACGCATTCCCATCATTCATGAAATTACAGAGGAAATCGAAGGTGCTGCTTCCGCGGAAGGCACCGCCGAAGGAAGCGGCGGTATGCGAAGCAAGGTTTTAGCGGCAAAAAAGGTAACAGTCTTCGGGATTCCCTACATCATTGCCCAGGGGAAAAAGGCGGGAATTCTGAAGGATATCTTTGCAGGAAAAGACACCGGCACACTATTTCTTCCTGCCCGGGAACCTCTAAACAGCCGGAAATACTGGATCGCCTTCACGCTGCGCTCTCAGGGTAAACTGACCATTGACGAAGGCGCGCGCAACGCCATCATCGGGTCGGGAAAAAGCCTTCTCCCCTCCGGCATCGTTGACGTTGAGGGAGACTTCACGATCGGTGATCCCGTCACTTGCATTGATCTTAAGGGCGCGTCTTTCGCCAAGGGGCTCGTTAATTACAGCGCCTCGGAAATACGCAGGATCATGGGCCTTAAATCGTCAAAAATCAGCCAGATTCTTGGCTACAAGGACTACGATGAAGTGATCCACCGGGATAATATGGCCGTTATGGCGCATCAAAAAAACCGGAAACCCAAAGCCCCTTCAGGACCAAAAAAAGGCCCGCCAATCGGCAAAATTCCCTAATATTTCCTTGACATGGTTTATGTGGATATGTTAATCGACGGCGGTAGCTCGGGGGACGCATAACCTATTATAACATCAGGGATTTACAAGCGTTTAGGGTAGAGAGATCGGCGGGACGAATACCGGTTTTAGGTGCCGGTATTTGTGTTTTTTGCGGGACAGGAAGAGGCGGCTGGATTCAGGGAGGCCGTATATGGATAAAGAGTCGGCGCGCCGGGGATAGAGGAGGCGGCGCCGGGATGAGCAAGCAGGACCAATTCGAAAATTTTAGAAGGAGGCAATGAAAGATGGAGGAAATGTTACCAGGATTAAAGAAGTACCCCCATATCTTCAGTCCACTGCAGATTGGCAAGCTGAAGGTAAAGAACCGTGTGAAGTATGCATCGACGGAGACGAACTTCAATTACCGTGACGGTTATGTTTCGGACAAGGAAGTTGGTTACATGGAAGCGCAGGCCAGAGGCGGTGCGGGAATCGTAACGACGCAGGGTGCGTACACGGATCCGCGCGGTGAAGGCCGCGGCTATGTCGGCATGATGGCGATCTGGGATGACAAGTTCATTCCGGGTTTGAAGAGACTGGCGGACGTGATCCACAAGCACAATTCGGCTTCTTGTTTGCAGCTGATGCACTGCGGTCGTGTCGGCGCGATCGAGCTGAACTACTCGGTGGGTCCCTCTGCGGTACCGCAGAAGCTGCCTTTGTTCCGTCCCCCGGTGGAGATGACGAAGGACCAGATCAAGGATTGTATCCAGGAGCACATTGACGGTGCGCGCAGAGCGGTAGAGGCGGGCTACATGATGGTTGAGATTTCGGGCATCGTGGGTTACCTGCTTTCCAACTATGTATCTTCGTACACGAACAAGCGAACGGACGAGTATGGTGGGGACATTCGCGGCCGTATGAAGTTTGTCATGGACATCATCAAGGGCTGCAAGGAAGTCTGTGGCGACATTCCGGTCGGCATTCGTCTTTGCGGTGAGGAGCTGTTGGATGACCGCGGTGGTAACACGGTAGAGGAGAGCCTCCAGTCCTGTATATTGGCGGAGGAAGCGGGTATTGATTACCTGAGCGTGACGGCGGGCTGGCAGGAGTGTGCGGTACCGGTCATTACGCGTGACGTACCGATGGGCTACTGGCTGTACATTGCGGAACGGATGAAGAAGCACCTGAAGGTTCCCGTATACCATGCATACCGTCAGTTCGTACCGGAGATTCCGGAGAAGGCGATGGCGGAAGGGAAGCTGGATGGCTGGGAGATGTGCCGTCCGATGATCGCGGATCCGCTTTTGCCGATCAAGATCATGGAAGACCGCCAGCAGGATATCATTCCTTGCATCGCATGTAACGTGTGTTTGGCGCGCCTGTTCCGGGATACGGAGCTTTGCTGTACGGTTAACCCGGCTCTGGGTCACGAGAACGAGGTGGATTGGGGTCAGTACGGCTGGAAGAAAGACCCGGTATCGAAGAAGGTTGCGATTGTGGGTGCGGGTCTTGCGGGTCTGCAGGCCGGTGCGATCATTGCGGCGAAGGGTCATGATGTCACGATCTATGAGAAGCGCAACGTGGTCGGTGGTCAGTTCGAGATCGCTTCGAACGGTCCCTGGGGCGACGAGGAGCTGATCCGGATGGTGAATTATCTGAAGGCGCAGTGTGATCGTTACGGTGCGAAGATCGTATTGAACAAGGCGGTTACGGCGGACGACCTGAAGGCGACGGATGCGGATGCGGTGATCATCGCGACGGGTGCGGTACCGGACAAGGAAGCGTATGTGGGTTCGGACAAGGCGAACGTGTGCACGTGCTTCGACATTCTTCAGGGTAAAGTGAAACCCGGCAAGAACACGGTTCTGTTGGGCGGCAAGGCGGTGAGTATTGCGACGGCGTTGTACATCATCAACAAGTACAAGGATGTGAACGTATCGATCGTTGGCCCGCAGAAGAAGTTCGGACCGGATGTGAACATTTCTTACGTATGGCGTTACATGCTGAAGTTAAAGCAGGGTAAGGTCAACCAGATGAACCGTACGACGGCGAAGGAGATCGTTGATGACGGCGTGATCATTCTGGATGCGGAGAAGAAGGAAGTGAAGGTACCTGCGGACCTGGTGGTGATTGCGGATCTTCGTTCGAACACGGAGATCAAGTACGGTAAGTACGGTAAGGCCGAGGTGTTCATGATCGGCGACGCGATCCAGGTGAGAAGGGGTTACGCGGCGATTCACGACGGATATCGCATGGGTATGAAGTTCTCCCATAAGTGGTATCAGCTGATGCACAGAACGACGAAACACGACTAACCAAAGGAAGGGGATTTAGGATATGATTCCAGAGATTGATGTAATGAAGTGTAACGGTTGCATGATTTGTGTTCGTGCATGTCCCGTTGGGATAATCGGGATGTTCGCCAAGAAGGCGGTCATGCTTCGCGACTTGTGTGAGGAGTGCGGGATCTGCGCGTTTTCCTGCCCTGAGGTAGCGATTTATTACGAGCTGGAAGACACGAAGTCTTTGAATACGTACACGGCGGCGTTCCCGACGGCAAAGCGTCTGGATGCGATATTGGGACAGAAGGGCGAGAAATAGTCGTTCAGGAAGGATAGAGAAAGATGAGTAATGTACATCCGAATTTTATCGATCACATCAGCATCGCGGTATTCGACGTGGTGAAGGCGGAGTCGGATTATATGCGGATCTTTGGCTGGGATGTAGCGGAGCGTTATTTTGATCCGGATTCCCATATCAACGTGACGTGCTTCAAGGTTGGCCCGACGACGGTTGAGGTGATGGAGGACGAGGGGTCAGGCGGCTGGTATGAGCTGCAGGATCTGAAGGGGAACATCGTGGTCAGCGGCTCGGGTGCGGAGACGAAGTGGGTGAAGAAGTCGACTCCGAAGCCGGAGGGTGTGATGTACGATGTGGGATACTGGATCACGAAGGCCAACGGCGGCAAAGAGGGTGTTCAGCTGCTTTCGATCAACGTTGATTCGGTTAATGAGGCGGTTCCGAAGCTGAAGGAAAACGGTGCGGTGATCGTACCGGAGAAGTTCGGCGAGAAGAAGGAAGTCCGTTTCTGGCCTGAGAAGAAGCGTTATTATGCGTTTGTTCATCCGAAGGACACCCATGGTGCCCTTTGGGAGGTCATTGACGGGAAGTATGCTTCCCAGCTGTAAGCGATAAAGCAGGGTCGCAAGACCCCGGGTAAACGAAGGGCCCCTCCTCAAAAAAGGGGCCCTTCTATTGTCCGGCGGACAAACAGACAAATCTTGGCAAGATCAGTTGCCTTGCCGCTGCATGATGGAAAGCAAATTCCCTACTTTCCCCTTTATATCAGGGCTTCCCGTGATTTCACTGACCAGACAGATGCACCTTGCGCCCCGCGTTGCCACTTCGAAGATATTGTGCTCCTTGATTCCTCCGATGGCCACGAAGGGAATCCGGGTATGGGCAACGGCCCATTCCAGGTAGGACAACCCGACCGGAGCCATGACGTCTTCTTTGGTGCGGGTTTCAAACAGGGGCCCCACCCCGACATAATCCACGTCCAAGGCATGGGCTTCTTCCAACTGCCGCGGCTCATGGGTCGACCAGCCAAGAATCCGCTCCGGTCCGATGAGTCTGCGCACCGCCGCCACGGGATAATCGTCCTGACCCACATGGACCCCATCGGCGTCACTTAGAAGGCAGAGATCGGGGTGATCGTTTACGATAAAAAGGGCACCATGGTCCCGTGTCAGGCGGCGAAGCTCCAGACATTCCCTGTATTTCTCCGCCATGGACTTCTTCTTTTCCCGGTATTGAATAATCCGGATGCCCGCCTCCAACATTTCACGGACCACCTGACGGTTCTTACGACCGGCGGAGAGATTTTCCGCCGTAATACCATAAATGCCCCTGGTGTTAAATTGCCGCATTTTTTCTTGTTTTGTCATGGCTATATCATCAACCCCGTTATTTCATCACTATGCTTTTTACTCGCGTTTTTACACAATTCCCTTCACACAGTTGCAGAATTCCGGCCGGTACCCTCTTTTGCGCAGCATGGCAATGATCTCGTCAACACTGCGTTCATCATCGATAACAAACTGTCCGGGCCGGGAACAGTTATGGGCATATCCTCCCACCGTCGTCTTTGAACCGGCAGACATCCGGGTCATTCCCAAACCCACCAGGTGATCCCGGACATAAGCATTTTCGCGGGTCGAAATGCTGACGCCGGCCCGCGGCAAAAACAGGCGGGTCGCCAAAATGAACCTTACGAAACGGATATCATCGACAGGATCCGAGGGCCCGGCCATGGTCCCGGCCGGCCGTAATCTGGGATAGGACAGGCACAATTCCACCTCGGGATAGCGGCGCTGCAGATAGTCGCCATGGATCCCGGCCATGAACATGTCATGGACAGCAGATCCCAGCCCCAGAAGCGGTCCGATGTTGATATGCTTAAATCCGGCCGCAATCGCGCGCTCCGGCGCTTCCAGCCGAAAAAGGTAATCCTTCTTCTCACCGTAACGGTGGACCTGATCATAGAGATTCCGATCGTAAGTCTCCTGGTAAAGGGTCAGGCCTGAAGCCCCGGCATCCCGTACCACATCATATTCTTGCCGGGTCAGGGCATAGATTTCCAGAAGAATCTCGGAAAAATACATGGACGCCATACGTATCGCATCAGCAATGTAAGCAACCGGTGACTGTCGTCGATCGCCACCCGTTAATAGAAGAATGCTGTCAAAACCTGCCTTCTTCAGGACTTTCATTTCCGCCCGCATTTCCTCGGAATCCAGCCGTTTGCGTTCATAAGATCCTGCTTCGAGGGAATATCCGCAATAGGTGCAACCGTTGGTGCAGTAGTCTGACAGATAAAGGGGGGCGTAAAGAAGGATCACCTTCCCGAAGTATTGCTCGGTCAGGTCATGGGCCCGGCGTGCCATCCGTTCCAGCACCTCCAAATCGTCCGTAAGGAGGAGCTTCAGATAGTCGATCCGATCCAGGTAGTCTTTATCGATGATCGCCATCAGCTCGGTGCGGGTCACCGCTGACTTATGAGCTTGGTATAAAGCTTCCGCGGCAAGCAGTTCCCGATAGATCATGCGCCTCTCCTGAGAAAACCTGTCAGGGGTGACGATGCATCGGCAAAGTCCTTCTCCGCCAAAAGTCCCATCTCGTAGGCCATGCGCCCTGCCTCCACGGCTTTTGCCATGGCAACCGCCATCATGATGGGGTCCGTAGCCGTGGCAATAGCCGTGTTGGCCAATACGGCATCCGCGCCAAGTTCCATGGCCGAAGCAGCATGGGACGGACGTCCAAGCCCTGCGTCAATAATGACGGGAATTTCGATTTCATTGATGATCGGCTGCAGGAGCGCTGCACAGGTGATACCCTTATTGGTGCCGATAGGCGCCGCCAGGGGCATGACCGCCGCCACACCCGCTTTTTCCAGTTTTTTTGCCGCCACAAGATCGGGACTGATGTAGGGAAATACCTGAAATCCTTCATCAACGAGAATTTCTGCTGCTTTCAGGGTTTCTTCATTGTCCGGCAGCAGATACTTGGCGTCGGTTTCAACCTCAATCTTGATCCAGTCGGATCCGGTCAGTTCCCGACCGATCCGGGCGATCCGCACCGCCTCATCGGCACTGCGCGCCCCGGACGTATTGACCATCACAACGCATTGCTCCGGAATAAAATCCATCACATTTTCGTGCTTTGCGTCAGGATCAATCCGACGCACCGCAACGGTAATGACTTCCACGCCGGCCTTTTCCACCATCTTCGGAATAACCGTATAGGAAGACAGTTTTCCTGAACCAATGAAAAACCGGCTCTTCAGGTTCCTGCCTCCGATCTGATAACTCATCTCCGCCTCCTTATCCACCGCCGACAAAGGTCACGACATCCACTTCGTCCCCCGGCTTCAGGTCGAAGTCGGCCCAGTTGTCTCTTTTTACAATTTCACCGTTGACCAGGACCGCTACCCGTTTACGGTCGTACTGATGTTCCCCTAAGAGCGTATCAATATTCTTGCATTCCGGTTTTTCCTTACCGTTGAGTTTGATCATGCATCTGTACCTTCTCCTGACAACAAAAAACCTTCACCGGCGGTCATGCCTGTGAAGGTTTTTATTCCTGCATATTATCCTTTCTCCCTACGCCGGCATTATCCGTATCAGGTTCATCGGGTATAATCTCAGGCATCCCTTCCAGGATACCACCCCAAAGCGCCGATCTTCTCTTCGTTTGATAAGTCGATTTCCGCGCTGTTCACCAATCGTGACGGGCAAGTACCCGTTACGATTGACATATGGATCATTATTATCTTTTCTATCCCCTTTCAGCATCCATGCATTTTGCGTCTTTATAATAAGGAAGAAGAAGCCTTGTCAACAGGAAAATCGCCTCATGCTGGAAAATGTCTGGAGCAAAAAGAAACCCCCCGTTCCTTCTGGGGGAACAGGGGGTTGTTGGTTCATGTGACTTCCGATTAGTCTAACAGCC
>Ga0116184_10004276_pt1 | contig 11332 bp, 6 predicted proteins | sample AD_JPNNA5_MetaG_FD_89886 | JGI IMG/M metagenome (GOLD analysis project Ga0116184, IMG submission 89886) | Active sludge microbial communities of municipal wastewater-treating anaerobic digesters from Japan - AD_JPNNA5_MetaG | ecosystem: Engineered > Bioreactor > Anaerobic > Digestate | place...
AATTGAAGCATTGAGCGGACGGCAAGTAGTCCTTGAAGGCTGGGTTGGAGACAATACTACCGGAGAGGGCATTGCAGGCGCCAACATAGTCATTTCCGGAACAAATGCGGGTACGTCGACCCGGCTGGATGGATCCTTTACACTCACACTTGAGAATCCTTTCTCTGAGCTCATTATATCCTGTATCGGATACACCAGTGTTTCGATCCCTGTTCAGGCAAGAGATAGTATTATTGTATTGCTTGAACCAGAAATTAGAGCCTTAGACGCTGTTGTTGTCATTGGATATGGACAGGCCCGGCTGGCAGACATCACAGGTTCGGTATCGCATATAAATGGAACTGATTTGTTTAAATCGCAGGCCAGTACCCTGGAAAAAGCTCTCGGAGCAAAGGCCCCCGGAGTTCTGGTAATTCAAACCACCGGAAAGCCGGGTGAAAATGCTTCGGTAAGAATCAGAGGTATGGGATCCATTAATATGAATCCCGATCCTTTGTTTGTAATTGACGGAGTCATCACTGATCAGATATCGCTGATCAATCCACAGGATATTGAGAATATCGAAATTCTAAAGGATGCAGCAGCAGCGGCCATATATGGCGCTAACGGATCCAACGGAGTTGTTCTGGTAACCACCAAACGTGGTCATTCTGGGAGAACGAGCGTCCAATACAACTCATCGGTTATTATGAACCTTCGTCCCAGAAAACTCCCTGTTATGAATGCTGATCAGTACGCAGATTTTTACAATTCCCTTCTGGCCGAAAAAGGAATTGTTCAGATGTCCTATTCAAGAGAATTCCGGCAAAAGTATTTCGGAGAAGGATGGGAAAAAGGAACCGACTGGCAGGAGGCCATTTCAAAAGATGCCATTAAATCGAATCATTATCTCAATATCACAGGAGGAATCAGGAATTACGGCAATTTCAGTATTTCGGCAAATTATTATACTGAGGATGGGGTGTTAATCAATACCTGGGCTGCCCGGACAAGTCTTTCTGCAAATTCTGACTTCAAAGCAGGAAAGATTTTCCGACTGGGCGAATCATTCAGTTTTGGCAGGTTGCTTTACAGGGATATTGGTTCCCGCAGCGGAAATCCATGGAATGTGTCCACCATTACCTCTCCCCTGATGAAAATTCAAAATGATAAAAACAAGGGTGGGTATGAGGGCCCTCAGACAGCCATTGAATTTTCTCCAGGAGAATATTATTCCAATACAGGAGGCAATGACAAAACCAATCCTCTTGCAGAACTGGAAATTCCGGATTTCAGAAGGTACATTAACTCGGCTCTCGGAAATATCTATGCAGAACTGAATCCGATCAACTGGTTAACTTTCCGCACAACATTCGGATTTGACCTAAGAAATCCCCGGGTTAAAAACTGGTTGCCATCATATGAATTGGGTGTTCGCAGCAATAACCGCGCTTCATTATATGAGGAGTTTTCTGATTATATTGGTATGTCGATTGATAATCAGCTTACGTTATCTCAATCCATTGGAAAGCATGATATCAATGCCACATTTGTTCATCATGCCCGCGGTTCAGAAAACAATATCATCAACGGAACAGGATATAATTTTCGTTATGAATCCCTGAACGTTCTTGATCAATCAGACGAAGCTGACCGGCAACTCCATGATGCCATCTATTCGTACAGGGCACTATCCTATCTGGCCCGGATTATGTATAGTTATGGCGGGAAATATTACCTGACAGCAAGTGCTCGGCGTGACGGAGTGTCACGGTTCAAACCAGGACGCAGATTTGGCAATTTCCCTGCCATTTCGTTTGCATGGAAAATAAATGAAGACTTTTTCAGTAGAATTCACTGGCTTGATATGGTAAAGATCAAAAGCGGTTGGGGAATGACCGGAAATTCCAATGTGGTGGATTTCCAATATGGAGAATTTCTCGATAATACAAGTAATTTTTCTCCCGTTTTTGGTGTAAACCAAAAGTTGGTTCCGGGCATGTACCTCTTTTACTCCTTTGCCAATCCCGAAATAAGATGGGAAGCAGCCAGAACCTTTAATACGGGAATTGAATTCAGTATACTAAACGGGAAATTAGAGGGCTCAGCAGAATATTATGTCAAAAATCAGAATGATCTGCTCGTACGAGTCCCTGTTTCAGTCATATTCGGCCGGTCAGGAAACCAGTCCGATCCGTGGGTAAACTCAGGAAAATTACAAAACAGAGGTTTTGATTTCTCTGTTACATTAAAGGACTCAGAAGGACTCTTCCGGTATTCTCTTACTGCCCTACTATCTGCATTCCGCAATAAAGTAAGGTATATTCCCCAGCAGGAAATAATCAATTCTGACAATACCACCATTACCGTAAAAAATCACACGATTGGAAGCCTGTATGGTTTTGTGGCGAAACGAATAATCACGGAAGCAGATTTTGACGTAAACGGAAATTACCTGTATGCCATGCCGGCTTCAGGAAAGCCGGCACCCGGTGATCTCATGTTTGCTGATCTTAACCACGACGGAATTATCAACGATCTGGACAAAACCATTATAGGAAAACCCGTTCCTGATGGGATGGCAAGTCTGATTTTTGACGGTTCCTTTGGAAATTTCGATCTGTATGTTTTACTGAACGGGATTTGGAATTTCGATATTTTTGATGTGCAACGTTCAAAACTTATGTCATTTGAAAGCCAGGATATGAATCATAACAAACTGGCAGAGTATGCCCGGAATTATTACCGTCCCGGTTACCCAGGCACCAAATACCTGAGGGCTGATCTTTTTAATACCAATCAGAACGACAGGATTTCAACCTGGTGGATTGAAAAAGGTTCCTTCCTGCGATGCAGAGAATTTCAACTCGGATACACATTTAAATCTCTTGTATATGTACCTGGGCAGAAACCAACGATACGGCTTTATGCAGCTGCATCCAACATATTTACGATTACGCGATATAAAGGACGGGACCCGGAAGGAGCTCTTTCCGCATCACCATTAAATTCGGGAATTGACAATGGCATTTATCCTGTACCCCGATCATATGGAATTGGATTGCAGTTCCAGTTTTAAAAATTATAACAGGAAAGAACGGATATATCCTTTTCGGGAATGATATGTCACGTTGTTACAGAGAATGAAATAAAACTATATATTTATCACTTCGTTCAACCTATTGTTTAATATTAGTAACATGAAAAACAGTTATTTCATTTTCTTTTGCTGTATTGCTCTTTTGTTTTCCTGCCAGAGCAAAAATGACATTGTGATACCAGCCGACGGAAAATGGAAATTTAAAACAGGTGATAGTGCCATTTTTGCAAATCCCAATTATAATGATGCTTCATGGGACAGTATCTCTCCGAACATGGTATGGGAAATGCAGGGATACAGCATGTACAACGGAATCGGATGGTACCGGCTGCATTTTTATCTTCCTGAGAAGATGAAGAAAAATGCCTGGATGAAGGACAGCATCCAGATAATCATCGGACAGGTAGACGATTGGGATGAAACCTTTCTGAACGGAGAAATCATTGGGCAGAATGGGGTGACAATAAGAGCGGATCGTAGCAATCTACCAGCTAAATTAACAGGAGGAGCAGACGCATACAGGCTGTTGAGGAAATATGTTCTGTCCGTTTCTGACCCACGGTTACGATGGAATCAGGAAAATGTCCTGGCCGTGCGGGCAATTGATTTTGGCGGTGGTGGAGGAATTTACGGGAAGACGCATTTCATCAGCATGGTCGATCTGAAAGACTTCCTGCATTTTGATACGGAAAAATACCCGGTTGAGTACAAGGGGTTAAATCAATTTCAGGTTAAAGCGGCTCTGATCAATTCACATAATTCCTTTGAATTTAAAGGAACACTTTCATGCAGGATTATTTCAACCGATCATCAGCAAACGGTTTTTGATACATCCCTTAATCTATCTGTACCTCCAGGAAGTGAGCAGGTTAAGGAATTTACTTTACGGACAGATCAGACAATGCGGCACGTTTACTTTTTCTCATTCCGCGATAAGAAATCCGGTAAAGTTTTTTCAACATCGGGAGAATTGCCGTATATTCTGACACCACCGTCTCCACCGGAACCAAGGATTAACGGAGCCAGTGTCATTGGGGTTCGCCCCGGCAATGATTTTCTTTTTTATATTCCTGTTACCGGGGTGAGGCCTATCACATATAAAGCGCAAGGTCTTCCTGACGGTTTGTCTCTTGATCCGTCCAAAGGAATCATTTCAGGACGCACTGCGAAAAGAGGAGAATACCATGTTGTTTTGGAAGCATCCAACAGCAAAGGAATAGCCACAAAAGAAATCCGGATCATTGTGGGAGATAAAATCGCCCTGACTCCTCCCATGGGATGGAATAGCTGGAATTGCTGGGGTTTAAGCGTTGACGACGAAAAAGTACGGGCTGCGGCCGATCAGTTTGTCAATACCGGGCTGATTGATCATGGCTGGACGTACATCAATATGGATGACGGCTGGGAAGCACCCCAAAGGGCCCGTAACGGGGAAATTGTACCCAATGAGAAGTTTCCTGATATGAAAGAACTTACCAGTTATGTTCATTCGAAAGGTTTGAAAGTAGGGATTTACAGCTCGCCTGGTCCGCTTACCTGCGGTGGATTTCTTGGTTCCTATCAGCACGAAATGCAGGATGCAAAAAGTTATGCCAGGTGGGGAATCGATTACCTGAAATACGACTGGTGCTCTTATGGAAGAATCGCCAAGGACAACAGCCTGGAAGAACTGAAAAAACCCTATCTTCTCATGCGCAAATGCCTTGACAAAGCCGGCAGGGATATCGTGTTCAGTTTGTGCCAGTATGGTATGGGGGAAGTCTGGAAGTGGGGGCACGAAGTGGGAGGAGATTGCTGGAGAACCACCGGAGATATTGAAGACACATGGGAAAGTATGAGTAATATAGGTTTTTCACAAGACGTCTGCGCTCCCTATACCCGTCCCGGCTACTGGAACGACCCCGACATGCTGGTAGTAGGATGGGTGGATGGGGTCCAAGCCTGCACCCAACCCGACTGACACCCAGCGAACAATATACTCATATCACCCTTTGGTGCCTGCTTTCATCTCCACTGCTGATTGGTTGCGATTTAACAAAACTTGATGCTTTCACCTTGAATCTGCTAACCAATGATGAAGTGCTTGCCGTTAATCAGGATCCGGCAGCCAAGCCGGCACAACGGATTCTGAAAGCAGAAACGGGACAAATCTGGATTAAACCTCTTGAAGACGGATCGATTGCCGCCGGTTTGTTCAATACATCAGAAAAGGATCAGAATATGACACTGGCATTCAAAGACCTTCATCTTTCCGGGAAACACAAGATTCGAAATCTCTGGCGCCAGAAAGATGAAGGATCATTTGCCGACGCATTTGAGTGCAAGGTTCCTCCCCACGGCGCTGAGATGATACGGATTTTCCCATGATTTTCTGTCACTTCTATAAAAAACCTTTGTTCCACAGTATTATTTCTGCCGTGGAATCAAATATTGGATAAATTAAAAACGTTCATGGAAAGCATAAACTACCTACCTTCTGACAAGCGGTATGAGCGGATGAAGTACCGGAGATGCGGTAAAAGCGGCATTGATTTACCGGTCATTTCGCTCGGATTGTGGCACAACTTTGGCCATTACGATGATTTTGCCAACATCCGAAAGATGCTGCATTTTGCGTTTGATCATGGCATTACGCATTTTGATCTGGCCAACAACTATGGCCCCCCTCCCGGCGCTGCAGAAGAAAACTTCGGCGAGGTTCTTCATTTCGATTTTAAAGGGTATCGTGATGAAATGATAATCAGTACCAAAGCGGGTTATTATATGTGGCCTGGTCCTTACGGGGATTACGGCTCGAAAAAATATCTCGTTGCCAGCCTTGATCAGAGCCTGAAGAGGATGCATCTCGATTATGTGGATATTTTTTATCATCATCGGCCTGACCCTAACACACCGTTGGAGGAAACCATGGCAGCACTTCATCTGATTGTTCAGCAGGGTAAGGCCCTGTATGTCGGGATTTCCAACTACCCTGCCGATCTCACAAAAAAAGCAGCATCCATGCTCCGACAGATGGGCACTCCCTGCCTGATTCATCAGCCCAAATACTCCATGCTTGAACGCTGGGTTGAACACGGGCTCCTGGATGTGCTCGAAGAGGAAGGAATCGGATGCATTGCCTTCTCCCCTCTTGCCCAGGGACTTCTGACCTCCCGTTATCTCAACGGTACCATTCCTGAAGACAGCCGTGCTGCAAAGCCGCATGGTTTTCTAAAACCCGACCAAATTACCAACCAAAAGCTCCAACTTATCAGGTCATTGAATACCATCGCATCAGAAAGAGGGCAAACCCTTGCCCAAATGGCTCTTTCATGGATTCTTAAGGATCGTCGCGTTACCTCCGTGCTCGTTGGAGCGTCCCGCATTGAACAATTACAGGAAAATCTTGCTATATTGCAGGCACCGGATTTCACGAAAAACGAACTAGATAAAATTGAGGATCTGCTAAAAGGAATGCCTTCATGACGGGAAGTAAAAAAAGAATGCCCAGAAAACATATATTTTCTTTTCCACCTCTTATTATCCTGACACTTTTGCTTTCAGCAATATCACGTGCCGCCTTCCCGCAATCGCCCGATGAAGAGTTATGGACTGGCGCCGGAATCCGCTATGACATCAACAATAAATTCCGGTTTGACCTGGAACAGGAATGTCGGTGGAAAGATCATATAGGAACATTTAAATTTACTTTCACCGAAATGGGCTTGCAATGGCGAATCAGCAGGATTTTCAGTATCCGTGGCAAGTACCGTTACCTGTTCGTACCTAATGATCATGATGCCGGTAAGTTCTATCTGGATGGAAATATTAACCTTTCAAAGAAAAAGTTTCCGCTGAGCCTCGGTTACCGGCTCCGATATGAACGGGGCAATGAATTTGTTGTGAGTAAAACGGAAAACTGGCTGCGCAACCAGATCGAGATGAACTGGAATATGTCAAGGATAGCCGATCCATATATCGGGTGGGAAAATTTCAGACGGCTTGATGGCATTAATGAAGCACGTGCGAATCGATATTCCTTTGGTATTGACTGGAAACTGAGCAAAATAATTTCCCTGACTTCCTTTTATATTTTTGAAGACGAATTCAATGTGAAGCATCCTCAGGACAGGCACATTCTTGGAATACGTCTCACCTACAGGTTCCGGGATAAGGGAAATGTTTCCCAGGGCCAGTAAGCAGGAGTTTACTACAAGTTTTTTGTTCCGGGAGTTGGTTTCTTAAAGTCAACCCAGTTTTTCCCTCCATCCGGCTTACGGCCGAAAGAAATATCCTGTTTCATTCCTTTATAACGAATTGAGTCAAGGCAAACCATCTTCCCCTCCACGAGAGTATATATGCCAAGGAATTCACCCTTTTTACTCAATTTAAAAGGAAGATGCCTTATTCCAGCTGAAGTATTTCCATCAGCCCACAGGAGTAAAAATCCGTGCGGAGCAATCACCATGGAATCGGGTGAATCTGAAGGAATTGCATATCGTGAAGGATTTTCGGGATTGTCTGAAATCATCCAGCCGGCTATGCTCACAGATTCTGTCCCTTTATTGTACAGCTCAATCCAATCGGAATATTTTCCGGTATTGCTTTTAATAATGGTTTTATTATTAGCCAAAATTTCATTGATGACTACCTGGCCCGTAAGATTTTGAACCAAAAGGACCAGTATCAGGGTAACAGGTACTATCTTGATACCCAATCTAAATATTGATAAACCTTTTAACTTAGCGTTTACTGAGAACTTTTGATTCATATTTTTCAATTTCTGAAATATATTCTGTGCTAGCAGGAACATCATTTACCATACAAAAGTAATCCCATACCGCACCCCAGGGCAGAGTTTTTGCTTCTTCCATAAAGGCTAGTTTCTGGAAGCCCTGGTTCTTATCTTCGTAAGTCCGGAGTTTCTTCAGAGGCTCCAGCAGTGCAAAGAGAAAACTCTTCAGTGCATTACGAGTTCCAATTACATATGCACCAATCCTGTTAATACTTGCGTCAAAGAAATCCAATCCGATGTTAACTCTTTTCAGAGCGTTTGCCCTCACAATTTCAAGTGCCAGCTGTGTCAATTCATCATTCAGAGAAAGAACATGGTCGCTATCCCAACGGATACCCCTGCTAAGATGAAACATGATTTCATCAGAGAAAAGCAATATGGATGACACTTTATCCGCCACCGATTCGGTCGGATGAAAATGTCCCATGTCAATGCAAATCATTTTCTTTCTGGTAAGGCAGTAACCCATGTAAAACTCATGCGAACCAACAACAAACGCTTCGCTTCCGATTCCGAACAATTTGCTCTCAAGAGAATCGGTCATGTGTTTCTCATTATAGACATCCTCGAAAATTGTATCAAGGGACTGTCGGAGCAGTTCTCGGTGTTTCAGGCGATCCACTGTCAGGTCCTTTGTACCATCAGGAATCCAGATATTATGCACGGTTCTTTTTTTCAGTGCTTTCCCCATATAAGCACTGATCTCGCGGCACCGTCTGACGTGTTCAATCCAGAATTCCCTGATTTTTTTATCCTTACTTGATAAGGTAAACCCGTCGTTGGCCAGAGGATGGGAAAAACAGGTACAATTAAAGTCCAATCCCAGTCCATTCTTTTTTGCCCAATCAACCCAGCTTTTAAAGTGTTTTGGTTCAATCTGGTTACGATCAACGAATTTCTTACCGAAGTCACCGTAAATAGCATGCAGATTAAAACGATGCTTTCCGGGGAGGAGAGAAAAAACAAATTCCAGGTCTTTTCTCAGTTCATCAATGTTCCGGGCTTTGCCAGGGTAATTGCCCGTGGCCTGAATACCACCCCCTGAAAGAGCGGCATCCGGTTTTTCAAATCCGCCTACGTCGTCAGCCTGCCAGCAGTGCAGGGAAATGGAAATCTGACGCAAAATTTCCAGCACCTTATCGGTATCAACACCCAGATTTGCATAAACTTCTCTTGCTGCAGAGTAAGCCTTTTCAATTTTCTGATTTTTCATAATACATTAAGGTTAGTTGGTTATTGAACTATTTTTTTGAATTTTTCGTAGGCAGCTTCCCATGCAGAGGTTTGTAAAGGTTCGTAGGTACGAAGCTGAAAGGAATTTCGAATAATTTCCCTGATTTCACTTCGTGAGCCAACCTTCCCCGCTGCAAGAGCCTGTACCATAATGTTACCCAGGGCAGTTCCTTCCGATGGTCCTGTAACTACAGGGATACCACAGGCATCAGCCGTGCACTGGCAGAGGAATTCGTTTTGCACTCCGCCTCCGATAATAAAGATCGTTTCGATGGGAAATCCGGCAACTTCCCTTAACTGATCGAGAACAAAACGGTATTTAAGTGCAAGGCTTTCGTAGACGATGCGTGAGATACTTCCTTCATCTTCCGGCACATTCTGGTTAGTTGAGCGGCAATATTGGATTATGGCAGCTGGCATATTCGGAGGATTAAGAAAAGCAGGTGCATCCGGATCAATAAAAGCGGAAAAAGGACGGGCCTTTTTGCTCAGTTCCACGATATCGCCATAGGAAAGTTTTTCCTTACCCCAAGCAGCACGACATTGCTGGATCAGCCACAAACCCATAATATTCTTAAGTACCCTGAAGGTATGTTCCACTCCACCTTCGTTGGTAAGATTGAAAGAATAGGTTTTCTCGTTGATCAGTGGTACAGTAGATTCGATTCCCATGAGCGACCATGTACCTGAACTGATGTAAGCCCAGTTTTTTCCTTTTGCAGGCACTGCAGCAATGGCAGATCCTGTATCATGAGTTGCAACAGCAACCACAGGAACCTGACCCAGGCCGGTATTCTTGCCTATTTCATCTTTTATATGTCCAATGAACGTTCCTGGCTGAACGATTTCCTGCATCAGGGAAACCGGGAGATTCATGGTATCGAAGAACTTCGTTTCCCACCCATTTTTTCTTGGATTAAACAACTGGGAAGTGGTGGCAAAGGTAAATTCTGATTTCCTGACACCGGTAAAGAGATAATGAAAAATATCGGGAACAAATAGCAAATGCGCGGCCATGCGCAGGAGGGGTGAATGGTTATGGACCAAAGAATACAATTGAAAGAGCGTATTCAATTGCATAAATTGAATGCCTGTAAGTTGATAGACCTCTTCCCTGAGAATTAATTGAAAAAAGGCTTCCATCATTCCATTGGTACGTGGATCTCTGTAACAAACCGGCATATCAAGGAATGAACCGTCTTCAGCCAGCAGAGCAAAATCAACACCCCATGTATCAAACCCAACCGACAAAGGATTGGACTTTTGTGCGGAAAGCTTGCTCATAGCCGCAAGCATCTCCTCATAGAAACGATAAATGTTCCAACGGTAATAACCGTTAGCAAAGAGCATTCCTGTTGGAAATCTTGTCAGCTCACGCAGCGAGATTCTGTTATCGTCCAAGGTTCCCAGGATTGCACGACCGCTTTCCGCTCCCAGGTCAAAGGCTAGAAAATCGGAACTATTAGCCATAAAACATTGAATTATTGTCCGAATATATAGCTTTTTTCTGGTCATTCTTCATCTGGTTCATGATTTTCATTTGATAAATCTGACCTACAGGAAAGAATAAAATACTGGAATTAAACTCGTTGAATTTATCCAATTTTAATATCTGTTACATTTCTGCACTTGCTGCACAACCCGTCTTTATCCAGGTCCACAATTTGTGTTATATAACCGGATCTTTTAATAAGAAGGGCACCACAGGAAGGGCAGTAGGTATTCTGGGTATCAGGTATCTCAATATTTCCAACATACACATAATTCAGATTCTTACGCGCAATACGAAAAAACCTGTAAAGCGTTTCAGAAGGTGTAGGAGGATTGGTAAGCTTATAGGCAGGGAAATAACGAGATAGATGCAAAACGGTATTCTTTCCCAATTCATTTGCAATCCATTTGACCATTGCCTGAAAGACCTCTTCATCATCGTTGGCACCAGGAATAATAAGATTGGTTATTTCCAGATGAACTCCGGCCTTTCGGATTTGTTTCAGCGAATCCAGGACAGGAACAAGCCGGGAGCGAGTATATTTCCGATAAAACGATTCCGTAAATCCTTTCAGATCGACATTGAAGGCATCAATCCATGGGAGCAATTCGCCAAGAGGTTCCGGATTCATGAAACCGTTGGTAACCATCACATTCTTTTGTCCCTGCTTTTTGATCAGCGGAGCTGTTTCCCTGATCATTTCGAACGACATAAATGGTTCATTATATGTGTACGCCAGTCCGATATTGCCCGG
>Ga0116184_10004279_pt1 | contig 11326 bp, 10 predicted proteins | sample AD_JPNNA5_MetaG_FD_89886 | JGI IMG/M metagenome (GOLD analysis project Ga0116184, IMG submission 89886) | Active sludge microbial communities of municipal wastewater-treating anaerobic digesters from Japan - AD_JPNNA5_MetaG | ecosystem: Engineered > Bioreactor > Anaerobic > Digestate | place...
CGGCCTGGTGTGTGCGGCGTTCGTGAGCAAACCCAAGCTCCGCGCGCTGGCGCCGCAGGGGGTCTGCGACGTGTTCGAGGTGGTGCCGAGCGATGCGCGCGCGGTGGCGGCTCGGGCTGCGGCTTATATCGAGCGGCGTCGACCGAACCTGTGCTTCGTGCACTTGAGCGACGTCGACTCGGCAGGGCATTCGGCAGGCTGGGGGAGCGCCGCACAGGTTGCGGCGTGCGGGCAGTGTGACGCGGCCATTGGACTGCTGCTGGGGGCCGCTCACCGGGCTCAGATCGCGACCGAGAGCGTGATGATCGTCACATCGGACCATGGAGGGCACGGCCGGGGCCATGGGGGCACGTCGGTGGCCGATGTGACCATCCCGTGGGTGTGTGCGGGGCGTGGAGTTGCGGTGCGCTACGCCATCCCGACTCCGGTGAGTGTGTGTGATACGGCCGCGGTGGCGCTGTTTGGGCTCGGCATTGCCCGCCCGGCAGACTGGACAGGACGAGTGGTGCCCGGGCTGTTCCCGGGTTACTAGGGCACGGGGCGACCTCAGCGATCGGGCCGGTGCTCCCGTGCCGACCGCAGATGAGCGGACGGTGGGCTGCGATGAGCAAGCGGATCCTCGTTGTCGAAGACGACCGGCAAGCTCGAGAGACCCTGGTCTTTGCCCTCGAGCACGAAGGGTACGAGGTCATCGAGGCGGCGGACGGGGAGGAGGCGCTCGCCAAGCTTGCCGCGTCCAAGCCCGATCTGGTGCTCCTGGACCTCATGCTGCCCCGCGTGGACGGGCTAGACGTGTGCAAGCGCGCCCGTGAGATGAGTTCGGTGCCCATCATCATGCTCACCGCGCGCAATGAGGAGATCGACAAGGTGCTCGGGCTCGAGGTCGGCGCCGACGACTACGTGACCAAGCCCTACGGCACCCGGGAGCTCCTGGCCCGGATCCGGGCCAACCTCCGGCGGGCCAGGGAGATGGCGCGGCAGGTGCCCGAGACGGACGAGATCGTCGTCGGCAGCATCAGCATCACTCCGTCCAAGCGCGAGGTGCTGGTTCGGGGCGAGCCCGTCTACCTGACTCCCAAGGAGTTTGACCTGCTGTACATGCTCGCCAAGAACGCCGACCGCGTACTCACTCGGGGCGAACTGCTCAGCGAGGTGTGGGGCTACGAGGGCATGGACACGCGCTCGCTCGATGTGCATGTGGGCCGTCTGCGCGCCAAGCTGGAGGAGAACCCGGCCGAACCCAGGATCATTCTGACCGCGCGCTCGGTTGGCTACCGGATGGTTCGCAGCTGAGTGTTGGACCTCACGACTGGGTCTCGTAGGCTTTCAGCGTCGCCTGGAAGTTGGGGACGGTCTGGCTGATTTCCTGCTTCGCGCGGGTGATCTCGTCCAGGATCCCCGTGATGCGTTCACACAGTGTCACGATGCGCCCCAAGCGCTCGTGCAAGTCCTGCTGGCCTTCCCCGAGCGCTCGCTGTGTCAGCTGGGCGTTCCCCATGATGGCACCCAGAGGGCTGCGGATGTCGTGGTTGACGCGCACCAGTTTGGCCATGAGGCGCCTCAGCGCATCGAGCTCGCGGGACTCATCCGGGTCTCCCGTTCGGGCTTCGAGGGAACGGGCGGCCATGGCCAGCTCAGGCGAGTCGCCCGGGCCGCCACACAGACAGCACGTCAGATTCACGGGCACCCAGCCGCCGTCTCCACGCACCAGCCGAGCCACCGCGGATTGGCGTCCCCCCTGGAGCGCAAGGTGCAGTAGGTCCGCCACCTGCAGGCGGTCGACCGCAGGGACGAACGACCAGAGTGTCGTGTCGAGCGCCGATCCGCCCACCAGAGATGCGAATGCGGGGCTCTCCGCCAGCACCCGCCCGCTCAGGTCGATGATGAACACGGGCTCCGAGACCAGCTCCAGGAGCGCCTGGTCACGCGTGGGCACTTCGGCCGTGCCGTTCATCGCAGTCACCTGCCGTCGTCCGGGGCGGCCGTCTCGATCCTCAGCGAGGATCGAGTGGCCTTCCTGGTGAAGAACGACCACGTTGCGAACTAGTTCGCCAGGCCATCGAGGAGTCCTGGCGATTCCGGAGAGGACCCGCCCCATGGGTACGCCTACCCTGGAAGCGACCGAGGCGCCATTTCGCGTGGCAGAGGGCCGCATCGATGCCCTGAAGCGGGTGGCACTGGCCGGACCGGACACCCCCATCGGCTTCCGCTGCTGGGCCCATTGCCAGGCCGCGATCGACCATGCGGGCGAGCCCCTCGTGATTCGCCGCGCCCACGCGCTGGCTCTGACCCTCAAGACTTTTCCCGCCATCGTCGGGCCTCTGGATGTGGTCGCGGGGACGCACCTGTTTGGGGAGAAGGCCGGGCGCGATAGCGGATTCGACTTCGTCGAGTTTGCCCCTCACTACTACGACCCGCCCGGCGATGCGCTTCGGGCGGGCCTGGAGCACACCGAACTCACTCCCGAACAGCGCGCGACAGTCCTCTCGTGTGTGGGCCGTCACCACGAGCTTCTCCTCGGCACGGCGACTGCTCCCTCACCGCCCGAAGAGGTCCGCGCGGCGACCGAGGCCCACGTTCTCTTCGGTGGGGGCTATTGCGTGAATCATAGTGTTCGCGACTATGGCCTCGTGGTCTGCAGGGGCTTCCGCGCCCTGGCGGAGGAGATCGACACCGCCCTGGCCGCGTGCCGGATCGAGGACCCCGACGACATCCAGAAGCTGGTCTTCTACCGTGGTGCCTCGGCGGTGGCACACGCGGCCGAGGGCCTGGGCAGGCGCTATGCCGAGGTCGCCCGGGCCGAGGCGGCGACGTGTGCCGACCCCGCCCGTCGCGCCGAACTCGAACGAATGGCGGAAGCATGCGAGCGCGTGCCGGCGGAGCCGGCCCGCACGCTCTTCGAGGCCGTCCAGGCCATCTGGTTGGCCCACGCCATCACCTGCTGCGAGGACCACATCAACGCCAACTCCATCGGCCGGCTCGATCAGATCCTCCAGCCGTACTATGAGGCCGATGTCACCGCAGGCCGGATGGACCGCGAGGGTGCCATCCAGCTCATTGAGCTGCTATGGCTGAAGCTGTACCGCGACTATGACGTGCAGCAGGTCGTGCTGAGCGGTCAGCGTCCCGACGGCACCGACGCCACCAACGACATGACCTACATCTGCCTGGAGGCCACCCGCCGCCTGGGCTTGGTGCGATGCCTGTCGGTGCGCCTGCACAAGGGTTCGCCGCGGAAGCTGCTCGAGGAGGCCACCGACCTGCTGAGCCAGGGAGGCGGCATTCCGTTCTTCTTCAACGACGACGTCATCGTACCGGCCCTCTGCGACAAGGGGATCCCCCTCGAGGACGCTCGCGACTACGCCGTCATCGGGTGTGTTGAGATCACGATTCCCGGTCGAACCAACCCCCACGCGGTGAGCCACAACACCAACTTGGCCAAGTGTCTCGAACTTGCCCTGCACGATGGCTTCGACCCGGCCACCGGTCGGCAAGTCGGACCGCACACGGGTCTTCTCGAGTCCTTCGGCTCCATGCGCGAGGTGTTTGAGGCCTACAAGCGTCAGGTCGAGCACTTCACCCGCATCGGCGCGTTCCTGTCCAACGCGGGGGAACAGCAACAGGAGTCCACTTTTCCGCTCCCGTATGAGTCCATCCTGACCGCTGACTGCATCGCTCGTGGGAGGGACATCACGGCCGGAGGCGCACGGTACAACTACCATTCGTGCTCGGCCATCGGGATCCCGAATGTGGCGGACTCGCTGGCGGCGCTGGACCGCTTGGTGTTTGGCACACGGACGATCGGGGCGGAAGAGCTACGACGGGCGCTGCTGGCCGACTTCGAGGGCTACGAACCTCTGCGGCAGATGCTGCTCCATTCGGCCCCCAAGTACGGGAATGACCGGGAGGAAGTGGATGCGCTGGCGGCCGAGGTCTCGGCCCACTTCTGCGAGACCCTGGCCGGCCACCGCGCGCGGTTCAACGGCCGGTTCCACGCACACCTGTTCTCCTTCCTGTGGCATGTCGATCCCTTCGGGCGGAGCACCGGGGCGCTCCCCGATGGCCGGAAGGCGGGGCAGCCGCTGGCCTACAGCCTTTCACCCACCCAGGGGCGGGATGAGCAAGGCGTCACCGCCGTGCTCAACAGCCTCGCTGCCATTCCGCATGACATGGCCGCCGCGTCGAGCTCGGCCATCATCGAGCTCGCGCCGTCATTCTTCGCCGGCGAAGGACGGAATCGGTTCGTCGATCTGCTGCAGTCAGCCATCGCACGAGGGATCGGGCAGATGCAGTTCAACGTGGTCACTGCCGAGAGGCTGAAGCTCGCCCAGGAAGATCCCGAGAACTATGGCAATATCGTGGTCCGCGTCTCCGGATTCAGCCAGCGGTTCGCCTCGATCGGCAGGGAGCTGCAGGATCACATCATCGCCCGCGTCAAACACGAGCACTGAGGAGGCCGAGACCCGAAGGGGTCGCGCTCTGCCCCGGGGACTGCGCCTCTCGCCGAACGGACACTGCGTCGGCGCCCCAGCCGTCCATGGCGGGCAGACGCCGCGTCTCAGAACCGGTACCCGACCCCGAGCAGCCAGTTCGGGCTACGGCCCAGCTGGTCGGCACCGCCCACCAGGCGAACGTGGTCGCCGATCATCTGGACGGCCCGCAGGTCCAGGTCGGGCGCGTTGCCGTTGTAGACGTCGAGGCTCAGCACCGACCGCCGCGACGGCCGCCAGTCGACGCCCACCCCTGCGGTGGTGTGGTTGAGGCCGAACCGCCCCGTGAACTCGCCGGCGCGGTGGCTGAGCTGCGCCCTCACCCAGTTGGTGCGGCCGACGTCGCCCATGCCGAGTACCGCACCGGTATCGTTGCGGCCCATCCAGTCGACATCGAAGTACGTGCTGAAGCGTCGGTCGCGGACCGAATAGAGCAGGTCCTCGTGGATGTCGAGCGTCGAGTGCTCGACCTTCTTGGCAACCTTGAGCGCCTCTTTGACGTCCGGCATGATCCCGACTGCGTCGCGAGTGAACTGCCCCAGGCCACCGCTCTGCGACGGACCCGTGGCTTGGTCGACGTCTCGTGCCATGTCGAGGATCAGGTCCGCTGCCTCACGCAGGCTTCTCATGGCCTGCTCCATATTCCCGCTCGTGCCCGAGTCCACCAACAGGCGCCGGGCCTCTCGGGCGGTCACCGTCAGGTCCTCGGTGAGCTGGTGCAGGCTCCTCGATACCTCGCGCACACCCGACTCCAGCTCCTCGTCCATCATCCGGTCGAGCCGGCCGGCGGCGCTCGCCAATCCCGAGGCCGTGGCCCTGACGTCGGCCTTCAGCCGGTCGTCGCTGGTCAGCTCATCGAGTGAACCCGCGACTCGATCCAGTTTGGCCGAGGCCGATTCCACCGAGGCCATGATGCGGGCCACCTCGTCCTTGAGTCCTTCCCGCCCGAACATCTGGCGAACGTCATCGCTCATGGCCGCCAGGTTGGCGGACGCCTTGGCCGCATCCTCGAGCATCGACTTGAGGTGGACGCGGTTGCCGGTGTCGCCCGTGATGGCACTGACGTCGCGCGTGATGCGCTCGAGCTCCGTGGCGGTCCGTTCGGCCGACTCCAACACCGTCTGCATTCGCGACTTGCCGCCTTCGCTCGACAGGAGGTCGTCAAGCGTCTCGGCGACGCGAGTCAGATGCTCACCGGTCTTGGCCAAGGCGGAGACACCCTTCTTGGCGTCGGCGGCGAGTGTCCCGTCGGTCGTGAACTGCCGGAGGCCGCGGGTCACCTCGGCAACCGAGTTCGCCGCGGCGGCCACACTCGTGGCCAGCCTCGAGATCTCGGCACTCCCCTGGTACATGGTCTTCTCGATCGCCCGCGCGCCGGTACCCACGTCTGTGGCCGCGGACTCGATCGAGCGGGTGGCCGTGGCAATCCCCTCGGCAGCGCGCCGGATCTCCTGCAGGGCCTCCGCCGTCATCGGGGCAATATCCATCATGCCCGGCGCCACGTAGCCAACCAGTGTGCCGCCGGGATCCAGGAGGGGCCCCGACTGCCTTGTGGGCATGATGTCGACGAACGTCTGCCCGAGTGGAAAGCCTGACCGCACGGTGGCCTGGTAGCCCTGCCGCAGACGCGCGGCACGCTGGATCCGGCAGCGCAGCCGCACCACTATCCCAGCGTCCTCGAAACCCGCCGGCACCGCGGTCACTTCCTGGGGAAGGACCAACTCCATCGTGTCGACCCGCCCGACGGTGACACCGGCGAGCTTCACCGGGCTTCCCGGCGGCAGGCTCTCCGTCAGCTCGCCGAAGATGATACTCACCGGCATGTGGCCCGCGGTCAGGCCGTGGTTCTTGATGGCCCGCAACGCGCCAAACAGCAGCGCCACGGCCACAATAACCATGGCGCCGACCTTCACTTCTGTTCGCGCGGCCGGCGTCATCGGCGTCCCCTCGGGTTGGGCGGCATCGGGAGTGTCGTGAAACAGTTCAATGCCCGACGGGGGCGTCCCTCCTCGGCGCCGGCCTGTTCCCCGGGCCGTGCCCCAAGGCTATACTGGACCGGGTGTGCCCAGGTGGTGGAACCGGCAGACACAAGGGACTGGATGGCGGTCTCCCCGCTGGTGACAGTGGGGTAATAAACCGGGTGAACTCAGGGAAGGCTAAGTCGGCTGGTGCGACGCCGGGTGCCGATATGCTGATCCTGAGCCAAGCCCGGGGGGAAACCCCCGGGAAGGTGCAGAGACTATGGCTGAGCCTGGGGCGGCTGCGTTGGCTGCGACGGCAATACCGCCACTCGAGCGCCCGGCATCTTCGCCGCCTGGTTCGCGGAGATGAAGAGATAGTCCACCCCCCCGGGAAACCGGGGGATATGTGTAAAATCCTTTGGCCCATGCGGCCGTGCGGGTTCGAGTCCCGCCCTGGGCACCCGAAGAGACGCGAGGAACCGGCGTCGTCACTTGCGAACTCGCGGACCTCGGGCACCGCGCGCCTCCCTTGGCCGTGACGAGTCGGGCCCGGGCGACGTCCGCCGCCCACGGGCGGCGGTTCCAGAACCCGACCGGCGCAGGCTGACCGGGAGCCGCGCTTCGACGGCAAGGGCAGGGCTGCGGTGCCCCTCCTCAGTCCACGGCGGGCGTCGCCGAGTCCCACCGCACCAGCATCTCTGTGACCACACCCGCCGCCTGAGCCGCCACAGACGCATCGACCCGGGCTGCCACGTCGCACTCCTGGTGCCAGTGCTGGAGGCTGCCCATGATGCTCAGAGCCCGGTAGCCGCTGGCCAGAGCGACGGCGCTCTCGACCGGGAGCGTCCGGTAGGCCTCAACCCGGCACTCCAACCCGAGCGCCGCCATCGCCTTCTTCGCGGCTTCCAGGATCCCAGGGTCGGCAGCCATGGGGACCAGGATGCCCTCGTGCGAGATGAGCCTCAGCGGCCCGGCGCCCACGTTGTCGATGTTGACGAACATCGTACGGTCGCGGGCGAACGCATGCGAGGACAGCAGGTGACTCATCCCGTAGAGCCCGGCCTCCTCGGCTCCTGTGGCCACGAGCCACACCTCGGTCGTCGCCAGAGGGGGCAGTTCCTCGGCCACCGCAAGCAGTGCCGCGACGCCCGAGGCGTTGTCACCTGCGCCTGGAACGGGCTTCGCCCAGATCACCTGGTGAGTCAGGCAGAGCGCGACCCAGTACAGATGCGCGGCCGCGGGGAGGGTGACCCAATCGGGCACGGTGCACCGGAGCTGCAGCGCGCAGAGCACCAGCGTGTAGATCATGGCGCCCAGGAGCCCGACAAAGATGGCACGGAACCACCGCACCACTCGCGGGCGAAAGACTAGCCCCGCATAGGCCGAGTCGATGTGTGCCGTGACAACCACCACACGCGCCGCCCGGGCGGTTGCGGCTCGGCGGCCGACCGTGTTCCGGCTCTCTGTTTGCGGCAGCAGGCGGCTGACGACGGGCCGACCTAGCCCCTCGGCCACGAACCCGATCAGGGCCGCGAGGGCCATGGCCAGCGCGCACGCCGGGCACCGCCCCATCAGACCCAAGGCTGCGAAGCTGGTGAGGGTCAGGAGCAGGAAGGTGAGGGCGAAGCCAGGGGCGCAGCGGAATGTCTCCTGGGTGACCTCGAAGGCCAGGTCGCGGAGTCGGCTGGCCACCCACTCGGCAGCCCGGTGCTCGCCTTCGGACCCGCACGGCCGCGGCCCAATCGCCTCCGACAAGTGCTCGATGGTGGCTCGAGTGCCCTCGGAACTCGCCATGGCTTCCCTTTCCAGCTCACGGGAATGCCGAACCATGCTTCGGACTACTGGCTTCTGACTTCGGGCTCCGGACGTCAGGCTCCTGGCGCTCGTCGCTCGCCGCTCGTTGACGCCCGGTCTCTGCAGGACTACACTGGATAGTGAGTCAGTCTACGCAACAGCCCAGCGGATCCGTGGTCGAACCTAGAGGACGACAGCCCCGTAGTCAGGCCGTTCCACCGCATCGAAGAGCGGAACATGAGTCAGACCGCACGCGGTGCTGGAGTGCAGTAGTTGCCTGTCTAGCCACCGCGTGGACGTCGCGACTCAGCACGGTGGGGTGTGAGTGAGTTGGCGAGCCGGCACTGTTGGCGCGGGCGTCAACGAGGTGGAGGGGGGGTTGGCCATGGGAGTACCCCACGCGGGAGACAACCGAGTGGGCCGGCTGGTCGATGAGGATCTGGTGGCAAGGGCCAAGGCTGGCTGCGACACGGCAACGGAGCATCTGTTGCGGAAGTACCGGGGGTTGGTCGAAGGGAAAGCCCGGGCGTTCTTCCTGGCCGGTGCGGAGAGGGATGATGTGGGTCAGGAGGGCATGATCGGCCTGTTCAAGGCCATTCGTGACTTCCAGAGTGGCAAACTGGCGGCGTTCCGATCGTTTGCGGAGACTTGCGTGACTCGCCAGATCATCACGGCCACCAAGATGGCGAGTCGCAAGAAGCATCGCGCACTCAATACTTCTCTTTCTTTAGATAACCCATCCGAGAACGGCGGCTCGGAGCTCCAGGTACCCGCCGATCTGGCACTGCGCTCGGGTGCGGTGGACCCTGAGCAGATCGTGATGAACCGGGCCGCGGCTCGCGAGCTCGGGCTTCGGATGCGTCTGACTCTGAGTGAGCTCGAGCAGGTGGCCTTGCGGGCGTATCTGGATGGCCGTTCGTATCACGAGATCGCGGACGAGTTGCGGATGACATCCAAGCAGATCGATAACGCGCTCCAGCGGGCCAAGCGGAAGATCAAGCGGCGTTTTGAGCCTTCCGATATGGTCTGCTGGTGTGCCTGATGCGGGCCAAGTGGTAGACTGATTCGAGTGGCGGGCGAGCGCTTCGGTGCTCGCCCTTTCGCCGGCGTAGCTCAGTAGGTAGAGCAGCTGATTTGTAATCAGCGTGTCGCCCGTTCGAGTCGGGCCGTCGGCTCCCAAGCCTCACCACAGCGTCGTTCGCGCCCCATTTGGGGGGGTCGGGGCAAGGCCCCGAACGCACCTGATTTTCGCCGGAGTCAGTTGCGCTTCCTCCTCGTCACGCAGCCACGATTTTGCGCAGCTCCGAGTCAGTCAGGTCAGACAGACATGCCTCGACCTCGACGCGCCCCGAGTGCTCGCGCCCCTCGCGCCGCGTCACCACGCCCCGGGCCGCCGCCAGCTTCTCGCGTATCTGCGTCGCCAGCTTCAGGGCAGTTACCTGGCACCGGGGGCTCGCGTTCGTGTCCACGGCAATCGCCAAGGCGCGAGCCAGGTCGGCGGTCAGCCCGTCAATGTACTCAGCCAACGGGTCGGGGCCATTGGTGTAGCTCGCCGCCCTCGCCCCCGCGTACCGCAGCACGCTGGCGCGCACCGTGTGCCGGTTGTGGCCGTATTTGCGCCCCAGCTCTGACCAGCTCCGCCGGCCGGCCAGCCAGTCCTGCCATGCGCTCTCAACCCACGCCAGGGACTCCGCCCCCCGCTTCCGTGCTCCCGCGTCGCCCATCGCCAGGCACCTCCTGCTTGCCATGTGGAACTGGCACGTTCGCGCGCCACTGCCTCACTCGCGGGCCCAGTGCTCCGGCGCTCAGTCCGGCGCTCACTGGTGCCTCGTGCTACTCAGTCCCCAGCTCCTCGGGGAACAGCTCGCCCAGGTGCTCCGCCAGGTCGGCCACCAGGTCGAGCGGGATCGTCACACCCCGCCGGGTCGGCCGCCACTCGTGGGCGTCCTCGGGCATCCAGTAGCGGCGCACGTCGCAGAACTCGCGCCCACGGTACGCGCGGCGGCTCAGCACCAGGGCTTCGCTCCCTCGCTCCTGCAGCATGACGGCCCCCTCGGGGAGCCCGGGAGCGGTCATCGGTCTCGCTCCCACGGTTTGCGTGGGTCGACCTGTGGTGGCCGTGTCTCCCGCAGGTGGGCCGTGCCCGCCGCGTCGGTCGCGACGGCGAACATGGCGCGGCAGCGGGAGCAACACAGGTGCGCACTCCCCCGCAGTTGCCGGGCCATCAGGCGCCCGCAGTGGGGGCAGCGCACCTCAGCCGCCGCTGGGCGGCTAGGCATCGCGTACGCCACGGTCATCGGGAACAGCTCCTCTCAGCACGCCCTCGACGGGGCGCAGGCGGGTCAGGTCGGTGAGGCAGTAGAGGCGGTAGCTCGCCCGGAAGACGCCGGGGCCGGGGATCACTGCGCCACGGGGCACACGCACGGAGTAGCGCAGCATATCCTGCCACCGGATGCACCCGAGGCACTGGGGCTCCCCCGGGCCGAGGCGGTAGTGCACGTACCACGCCACCAGGTGCGCCGCTTGGTCGGCGCACAGGACGGCACGGCCTGGCATCGTGGTCGACTTCACGTCCCACACGCGGCCGCGAATGATGAAGTCCCCCCGGTCCGGAGCATACGTGAGCTTGGCTGGACGCCGGTAGGGCACGCCCAGCCCGTCGAGCAGGGCGGCGAAGGCGTCCTCGGCCGCCAGCCCATCAGTGATGCTCCGGCGCCGTTGGTCAGGCGATGCGTGCCGGCGGTTCAGGTGCCCGCGCCAGCTTCGCGCGGCGAACGTGTGGCCGTCCATGGGGTTGCTCCTCCCACGATGTGTGAGGGATGTGAGGGCAAAAGGGCAAAACCAGATAGCGCTCCCCCGCGCGCGCGCGGGGGCGGCCAGGGCCGCGCCCGTCGCTAGGCCGCTCTGGATCCGCTCCCCCGCGCGCGCGCGGGGGCGGCGCACACGCGGTATTGGCTGCGGCCTCCGCAGCGCGCTCCCCCGCGCGCGCGCGGGGGCGGCTAATGCCAAAACGGCGTTTATCCCTCACATCCCTCACGCCTCTCCTCACCGGAGAGCGCCACTCCGACCCAGTACTCGCCA
>Ga0116184_10004286_pt1 | contig 11311 bp, 4 predicted proteins | sample AD_JPNNA5_MetaG_FD_89886 | JGI IMG/M metagenome (GOLD analysis project Ga0116184, IMG submission 89886) | Active sludge microbial communities of municipal wastewater-treating anaerobic digesters from Japan - AD_JPNNA5_MetaG | ecosystem: Engineered > Bioreactor > Anaerobic > Digestate | place...
CCATGTCCGCCTTGGCGATGTTCCGATTCCCGAGGGAGACTTCACCCTGGCCGCGTGGATCTGCCCGCGCACCGTGACGCGCCGCGAGCAGATCATTGCGGCCAAGGAGCGGAGCGGCCTCGCCGACCACCAGTTCCGCCTGTACCTGGCGCCAGGCAACCGGGTGGGGTTCATCCACTCGGATGGGGAAGGCCACGGCGCGTGGCCCTTTGCCGGAGTGGGGGACGCGCTACCGGCGAGGCAGTGGTCGCATGTGGCGGTGACGCGGGGTCCGTCCGGGTACACCGCCTGGGTGAACGGCCAGGCCGTGGCGACCGCGCCTCCCTCGGGCAGCATCCGGCACCGCAACACGCTGGAGCTGCGCGCCGGAGCGCGCTACGCCCCATGGGGCGACGGCGCGGACAGCCCATTCGACGGCCTGATCGACGAGGTCATTCTGGCGCCGCGGGCTCTGTCGGAAGCAGAACTTCAGCCATCTCCGGCCGCCCGGGCGCTCATGTCGCAACCGGTGGAGATGACGCCCATGCAGAGAGGCCCACTGGCCAAGCCCACGCCGCAGCAGGCGGAGTGGCACGACCTCGAAGTGGGGATGTTCATCCACTTCGGTCCCAACACGTGGCAGAACCAGGAGGGCGACGACCTCTCGACGCCGCTCGATCAGATCAACCCCCAACGACTGGACACCGACCAGTGGGTCTCCGTCGCTGATTCCATGGGGGCCCGGTACATTGTCTTCGTCGCCAAGCACGTCGGTGGCTTCTGTTGGTGGCAGACGGACACGACGGACTACAGCGTCGGCCACACGCCATGGCGCGGCGGCCGGGGCGACGTGATGGCTGATCTGGCCGCATCGTGCCGCAGGCGCGGGATGAAGCTCGGCGTCTACCTGTCACCTTGCGACCGCAAGCACGGCATCGACGTCGGTGGTCGCGCTCCGACTCCCGAGGCCCAAGAGCAGTACAATGCCCTCTACCGGCGCCAGCTCACCGAGCTACTCACCCGCTACGGTGACATTGTCGAGATCTGGTTCGATGGCAGCATTGTGGTGCCGGTGGGCGACATCCTGCAGGAGCATGCGCCGCGGGCGATGGTCTTCCAGGGTCCCCACGCAACGATCCGGTGGGTGGGCACCGAGTCGGGCTTCGCGCCGTACCCGGCCTGGAATGGCGTCAGCCTGGCTGACGCGAGATCGGGAGTCGCCACGGCAGCGCACGGGACCCCCGACGGCGATGCTTGGCTCCCCAACGAGGTCGATACCGTCAATGTGGTCCCACACTACTGGTTCTGGAACACCGACCCGAACCGGAGACTCAAGACCGTCGACGAGCTCATGGAGTGCTACTATCAGTCCGTCGGGCGCGGGGCGGTCCTGCTGCTGAACCAGACGCCAGACACGTCGGGACTCATCCCCCAGGCCGATGCGCGCCGCGCCGCCGAGTTCGGGGCGGAAGTGAGGCGGCGGTTCGGGATACCCATCGCAGAGACGCGAGGCCGGGGCCAGACCGTCGAGCTCAAGCTGCCACGGACGGCCTCGGTGGACCATGTCGTCGCCATGGAGGACATCCGCCAAGGCGAGCGGGTCCGCGAGTACGTGGTCGAGGGCCTTGTGGGCACCGAGTGGCGCGAGCTATGCCGCGGCTCGGCCATCGGGCACAAGAAGATCGACCGTTTCCCGCCGGTCGAGGTCGCCGGCATCCGGCTGCGATGCCTCGAGTCGGCCGGCGATCCGATCATACGAAAGCTGGCGGCGTACCGCGTCGGTGGGGGCTAGTCATCTCCGACCCAAGAGCACGACAATGAGCCCCAGGCCGTGCAGTCGAAGGCACGAGTGCTGTTTGCCCGGACCGACGTGTGCCGTGTGGAGGCCGTCCATGACCGAGCGCGTCAGCGCCCTGCGGGACCGTGCATTGCGCAGCCGTCGAGGCGAGGACCGGACGACGCCGAGCCTGTGGCAGGAGTCCTATCGTCGGACCGAGGGCCTTCCCGAGGTGACGCGCTGGGCCATGGCGACGGCTCACGGCTACCGCACGCAGCCTGTGTACGTGCAGGAGTTGGAGCTCCTCGTCGGGACGCCCCCGGGCATGGTGTACGACGAGGACGGGCCGGTAGTCCCGCAGATCTTCGGCCGCCAGCCCTTCGTGTGCCCGTGGCCAGTCTCGGACGAGATCCAGCGCCTGTTTGGAGCAGGGCTGTTCTCGCCGGCGGGAAACCATACGACCATCGACTACGATGCCATCATGGTGGGCGGGTTTCGCGGGCTGATCAGCCGTGTCGATGCGAGGCTCGCGTTGCCGCAGGTTCGGGCGGACGACGAGCAGACCGCTTTTCTGGGGGCGCTGCGGACCATCGCGGAAGGCTACATCGACTACTGCGGCCGCCATGCCGACGAAGCGCTGGCACAAGCGGCCGCCTGCGCGGACCCCCAGCGCGCTCAGGAGCTCCGCACGATCGCGGGCAACTGCCTGCAGGTGGTTGCCGATCCTCCCCGGACTTTCTGGCAGGCATGTCAGTCGGCATGGTTCTCGTTCGTCTTCCTGCCTGACGCGCCGGGGCGTGTGGATCAGTACCTCTATCCCTTCTACCGCGCGGACATGGACTCGGGGCGGCTCGACGATGACCGCGCGCGCGAGCTACTGAGCTGTCTGTGGCTGCGATATCTGGAGTTCGCGGGCGCTGCGGCGGCGGTCAGCGCGTTCCACCACCTCACTCTGGGCGGCATGCGCCCCGACGGTTCCGACGCGTCCAACCAGCTCACGTGGCTTTGCCTTGACGTCACGGAGGAACTCAGGATCCAGCGCCCCCAGGTCGGGCTGCGATGTCATGCAGACACCCCGCCGGCATTGCTCGAGCGGGCAGTGAGGGTGCTGCGGGCTCGAGCGGGGAACCCGGACTTCTGCAACGACGAGCAGATCGTGCCGGCGCTGGTGCGCACTGGCATTTCCCTCGAGGACGCGCGGGACTTCTCGCTCTCCGGCTGCCATGAGGTCATCGTGACGGGCCGTGCCCAAATGGGATCCGTCGAGGGCTTCATCAACCTGCCGAAGGTTCTGAGGGCCGTGCTGGGGCTCGAGCCGGGGCTGCTTGGCGGGGCCACCCCCCCGTTCCCGGAGTCGTGGGAGCAGCTCTGGGAACAGCTGACATCGGCCATGAGGTGGGTGGCCTGGCGTGCCCATGAGGCGGCCCTGGCGCGCGACGAGGAGGCGGCACGTGGGGCGGGGGGCCACCTCCAAGCATCCCTCGTGGTGGGTGACTGCGTCGAGCGCGGCAAGGGCTACACCCAGGGCGGCGCCCGGTACAACCACTGCAACTGGAACGTCATCGGCCTCGCCAACCTCACCGACGCCCTCAGCGCCATCCGGTGGCTGGTGTTCGACCAACGCCAGCTCACTCTGGCGGAGCTCGCCGGCGTGGTGAGCGCCAACTGGGTGGGTCACGAGCCACTTCGACAGCGGGTGCTCGGAGAGTCACCGAACTTCGGCAACGACGATGACCGGGCAGACGCCATCGCGACCGACCTGCTGCGGATGATCGCCGCGGCCTTTGAGGGCCTCACGCCATTTCGAGGTGGCAAGTACATCCTCGGCACTCTCGCGGGTGGGGAGAACATGCATATCGAGTTCGGCCGGATGACGGGAGCAACACCAGACGGCCGGCGCGATGGTGAGCCGCTGGCCGACAGTGCCGGGCCGGCGCAGGGACGCGACCGCCGCGGTGTGACTGCCATGATGAACTCGGTGGCCAAGCTCCCGCACCACCTGCTGCCGACGGCGACGACACTCAATGTGAAACTCGACCCGAGGCTGCTCGAAACCGATACGGGCCTCGCCAAGGTAGCTGGGCTGATCCGCGCGCACTTCGCCGCCGGCGGCCAGCAGTGCCAGTTCAACATCGTGGACCGCGAGATGCTGCTCGAGGCCCGGCGGGATCCAGAGCAGTACCGCGATCTGATGGTCCGCGTCGCGGGCTACAGCGCGCCCTTCACTTCGCTGTGGGAAGACCTGCAGGACGAGATCATCGCGCGGACGGAGCACGCGCTGTGAGGGGAACAGGAACCACGCAGGGGCGCTGGCCACATGACGAGCGAGTGGCGATGGGACTACGGGTGGAATATGCGGACGCCCGCCCGGGTTAGGCGGGCCACACTCGGCCAGGCGCTCGCGGCTTTGGGAGGTCTCATGTTCGCTCTTGCTTGGGCTCTGTGCGCGACCGGCGCCTCGGGCGCCGACTGCTTCGCCATCCGCGTCGTCGATGAGGCCACGGGCCGCGGCGTCCCGCTGGTGGCCCTACGCACGGTCGACGGAACGGTGCGGTACACCGACAGTGCCGGCTTCGTGGCCGTGCGCGACCCCGAGCTCATGGGCCAACGGGTCTTCTTTCACATCAGCAGCCACGGCTACGAGTACCCGGCTGATGGCTTCGGCAACAGGGGGATTGCGCTAGACGTGACGCCCGGCGGACGAGCCGAAGTGCGCGTCCACCGGGTGAACATCGCCGAGAGGCTGTACCGGCTGACTGGAGCGGGTATCTACCGCGATAGTGTCATCCTCGGCGAGCCCGTCCCTGTCCGTCAGCCCTTGCTCAACGCCAGGGTCACGGGGCAGGACTCGGCCCTGGCCATCCCGTGGCGAGGCCGCATCTACTGGTTCTTCGGCGACACGAACCGTATCGAGTACCCGCTGGGGAACTTCCACACGTCCGGTGCGACCTCAGCCCTGCCGGGCGACGGCGGGCTGGATCCTTCGATCGGGGTTGATATCGAGTATCTGGTTGATGACGATGGCTTCAGCCGGGCCATGTGCCCCATGGCAGGCGAGGGGCCCGTGTGGCTCGACGGGCTGGCCGTGGCCCGGGACCGTGACGGCGCCGATCGGCTGGTGGCCCACTACTCCCGGGTGCGAGGACTTGAGACGCTCCTCGAGCACGGCCTCGCCGTGTTCGACGACGAGAGACAAGTGTTCACCAAGCATGTCGAGTTCGCACTCGACGACACACAGCGCTGTCCACGGGGCCATCCGGTTGCGATACGCGAGGACGGGCGCGACTGGCTCCTCTTCCCGACGCCTTTTGCCAGTCTCCGGTGTGAGGCAACCATCGAGGCACTGTCGGACCCCGGGCGCTATGAGAGCTTCACGTGCCTCGCCCCCGGAGCGCGCTTCGCGGCGGAGCACACCGCCGTCGAGCGTGGCCCCGATGGCACCCTCGTATGGGGATGGAAGCCGAACACCGATGCCATTACGCAGGCACAGGAGGCCGAGCTGGCGGTCGCCGGCCTCTTGAGGCCGGACGAGTGCCGCTATCAGGTCCGCGATGGCACGGGGCAGGCCATCCGCCTGCACAACGGGTCGCTCGCGTGGAATGCCTACCGCCAGCGATGGATCATGATCGTGGCACAGGCGGGAGGCAGCAGCTCGGTCCTCGGCGAGATCTGGTTCGCCGAAGCCGACTCACCCACGGGGCCCTGGACGAGCTGCACGAAGATCGTGACCCATGACCACTACGGCTTGTACAATCCGGTGCACCACCCGTTTCTCGATCAGGATGGAGGGCGGGTGATCTACTTCCAGGGGACATACAGCCAGACGTTTGAGGGGCCCGTGGCCCCCACGCCCCTGTATGACTACAACCAGATCATGTACCGGCTCGACCTGTCCGATGCCCGGTTGGGCCCGCCACCATCGCGGCGCTAGGCTCTTCGCATCCCAACGGACCGATCCGCGGAGTCTGAGGAGGCCGATAGTTGCTGCTCCCTCTGATCTGCAGTGCGTTTCCCGCCACCGCCCTGGCGTTGGGGGCCTCTGAGCGCCAGGCGGAGGTGACCATCCATCGCGACCAAGTCATCGCCCACGTCTCGCCGTATATGACGGGAGCTTGCCTGGAGGACGTGAACCACGAGGTCTACGGCGGCATCTATGCGCAGATGGTGTTCGGCGAGAGCTTCCAGGAACCGCCGGCGCCTGCGCCCGTGGCCGGGTTCACCGCTTACGACGGAGCCTGGCTGGTGGCCGGGGATGGGACGCTTCACGGTGCCGCCGCGCCTGGCCCAAAGCTGGTTTGTGACCAGGAGTGGCAGCGGCCCGGGGCGTGCGGGGTCGAGGTGTGGTTCGCGGACCGAGCCGAGGGAAATGCCGGCCTGGTGTTCCCCATCACCGATGCCGGTCGCGGACCCGACCGGATGACCGCGTACGAGATCTCACTGGATCCCTCACGGGGCGTGCTTGTCTTGGGCAAGCACGAACAGAACTGGCGGCTCCTCGCCGAGCATCCCGTCGACATTCCCGTCGGCGAGTGGGTGCCGCTCACGGTGCGGCGAGACGCGAAGACGATCACGGTCGACATCGCAGGGCGCCGCGCGCTGTCGTTCCTCGATCCCGGTGAGCCGATCGTTCGCGGCGCCGTGGGCTTGAGAACGTGGAACCGAGAGGCCTCCTTCCGCAACTTGTGGGTCGAGCACGAGGGAGGGCACTCCGACCTACCCTTCCGGCAGGACGGGTCCCAGGACACCCGTGACCAGGTCAGCGGCATGTGGCGCCCCGTCCGCCGGGGCACGGCGCGTGCGGCGTTCTTCCTGGTCACCGACGCACCGTACACCGGCAGCCAGAGCCAGCGTATCTGTTTCGAGTCGGGCTCAGGCGCGGTGGGTGTTGTGAATCGCGGACTGAACCGCTGGGGCATGGCCTTCCTCCGCGACCACGACTACGAGGGATGCCTCTGGGCGCGATGCCCGAGGTCGACGCGGCTGGCCATCGAGGCGCAGACAGCCAGCGGAGAGGCCTCTCTGGCGCGGGCGGTTGTGAGCCTGCCTGCAGGAGACTGGCAGCGGCTGACCTTCACTCTGTCGCCCGACACCGGTACCGAATCGGGCCGCCTGGCCATTCTGCTCGAGGAGCCCGGCCAGGTCGACCTGGGCTACGTGTCGCTCCTGCCGGGCGAATGGGGACGCTTCCATGGGCTCCCGGTGCGGCGCGACGTGGGCGAAGCGCTCCAGAGGCAGGGGCTGACCGTGCTCCGCTATGGGGGCTGCATCGTGAACACAGACCAGTACCGGTGGAAGTCCATGATCGGCCCGCGGGATCGGCGTCAGCCCTATCGGGGGTTCTGGTACCCCTACTCGACTAACGGGTGGGGCATCATCGACTTCGTCGACTTCTGCCGCGCCGCGGGGTTCCTCGCCATTCCCGCGTTCAACATGGGTGAGACCCCCGAGGACATGCGCGACTTCGTCGAGTACATGAACGGGCCCAGCTACTCGGAGTGGGGGAGGCGACGAGCCGCCGACGGTCACCCCGAGCCCTATGGCCTGCGGTTCATCCAGCTCGGGAATGAGGAGGCCGTCAACGAGGAGTACTTCGCGCGCTTCAGGCCCATGGCGGAGGCGATCTGGACCGCCGACCCGGACATCACGATCGTGGTCGGCGACTTCCTCTACTCCGAGCTGATCGCGGACCCCTTCAGCTTCGATGGGAACCCGGTTATCCGGACGCTGGCAACCCACAAGGACATTCTCGAACTGGCGCGGCGCCATGGCCGCGAGGTGTGGTTCGACGTGCACGTAACGAGCGAGCGCCCGGAGTCTGTGGCGTGCATTGATCCACTGCCAACGCTGGCAAGTGCCCTGAGACAGCTGTGTCCTGGAGCCCAGTTCAAGTTGGCCGTGTTCGAGCTCAACGCAAACCAGCACGATCTGGGCCGGGGCCTGGCCAACGCACGGGCCATCAACCAGCTCGAGCGGATGGGCGACCTGGTCCGCATCGTCTGCTCGGCCAACTGCCTGCAGCCCGACGGGCAGAATGACAACGGTTGGAACCAGGGCCTGCTGTTCCTGAACCCGTCGCGCGTCTGGCCTCAGGCCGCCTACTTCGTCACGCAGATGCTGTCGGAGCACTATCTGTCGGTGTGTGTGGGGGCCGATGTCGCCGGGCAGGCCGACTGCCTTGATGTAACCGCCAAGACCAGCTCCGACGGCCGGTTGGTCCAGCTGCAGATGGTCAACTGGGCCGATGAGCCCACGCGTCTCACCATACGCCTGGAGCCCCACGGCTCGCTGGCCAGGCCGGCACACCGCGTCGAACTATGCGGGGGGACTAACCAAACCAACACCGCCGCCGAACCGGACGCCGTGGTCCCTGTGGCAGGGGACATCGATCTCGTATCCACCGGCGCGGCGACCGAGTACGTTCTTCCACCGCGCTCCTTCACGGTGCTGCGCGCGCGAGCGGAGTAGAGGGGCGCGGGGGCGCGCTGGCGCGGCGGCCTCAGCGCAGTAGCACGGCCTCGGCCCAATCGGCGTGGTCCGCACCGATACCGTCGCCGCCATCGGTGACAACCAGTGTGAGCCGGCGGACGCCCCGGATGTCCACCCGGATCGGGATCGGCGTCGAGCGAACGCGCATGACCGGGCTGCGATACAGCTCAGCACCGTCTCCCTCGACGGCAAAGACCACCGAGTTGCCCGAGACCTCCTGGTCGCACCCGACCGTGGCCACGAAGGCCGTGTAGGCACCATCGATCTGATAGGTGATCCTGGAGTTCGCGTGGGTGCCGATGCCGCGACGGTGCACCCGGTTGCCGATGACCATGGGGGTCCCCATGACGCTGGCGTTCCGGTGGACCTGGCCCCAACCGGCCGTGGCTTCGGTCCAATCGAGCGCATCCAGGTACACCCCGTCCACATCGGTCGTGCGCCGCTTCATGCGGGAACTGGTCGCGCCCGCCTCCTTGGCATTCGCCAGCGGCACGAGCGTCACTGACCACGGGCGCAACCCGGCAGGCTTCACGGGGAAGCTGGGGCCGACTGGCGGCTCCGCGCCACCGGAGCCGGCCCGCCGCTCGCCGCGCACGAAGACGGCGCAGCGGCACTCGTCATCCGGGACGGTCAGCCGGTAGGACACACGATGCCGTCCCGCCGGCAGGGGGGCGAGGAACCACTGCCAGTCCTCCTGGGGTGTGGCGCCCGCAGCATAGAAGGTACCGCGGGAGCCGGTGACCTCGGGGGCAACCACCTGGCCGTCAACAACGATGTCGCACAGCGGCATTGCGCTTCCGGCAGGCCCTTCGGCCAGCAGACAGAGCTCCGCCGGCCGGGAGGTCCGCAACTCGCCAGAGCCCGAGAGCACCAGCGCCTCCGGGGAATCGCCATCGGGCGAGGTCCACGATGGGCCAAGGGGAGGACGGTCATCCTCGAACGTGACCCGCTCGAAAGCCGGACTCGCCACCGGCCGCCACTCCACCCCGAGACCAGGCACTACAGCCGGTGCGACACCGCGAGCAGGGACCGGAAGCACCTCGAGTACCGCCGTCTCATAGGGGCCCAGGGCCACACGGGGAAGGGCCTCGCCGCTGCGGGCAACGGCGAGCACGCAGCGAGCCGGGTAGTGCATCACCAACTGCCGGGCGCCATCGGTCCTGCACTCGGGCAAGACCACCTCGGCCTCCGAGATCCACGGGTTGCGCGCGAAGTAGAGAGGCCGGTCGAGCCGCGGGTAGGCGTATCCGTAAACCTCCCTCGCCGAGGGATCCCCGCCGAATGGCTCAGGGCTCTGGAGTCTGGCGCGGTTCTCCCGTGCCCACTGCATCAGCTGGGCAAAGAACCGCCACTCATCGGCATCCATGTACAGCGGGTTGATGTACGTCGACTGAAACCAGTGGCCACGAGCGACCGCCATGACAGCGTGGTTGTAGAACGATCCCGAACACTGCACGATGATATCGAAGCACTCCAGTGCTGAGCTGGGCATCCAGAACGCATCGCGACCACGCAGATTCGCCACATCGCGCGCCGTGGTGAGCGACTCCATCCAGTCCGGGGCCGGACACACTCCTCGCGGGCAATCATCGCCGAACGGGCCGATCACAAACGGGGTGTGCATCAGCCACCACGGGCTAGGGAAGTACCCGAGACATGTGGGTTCGAGTGCGATGTCCGGGGCCTGGGCACGCAGGGCGTCGAACACGTCCAACAAGCCCTCGGCGATGGGCTGGTAGGACTCAGAGGCCGGCCGGTGGCCGTGCTCGGCAGAGGGGCAGGGCCATGCCAGGCCGTCGAACTTCACATGGGCCATCTGGCCGTCCCGCACATGGCTCAGGACCGCCGACTTGAACGACTGCTGATACCGTCCGCCACGAGCCAGGCACGCATAGCGAGTGCCGGCCGCGTTGGTGAACGTCTCGTAACCCTCCCCATCCAGCCACTCGTTGTCCAGCGCCGGGGGATAGCAGCTACTTGGCGAGACCCACAGCCCCGGCCGGCAGCCCATGGGCGCCAGAGCCCTCGCGATCCGGCGAAAGCCCTCGGGGTAGGCCTCTCCGTTCACCTGCCACACCGTGTGCGGGTCCGACCAACCCATGTCCATGGCATACGAGTCAAAGAAGAAGCCCGTACGGTCGTACAGGCTCGCCTTCAGGTCCGCAATGTTGGCGAGCACGTCGTGTTCCGTGAATGGGACCGGCATCGTCCACCAGTTGTTGTAGTGGATGTGCATGTCCTTGGGCTTCACCCACACCGTGTCAAGATACCGCAGGAAGGCCACGCGCACCGCTTCGGCGCCGCGCGTGACGTCCTCCAGCGAGGCCGCCCCGAACACAGCCGAAGGCACGTCGACCCACTGGCTGCCGACGGTGATGTACGAGTGCTGGGCAATGTGGAGGGCATCGCCATCGACCTGAGTCATGGCCGACGGGTGTTCGACCCCGGCGAAGATCCGATCACCCACCACGGGGCATGAGACATGCTCGGGGCCTATGCGCCGCAGTGTCTGTCCGGGCAGGCGCAGATCCAGGAGCCCGACCCGCTGGATGACCACCGGGGCCGCAAGGGCGCGCAGACGCGTACGTACCCGCAGAGTCCGACCGTCCGCGCAGAAGCCAAAGGTCTGCCGCACCCGCACGGCAGTGGGCAGGAGCTCGGCCTCGAAGATGGCCTCACGATCGCCCGGCTCCCCGCCTGCGAGGAAGCGGAAGCCCACGTCACCCAGGTTGGCGCGGATGCCATCCTCAGTCTGCAGGCTGAATCGCGGGCCGTCCACCGGCCAGGTGAGCCCCGTCGCCACGTCGCCGAACGCGCTCCAGCGATACCGCCCGCCCGCCTTCGCGAACACCACACGCGTGCCACCCGGCCCTGCCAGCACCACCTGCTCGGGCTGCGCCGAAACCGCCGACACCCCGATGGTCAGAGACGCGATGCCAAGCACGACCGACCGCCGGCATCCGGTTCCGAATCTTGTCCTCACGGGTTCTCCCACACCTGAATGTCGCGGAAGCGCACGTCCATGACCGTGCCCGAGTGCATCTGGAGCGCGATGTGGCCCCTGGGCCG
>Ga0116184_10004288_pt1 | contig 11310 bp, 9 predicted proteins | sample AD_JPNNA5_MetaG_FD_89886 | JGI IMG/M metagenome (GOLD analysis project Ga0116184, IMG submission 89886) | Active sludge microbial communities of municipal wastewater-treating anaerobic digesters from Japan - AD_JPNNA5_MetaG | ecosystem: Engineered > Bioreactor > Anaerobic > Digestate | place...
GTGGCAATCTCATCTGTTAAAATATTTTTAAGTAAACGAAAAAAAGATGAGTTCCACGCTCCCTCACAAAGCGAGGGATCAGGATGACGCCGGCGGCGTCAGATAAGATCCTCACGCGGAAAAGCACCGCTCAGGATGACGAATTAAAGAATTTGTTGGATGGTATTTTCAGGATAGGCAGGTATTTAAATTCCCATTGGACCCCCTTCTTCAGGTTTAAACATTTGTCGAAGTTTCCGAATCATAATATCAGTCGCATTGATAAAAGCTTCTTCAGTCGAACCACCGATATGAGGGGTACAGATTAAATTATCCAGACATATCAATTCTTTATCACTCGGGGGTTCAGTTTCAAAAACGTCCAAGGCTGCTCCAGCTAAATGACCATTTGCTAACGCTTGCATGAGAGCTTTGTGATCAATTACTTTACCCCGAGAAGTGTTAATCAAATAGGAGCCTTTTTTCATTAATTGAATGGCTTCTGCTGATATCATTCCCTTGGTCTCTTCGCTCATGATAACATGGAGCGAAACAATATCACTCACCGATAGTAAATCTTCAAGGCGAACCGCCCGTTTTACTTCAGATTTAACAAATTGTTCTTCAGGAATATAGGGATCATAAGCAACAACCTGAGCATTCATAGCTTTAACTATAGCTGCAACTCTCCGACCAATGCCTCCAAACCCAATAATTCCCCAGACCTTTCCTTCTATGGTCCTACCGGTATATTTACTTTTTGCCCAATCCCCGGATTTTAAAAGACTACAGGTGGTAAAAGCATATCTCAACAAGCTAATGGCTAAACCTATAGTCAGTTCGGAAACACTGGCAGCAGAAGCTTCAGGAGTGTTGATTACTTTCACTCCTTTATTTTTGCAGGCTTCCTTATCGATATTATCGGTACCAACCCCTGGTCGAGCAACAACTTTTAAGGTTGGTGCATTATTAATAATATTTGCAGTCACTTTTGGTTTTGACCGAACCACAAAAACCTGTTTATCTTGAATTTTTTGAATGATCTCATTCTCATCATCTGAATTTAGAATAGTAACTGGCCCAACCGCTTCATTCAATCTTTTTGCCATATCCTCTGGTACTCCAGCAGCGCACAAGACCCGAGTTTCTTCACTCATGTTCATAAACCTCCCAAGCTTTGTTAAGTGCCGCTTCGGTATTTAATGCTTTTCCTTGAGACTTAAAAGCTCGCCCCAGAGTAATTAAGGTATTTGAAATATCAAAGGCATCGACATATCCTAAATGACCAACTCGAATAATTCTCCCTTTCAGCTGACCTTGGCCACCAGCAATGACTATTCCATTGTTACGGAAAAAGCCGGTGATTTTCCCAGCTTCGATTCCTTCGGGTATCATAATTGAAGTAACTGCCGGAGACGCGATTTTTTCATCTTTAACCATTAACTCTAAACCAAGTGCTTCTACGCCGGTACGAAACATTTTAGATAATTGCAGATGACGTTTAAAAACGTTCTCCAAGCCTTCTTGCTTAATCATATTCAATGCTTCATTTAAACCAAATAGCAAGGTTACCGCTGGGGTATAAGGATTTTCTGGAGTCGGCTTTTTAAGCGATTTTAATGCATTAGCTAAATCCCAGTAGTACCTTGGGCACTTTGCTTCTTGATTGTATTCCCAACCTTTTTTACTTACACTGAAGAAACACAAGCCAGGAGGAGTCATTAGAGCTTTTTGTGAAGCGGTAATAACAACATCAATTCCCCATAAATCAGTTTTACAGTCAATCGCTACCAGCGAACTCACCGCATCAACTAAATACAGAACATTATGTTTTTGGCAAACTTCACCAATTGATTTAAGATCCGAGTAAACTCCGGTGGATGTTTCGTTATGGGTAATAAAAACGCCTTTTACGTCTTTTCCAGCTTCACTACTAAGGAGGAGATCGATGTCCTGAGCCGTAACTGCTTTCCCCCACTCACCTCCTAAGCGAATGGGTTGCAGCCCAAATATTTCAGCGATTTTCGCCCATCGGCTCCCAAATTCTCCTATAATCCCAAATGCAACCTTATCGCCAGGAGAAAAGAAATTAACAATAGCTCCTTCCATGGCTCCGGTTCCTGCCCCGGGAAAGACTAAAACGTCATTTTGGGTTTGGAATACATATTGTAGTTTCTCGGTAATATCCTTCAAAAGAGCTCCAAAAGCCGGAACTCGGTGGTGTATGATCTCCTGAGCCATTGCTAAAGAGACTTGTGATGGGACTTGGGTTGGTCCTGGTGTCATTAAAAAGGACGATTTCATGATCTTACCTCCTTGTTCAGCTCGAATTAGGTGATATGAATAACAACAAATAAAACAAAAAAGCCCTCACCCATAGGGGCGAGAGCCTACTCGCGGTGCCACCCTTTTCAGTGGAAAACCACCCTCAATACCTTAACGCATTTTGCGGTGAGAATTTATAATCTTCCCACGACTCCAGGGCGGATTCAAGGAAAAAAAACACCGGTTCGCATCAACCACCGGTTTTCTGATGTTTCTCCTTCCCTTTACTACTCCCCTTCATAGCCATTTTCTCTATTTACTTTTGCCGATAATATAGCACACGCATTTGAAAAGTCAATAGATTCATTATATCCTTAAGGTTAATTTAAGGAATTGCCATTCATAAATTCTTTTAAAATGCCTAATTGAAAAATTTTAAAAAGATGAAGAATCAATAATACTATCTATTCTATTTCATTTTATTATACCAATTAACATCCAATTCCTTAACTGCTCTCGCTTCATCCAAACGTCTTATTGGAGTATTAAAGGGCGCATTTTTTAGCTTATCTGGATTCTCCACAGCTTCCCTAGCTATTTCATTCATCATGTGAGCAAATTTATCTAGTGTTTCTTTGTTCTCGGTTTCGGTTGGCTCAATCATCATCGCCTCTTCAACTATAAGAGGGAAATAAATTGTTGGAGGATGATATCCATAATCTAATAATCTCTTAGCTATATCTAAGGCTCTTACTCCATGCGATTTTTGTCTTTTCCCTGATAAGACAAATTCGTGTTTACAAGCCTGGTTAAAGGGGAGATGATAGTTTTTTTCGAGCAACCGCATCAGGTAATTAGCATTGAGTACCGCTGTTTCGCTTACTTCACGAAGACCCCGAGCTCCAAGGGATCTGATATAAGTATAAGCTTTAACTAATACCAAAAAATTTCCATAAAACGATTTTACTTTCCCAATACTTTTAGGATAATTATAGTTAAAGTAATAATTATTGTTTTTCACGTCAACCAGCGGGATAGGCAAAAAATCTGCTAGCTCTTTAGTTACTGCAATCGGACCCGAACCAGGCCCTCCACCCCCATGAGGAGTCGAAAAGGTTTTGTGGAGGTTAAAATGAACGATATCAAATCCCATATCACCCGGACGGGTTATTCCAAGATTGGCGTTCATATTGGCACCATCATAGTATAATAAGCCACCAACATTATGGACTATCTCGGCAATTTTTAAAATGTCTTCCTCAAAAAGACCCAGGGTGTTCGGGTTGGTCAACATCAATCCGGCAGTCTGTGATCCGGCAATTTTCTTCAAGCTTTCAAGATCGACCATACCTCGAGAATTAGATTTTATCTCTACGACTTGATATCCGCACATCGAAACACTGGCTGGATTCGTTCCATGGGCAGAATCAGGTATAATAATTTCTCGCCTCACCTGGTTTTCTCCTCGGTCGGCATGAAAGCCCTTCATGATCAACATTCCAGTAAATTCTCCGTGAGCCCCGGCAGCTGGCTGTAAGGTCGCACGATGGAGACCGGCAATTTCACATAAATACTTTTCCAACTCATGCATAAGCTGTAAAGCACCCTGAATTGTTTCTTCAGTTTGGTAAGGATGAATACTGGTAAATCCAGAAAACTTGGCCACATCTTCATTAATTTTGGGATTGTACTTCATGGTACAAGAACCCAAAGGATAAAAGCCAACATCTACACCATAATTAAGTCGTGACAACTGTGTAAAATGACGAATGACTTCATTCTCAGACAATTCAGGAAGATCGGCCGGTTTTTTCCGAAGAAATCGATCTGGAATAAGGTCATTTATTTTTTCTAAAGGAACATCATTCTGAGGATATTCATAAGCTCGACGACCTGGTGAAGTCATCTCAAATATCAAAGGTACTTCATTGACATTATTCATGGTAATTCTCCAATGCTTGAACTAAAGTATCAATTTCTTTTTTTGTACGCGCTTCAGTCACGCACAATAGCATACTGGGACCGAGCTCTGGATAATGTCTTTTGAGATCCAATCCACCGATAATTCCTTTCTCTAAAAGCACTTTATTGATTACTTCCGGTGAATCAGGAGTTTGAATTGGAAATTCATGAAAAAACGGTTGAGTAAACAAAGGGGAATACCCTTTAATACTGGTAATTTTTCTATAAGCATAATGTGCTTTTTGTAAACATAAATTGGCTACTTCTTGCAATCCCTTTTTCCCCACCAAACAAAGGAAAACCGTTGCTGCTAAGGCATTAAGAGCTTGATTTGAACAGATGTTAGAGCTGGCTCGCTGACGACGGATGTGCTGTTCTCTGGTTTGTAACGTAAGAACAAATCCTCTTTTTCCTTCAATATCCTTGGTTGCTCCTACAATCCTTCCCGGTATTTGACGAATAAATCGATCACGAGTTGCAAAAAATCCTAAAAACGGACCCCCAAATGCCACTGGATTTCCGAGCCCTTGACCTTCTCCAACGGCAATATCCGCACCATAATGACCTGGTGCTTCCAAGATGCCCAAAGAGATTGGATTCACACTGACAACCAATAGAGCTCCAAATTTCTGGGTTAAAGAAGCCACCTCTTTCACTTCTTCTAAAATACCAAAAAAATTTGGTTGTTGTATTAATACACCGGCAATTTCTTCGTTGATATTATCCTTTAAATAATTTAAATCTGTTTGTCCCTTATCGTGTGGGATTTGGATGACTTCCATACCACGGTTCTCAAGATAGAGCTGAGTAACCATCCGATACTCGGGATGAATTGTCATAGGCAGGAATATTTTCTTCCGCTTGGTAGCTTCACCAGCCAAAACAGCAGCTTCAGCCAGAGCGGTGGCTCCATCATACAGCGAAGCATTCGCTACATCCATCCCAGTCAAACTGCAAATCAGGCTTTGATATTCATAGATGGCTTGCAAAACTCCCTGGCTGATCTCCGGTTGATAGGGAGTATAGGCAGTATAAAATTCTGAACGGCTTAGAATGTGCTGGACTGCACTGGGGATTAGATGGCCATAAGCACCAGCACCTAAAAAAGAAGGATACTGTTCAAGATTATTATTCTTTTCAGCTAAACTTTTAAGAGATTTGAACAGCTCATATTCGGTTTGAGCGGATGGTAAGTTTAATTCTCCTTGAAGGCGGACTCTGTCTGGAACATCATCAAAAAGTCCCTCCATGGATTGTAACCCTATACTTTTTAACATATCTTTCCGATCTTGTTCGGTTGTTGGGATATATCGCAATCTCTACCACCTGCTTAAAATAAGATTATTTTGGTTCATTTTCGATGAGGGATTGGTATTCGGTTGCCCTTATCAACTTATCAATCTCCTCTTTTTGGATGATCTCGAGGGAAAAAATCCATCCTTCTCCATAGGGGTCTTTATTGATCAATTCTGGTTGATCTTCAAGTTTTTTATTCACTTCTAATATTGTTCCTGATACTGGTGCATAGATATCTGATACGGCTTTCACTGACTCTAAAACTGCAATTCCATCACCAGCTTTAACTTCCATTCCTGGTTCAGGGAGTTCAACAAAAACGACTTCGACCAGCTGTTCCTGAGCATAATATGTCACGCCTACCGTAGCATGATTTCCTTCCACCTTAATCCATTCATGACTTTTTGTATAATAGCGGTCTTCAGGATACATCATTTTTCCTCCATAAGTGTCCTATCTTTTTTAATTTTTGGAGAAACAAAAGGTCCTTCGATAATTTCAGCTCTCACTATTTTTTCACGAATCAACAAATCAACAATAGTCCCTGGTTTTGCTAAGGATGGACTTACATAACCCATTCCAACATTCTTCTTTAAACTCGGAGAAAAGGTACCACTGGTCACCATACCAACTCTTTCTTCATGGTAAACAATTGGATACCCCTGGCGAGGAATTCCCCGATCGATGGCAATAAAACCAACTAGACATTTCTTTATCCCGGTTCTTTTTTGTTCAAGTAGCGATTCTTTCCCAATGAATTGGTGATCAAATTTTACTACCCATTCTAAATTTGCCTCCAAAGGGGTTGTCTCGTCATCTATATCATTTCCGTACAGCGGATACCTCATTTCCAATCTTAGGGTATCTCTTGCTCCTAGTCCGATTGGAATAAGATCTATTCGCTTTTTTCTAGCAATTGCTTCCAAAGAATCCCAGACTTTTATCGCCTGCTCCCATGGAATATATAGTTCAAAACCATCCTCTCCGGTATATCCAGTACGTGAAATAATGGCCTTTGAACCAAAAACTTTGGTCTCTAAAAAATGATAATATTTTAATCCGAAAACCGCCGGTTCTAATTCTGTTACAATATTTTCTGATTCTGGACCTTGGATGGCTATCAAAGCTTTTGAATCAGTTAAATTTTCAACTTGAGCAGTTCCCTTTAGGTGGGATTTTATCCATTCATAATCTTTCGTTGTATTGGCTGCGTTTACTACCAAGAAAAATCCATCTTCTAATCTATACACCAATATATCGTCTATTATTCCCCCATTAGGTTGGCAAAGCAGTGAATATTGAATTCGACCTGGCAATAATCTGGTTGGGTCATTGGTTGTTAATTGAGCTAATTCTAACTCACAATTTTTTCCAGAAATCCTTAACTCCCCCATATGGGTTAAGTCAAAAATACCAGCTTTAGTGCGAACTGCCTCGTGTTCATAGGTAATTGTTTTGTAAAATAAAGGCATCTCCCATCCAGCAAAAGGAACCATCTTGGCTCCTAATTTTCCATGAATATCTTTTAATGGAGTTATTTTTGTCTGTCCCATATCATTTTCAGTGTTTAAAACCACTGTTTTCCTGCCTCCTGAGTTCTTTAAAATAATACTAATTTAATCTAAAATTCATCTTGTAGGTAAGAAATAACCTTGATGTTTTCTTCGGGTGTTCCAGAAACCAGCTCTCCCCCTAGCCCAAGAGCAAAATTTTTTCCTCCAGCCCTTATCTTTTCCCAACTTATTTTAACGATTTCTTCGGATTTTTCCTCAAGCATAATTTTTACTGGATCTATATTGCCAATCAAAAAAATATCCTTATTTTCTTGACGAATTTTATCAATATCCAAACTAGGATCAAAGGAGAAAAGCACATCAACTTCTTTACAAATAGTTTTCCAAATCCATTGCAATGTTCCATCGCTGTGAAATATACGATGATTAGGTTTGACAACTGCATATAATTCAACCAAGTATGGAAGAACTAAATCTTTGAAAACTGAATCCCCTAAATAACCCACCATATCATCACAAGTTCTTCAGATCATGGTGTCAATTCACTTTTAATCAGTTTTTTTATTATTGTGGGGGGTTATCGGTAAAAAATCAAGACTTACCCACAAAAAAGACGGAAGAACCTCAATACATAGGATTTCTCATAGACGCTATTTCAAATAGTTTAAAAATATTTCTAATTTAATCCTTACTTAAAAAAATAATAGAGAAATAATAATATGATTTAATTTTTTAATGAAAACTTTTCTATCTTGACAACATGAAACTGAAAAAGTGGACTTATTTATCTGAAATATTGAAAGAGGTTGTTCAATATCTATCCTATCAGAAAATGACGAAATTGAAAGGTTCTAATTACCAATGTTTTCTCCTATGTTAAGGGATCCAATCGAGTGGTTTATACAACCTATTTCATTGCTTCTATAATTTTTTCCAAATTATCCTCCATAGTCTTAAGGAAAGGTACATCAGGATATAAACCAAGGGGATCAAGGATAATAACCTTGACTCCTGTTTCTTGAGCTAAAATCTGTGCCGCTTTTTGACTTAATTGGGGTTCGGCAAAAATCACTGGGCTCTCTGAACTTTTTAGGTCATCAATGAGAGTTTTGATTTTCTTAGGAGACGGTTCTTCTCCGGGTTTTTCCTCAATAACACCTATTTGGACGAGGTTATAATCCCGGGCTAAATAATCCCAAGCAGAGTGGGCTGCAATAAAATGACGGGTTTTTGAATTTTTTATTTTTTCACTAAACCACCGATCCAATTGCTGGCATTGTTCTATATATGATTGAGCATTTTTTAAATAAATTTCTTTATTATCGGGATCAATCTTTATTAGTGCTTCGGCTACCGACTCTGCTAAAATCGAAAGATTTTGTAATGATACCCAAACATGGGGATTCCCAAACTGATGTTCATGATCATTTTCCTCATGGTCGTCTATGGTTTCAACCACTTTCCCTACTTCGATGAGTTCAAGACTATTTCCTACCGCTTGAGCCATATCATAGGCAAACATTTCAAGACCCAAACCAACAATAAAAAATAAATCAGCTTGCTCCAGTTTTTTTATATCTGATGGTTTTGGATCAAAGGTGTGTGGGCTCACACCATTCGGCACCAGGAGGTGAACTTTAACCCTTTCACCCCCCACCTGAGTCATCAAATCAGCTAAAGGAGAAATTGATGCAACAACCTGAATGGTTTCAATGGAAGCTTGAACACTTTGGTTTCCTCCTAAAATTATTATGAGAAAACCGATTAAAAACAGGATAACCAAAAAATTCAATGCTTTCATCATTAAACCTCCTTTGGCCTTAGGCTTTCTCAAAATGTATTTTAATGTTTTAATAGCGCACCTTTACCCATGTCTTCTATCATAAGAGAAATCCTATATATCTTTCTTATTATGGACATTAATCAAGAATGAGGTGCATGTTCCTGCTCAAATATGATGTCATTTACCAGTATAAATACTTAGCGAAATACCGCCGATCTTTGGTTCCTCATTCCATCTTCGATCCATCGCTGGTGAGAATAAACCATCGGTTGAGGAAATTTTGAAATCGAATAGAATCCGGATTCTAAAATTTCGGTTTGGTTATTTCTCAAATCTCCTTCTTCTAACTCGCAAAAAAAACAAGCAGTAACAAACTGAATGATTTCTCCAACGTTATAACTTAATACCTGATCCGAAGGGTGAGAATAGAGACCCACCAAATTCTTTACTCTAATTTTAAGGTTTAATTCTTCCTTTATTTCACGAATAACCGCTTCTTCAAGAGTTTCACCTCGTTCCATTCTACCAGTCGGTAGTGCCCAGTAAGAATTATCCTTTCTTTTAATCAATAAAATCTGTTTATTCTTATTAAGAATGAATGCTGCAACGGCTACTTCGATCTTCTCTGGCCAGGGAAAATCCGGCTTCTTCCAGGGATACAGCTGGAACGATTCTTCAAGCAGCTGAAAAAGATTATTGACTTGTCCATCAGGAATACGGTAATCTCGCAAGGTAGGATACTGAATCAACTGAGCTGAAACCAAAACCGCTGGAATATTCACCTGGTGAGCTCCTAAAATATCAATTTCCGGACTATCACCAATCATAATCGTTCTTGTTTCAGGGGAATAACCATTTTGGGCAATCTGAAAAATTAAAGCTGACGGTTTCCCAACAATAAAAGCTTTTCTTCCAGTAACATTTTCTATCAATCTCACTATTGAACCGGTTGCCGGTTGTCTTCCCTGTGGAGTTGGATATGAGATATCACCATTGGTTGCAATAAAAGCAACTCCCCGTTCAACATAGCGAATAGCTTGTTGGATCTCTTTTAATTTTAAATCTTCATTAAATCCTATGACAATTGCTTCGGGGGAATCATCAACAAGGGTAACTCCCATTTCAGTGATTTCTCTTTTTAAAGCATCGGTTCCCACCACCAATACTTTAGATGCTTTCATTTTATGTAAATAGTAGGCTGCGCACCAAGAAGCGGTAATGATATCTTCCTTATCTAAAAAAATATTCATTCTTGATAGTTTTTCTTGGATCTCTTCCCGAGAAAAACGTGAATCGTTGGTAAGAATTCTTACTCCTTTCCCCCGTTTTTGTAACCAACTAATGACTTCGGCTGCACCTAAGCAAAGCTGGTCTCCAATATAGATTACTCCGTCCGCATCAAATAAAAAAAGTTCAAACTCATCAATAAACATACAGCCTCCAGAAAAGTGGAATAAAGTTTTTCCTCATTTTTAATCAATTCCTTATTGATCTAAAAAAGGACTTTTCTGTAATTATTTAGATAATAACCCAACAATTTTTAGGTTTTTCCTTATTCAAAGGAATAACTCCTAAGAGTTTTTAAGTGTTTTTCAATATTTTCCTCAACCCTTTGACAATGGTCTTCTCGATAATCAAAAAGGAATTGATAAAGTTCTTCTCGATACTCTTTCAGAATCAAACCATAGGAAATATGAAGGAGTTGTCGAACTGAGTCATTCTTTAAAAAATCCTGGAGTTTTTTATCCGGTAGATATTCTAAATCAGCAGGAATTTCATTAATTTTGAATGAAACCTGATAGTCTCGGCTATTTTCAGAATAATTCTCCCAACTCAAAGTGTAAATTTTTCGAAATAATTCCGGATTAAAAACAGAAACTGTTTCCAAAGCCTTAAGCCATGACGTTCCGGAAGTTTTAATATGAAAAAGCCCGTGAGTTTCTTCAAAAAAGGTGGGATAAATCGTCATCTTGTCGCTTCCAGAATGAAGACTCAAACGATAACCACCAATATTTTCGGCAATCAAAACCTGTCCCCGGAGATTTTCCCGAAATTGATTTAAATCTCCTCGATAATCAATGCCTTTTTCAAAAGATCCAGGAAATTTCAATGCCAAACTTTGAAAATCAACACCTCTTCGATGAAGCTCTTCCGACAAGAAAAAATGTGTTTCGTACGAAGTGAGAACTTCACCCTCATCTAAAGATATTTCGAGGTCATAATTGGTTAATCGCTCATCAAGAATACTATTCATTTGCTCAATAAAACCCAGAACTGGATATAAGGAAAGAACGATTCGGAGTAAATTTTCTTCATTAAAACTAACTTGAAAACCGCCACCCAGAGAATAACTTCGACCTAAATATCTTTTTAATAAATCCAGTTGATCGGGATTCATTTTTTGATAGGTTTGATTTAAATCCCATTCCGATTGGAACATGAATTCCTTTTCAATATAATCGCTCACATCCAGGGTATAAAAACTATATCCACTATGAATTGCCTGCTGCA
>Ga0116184_10004289_pt1 | contig 11310 bp, 10 predicted proteins | sample AD_JPNNA5_MetaG_FD_89886 | JGI IMG/M metagenome (GOLD analysis project Ga0116184, IMG submission 89886) | Active sludge microbial communities of municipal wastewater-treating anaerobic digesters from Japan - AD_JPNNA5_MetaG | ecosystem: Engineered > Bioreactor > Anaerobic > Digestate | place...
TAAGCGCTACGAGGAAAAGGGCTTCGGTACCCCGACAGGCAAGGTGGAATTGTATTCCACAGTTCTGGAAAAGATGGGTTATGATCCTCTGCCCGTCTTCCGGGAACCCCTGGAGAGCCCTGTCAGCAGCCCCGAGCTGGCCAAGGAGTATCCCCTCGTCCTGACGACGGGCGGCCGGTTTCTGCCTTATTATAATGCCGAGCACCGTCAGGTTGCCAAGCACCGGAAGCGCTATCCTTGGCCGAAGATGGAAATCCACCCGGAGACGGCCAGGTCCTTGGGCATTGAAAACGGTCAGTGGGTCTGGATTGAAACCCCCCGGGGGCGGTGTCGTCAGACGGCGGAATACGATGAGAATATCCATCCCGACGTCGTCCATGCCCAGCACGGCTGGTGGTATCCCGAAGACCCGGGAGAGGAACCCTCCCTCCATGGTCTCTGGAAGTCCAACGTGAATATTCTGACCGATGACGAACCCGACCACTGCAACCCTATCAACGGTGGCTGGCCGTTGCGAGCCATGCTGTGCAAGGTGTACCCCTGCAAGCCCGAGGAGGTTGAAGCAGAGAAAGCAGCGCATTTCTGGGACTAGCGGCTGTCCCGCTGCTGCTGTCCTTCCATGGGCGGCCGTTCGTTAGAAAATATGACCTTGGCGGATAAGATTAATTGTCTGGAGGAAAAGAATCGATGGAACGATTGATCTATTTCACGGTGAACGGTGCTGAAGTGCAATGTGTCCGTCGCCCCGACGAGCGCTTGATTGATTTTCTCAGGAATCATCTGCAACTGACGGGAACCAAGGAGGGTTGTGGTGAAGGGGTTTGTGGGTCCTGTACGGTGCTGCTTGACGGCAAACCGGTCAAAGCGTGTGTGACCAGCTTGGAACGGGTCGAAGGCCGGGACGTTCGGACCATCGAGGGTATCGGGTCTGCCGACGCTCCACATCCGCTGCAAAGTGCTTTTGTGGAAAAGGGGGCCATCCAATGCGGTTTTTGCAGCCCAGGCATGATCATGGTCGCAAAAGCCCTGCTGGACAGAAATCCCCATCCGACTCGTAACGAGGTCATTGCTGGCCTTTCCCCCCATCTATGCCGCTGCACCGGGTATAAGAAAATCGTTGAGGCGGTTCAGCTTGCCGCCGCAAAAGCTGCGGCCGCTGAGGAAATCAAAGGCGTATCTGTTCAAGACCAGATGCTGCATCCGGAAGGAGATCGCTACACCGCGCCGGTTTTGCCTGTGGACGCACAAGACCCTGATATGACGAAACATATCGGCGCCCGCGTGATCCCCATGGGGATCTGGGAAAAGGCCCTTGGTTTGACCCGGTTTGCTGCGGACATCACTCCCGATGCTTGCTTGCACCTGAAAGTGGTTCGGAGTACGAGATCTCATGCCATGATCCGGGGGATTGAAACGGAAGCGGCTTTGGCGGTTTCCGGGGTCACTGCTGTTTTCACGGCAAAAGACATCGGTGGAACCAACCGGATTGGTCCGATTCAGCGGGATCAACCGGTGCTGGTTGAGGATCGGGTGCGTTTTATCGGCGACGCCGTTGCCGTAGTGGCTGCCGAATCGATCGAGGCCGCCGAAAAAGGTGTGCAGCAGGTGGAGGTTACCTATGATGATCTGGACGCGGTTTTGAATCCTACGGAAGCGGCGAACCCGAACAGCCCGAAACTTCATGGGGAGACGAATCTGCTGTTTCACCTGAAAAGTGACAAGGGAGATGTTGAGAAGGGCTTTGCGGAGGCGGACGCGGTGGTGGAAAATGTTTATGAGACCGCCTTCAACGATCACGCCTACATTGAACCGGAAGCAGGCGTCGCCTGGCCGGATGCAGACGGGAAAATCGTCATCCGCCTGGCAACGCAGAATCCCCATGAGAACCAGGCGCAGGTGGCGGAAGCGCTTGGAATACCACTGGAACATGTAAGGATCATCCAAGCCCCGACAGGAGGCAGTTTCGGCGGGAAACTGAATCATCAGGTCGCATCGCTTCTTGCCTTGTCCGTCTTCAAATTATCAAGGCCGGCCAAACTGGTTTACACGGCCGCCGAATCGATGATGTGCACGGAAAAACGACATCCGTTCCAGATGAGATTTCGCACGGGAGCAACCCGTGAAGGAAAACTGACCGCGGTGGACGCAGAACTCGTTGCCAATACGGGAGCCTATGCCTCCTACGGCAAGGCGGTGGTCGAAAGAGCCCTCATTCATTCCACCGGTCCCTACGACGTTCCGCATGTCTCGGTTGAGGGGTCCTGCTTTTATACCAACACGGTTCCCGCCGGGGCGATGCGCGGCTTCGGCGCGCCGCAGACGGCCTTTGCCGTCGAATCACAGATGGATCTCCTGGCGGATAAACTTGGTCTGGACCCATACGATTTCAGAATGCGAAACCTGTTTGCCCCGGGATCAACGACCGTCACCGGTCAGCTCCTCAAAGAAAGCGTTGGCGCGCGGGACACCCTGCGGGCATTGAAGCCCTATTATGACGAAGCCCTGGCCTGGGCCGCAAAAACGAATGAGGATACAGGCGACAGCATAAAACGTGGCGTGGGTCTTTCCTGTATTTTCTTCGGCATCGGCGAAGCCGGCTGGCGAAATCCTTCTCGGGAGACCATACGGCTCAATGCCGGGGGCGTCATCGAGTTACTGGTCGGAGCCACCGACCTCGGCCAAGGGGTTTTTTCCACCTTGGTACAGATTGCCGCGGAAACGCTGAAGATTCCCGGGGACTGCTTTGTCGTCGTGACGCCGGATACGGATATCACTCCTTCTGCGGGGCCGACCGAAGCCAGCCGTCAAACCCTTGCATCCGGGCGGGCGATCCAGGAAGCGGCCTCCGCACTGAAGAGCGCCTTGGCATCGTGCCATTTCTATGAGGGCGGAGCGGGCACTTATGCCGACAGGCTTCGCCAGTGCCATAGTAGGCTGCTGGACAAGGGCCTGCCGGTGGAGTTCTCAGGCTATTTTATTCCGGAGACAAAACCGATTGACAAAACCGGGAAAGGCAGTCCCCACCTGGCCTACGCCTTCGCGTCGTCGCTGGCTCAGGTCGAGGTCAACACGGAAGACGGTGTTATCCGGGTCGTGAAACTGATCCTGGCTCATGATGTGGGTCGGGTCATCAACCCCCTGACTCTGGAGGGACAGATTGAAGGCGGAGCCGTCCAGGCCCTGGGTTTTGCTTTGAAGGAGGAATTCAAACCTAATGTGACCAACCGGTGGTCATCCTACAGGATCCCCCGGATAGGGGATATGCCCGATATGGTGACGCTGTTTGTGGAAAGTCCGACACCGGAGGGGCCATTCGGAGCCAAGGGCATTGGAGAGGTTCCTGCGGTGGGACCCGCTGCCGCGATTGCCAACGCAGTGGCCCGGGCCTGCGGGGTGCGGTCTACGCGATTGCCCATGATTCCGGAGCGGATTAAAAGTAAGTTGAACACGATGAAGATTTTTTGATATGCTGGCAACAGAGATAAAATTCTCATTTTCTGAGATGAGATGGGGCATTGTATTTAAGCTTATGTTAGAAATGGCCGATATTTGGTGTATGAAATTTTCGCTCAGAACACCATCATGTTTTAGGGGGTGATAAGATGAAAACATGGATTGCCTTGATATTATGCTTGTTTCTTTTTCCTTGGGTAGCACAGTCCGACGAATACTATCGCTGGACCGACGAAAACGGCGTGAGCCACATCACGGATCAGCCGCCGGCGGAGGCAAAGAATTTAAAAACCTACCGGTTTAAAAGTCAGGTTCAGCCGGTTGCGCCTGAAACAGCGAATAAAGAAACAACCCCCAGTACGGTGACGGAAAGTCAGCCTTCTGAAACGGGAACCCCGCAGACAAGCAATCCGGAACTTGAACAGACCCGGGCGGAATATGAAGAATTAAAAGCCAATGAGGAGAGTTATCGGCGAAATTACAACAATGCTTACGGAAATAAAAAAGAGCGGGATTATTGGCGAAGCAGAATGAATGACGTCGAAAACAAGCGGCAGAAACTGGAGAGTCTTGAAAGCGGCGAATCTTCGGGAGGGGGGTCCTCTGCGGAATCCGGAGAAACGTCAGGGGGAAAAAACCCCATGTGAATATCAGATCAGGGGTGTTTGATTCACCCCTGACTTTTTTTTCGTCGCCTCAACCACCTCAACCACCTATCTCGGTAATAATAGCCGATAATTCCCAGAACACAACTGACCGCGGCGATGACCAGAACAGAGATGTACTGGTCGTTGCGTGCGAAATTGCCCGACATGGAGAGCATGAGTGTCCAGAAGAAGCGGCCCGCGATAACAAGCAGAAGAAATGTGCCGACGGGGATATGGCTCAGACCGATGACATAACAGAGAGAATCTTTCGGAAAACCGGGAATCAAAAACAGGATGAAGGCGTACAGGGCACCCTTTTTACGCATGAAGCGATCGAATTTCTGCACCAGTTCGGGCTTGACGAACTTTTCCACCAGAGGCAGGCCGAAAAAATGGGCCAGGCCGAAGGCCAGCCAGGAGCCCAGAGTCAAGCCAATGGTCGAATAAAGTGTTCCCAAGACCGGTCCATAGAGATATCCACCGATAAAACCCGTGACTTCCCCCGGAAAGGGAGCGACCACAACCTGAAAAATCTGGACGGCCATAAAGGCGATCTGATCATAGGGACTGAAAGATTTGATCAGACTGATAATGCGTTCCTTGTCGGTCAGGATTTCATAGACGTTGTAATGTACAAACAGATAGCCCAGCAGAACAACCAGAACGATCAGCAGGATTTCTCTGTAAGCGATTTTATAATTCATCTTGAAGGCGGATTCCTTTTTCTTCGTCGCCCTCTTATCATGGAATCTGTTTTTTCGGCAAGAAACTCTCGTTTTGAATTCATAACCATCTGGAATATCGTGAGAATAAAAAAGCCACATCGGTTTGTTAACCGATGTGGCAAAAACGGTGTTCAGATACGCAAGAGATTAAAGATTTTTTCCCTTCTTCCAAGCCTCAAAGGCGGCGACGATCGTTTCCACGGCTCCGTCCGCCGTCATCGAATCCGTGTTGATGGTCAGGTCGTAATTATAAGGATTTATCCAGTCGACTTTGAAAAACTTTTTAACAAAGACCCGCCGGTCCTTTTCGGTTTTTTCCGCATAATCTTCCGCTTCCTGCCGTGAACACCCCCGGCTTTTCATAATTCGATTCACCCGGTTTTCCTTGGAGCCGATCAGTTTCACTCGGAAGTTTTTTTCCGGCGGCAGAATGTACAGCGCACCCAGTCCCAGGATAACAGCATTGCCACTATCCTTGACGGTGTTGATCACCTTGGACAGGTGAAACATGAATTTATCCGGCCACATGTGGCGGGTTTCAAACAGGGACGAAAGCCAGTCGTCCCGTGTGGTGAGAGCCTTCTCAACAATGGCTTTGATTGCCTTTTCATCGACCTCGGCACTTTCCGCAATATGTTTTGCAATCTGCCCGGCGAAAAGGTCCATCTTCAGGCGTTCCGAAAGCACTCTTGCAATTCGCGTCCCACCGGTGCCCGGTTCGCGTGAAATGGTAATGACCGGTTTTGATTCAACAATCTCGCCCTTCACTTCTTTTGAACTAAGTGCCCACTTTGACAATTGCTCATTGACGATTTGATCGATAGAGCGGACTTCTTTCTTCATACGAACCTCCTTTTCATCGTACCAATCCAGAATGAGATTTAGTCAACAACACATTACATTTCAGATGAACAGCAATATCTTCAAACTCAGCTGCTTACAGGGAATAGAGTTTTTCCCCGGGCAGGACGGTCTTGTTATTTTTCAAGAGCACATCGATGGCGGCGTCGGGATTGTCGAACCGGAAGAGCATGACCGCGTTTTCGCCGCTGCGCTCAACAAAGGCATACATATATTCAATATTGATTTTGGCCTGCGCCAAAACCTCGAGAATACTGTGCAGTCCGCCAGGTTGGTCCGGAACTTCAACAGCAACGACATTGGTTCGGCTGACCGTATATCCGTTTGCTTTCAGAACCCCGACGGCATCGACGACATGATCGACGATCAATCGGACGATCCCGAAGTCCGAGGTATCCGCCACGGCTAGGGTGCGGATATTGATATTGGCGTCCCGAAGAATCCGCGTCACGTTTTCAAGTCCTCCGGGTTTGTTTTCCAGGAAAATGGAAATCTGTTCGACCTTCATGCGTTTTTCTCCCTTCCGTTTTCAGGCATTATATTTTCCGCTTGTCAACGACCCGGCTGGCCTTTCCTTCAAAACGCTGGAGCGATTTCGGTTCCACCAGCTTTACTTTAGCCGTCACACCGAGGAAATCCTTCAAATCCTTGATGATGTTCCGCTCAATCTTCTGGAGCGACTTGATCTCATCCGCGTTGGAAAAGAGGCGTTCATTGACTTCCACCTGGACTTCCAGGGTATCGAGGGTTCCCTCCCGGTCCACGATAAGTTGATAATGGGGGTCGAGACCTTCAATTCCGACGAGAACCGCTTCAATCTGGGAGGGGAAAACATTCACCCCGCGGATGATCAGCATATCGTCGCTGCGTCCCATGACCCGTTCCATCCGGTAATGACTCCTGCCGCAGACACAGGGCTCAGGAATGAGTCGGGAGAGATCACGGGTCCGATAGCGGATCAGCGGAAAGGCTTCCTTGGACAGGGTCGTAAAGACGAGTTCGCCGGGCTCGCCCGGAGGCAAAACTTCACCGGTGGCGGGATTGATGGTTTCCACCAGGAAATGATCCTCAAAAACATGCATGCCTTCCCGGCCTTCCTGACATTCCATCGCCACGCCCGGTCCCATGATCTCCGACAGGCCGTAGATGTTCATGGCTGTCAGATTCAGGGCGTCCTCGACCTCGTTCTTCATTTTCTCACTCCAGGGCTCCGCACCGAAGACGCCGACCCGGAGCTTCAGGCTCCGCATGTCAACCCCCATGGCCTCCCCCTGCTCCGCCAGATTGAGGGCGTAGGACGGGGTGCAGCAGATGGCGGTGGGGCCGAAATCCTGGAGGATCATGATCTGGCGCTTGGTGTTGCCCCCGGATATCGGGATGACGCTTGCCCCGAGTTTTTCCGCGCCGTAATGGACGCCCAACCCCCCGGTAAACAAGCCGTACCCGTAGGCGTTGTGGATCATGTCATTTTTGGTCAGACCGGCGGCCACGAAACAGCGGGCCATGAGTTCCGACCAGGTTTCAATATCGCGTTTCGTGTACCCGACAACAGTTGAACGGCCTGTCGTGCCTGAAGAGGCGTGAAGACGGACAATGCTGCTCATGGGAACGGCGAACATACCGAAAGGGTAATTATCCCGGAGGTCCTGTTTCGTTGTGAAGGGAAAACGCCGGAGATCATCCATACTTTTGATGTCTTCGGGAGAGACGCCGGCTTCGTCGAAGGATTTTCGGTAAAAACCGACGGTGTGGTAAACGCGCGAAACCACCTGCTGAAGACGCTTAAGTTGAAGGATTTCCAGCACCTCCCGCGGCAGGGTTTCATATTCTTCGTTATAGATCATGCAATGATCCCCCTTTCGGATATCTTTAATTTAATATACCGACAGACGTCGATAAAATCAACGAATTGATCGGTGAAGGCAAGGTGACGAAAGGATTTTGTGCGCAGAAATCAGGCCACGCTGTCGTAGCCGCCCTGAAGCGCCTTGATGGTCATGCTTGCCAGGGATTTTTTTGAACCCATCAGGTCCTGCACACTCTGGATGAGTGATTCCATCCTGATCACCGGCATGACCTTCAGCATGGCGCCGAGCATAACCATGTTGGCGGAACGCTCATTCGCCGTTTCCCGGCCGATCCGGTTGGCCGCCACGGCGTAGTAGACGACGCCCGGCTGATCCGGAACGGCGTCGATGAGATCGGCGTTGTAGATCAGTTTTGCCCCTGGTTTCAGGCGGGGCAGAAAGGTGATGACGGACGGTTTGTTCAGGGCGATCAGGACATCGGGAGACGACACAACGGGAGAGGCAATTTCTTCCGTCGAAATGCTGGTTGTGCAGTTGGCGGTTCCACCCCGCATGGCTGCACCGTAACAGGGCAGATAAGACACGAAGAAATTTTCGTACATGGCGGCGTTGCCCAGGACATTGCCTACGGTCAAAGCCCCCTGTCCGCCGGAACCGGAACAAAGAATCGTCGTTAACATGCTACGCCTTTTTCTCCCTTTTATCTGTCAGCACCCCGAGAGGGAATTCCTTCTCCAGGACCGTATGGATCCACTCGATGGATTCGACGGGGCTCAATTTCCAGTTCGTCGGGCAGGCCGAAAGGACCTCGATAATGGAATAACCCAATCCGTCCACCTGAGTCTGGAACGCCGTCCGGATGGCTTTTTTTGTTTTGCGGATCGCCGCAGGGGTCGTCGCCGCCACCCGTTCGGCATAAACAACACCGGGAAGATTTGCAACCAGATCGGTAATATGCAGAGTATAACCATCTGATTTCGGATCACGTCCCGCCGGTGTCGTTGTGGTTTTCTGACGGAGCAGAGTCGTCGGCGCCATCTGTCCCCCGGTCATGCCGTAAACGGCGTTGTTGATAAAAATGACCGTAATATTCTCGCCCCGGTTGGCGGAGTGAATTGTTTCCGCCGTGCCGATGGCCGAGAGATCGCCGTCACCCTGATAGGTAAAGACAAACAGATCTGGCCGGGTTCTTTTGACTCCGGTTGCCACAGCAGTACCGCGGCCGTGGGAAGATTCGATCATGTCCACGTCAAGATAGTCATAGGCTAAAACGGCGCATCCGGCGGGGTTGACACAGAGAGCCCGCTTTCCAAGATCCATCTCTTCGAGGAGTTCCGCAATAATCCGGTGTACGACGCCATGACCGCAACCGGGACAATAATGGCTGCTGACATTTTGCTTGTGATATTTTGGCCAGGGATTTAACAGTTCCATGATGTGTTTTTCTTTTCACCCTTTCCCGTCAGGATTTCATCTTGTTATGGATGACCTGGGCGAACTCATCCGGTTCGGGAATGATCCCGCCGGGACGGCCGTAAAAAAAGACCTCCGCCCTTCCCTCCAGAGCCAGGCGGACATCTTCCACCATCTGTCCTGTACTCATTTCCAAAACCAGGAATCGCTTTACGTTTTTAGAAAGGTCCCGCAGAATTTCATCCGGGAACGGCCATAATGTAATCGGACGGACAAGCCCCGCTTTCAGTCCCTGATCCCGCAACTGATGGATGGCCCCCTTGGCGACCCGGGCGGTGGTGCCGTAGGCCACCGCAATGATATCCGCATCTTCTGTACAGTACGTTTCAAAACGGGTTTCGTTCTGGGCAATTTCTTCGTACTTCCGGAACAGGTTCCAGTTGTGATCCTCCATTTTCTGAGGATCCAGAACCAGCGACGCCAGAAAACGGCTGGGGCCGTTTCCGCGTCCCCTCAGTGCCCATTCCTTCTTCGGCAGTTTCTTAGGGTCGATCGGGTCCGGGAAAAGCACCGGTTCCTTGATCTGGCCCATCATGCCGTCACCCAGCATCATGACTGGTGTCCGGTAACGGTCGGCAATATCAAAGGCCACAAACATCAAGTCTGCGACTTCCTGGATGGAACCGGGGGCAATGACCGGTGTCCGGTAATCACCGTGACCGCCGCCCCGGGTCGCCTGGAAATAGTCGCCCTGAGCGGGTGCGATGTTGCCCATACCGGGACCGCCGCGCATAATATTCACAATAACCGCCGGCAGCTGGAAGCCGGCTAGAAAGGAGATGCCTTCCTGCTTCAGGCTGATGCCTGGAGAAGATGAAGACGTCATTGCCCGTGTGCCTGTCGCGGCGGCGCCGACAACCATGTTAATGGCGGCGATTTCACTCTCCGACTGGATGAACGCCCCACCGGCTTTTCGCATGTGATCGGACATGTATTCACAGAGTTCGTTCTGCGGCGTGATGGGGTAACCGAAATAGGCCCTGCAACCAGCCCGGATGGCTGCTTCGGCAAAGGTGTGATTTCCGCTCATGAAGATTTTATTCACTGTAAACCTCTATCACCAGATCGGGGCACACCATTACACAGGACAGGCAACCCGTGCATTGCTCCGGGTGGGCTGCTTCCGCATAGTGATAACCCATTTCATTGAGGGAATGTGAAGAGGCAAGGACCTCAGGCTTGCAATACTCAATGCAGAGATTACAGCCCTTGCAGAATTCCTGTTTGACAACGACCTGATACGATTTCTTTTTTGTCATGAGTTTGTGGCCCGATTGACGACGGCAGGCTATGCCTGCCGCCACCCATCATTTTATTTTATCCCCGCAGCATTGCTGCCTACTCCGGGGGTATCCTTGCGCGGTCCGCCTGTTTTCATTGCCTTTTAGGGCGCTCACCTTACTCCCATCGAAATGGGAATATCAAGAAAAAATTGCGCTCAGGATAAAAAATATGCTCCCACGCCTGGTTTTTTAATGCGTACCGGCTTTGCCGGGGGCCGCATTACATATTTTCCTTGTCCTTATTGCGGATCGCCACCCGGCGAATCTTACCGCTGATTGTCTTCGGCAGCTCCGTCGCAAACTCAATGATACGCGGGTACTTATATGGCGCCGTGACCTTCTTCACGTGGTCCTGCAGCTCAGCCACCAGGGCGTCGCTTCCCGTGTAGCCCTGGGCCAGGACAACTGTCGCCTTGACGATGGCGCCGCGGATGTCGTCGGGAACGCTCGTGATGGCGCATTCAAGGACCGCCGGATGCTGGATGAGGGCGCTTTCGACCTCGAAGGGACCGATCCGGTAGCCGGAACTCTTGATCAGGTCGTCGGCCCGGCCGACGAACCAATAATAACCGTCTTCATCCCTCCAGGCCATGTCGCCCGTATAGTACCAGCCGTCGTGCCAGACCCGGTCCGTCGTGTCCTTATCCCGGTAATAGCCGCCGAACATGCCGACCGGCATCATCTGGCCGACATGAATGGCGATTTCTCCTTCCTCGCCGATTTCGGCCGGTTTTCCCTCCCCGTTAATCAGTTCGATAATATAACCCGGCGTGACCCGGCCCATTGAGCCCGGTTTGGGGTCCATCCAGGGATAGGTCCCGATGGCGCAGGTCATTTCGGTCTGGCCGTACCCTTCCATGATGCGGAGACCCGTCTGCTGAAGAAACTGGAAATAAACTTCGGGATTCATGGGTTCCCCGGCGGTGACGCAGTACTTGATGCAACTGCAGTCATAGTTCCGCAGATCCTGCTTGATCAGGAAGCGGTAAACCGTAGGAGGGGCGCAGAAGGTGGTTACCTTGTGTTCGATGGACTTTTTCAGGACATTTACCGGATCGAA